>Ga0187769_10002054_pt1 | contig 11676 bp, 9 predicted proteins | sample 0116_SJ02_MP02_1_FD_133140 | JGI IMG/M metagenome (GOLD analysis project Ga0187769, IMG submission 133140) | Tropical peat soil microbial communities from peatlands in Department of Meta, Colombia - 0116_SJ02_MP02_10_MG | ecosystem: Environmental > Terrestrial > Soil > Wetlands > Peat | place... | reverse complement strand
TTAAGGCTCAGGACGTCCACTCCTTCGAAAAGTACGTTGCCGGCTGACGGGTCTATTAACCTGAGAATGATTCTGCCGAGAGTTGTCTTTCCACAGCCACTCTCGCCTACCAGTCCGAAGGTTTCTCCGCGCAGAATTTGAAGGGAAACTCCATCGATAGCATGAACCACGGGTTTTTCTTTGCTGAGGAAGCTGAAGCTCTTTCTGAGGGGGAAGTTCTTGGTTATCTCTTTGACGTCTATGAATGACGATGATTTCGTTTCTGTGGGTGATTCAAGAGTCATTGTGCTACGCCTTTACGGCTTTCTCGTCCCCATCGTAGAGGTGGCAGGCGACCGTGCTCTGCTCGCTTGTTCTCTTCAGGGTAGGGATTTGTTTGGAGCAGAGTTCCATCGCTTGGGGGCATCTCGGGTGGAATGCACAGCCTGTTGGTATGTTTAGCAGGTTGGGGACGTTGCCTGGGATAGGGACGAGTCTCTTTCTACCTGGTTTCGGGACCGCCTCTAGGAGCATCTTGGTATAGGGGTGTTTTGGATGGCTGAATATGTCGCGGACTGGTGCCTGTTCGACGATTCTTCCCGCGTACATTATGGCAACCTCATCGCACATTTCGGCCACTACGCCCAAGTTGTGTGTGATCAGTAGAAGTGAGGTGCCGCTTTCAGCCTTCAGTTTCTGTATCAGGGCGAGGATCTGCGCTTGCACTGTAACATCCAAAGATGTGGTGGGCTCATCCGCAATCAGCAGTTTCGGCTTTGAGAGTAGGGCCATGGCAATCATGACCCTCTGCTTGGTTCCTCCGCTCAGCTCGTGTGGGTAGGAGGAGATCCTTCTCTTCTCGTCGGGGATCCCAACCGCTTGTAGCCACGATGCAGCCTCACGATTCACATCCTTTCCGCGAACCCCCTTCTCGAACCTCACTATCAGTTCGCTTAACTGGTCCCCAATTCTGAAAGCGGGGTTGAGTGATGTGTTTGGGTCTTGAAAGATCATTGAGATCTCTCGTCCTCTGATCTCTTGGATTTCATGTTCAGTTGCGGAAGTGAGATCTCTGCCATCGAAGTTTATGGTTCCACCAATGATTCTTCCAGGTTCTTGAATGAGTCTCAGTATGGATAAGGCAGTGACTGTCTTGCCCGAGCCGGTTTCACCAACAATTCCCAATGCGCTAGCGCGCTTGAGAGTGAAAGTTACACCGTCAACTGCCTTGACCAAGCCGTCGTATGTGAAGAAGTGCGTCCTCAGGTCCTGGACGGATAGGAGTTCGATCTCTACTCCACTCCCCTGAGTCTCGGGTTGAGGTAGTCGTTGAGCCAGTCTCCTAGGAGGTTGAATCCAAGTACGAATAGGAATATGGCCAGTCCGGGGAAGGCTGTCATCCACCAGGCGAAGGCTATGTAGTCTCGGCCGGCGGAGACCATTGCACCCCACTCGGCTGTTGGCGGTTGCACCCCAAATCCAATGAAGCTCAAGCCCGCGGCGGTCAGCACCGCTCCGCCCATGTCCAGAGTGGATTGGACGGTGATCGGGGAGAGTAGGTTTGGAAATATGTGGCGGAAGATCACTCTGAGTTTTCCTTCTCCTGCGGCGCGAGCTGCTTCAATAAACTCGTTTTGCTTGATTGACATGGCTGAGCCTCGGACAAGCCTTGCGTATGTGGGCCAAGATACTATGGCGATAGAGAACATGGCGTTTGTTAGGCCCGGCCCTATCGCTGCTTCTATGAAAATTGCGAGGACGAGTGCGGGGAAGGCAAGGAAGATGTCGGTTATTCTCATCAAGGCTTCGTCCACCCATCCGCCTGCGTAGCCTGCGCTCAAGCCCAGTGGTATGCCGATCAGAAGTGAAAGTGCAACAACTACGACGCCGATTTCGAACGAGATTCGAGAGCCCCATATCACTCGGCTCAAAATGTCTCTCCCCAGCTGATCGGTCCCGAAGATATGGGCTGCATCTGGGGCCCGCAATTTGTCGCTCAACTGCATGTTGTAAGGATCGTAAGGAGAAATAGCAGGCGCCGAAAGGGCCTGTAGAATGTTGAAGACTATTATGGCAACGCCGAAAATGGCTAAGGGTCTGTTCTTAAGGAGACGAATTGCGAACGGGGTTTTCAGGGGAGCGCGAGCTCTGAACTTCACCTGTTTCACCCGAGTCTGATTCTGGGATCAAGGTATGCGTAAGCTATGTCGACTACGAGATTTGCCAAAACGTACACAATCGCAATCAAGATTGAAGTTCCGGTAACTGCGGGGAAGTCCAAGGCGGAAATCGCATCGGTAATGTATCTTCCTATTCCAGGCCAAGCGAATATTGTCTCCGTGAGCACTGCTCCGGAGAGTAGGCTGCCGTATGATAAGCCGATGACTGTGGTTACAGGGATCATCGCGTTTCTCAGAGCGTGCCGGTAGATGATGACTCTCTCTGACAACCCGTGGGCTCGTGCGCTCCTAATGTAATCCTGGGATAATACCTCCAGCATGCTTGCGCGCACCATACGCGATATGACGGCGGTGGTTGCGTATCCGAGTACGAAGGCAGGCATGATGAGATGGATGAGGCTGCTGCCCAAAGCTTGCCAATTCTGGGTTAAGATCGAATCGACGACGTAGAGTCCAGTTATCCTAGTTGGGGGAGAAATGCCCGGGTCGATTCTTCCGAAGCCGGGGCCGCCCAGCTTGTAATATACGACGAAGAGTAGTAGTAGGCCGAGCCAGAAGACTGGGATTGACACGCCAGAGAGCGCGAAGATTCTGGCTACGTGGTCTGTCAACTTGTTTCTCCTGATCGCAGACAGTATACCCATGGGGAGCCCCAAGCAGATTGAGATTAGCAGCGCCGCGGTGGAGAGTTCGACGGTTGCGGGAAAGAACTCTTCTAGGTCAACTATGACTGGTCGCTGCGTGTGAATTGAAATACCCAGGTCTCCCTGAGTTAAGCCGTACATGTAACGAATGTATTGTTCGTATAGCGGTCGGTTGAGCCCCCACTTTGCTTCGAGGGCTGCCTCTTGGGCGGGTCGGGCAAATTCGCCTAGGAAGGCGATTATGGGGTTCGCCGGAACAAGTCTCGTTATGATGAAGGTAAGCGTGGAAATGCCGATGATGACTGGAATCAGCAGGGCGGCACGTCGAAGCACGTATCCTAGCAGCGCCAACCTGCTAAGCCCCGTCTAGTATCGGGGATACCGCGAATATAAGAAAAAAGGAGGGAGGAGGCTAAGGTCGACGACTCGCTACGAGTGCAATCACAGCCATCGAGCTTGTTGTCGCCACCTGAGCCACCTTATACATCTGCCAATAGTCGAACCAGAATATGTTCTGGAATGCGCTCACAGGTTGGGTATGCGGACCTACAACAGTGACGATCAAGGGCTGGTATAGGATAACCCATGGGCCGTCGTCGGTCAGCATTTCCTGCGCTTGAATTAGCAGTTGTGCTCGTTTCGCTTGATCCGGTTGCTGGGAAGCTTGGGTGATCAAGCTGTCAATCGTTGCATTGTCGTAGTTCACGCGGTGGGATAGTGACCCGTCACAGAATGGAAATGTGAAGTCGTCAGGGTCAGAGTAATCTTTGTTCCAGTTCATGATGACCATCTGGGCTTGCCTGGCTCTGTACGTTCGTAACAGTGTAGCGCCTTCCGTCACTTGCACCTGTACGGTGATGCCTATCGCCGCTAGGTCATGCCTTATTGAGAGGCCCATGTCGGCCCATGCGATGCCAGCTGACTGCATGCCTGGTTCCGCGAGCATGGTCACGGTGAAACCGTTTCCGTAGCCAGCTTCCTTCATGAGCTCCTGCGCTTGCGCAACGTTCTGTGTTGGGGTTAGGCTGGGGTCGTATCCGAGCATTCCCTTTGGAATGAATCCTCCTAGGGGTATGGTGACGCCTTGTCCTAGCACGGCTGTTATGGCTGTGTAATTCACAGCGAGTTTTACGGCCATCCGGACTCTCCTGTCCGAGAAGGGCATCGCGACACTGCCGTTGGGTAGTGTTATTGGAGCTTTCAGGTTCATGCCGAAGTATACTGTGGTGAGGTCAGCCGCTTTCACCAACTGGACTCCGGGTATAGAGGACACCAGCGCAAGTTGGTCTGGTGAGAGGCTTCCGACGACATCTAGGTCGCCACGTTGAATGCCGAAGATCTTGTCGGTAGCTTCAACGACGTTGAGCCATACGACCTTGTCCAGTTGCACGGCTCCTCTCCAGTAGTTCTTGTTTGCAACCAGGTCCAATTCTTGACCTCGGATCCATTGCTGGAGCGAAAAGGGTCCGCTTCCAGCTGAATGGTCGTTCAGCCATGAAGAACCGAAGTCTGTGCCGTTGTTCGCAGCGATAAGTTTTGGATCCATGACGGACGAGACTGCATTTGCCATTATTGGCAGAAACGATCCTGAGACCGCTGCTAGGGTGAACCGTATCGTCATGGGGTCCAGAACTTGAATGCTCGTTATGTTGATCACTCCGCCGTCAGGTCTGAGAAGCCACGCTGGAGGACCGTTGATTGCCTCTGCTCTCTCGATCGAGAATTTCACGGATGCAGCGTCCACAGGGTCACTTGTCCCTGTGAAGGTCACTCCGGGGTGGAGGTGAAATGTGTACGTTAGTCCGTCAGATGAGACATCCCAAGAATCCGCTAGCATGGGTGCTACTTTTGAGTAGTCTGGGGGCACGTATGTTACGAGTCTGTCGTACATCGAATAGATTGGGTCGAGATCCTCAAAGTTCATCGCGGGATCCATCGATGTGGATTCTGACGCGGTAGTATCGCCTATCCGCACGACCTGCTCTATACCGGATGCTGATGCTGACGTGCTTACCATACTTGTTGGAGTTGTCGGGCTTGGTACCATCGTTGAGTAGTAGCCGATTGCGCCGCCTACTATGACGATGACGATAACGACTATGGCAGCTACTAAGATAGATTTCTTCAAAACTCGTACGCCGAAAAGGTCTCTGTCGCGGTCGCGGCATTTACCACTTCCCTATTTACTGTATAGGAAAGAGCCTTGACTTACGAGATGGCTTAAGCTCGGGAGGTGCAGAGAACCCCGCTTGCCCAACTGGACACGTGATAGCCTTACACCAGATCAACCGCGGTTTTCAAGGATCATAACCGCTCCACTAAGCAGGTTGGACAACGTTTGCATATCGTGTCAAGAATATGACCGGGTAGACCATGCGAACAGGTCAGCTCTCAAATTCGAGAGCGAACAGCTTCCAAGAAATATTAGGAATCTAAATCTCCGAGCGGGTAAGAGGAATGGCCCAGAAAAAACCGGCAGGTCTTCGCAAAGGAAGCATGATTCGAGCGGTCGCACCGGCGAGTAGTGAGAGCAGCACTGCTGCATTGAATATGGGCCTTGACAAGGTTCAGCAATTTGGCTTCAAGATCACAGTTGGAAGCTGTGTTGGGCGGCTGAGGACTCGAGGGTACTTAGCAGCAACTGATGGAGAGAGAGCGGACGAGTTGAATGAGGCGTTCCGCGATGACACCGTGAACGCAGTTTTTTGTGTGACAGGTGGCTACGGAACACTAAGAATACTTCCGTACCTCGACTATGAGATGATCAGAGCCAATCCCAAAATCTTTCTTGGATTCAGTGACATTACCGCACTCCATGTTGCCTTGAGCCAGAAATCCGGCCTTATCACTTTTCACGGACCCATGATCGCTTCTGAGATGGGTTCTGAGTTCACGGATTACACGCAACGATGGCTGCTCAAAGCGCTACAAGAGAATGCGCCGCTAGGCGAACTAACGAATCCAGTTGATGGCCCGATGCTCAAAACAATCAATGACGGCGAAGCTAAAGGAAAACTCATCGGCGGTAACCTTTCTCTGATAGCTCATGGTCTCGGTACCCCGTACGAGATTGAGACGAAGGACAAAATCCTGCTGATAGAAGATACCGATGAACCACCCTATCGGGTCGATCGTTATCTCACACAGCTTTGGTTGGCCGATAAACTTCAAGACGCCGCAGGAATCGTAATCGGTGAATTCACAAACTATGAGCTCACACGCAACGAACCGTCACTCACACTCTGGGAAGTGCTCAGAGATCGGTTGGAAGAGTGCGGAAAACCAACCCTGTATGGGCTTTGTTTCGGCCACGGGAAACATCATTTGACTCTCCCAATCGGGGTCGAGGCGAGATTAGACGCGACTCAAAGACGAATTTGGATTGAAGAGAGTGCAACATCGAGTTAGCATCATTATTCTCTGACTAGGGTTCGACTCGTCTGTAGAAGGTTACATGAAACCAACTAGTTCATCGAGTCCGAATCAGTGAAGAAGAGGACTGCGGTCTACGAGAAAACGTTCGCACCCTTCACGTCATGACTAACATTGGCGAGCAACCAGTACAACTAAAACCCTGCCGCTCTTCAACGTCATAACGGTTACTAGTTGTTGACAGCACTACAAAAGGATCTCCTAGGCTTCAGGGAGCATCTCACATTCCAAAGGGGAGAGTTGGTTGTTGATGGTGTCCCTTGCGCCGATCTAGCGGAGAAATATGGCACACCGCTCTACGTGTTGAGTGAGAGTAGGATTCGGGCAAACTACCGAGCCTTTCATGAAGCATTAGCGAGAAACTACGGTAATGTTTTGGTGTGCCCTGCCTACAAAGCGAACTGTCACCTTGCCGTATCTCGACTTTACGAGACTGAAGGCGCAGGTGCGGAGGTTGTCTCTCCGGTTGAACTTAGAACCGCTCTTGATGCAGGCGTCCCACCGGAGAAAATCGTATTCAACGGGCCGGTCAAGAAGGACGCAGACTTAGAATTAGCCATCTCCTCCGAGATCGGCCTCATAAACGCCGATTCTACCTCCGAATTCGAGCACATGCAAAGGGCGGCTCGGAGAGTCGGTAAGAAGTGCAATACAGGTATCAGAGTGAATATCGGCATAGCACTTAAGACGCATCCACATCTCGCCACAGCTCAAAGAGAACACAAATTCGGCATCTGGATAGGAGACGCCGTCACCGCATATAGAGAAGCCGCGAAAAGACCAGAACTCAACGTCATTGGAATGCACTCCCACATCGGCTCGAACCTCAATGAACCGAACGTTGCGAGCGAGATGGCACGCCAAATCTTCGAACTAGCAAGGAACGTCAACAAAGAGACCGGAGTGAAGCTCCTTAAGATCGATTTGGGTGGCGGCCTCGGATTCCCATACGAACCCATCTCTCCCCAACTGAGCCTTGATGAGTACGCGTCCGCAATCTTGGCCAGGAACACGAGCCTACTCGCGGAACTGAAAAATCCGACACTCATCTTCGAGCCGGGAAGAGCAATCGTTGCAGACGCAGGCATTCTTCTGACCACGGTGCAAGTTCTGAAGAGGCAGGGAGATGTGAATTGGGCCATCGTGGACGCGGGTATGAACACGTTCATCAGGCCCGCGCTCTACGGAGCGAAACATCAAATCATACTTGCCAAAGAGCGACCCGTTAAGCAGAGCCAGTACAGCATCGGCGGACCTTGCTGCGAGTCCGGAGATGCCTTCGGAAGGGACATCAATCTCCCGACTTTGAGTGAGAACGACCTCCTGGCTGTCCTCGATGTGGGCGCGTATGGATTCACGATGTCCAACAACTACAATGGCCGCCGTCGGCCAGCGGTTGTATTGGTTGCTCAAGGGCAGGAAGAGCTAATCAGGCGCAGAGAAACGTACGAAGAAATGATTTCCGGGGAGATCATCCCGCAAAGATTGACGAAGTAAGAAGTTCGCTCGCTCAGGATGCCCTAAGTAAATGCCGTTAGGGTGGCAACGCGGTTCTAAGCAGTCTCAACCAATTTCCGCCGAGTATATTCTCCGCGTCCGCGTCAGATAAGCCCTCAGCCTTGAGGGCTCCGCCAATCTGTTGCAGGTCAGCGACAGTGCCCAGTTCGGCGGGTATGCTTTCCGTTCCAAAGCCGCCGTCAAAATCCGAACCTATGGCCGCATGTAGAGTATCCCCCGCGACTACGCACACGTGTTGAATATGCTTAACGACGTCAACCAAGGTCACCTGTGATTTTGCACCTTCATTATCTCTCCAACCTGAATGCAAGAACCCATTGTACAAATTCGTCCCAATCACACCACCACGTTTGGCTAGTGTGCGAATCATTTCATCACTCAAATGACGATCAGTTGGTATGTATACGCGACAATTGGAATGACTTGCCAAAACGCACCCATGGAAGAGATCCAGCGCATCGAAGAAGCTTTCCTCTGCAAGGTGCGAAACATCAAGCATCAATCCGGCCCGTTCCATTTCAAGCATCAGCTCGCGCCCGTACGCTGTGAGCGGACCAGGCGCACCCGTACCTCCGGCATATCGTGTTCTCCTCCATGCTGGCGCGATAATCCGAAGACCTTCGTCGAACCACGCCTTCGCTTCCTGCGGCGTGATGAGCGGATCTGCCCCTTCCATCAAGAGTACGAGACCCACTCGATGTGCGCTAGGGTCCAGGGCTCTGTCGAGGTCGTTTCGGGTCTTGACCAGTACGATGCGTGGATCTTCTGCGAGCCTAACGTAATACGCTAACTGTGCCTTGGCTTGCTCGTGCGCTTCCTGCGGCGTCTTATAGCAAGGTAGCAGGCGGCGTTCCTGAGGGTCTTCGTGCGGGCAAGGACCAACCCATATTGTTGCGAAGACAACCCTCACGTTCCCCTTCAGAAGGTCAGGTAATCCAACTGTGGCCGATCTACGCCCCGTGTTACCCTCCAACGCCCGTTTTTCCAAGGCTGATTTGAGAAAGTCACGTCCCAAAATGGCGTTCATAGCTATGTCTTCATGCGCGTCAACGACAACCGGCTGACGTCGTGCATCGAAGGAACTTGTAGTGGTCAAGTGTTTTGGTCGCCTTGATGAGCCTGCAGCCATAACCTAGCTGAAACCTATTCTTGTGCCCACTTGAGGTGATTCACTTCATGCGAGGATTTTGTGGAGTAAGGCTTCGTCAACGGTCAAGGCGAGACCTGTCCCCTCGGCAAGTGTTTCTTTAGATCCTTTTAGGTCCACGCCTCCCCTCACCGGATCTACCTTAAGCGAAGTGAATCCGTCAAGGTCTGCGTACTTGACAATACTGTGCGAAGTTGCGAAGTGGCAACCCGCTGCGACCGCGACCTTTGTCTCAATCATGCACCCTACCATGCAGGGTAAGCCCGCGGCTTCGGCAATGGCGGCTATTCTACTTGCGCCGCGGATTCCCGCGGATTTCATCAGTTTAATGTTCACCATGTCGGCGGCGTTCCGCCTCACAACCTCCAGTGCGTCCTGCGGGGAATGAACGCTCTCATCCGCCATAATCGGTATGGCTGAATTCCTGTGCACTTCCGCGAGTCCCTCTAGATCGCGATAATGGACGGGTTGCTCGCAGTAATCTATCTCATACCTTTCCAGCTTCCTCAAGGCGTGAATGGCTTGACGGACCGTGTATCCCTGATTAGCGTCGACGGTTATGCTGAAATCGTTTCCTAGCGTTTCCCTCACGGCTCCTATTCGTTTGACATCTGTCTCTGGCTTTCCACCAATCTTGATCTTTATTCGAGTCGCATCTTGCTCGCGGAGGGCTTTAGTTTGTTTGACTGTTTCCTCAACGTTCTCAAGGCCAACTGTTTGTGTCGTTTCCAGTTGGCTTGCGGCTTTCCCAAGCATTGCATTGAGGGGTAGGTGAGCGTGCTTTGCTAGAGCGTCATGCATCGCAATATCCAACGCAGCTTTCGCACTCGTGTTGCCGGGAATCATCCTCTCAACCTCATCCAGAATTTGTCCGTATTCGGACAAATCTCGGCCAACCACACGAGGTTTGAGAAGTTCAAGTATCGCAAGTGCGGTCCGCCATGTCTCTCCCGTGATGCTGAGGAATGGAGCGGCCTCACCCCATCCTTCGATGCCGTTCGACAGTCGAATGCGAACCAAGACTCCTCCATATTCCGAGATTGTTTCCAAAGAGATTCGGAATGGACTTGTCATCGGGTTTCTGAAAGGAAAAATGTCGAAACCAACGACCCGCAAATCAGACAACTTGCAGACTGACCCCCATGAATGCAGCCGACCTTCTAGATCACGGAACTAAGGCTTTGGTTCGCTTACTCGTTTTGAGAGTGAATCCATTCGGTCGGCGAACAGCAGTGGCAGCGATTACCTAGCGTACTTTGAGAGAATTTCTTCTTTCAGCGTTATGCCAAGGCCTGGACTCTCGCTTGGTTTCACCTCTAGGCCATTCCATTGCAGTCCCTCCGCAATGTCCTCGATCAGGAAATCAGTTGGCGGGGCCACATCGAAATATTTGAGGTTCGAGCAGGCGAGGCCTAAGTGCACACTGGCCGCGGAACTCACACTGGTCTCCATTGTACTCCCGATCATGCATGCGACCCCTGCCTCTTGGAGGACGTGAGAGATTTCCGACCCGCGGCGTAATCCACCACTCTTTAGGTGCTTGATGTTGACCATGTCCGCGGCCTTTAGTCTTAGAAGAACCTCTGCGTCGTATGGGGAACGCACAGACTCATCCGCTATAATGGGGACGTCAACGCCTTGAGCAATTGTAGCCAAACCAAGCAAATCGTCCCAAGGGATCGGCTGCTCGCACGCAACGAGTTTGGATTTAGCCTCTCGGAGCACTTTTGCCGATTGTTCCACTGACCAAGCTTGATTCGGGTCAATGATCAAGTCAATTTCGGGGCCCAGGATTGAGCGAACGGCATCGAGACGCTCTAGGTCTGTGGTCCAGTTTTGTGCGACCTTTATTTTGAAATTCTTGCAACCAAGTCTCTTGCATCTTCGTGCGTCTTGTTCAGCTTCCTCTTTTGTGCCTAGGTCGCTGAATCCACAGCTCTCGAGTGTTTCTCTCCGCCTCTCACCAAGCAGAGAATGCGCCGGGACGCCCTTCCTCTTCCCGAGCGCGTCGTAAGCAGCAATGTCAATTCCGGCTTTCGCTGATGGGTTTGATACGAGCACTCGGTCCATTTCTGCACATATTTGTCCGATGTCATCAACCTCCGACAGTTGCATTCCTTTTAGGGCTGGCGTTAAGAATCCTGAAATCGCCGCGAGTACGGAATCTACTGTCTCCCCCGTTATGTGGGGTCTGGGATCGCACTCACCTATGCCTACGATGCCTGCGTCGGTGTGCAGTTTCGTGAGAACGACTAGCGCGTTCTTCTGTTCGGCTTTGGCTGTCTTAAACGGTGTTCTGAGTGGAATCTGGAGTGGAATGGCTTCAACCTGTGTTATTTTCATTTCACACTGATCCAGCTCTGGAGTTTAAACGATCTTAGAATAACTTACCTAATTCATAGATTGCGTGTGGGCTGTAGAGAAACGATGTTTTCCGATCAAAGATCTTAAGCGCGATCGCGAGTGTTCCTGATAGGCGCTTTTTGATTGGTTGAATTTCTGGGTCCGTAAGGATTGGAGTCTCCTGTTTATAGTCGGTCGGAGAATTCGGTAGAAAGACGTTATTGTGAGCTGTTCATTGTTTCCGAAGTTGGAAGTTGCATTGGAAATGGCGCGGAAGCGTCGAACCGAACGGGTACGTTATAGTGAAGCGGTCGTAACCAAGCCAGTTGTTGACCTTCGCGCCGATGCAGATGTCAAATCAGAGCGTGTAACTCAAACAATTCTCGGCACTCCTCTCATGGTCGCCAAATCGAAACGTGGATGGCTACGGGTG
>Ga0187769_10002053_pt1 | contig 11689 bp, 11 predicted proteins | sample 0116_SJ02_MP02_1_FD_133140 | JGI IMG/M metagenome (GOLD analysis project Ga0187769, IMG submission 133140) | Tropical peat soil microbial communities from peatlands in Department of Meta, Colombia - 0116_SJ02_MP02_10_MG | ecosystem: Environmental > Terrestrial > Soil > Wetlands > Peat | place... | reverse complement strand
CTTCGGTCCTGAATACAAAGACAACAACACTATGCAGCAATTCATTGCCGACTATCAACAGCGTTACCACAAGCCCGCAAACTCTTACGCTGCCGCTGGCTTTGCAGGAGTGAGCGTCATTAAACACGCTATCGAGACTGGAGGATACGATTCGACGAAAATCAGAGACGCTCTCAGGCATACCGACATGTTGACGGCCTTCGGTCGAGTGAAATACGGCCCTGACAATGGCGACAACCTGGGTGCCGTTTACGGATTGTTTCAATTGAACGATAAGAACGAGGCAGTGCCGGTAAAGTAACGATGAACAAGGAGGAAACTGAAACTATGAAAACTCGAAAAAGGGGTCAGCGAATGACCGCATCAGCGCTGGCAACTGCCGAAGCCGCAGCAAGCGCGCGCGAGGATCAAGGCAGAACGTTGGCGCCGAATGAGACCCCTGTGCGCCTAATGCCGCCAGATCTGCATCCCTACCTGAAAGTTGTGAAAGCTGCGAGGCCGTCGATAACGTACGAACGAATGGAGTAGCAATTGATGCCGCACAGTGACCTGCTAATTGTCTTTACCGATGAGGTGGGATCTACCAAGCGAGACTGCAGACTTCACGAACCTGAGGATATTATCGCTCCGCGGTCGGCACTCTTCGGAATTCAACTCAAGAATCTAGAGCCGATGGGCTGGAGCGTTCTGAAGAACGTCGGAGATTCCTTAGTTCTTAAATTCAATCCGGAGCCCCTTACTGCGGAAGCGGTAGCCAAAGCGGTCTACTCAATGTTTCTTGCATGGGAAAAACGCCTAGACAAGGCCACGGAGCAGCTTCGCGTTGCGGTTCACCGACCTCTAACGCCCCGCTTTGCTTCTGGCGAACTCCTCCACCTGAGGTTAACTGAAAGCGTCGCCAATGACCGCATTCGGCTCTGGCGATCTTTCGATTCACTCCGAGACGACTTATTCGGCCTTGAGATGAATCTCGCGGCTAGACTCGCCGGCCTACCATCAGGAAATGCCTTCATTGTCAGCGAAAGTGTACTCACTGGCAATGACGGGCTGGTGGCACAGGCACTTTCAGGCTTACTTGGAGATAAGTACTACCTTGGTCCTCGGGTTCCCATAACTAATCTCAGAGGTTTCGACGGCTACTTGCTCTTCGATGGTATTGTCCAAGGAGAAATGACAAATTACGATCAAACGACAGAGGCGTTCTCGTTGTGGGCACGAGAGATTTTGCCACGCACAATTGTGGAACAACATCACAGTTTAATAGCTGATTCTAGGCGCCACCAAGTCATACGCACAATTATGATCTCGTGCGCAGCAAAGGATATCACGGAGGTTTCGCGCATAGTGTCACCGATTCCTCACCAGGAGTTCGGACTGAAATTGGCAGAAAACGGGCTGAAGCAGCTTTTGCAGGATGGGTCAGCTCTCTCATTCCATGCCGACGCTTTGTTCAAAATCGAGGCGACATGGGAAGGCCGTCCTGCCCGCCTGGACCGTACTGTTACACCAACAAAACAACCGTGGCTTCGCCGCAGCGAATCGTTAGAGCGTGTCCTATTACCAACGTCACACATTCTTTTCACGAGTGCCTTTGATGAGTCAGTAGACGATCTCGTGAGTTTGCGAATCAAGAAAACAAAACTTTCGCATATTCGGAGGAGCAAGATACAGATCGAGTGCACGCTAGTATCCGAGAGCAATTTGGTGTTTAAGAAAACCTGCTGGCAACCCAATGCTATCGACACACTGAGTTCTAGCTATTTTTATTACATCCTCATTTTTCAGATTAAGAGCAACAATATCTGCACTCCGAACGAGGTCTGGCCATTCCAATTCGTTGAGGAGTCGGTAGCTGATCTCGAACCAGTTAGTTGGGGTATGCTAAGGGGACGCGCAGATGGCTATATTTTATACAGAGCTCCAAAGGTAAATCTCACTGCAATGGACGGTGACAAGAGTCGTGTAGAGGAGATGGCAGATCTGTTCAAGCTGGATCCCGCGGAGGAAAGGAGCCCCTTTCTCGCTTGGACGATTCCGTTAATCCTTCACAAGCTCTCCTTCGTCTGGAAGCAACCTGTGCCCGAATTACGATCCGCAAACGAGTTTAGAGACAATGAAAACTGGCGTCTCTTTATAGAACCTGCCAAACTTCCAAAATCAGCCGAAGCGCACAAGAGTCTAGTCGGATGAAATTGAGTGTTCGCATCATTTTCCCTCCGCAGTTTGAGCCTTTTCAGCCGTACCTTTCTTGCCCGTATCTAAAGGGACTGCTTCACCATTATGGTCTTGACGCTTCGGTTTGTGACGCCAACATCGATTTCTACTGGTGGCTGGTTTCGCTTCATGACCAGGTTCTGCCCTGGCATCGAAGACCCACCGTTAGCGCGGGCTATCTCTCGCATCATGTCGAAGATGCTCTCGAGCGACTTCGCAGAATACCATCGACACTCCTAGAGTACAGATGGGCCGTAAATGTTGTCGACGAATATCTTGGCAGCGTATCTCCTTTAGGCACAAAGCTGGGCCTGACATATCTAAAGGTCGGTAACCGGTTCTCATCGTCGGGTTTACGGGAGTACATCGACGACCCGACCAGTATTTTTGAGGTCTACATGTCAACAGCGATGGATGCGCTGTTGGGCGCGGAGACGGTTTCGTTCTACTTATTGTCGCTTGTCGTTATTGATCAGCTGCCGGCTGCAATCGCCTTCGCACGTGAGATCAAGCGCAGACGGCCAGGTGCACAGGTGCACGTTGGCGGGCCATTAGTATCAAGGTTACATAATAAGTTCACGGGAATCCCATGGATCGCCCAAAGTTTCGACGCAATACATCCGGGTGAGGCGTATCGCATCCTGCCCTCCGTGCTAGGGCTCGGACAACGATACGAAGGGCATGTTACACCTGATTTCTCGGATCTCCCACTCGACCGCTATTGGTCGCACACGAAGGTCTTGCCATATCTGGTTGCTCACGGCTGCAGGTGGGGCAAATGCACATTCTGTTCGCACCATCTGACGTACGACGGCTATCGTACGTCGGCAATGGATCAAGTTGTAGCGGACATCCAAAACTTATCCCAGAAGCATAATGCCGAATATGTGAGCTTCTGTGATGAGTATCTGACGCCGAAACAGCTTGACGAGTTTGCTGATGGAGTGCTGGAGCGAGAGATTCCTATTAGATGGTCAACGTTCGCTCGACCTGAACCACATTTTCAGAACAGACAATTCACAGACAAGCTCTACGCTGCCGGCTGCCGGATGCTCTTCTTTGGTTTGGAGTCTGGTTCCCAGCGCGTTCTCAAGAGCATGCAGAAAGGAACGTTAGTCGCGAATTTCAGGCCGATATTGCGCGCCTGCAAAGAAAGCGGCATCGCTTTGCGGCATGACTTCATGGTTGGTTTCCCTGGGGAAACTGAAGAAGATGTCTCGAAGACGTACTCATTCATTCGCGATAATCGTGACGTGATCGATACGCCCTTTTCAAGCTATTCCGTGGCAATTTTCGAATTGCGTAGCGGAATACCGGTGGAGTGCGAATCTGAGCGGTATCAGATCGTTCAGATGAATCGATTGCGGGGTGATTTAGATGATCAGTACGAACTCGTTAGTGCCACTGGTATTGACGAGGTCTCGCGTGTCAGATGGCGCGAACGCCTGGTCCGGTTCTTGAAGACGGAAATGGATGCTGAACTGATAGCCCCTCAGAATAAGACCCATCAGTTGTTGTTGAAGAGTCTCTATGATGAGGGTTTCATCGATCTACCGGTGACACGAGTCGAGCCCGAGGAGCTCGGCCGCTTGAGAGGTAGGCTGGGCGCAGGTGTCGAGTACTCGATCGGCGCTGGGGGCATTCGACTAGTCAACCAAGCGAACGGTGGGGAATTGCACCTTGACAGGCGTTTATCGCCGGTAATTCTTGCATTCGAGAGCAGCGTATGCCTGGACGCCGCTTTTCGCGTGCAGTCGTTGTGGCCCGAGCAAACGTTCGCTTCCTTCGTGAATTTTCTGTACCGAAATGATTACCTTGAATTGTCGAAGGATGCCATCAAAAGGGACTCTGAGACGAATCGCTGCGATATCCTGAACTTGAGTTGTGCGTGAGTGTGTCGGATCGGTGCTTCTCGTGAAGGAGGTAGGCCCGAAATAATGGCCCAGATCGTGGCTAACGCGGTAATCACTGCAGGTAGTTATCTCTTGGTGGGCTTGGGTTTTTCTCTGATCTACACGACTTGCCGTTTCTTCCACCTCGCGCATGCTGTTGTTCTCACGGCGGCGGCCTATAGTACCTTCGTTTTGCACGTTTGGTTGGGTTTGCCTTTGTCCATCTCCGTGGCCGGTGCCGTTGCTCTAACCGCGGCCGTCGGGGTATCTATGGAACTTGGGATTTATCGGCCCTTGAGAAAGCGACAAGGATCATCATCGGAACTTCTAGTCGCGTCGCTCGGGGTGTACGTTTCAATTCAGGCACTTCTTACATTGCTTTTTGGTGCGGGCACACGCACTTTCCGTGACGGGGAGATCGCGAGTGTCAGTCTTCTTTGGAGCGTTCGCGTCACCCGTCCACAGATAGCTGTTCTCGTTGCGAGTGTAGGGGCACTGTCGGCGATTTCGCTGTTCCTCTATCGAACCAAACTGGGCAAGACAGTCCGTGCGGTGGCCAGCGATCCAGACCTCGCGGTGGTCTATGGAGTCAATGTCAACCGCTGCTTCGTATCAGTCTTTGCTTTGGGCTCAGCAATTGGTGCCGTTGCCGGCATTCTTGTTGGATTCGACGGTGATGTGACCCCAACGATGGGCTTCAGGATTCTGGTTATGAGTGTCGTTGCTCTGATAGTCGGAGGCATAGGAAGTATTCGAGGGCTTGCGCTGGGTTGTCTTCTCCTCGCTCTTTCTCAGCACCTTACTGCGTGGTGGTTTTCCTCTCGTTGGCAAGACGGAATAGTGTTCGTCATTTTTATTTCATTTCTGCTCTGGAGGCCCCAAGGGATCCTTGGAAGACTGCCTCGGAGTGCATCAGTCTAATGATATATCTGGCTCATATCGTCGTGATGGTAGCAATTTACGTCGTGCTCGCCGCTTCGCTCGATCTCTTGGTCGGTCAAACGGGCATATTGTCTTTGGCCCACGCGGCGTTTTACGGGATTGGGGCTTATGCGGTTGCCGTACTGACCCTCAGACTGGGGGCATCTTTCTTAACCGCGTTTCTGGCAGCCATGATCGTCTCAGCAGCCTTGTCTGTATTGTTGTCACTCCCTTCGTTGCGCCTTCGAGAAGACTACTTCGTGATGGCGACCCTTGGTTTTCAATTGATTGCTTCGAATGTTCTCGGCAACTGGATAGACCTGACGCGAGGCCCGCTTGGGATCGCCGGTGTTCCCGGTCCGAGAATTCTTGGATGGGTTGTCACTTCTCAATGGGGATTTGTTGCGCTGACACTGCTAGTCGCGGGGTCGGCGTGGACAGTTGCAGCGTGCATTTCCGCGAGCCCATTCGGTCGCGTTTTGCGCGCGATTCGCGAGGATGAATTGGTAGCTGAAGCACTCGGGAAGGACACAATCGGTTCTAAAATCAAAGTTGTAGCAATAAGTGCGATGCTGGCTGCTGCAGCGGGCGGATTGTACGCGTACTACGTCACTTATATTGATCCCTCTGCGTTTACGATAACGGAGTCCATCCTTGTGCTTGCAATGGTAATCATCGGCGGCGCTGGCAGTCGCTTGGGATCAATATTGGGAGCGCTTCTGCTCGTCGTTACCCCTGAGCTACTTCGCTTTTTCGGATTTCCCGACTCCATCGCAGCTAACACCCGACAGTTTCTGTTTGGGAGCGTTCTTGTGCTTGTGATAATGATTCGTCCCAAGGGGCTTGTGGGCCGCTATGGCTTTGGCCGGTGACTAGGATGCTGACCCTACGATGCCAAGCACTTTCCAAGTCGTTCGGGCCGATCAAAGCCCTATGCGACGTGACGCTTGACTTCCCACACTCTGGCATCACCGCCATAATCGGGTCGAACGGTGCTGGCAAGACAACGCTGATCAATGTTCTGAGTGGCTTTCTGAAGGCCGATGCTGGCTGTTGCTTCGTGAACGGCAAGGACACCACGCATTTCCCTCCTTACCGGCTCGTCGCTCTTGGTCTGGCACGCACCTTCCAGGACCTTCGCCTAATTCCGTCCGTCTCAGCACTTGAAAACGTTATGTTGGCTTGTTCGCGGCAGTCGAGCGAAAAGATTGGCCCGGCGTTGTTGAGACTCAGACTGAGACGAGATGAGATGAGGAACCGAGAGAACGCGTTCAGATGGCTTCGGTTTGTTGGCCTAGAAATGGCTGCCTTGAATCTGGCTAGTGAGCTCTCCTACGGTCAACAGAAACTCTTGGTTCTTGCATCCTGTCTGGCAACGGAAGCTCGAATAGTGTTGCTTGACGAGCCAGTAACGGGAATTCACCCAGAGATGGTATTTCGGCTTTCGGAATTACTCCGTATTTTGGCTGGCCAAGGGAGAATGATTGTGTTTGTTGAGCACGACATCGCATCAGTGCGCTCCCTAGCCGATCATCTCATTGTCATGGACAGTGGTAGGGTAGTGGCTCAAGGCCAATCTGAAGAAGTGTTGAAGCGACCCGAGGTCATGGAGGCTTACCTTGGCTGAGCACCCCGTGCTTTTGCGGCTAAGGTCCGTCGCCACTGGATATAGCAAACGGCAAGTTCTCGTAAGTATTGATCTTGATGTGGCTCACGGCGAAATCGTTGCGTTGATTGGTCACAACGGAGCAGGCAAGTCCACATTACTGAAGACGATCTTCGGGCTGGTTCCAATCTGGAAGGGGCAGCTATTTCTTGCAGGCGAGCATCTGACCCAGCCATCTCCAGCAAACATGCTCACTAGGGGCGTCGGGTTTGTACCGCAGGGGAATCGCGTATTCGCTGAACTGAAGGTACACGAAAACCTGGAAATCGGAGCCACAATCCTTACGGAACCATCAGACCGTGCTGGGAAAATCCGTTCTGTTTTAGGGATATTTCCAGAGCTCCGCCCCCTTCTCCCCCGGAGGGCCGGGGACCTGTCAGGTGGTGAAAAGCAGATGCTTGCACTTGCGACGTCCTTTCTCCTCTCACCCCAAATGATGCTTCTTGACGAGCCATCTCTTGGTCTTGCGCCAGCTCTCGTCTCAAGAGCCTTTGATCGAATCGTTACACTCAACAAGGAGTCAGGGATGGCGATTCTGATTGCAGAGCAGAAAGTGCGCCGCGTGTTGACGATTGCGCATCGTGTCTACGCTCTGCGTAATGGGGAGATCGTTTTTGCCGGCCCGACCAAAGACTTGGATAGCCAGCAACTCCGAGACGCATATCTTTGATCCGTCGTCCCCGTCGGATGCGTAGAGAATAACGAGAATAACAGCGGTGCGAGAACCTTGCTGGGCGGAGATGACCTGACCGATCTTTTGTACCAAGCCGAGTGGGAGTCTACATCACAGCTCGGGGCTGCAAAAGCGCAACGGGGGCTGGGCGAAAGGCCGCCACCGGCGCAGGCGGCCTGTAGCCCAGCGCCGAGTGCGGTCGTTGCGTGTTGTATTCCGCCCGCCACCGTTCAATCAGAATTTGCGCCTCCTTCAGCGAGTAAAAAGTTTCCCCGTTCAAGCGCTCATCTCGCAACTTCCCGTTGAAGCTTTCGCAGTACCCGTTCTCCCACGGACTCCCGCGTTCGATGTACAGCGTCCGGGTTCCCACGCGCGCCAACCAGTTCCGCAACGCGCAGGCAATGAACTCCGGCCCGTTGTCGGAGCGAATGTGCTCCGGGATTCCTCGCACCACATCGCATCCGCCAGCGTGTCGATCACTTCCAGGCTGTTCAACCGTCGCTCCACCCGCAACGCCAGGCATTCCCGCGTGTACTCATCGAGCAGCGTCAGAATGCACAGCGTCCGGCCATCGTGCGTCATCGCACTCACATGAACCATTCTCCAACCACAGTCTCCCTCTGGGCCTTCAACCCGCCGTACTCCTTCCGCCAGCGGTAATAGGTTTGCACCGTGATTCCGGCTTCGTTGCAGGCTTGCGGGGTGGCCTTGCTGTTGCTGATGCTCACCTCGATCTGCCGCAGCAAGGTTACGATCTGCTCTGGTTTGTACCTCTGGATCGCCATGACCGGCTTCCTCCTCGGTGGATTCTCTCATTCCACCTAGTTACAGAAAGAGCCGGTCACGTCAGTCGCAGCGAAGCTCCGGAACAGCCCTTTCAGCAGCCTATGGATTTACGACGGCTGGACGTATCTTCCGGCCGTGACCACCGACTGTAGAACAAGAATCGGTCGTTTGAGCCGGCAGCGCGGATGATGGGGGCGAAGTAGAACTGGACAAAGTTGTCTGGGGGCTGCCGAGGTATTCATGGACTGGGAGCGTATACGGAAGTAAGGCCTGCGCCTGTGATACTACGAGTACAGGCCCTTATGCCAGACTCCAACAGCGACTATAATTCGCTGTTGAGACCCGGAAGGTGTAGTCATATGGGCCAAAGCGACATGGACGACCAAGAACTGGCACGGCTGCTTCAGGAAATGCAAACGATGGCTCGCGATTTGGTGCAGCAGGCTGGCGGTTGTCCGCCATTCGGCGGCACGATCGATGACGGAGGCCAAGTGGGACTTATTTTCGACCAGACCGCGGTCAGCGGCGGGGCCGGAGCTGAAGCCGCGAAGAGAGTACTAGAGACCGTTCGTCATGCAGCGCAGGCCGCTAATATCCGCGCCGCCGCTGTGGGGGGCATGGCGTACGTGACCGACCCAGAGACCAACCTCCGCACCACAGCAACGGTCATTTCGCTCCACCACCGCACCGGTCGCAACGTGGACTATGTCACTCCCTTCTCGAAAGCGGCGTCAGGCGCGATTTACTTCGGAAAACCGATCACCGGATTGAGCAAAACCAAACTGTTCTAGGCGGGATGCAACTGCATGGCCCCTTCCGCTCCGCTTCCCGATGCGCGCACTGCGGAACTTGTTCTCCAAGTCGCGCCACCATCGCCCGGATGGTACGTAGCGGCGACAGATAACTGAGTATGTGGCTCTGCTGCTGATCGGCTCCGCGCATGCCTTCTGGTACCAAATAAGGCGGTGGATCAGGAGTAGTTTTTCAGCAGCCTGCTAGCCATCGAGCCTTAGTGGACCCTCCTACGTGATCACACCTTTATGTGACACAACGCACTGACAAACTGGCAGGAAAAGCATCTGTAATCGTCTCAGAGCCATTTGTAAAAGCCAAACCTCGCCTGAGTGAGGGACGGAAAAACTACGGCTGTTCAAGGTAGGCAGAAAGACTCTGAGGGGACTTGAAGACAGCCGAGTTGCCGCAGGCGTGCGTCATTACGCCGGTGGCAAGTCGACTGTTTTTCCCCAGCTCATTCTGTTCCTGGCGAGATTCGGGACCGGTGGTTGACGTCGACTGTAGCGCTCGAACACAGGCGAACATGAGAACTGCCATCCTTATCGAAGAAAGCCGAGTCAACGACCCGTATTCCGTGCCCATTGCAAAGTTCTCAATTCAATTCTGGGGAGTTGAGCTCGCGGCAGGTACGATGGCCACAGTGCGTGTGGAACGATTATCAGTCTGACTATCACTGGTTGCTTGAGGAGGCCGTATGCGCACGTTAGTCAACTTTGCATTACTGGTAATGGGAGCTCTAACAGCAATGGCGTTGGCCGCTCCGGCTTCCGCCTCTGGTTTGCAGCCCATCAAGAAGGATGTGACCCAAGCCATCACGCAAGGGTACTCCCTTAACGCTGACTTGACGCTGAGAGGCAATGTGACGGTACAGGCAGTGCTGATTCCCGCCAAGATCGCCCGGCGCATCTTTGGAGGAGAGGTGGCCAACAATTACGCAGTCATTGCCTTGACCATCACGAATAAGAGCTCTGACGCAGCGTTGATCATCCAGGGAGCTTACATTGATTACAGTGACTGGGCTCTGAGCGGGAGCGTGCGCCCAGACAAGGTGTGTACCAAAGCGTCGGGCGAGGACACGAGCAGCGCTTATCGGGCGTGCACGCAACCCAATCAAGTGGCCAGCGAAGAGTATCGAATTGTTCGGGGAGAACTCCTTGATGCTCAGAACTGGACGTGGCGGAACACAACCGTGCGCCTTCTCACGTTGTTAGGTTCGGCGGCTTCTGGTTATAGCTTTTCGGTCAAAGAACTGGGCTATATCAAAGGCATTAGCGCCTTTAATGGAATTGTTGTCCCAGGATTCGCCACTTTTTGGCCAGATGGGACCGTGTCTCAATTGAACCGGATCAGTGATTTTGGCTTCCAGACGAACAAAGTGATTTCGAAGCAGGGTTCCGACATCATCGTTTGCTTCTTCCCGATTGACCGATTTCTGACCGAGTCCTATAGGACCCTTTTCGTGAAGAATCCGTCCGTCTTCTTTTCCCCTCTGCAAGCGTTGGTTGATGAGAAAGTCCTAAAACAAGTCCTTGAGCGGGTGCCGCCTGGTATGTTGCCGGAAGACCGCACGGCGGCGATGCAAACCCTGAAGGATGACGTGCCTTGTTTCCTCTACCGCTTGGAGAGTGAGCAGAAGGTTCAGACTACTCCCGAAAAGGCTAAACCGCCTTCAGGCGCAGCAGCAGCGGCCCCGAACACGGGACAAATCTCTTCCAACGGAACTCAGACCTGGGTAAGCGAGGCGGCCGACAGGTACTGCGCAGGCAAGCCGAGTGATCACAATACCGTTCTGTTAAATTTCATCAGCGCGATGAGCCTCAATCGCGTGCACATCGTTATTGATGGTGTGATGAGTGTAGAGACAGCAACCCTCCCCGCCAAGGTCGAGTCAATCAATTTTGAGGATGGGACAGACTGGACAGACATCGACGCCGCGAAGAAGGGCACGATCACAGGTGCCTATCTTACGGGCGGCGTGCCCGAGTTCGAGAACCCAGACGCGGTAGTCATCACCGATGTTACCGCGGTCGCCGACGGCTCAGATGACCAGAACCTGCACTTTTCTCTCAGAATCTCGAAGCCCTTGGCAAATCGAACAAAGTTAACATTTTGGGTCGAGAAGAAATCGAAGGACGGCAGCCCAGTTGCGAGCCCGCGTTTCGAAAGCGAAGTGCAGTATTCAGCGGCGGTCGCTGTCAAAATCGATTCAATCAAATTCGACGACTCAACAAACTGGACCGACAGCGCGTCCCCAAAGACGGGAACCATCACGGGTTCTCATCTTGGCGGGGGTGTACCGAAGATCCAGAATGCAGACGCCGTCGGCATGTCCGATGTCACTGCGGTCACCCAAGGGTCAGATGATCAAAACCTGCACTTCTCTCTCAAAATCACCAGGCCGGTGACAGATCCAAGAAATGTGATGTTTGTTGTGGAGAAAAAGGCGAAAGATGGAAGCGTCGTGGACAGTGCGTCTGGCGGATGCACAGTAGGACCCAAGGCGCAGGGCACACCAGCATCAACAGCCGAGCAGACAACGAAAACGCCCAAGAAGCCCGGCCAACCGGCAAAGACACCGAAGGATTCGAAAAACAAACCGTGAGCAGTTAAGAGACATTGCCCTTCGTGAAGGGAGCCCAGTCCCAATGCTCACTTCTAAAGATATTGAGAGAAAGCAAGCGCCAAGAGAGGCTGGCTGAGGCCAGTTGGCCTAGACACGGTTTTCACGGCGGAAGGCGGATG
>Ga0187769_10002052_pt1 | contig 11690 bp, 11 predicted proteins | sample 0116_SJ02_MP02_1_FD_133140 | JGI IMG/M metagenome (GOLD analysis project Ga0187769, IMG submission 133140) | Tropical peat soil microbial communities from peatlands in Department of Meta, Colombia - 0116_SJ02_MP02_10_MG | ecosystem: Environmental > Terrestrial > Soil > Wetlands > Peat | place... | reverse complement strand
TCGTAATAGGCCGCAAGCTCCATCTGGATACTGGTTCTACATACTTGATGTGCTTTCGGTACATACAATTAGTGCATTACTGTTAAGTAAAAAACATCGGTGAATAGCCTTAGGAATATTCCTTGAGCAGTCTCAAAGGATTCGAATCCAATCTCAACGTAGCGAGAGTTGCGATCTTTGATCAACCAAAGCGAATCATCTATGCATACGGAGCAACGGAGCAATACCTCGGACCGGAAGCCGTGAAGTTAGGAAAGAAGATTGCAGTCATAACCGACAAGGGTGTGAAGAAGGCCGGAATGGCTGACACCGCCATGGACCTTCTGAAGAAAGAGCACCTGGAACCTACACTCTACGACGATATCAAAGCAGAACCAACAGCGGAAAGCGTCCGAGCCGCAGTCAAGTTTGCCAGAGACGGCAAGTATGATTTGGTCGTTGGCGTCGGAGGTGGAGCAGTTATGGACACCGCCAAGATGGCCGCCATTTGTCTAACAAATCCTGACGATGTCATGACGTACGTGAACCCCGCAGAGGACAAGACTAAGGCTCCCGCGAAGCCGAAGATACTGATTCCAACGACGTCTGGAACCGGAAGCGAAGTCTCTAACTGCGCCGTCGTGATAGAAGGGCTATACAAGACTTGGATTGCGTGTAGCAACGTATTCGCAGACGTAGCCATAGTTGACCCGAAGATGGTTATGTCATGTCCACCAAAGCAGACCGCTGGGTCCGCATTGGATGCGTTAAGCCACAATGTCGAGGGGCTAATTGACCGTGAAGCCAATGCGATTTCTGACTCCCAGGCGCTTGAAGCGACGAAGCTTGTTTTCAAGTATGCAAGACGAGCCTACCATGATAACGGAGACCTTGAAGCCAGGTGGAATATGTCTGCGGCGGCAATGCTGGGCGGTATGGTCATAGCGTATCCGTGGATTGGTGGACCTGCAATACTCGGCCACTGCGTTTCTGAAGCCATGGGTCCAAGGTGGGGCGTCCCACATGGAGCCGCGTGCGGAGTTGTACTGCCGTACATTCTACAGTTCAACGCAGCCTCCTCAGCCTGCGAGCAAAAGCTTGCTTACGTGTCGAGGCAAGTGTTCGGCGACGAGGTTCACGGTATGAACGATCGTCAAGCAGCGTTCTACTTTATCCACGCAATCGCCGATCTTCAGGAAGAGATGGAGTTACCGACCACCCTGAAAGGCTGGAACATTCCGGAGAACGAGCTTGATGGCTTCGCAGAATACCTCTTCAAAGAACGCCAATATGTCTACGGCCTACCACGGTTCAACCCGAGGCAACTCTCCTTAGCTAACACGAAGGAACTCATGCATCAAATGTACGACGGCACTTTCTTGGCCTAATAGGTTCCTTCGTCCTCTCTTTTTTCCGATTCTTCGCTGACGACTAGTTTTCAATCAATGTCGCATGCAGTCCGTTCTGCAGCGTGGGCTGCGCATAAGAAATGTTCCCTGGGTGTTCATTGTCGCCGTAATTGGGCAGGCACCAAGTGAATATGGAGTCGGAGTGGAGGCTCCGCTACGCTCGAAGTAAAGAAGGAAAGGAGGAAAGGAAGGGGTTCGAGATCGTTCTATGCGGGTGGCACTATGTTGAATGTCTCCATCAGGTCGAATCCTTCCTTGTTCTTGATTTGGCGTCTCCGCAAGTGCCAGTAGACTAGGCCGACGATGATTATTACGAAGGTTTCGGCCGCTGTTTCCCACGTCAGAGGGCCACCGACAGCTGGGACGAGGAAGTCTCCGATCAGGTTCCAAGCCAGTATCACGAATGTTACACCGGCCACCCATGCGAATGTACTGAAGCCGAGGATCTTTCGTTTGAACCAAGCGGGTGATGTTTCCCACACGTCCGGCATTTTCTTCTTGAGCCTGAAGCATGAGAGGGCTATGAATGTCCAGAGTAATACTGCTACCCAGATGAAGTTGATTGGAATCGATACTATCCCGGCCTGTAGGGCGATTCCTGGGAATGCTAGTATGAACATGATGATCATAGTTAGCATTGGACTTCTGAGTTTGGGATGTACGTAGGCTATCTTTTCTGGTAAGACCCGGTCAAACGCCATTGCGAAGAGTGTTCTGCTGGAGTAGAACCAGTAGACCGCGGGTAGGGCTATCTCGTCGATGACCTCCACTACGCTAACGAACCCGATGAGTAGTGGGTTAGGCAATGCCACGGCCGCGTAGAAAGACACGAAAGGCACGGCCGTCTGGCCAACATAGGTGCCGGCTGAAAGACTATTTGTTCCGAGGAATGCTTCGGCGGCAATCCAATCAGGCGACGTCAGTCTATACATGAGCAGTGTCTCGCCGCAGAAGTAGAAGCCCGTTACGAAGAGGCTGCCCCAGGTTGCAATCATTAGCGATCGTGAAACATCCTTGACCTCGCCCGCGAAGATTACAGGCATGTTCCACCCGTAGTAGATCCAGTAGGAAGCGAGGGTTGACGCTGCTAGTCCATAGGTCAAACCGACAGGATCTCTAATGAATGTCAGCCCCTGTGCCTGAGCGGTGGATACGACGCTTTGGAAGTTACTTGACCCGAGAAAGCTGTTCCAGTTCGCCATGAATGATGTCGGTGTAGCGAGTCCCAAACTTAGGAATATAACGGCATACATCGGAATTGAGAGAGTGAAGGCCAAGTTCATGAAATTGACAATCACCTTCGTCGGCATAATCATCAGAACGAACAACCCAATAGCGCTGACAATACCAACAGTCCAGTAACCAGCTGAGGACACGAGCCATGCTCCCGCGCTGATGAGGGATGGTAGGTTGTATATCGTGCCGAAAATGTAGAGCGGAACTTGAATGAAGGCGGCGTTAAGTGAACACTCGAGACCTGCTGTGACTCCTGACCAAACTATGAATGCCATGTATACTCCAAAGATTATGTCGGGCCGCCAGAGGCGCGAGCCGAAGACATAGTCTGCCCCGGATCGAGGAGTCAGAGTTCCGATCATAGCGTAGTTTATTCCTTGAATTCCAGCGAGCCAGATTCCGAGAAAGAGAATCCAGAATGCGCTTACACCGGGCCACTGGAACGGGATCCAGCTGAGGGAGACCGTTCCGCTGTATGAAGGGCTAGTGTTCAGAGCGGCGAAGGCTGTTGCCGCATAAGGGCCGATGACTCTCACAAGACCTGAAGCTTTGCGCGCAAACACCCTCTGTTCAATAGATGAATCAGACGACATTCAAAATCGGGAAGAATGCGACTCGCTGTTCTTAAAAGACTTACGAATATACTTCATTCAGAAATATGCCTATTGCCATGCTCTCTGGATTCAAGGCTACTTAGCTACTTGGTCAAGCCTGGGTATACGTGGTAGTATCCACGATATAGCTTTGGTTTGCTCTTGACCTGAATGTTGTCGTAGTCTGCGTTGTATAGGGCGAAGTAGCAGTCTTTTGGCGGATATTTGGCCTTCTGCAGCACGAGAACTAGCCGTGCGATTAATTGGTTGTTTATTCTCTTGATCCTGTCACGTTTCGGCTGTTCTTTTTCGTAATAGCTTCTGATTGATTCCTCATAATGCCAGCGAATGGTGCTGACAATACTCATGAAAATCAGCCCGGGAATGACTACGAAGGAGAGAGGATAGCGCTTCAGGAAGTAAAGATCCACAACAGCACCTACGCCGGTCGCGCCAAATCCAATCATGAGAAGTATGCTGAGAGTTGGGAGGGTGCTTGCACGTTTCGCAATTTTCTCCGATTTCTCAGGGAAGTTGATCAGGTCGTTGATGTCTCGTCGCATGGAGCTCCAGCTCATGCCCTCGCCGGCCAGAACATGGGAGTCCTTTAACTCCTTGCGCAGATTCCGGAGTTCCGGAGGAAATAGCCCAACCCGTAGCGCGTCTAAGGTGAATATGGCGCGGATGAGGATGCTCGCCTCCTCCGGAAGCTTGCCCTTGGGCTTAGAGCGACCAAACGGATTCATGTTCGCACCGGACAGCTACGGGCCTTCGAAATATGAGTTTCGTGTTTCAGTAGTGAACCGGAGTGGTCACCGGAAGGAAGAAACAAATACAACCACAACTGAATCAACTTCATGGCTATTACAAGGTATTTGTTCGCGTCTGACTTGCACGCGTCGGATTTGGCATTTCGCAAGTTCGTCACCGTCGCTTTGCAGTATAAGGTGAATGTGGCCGTTACCGATGAGTTGACTGGAAAATTCATTATCCCCGCGATGAAACAGAAGGACGGCGCAATTCAATTTCAATTTAGAGATGAAACGGTCACTGCGCGAACGGACGCTGAAAAGAAAGCCGAAGAAAACAAGGCGGCCAACGTCGGTAACTATGTCTTCTACTGTACACCCGAAGAATATGAAGAGATGAAGAACAAGAAAGGCGCTTTGGATGAGTTGTTCAAGAACCTTGTTTCCGAGCGTCTGCGCAAATGGACTGCCCTAGCCGAAGAGAAGCTCAAAGGAAAGATAGACTCGCTGATCATGTTGCCGGGAAATGACGACGAGTCCTACATTGATGACGTTCTGAACGAGTCTAAATTCGTTACAAACCTCGACGGCAAGGTAACCACGTTGCTTGGAAATCAGATCCTCGCTAGCGGCTTAGCCAACATGACGCCTTGGAAGTGCCCTCGCGATGTCGAGGAAGATGTTCTTGAAAAGACACTGGAAGGATTGTGCTCGCAGATAACGGACTGGAAGCACGCTATTATGATAACCCACTGCCCTCCCTACGATACGAAAATTGACAAGGCGCCGAAACTCGACGATAAATTCAACGTGGTCTACAGCGGCGGCGCACCCGTTATGATTCCAGTCGGGAGCACGTCTGTTAGAAAGGTTGTTGAACGATACCAGCCCCTCCTCGGCCTACATGGCCACCTGCATGAGGGAAAAGGGATTGATCATATTGGCCGAACGACATTGATCAACAGTGGAAGTGAATACTACAAAGGCCTGCTCAGCGCCGCTCTAGTTAACCTTGAAGACGACAAGGTCAAGGGATACATGTTTCTGATTACTTGATCGCGAATACGCATTCCTCGGAGTCGGTCGATTGCATGAACTAAGGCCTAGCGTCGTACTTCTTCGACGTCTCGATACCATTTCTTGCTAGCGCCGACTTTAGCGCGCATCTTCCAACCCAACGTTTTGGGTTGGTCGTCGACGACTTTCAAGAGTTTCTGTATCTTATCGTTTACGTCATCGCGGTCCTCTTGTTTCAACTCTTGATAGGTCCCGAGCTTATCAGCGACTTTCTTCAGGTTTGTAGTGAAAGTGTAGTAGAAGCCCCAGTCATTCGACATCAACTTCGCGATGTATTCGGCGTTGATAGTCTCGGGTGCGGCTCCTCCTATTTCGTGCTCTCGTAGTAACATTGTCGTATCAACAATATCCTTCTGTTCTAGGTGGACGATCTGCATCTTCTCTAGCAGCATGTCCTCGAGTGAAATGGTGTACGGGTCAATGTTTAGGCGGTTCTGGAATGAGATGTCGTGATTCATCTCCAGTTTGTCAAAGAAAATGTCCACATGTAGCGCCGTCGTCTTGTGGTCCCATATCGTCCGTCTGTCTCCCCAGAGGGCAGTGATCATTGGTTGGTCCGCGTATCCTAGCTCTTTCATCATTGCACTTATCTTACGATTTTCCCCCGAGTAACCTGCGAAGTCAACATCGGACAAAACTCTGTTAAGGCGCGCGGTTAGGAAATTGAATTTCGGGCAATGTGTCTGGAATGCGATCGCGCCTAACAATCGCACATGGAGATCGCGTTTCGTTCCCTCTTCGACTATGTGCATTGCCTCTGCCTTCATTATCTTTTCGTGTTGAAGGATTTCTTCTGAGTTCAATGTCTCGAAACCTACGCTAAACTCAACTTCACATCGGTGTACCTCCGCTTCGTTATTTGAACGCTCTTATAACCTGTTTCCATAGCTGGTGCAGGCCCGAAAAAGGCAAGGCTCAGTGACCATGTGTACCATGCTGATTAACAACTTAGGCCAAAGTTAACTCATTTACTATTATCACGATTATCATTTTCGCCTTTCCCAAGATAGGCTAGGTTCGTCTGGTTTTCGTGAGTAGCTATCGCTCACTCGTCGGTAATGTGGACGCAGTGGAGTCTAGTAGCCGTACCACGGAGTCCAAGCATTCCAGGCGTAATGTCGTGGGTAGTAGGAGCCGTAGACTGGCGGGGCATAGTATGGTGGGTAGCCGTATGCAGCGTAAGGTGGGTAGGGTGGATAGTAGTATCTTCGGCCGTACCATGATCCAATTCCGTAACCGGCGAGACCGCCCAACGCCGCGCCTGCTAGAAACCATAGAAAGGCCATTTCAATCGCTTCATTCCCGTTAGCAGTCGAGAGCCGATAAATGAGTTTCTTCCACAAAATGTTAAGAACAAAGTTCTGTTTCGTCGTGGTGACTGGAATTGAAAGGCGGAAAAGGTCGCCTGGGGCACGTAGCTTACATTCTCGCAATCGTCGGCGGAATTGTCCTCGCCATTCAGGGTATCCTCGGCTTGCTTGGCTCCGCGGTGATGATGGCTTTCGGTTCTCCCATCGGTGGGTTCTTCGGTTCCGGCATCATCGCCATAATCCTCGGCATCGTCGCCTTCGTATTATCGAAGAGAGTTAACGAATTGCTGTGGGCGGTCGTCTTGATCGTCATTGGATTCCTCGGCGGAGGAATTGGTGGTTTACTGGTGCTGATTGGCGGTATTCTGGGCCTGCTTGCCCATTTCATCTGACCTGTATTACGATCTCTTCTGCCATTATACTGGTTGCCTAGACTTCTGAATATCTAAAGCAGTTCGTTACGTGATCATTAACCAATCCCGTTGCTTGCATGAATGCGTAGCAGATCGTTGAGCCAACAAACTTGAAACCCCTCCGCTTCATGTCCTCACTCATCCGGTCAGACTCGTTCGACTTGGCAGGGATAGAGGACATGGATCTGAACCGATGTTGTAAGGGCTTGCCTCCAACAAATTGCCAAATATAGTCGTCGAAACTCCCAAACTCTTCTTGCACGGAAGCGAATTGACGGGCGTTCTTCACTGCGGCGCTTATCTTCAAGCGGTTCCGGATAATCTCCTTGTTCGCCAACAATCGGCTGACGTCAGCACTCGAGAACTTGGCAATTTTTTTCGGATCGAAACCCGCGAACGCCTTTCGGAACGCATCACGCTTCTTCAGAATGATTAGCCAATTCAATCCAGCCTGCGCCCCTTCGAGGATCAGAAATTCGAACAACTTCCGATCGCTATGAACGGGTACTCCCCACTCCTTGTCGTGATACTCCTCCAAAAGTGGATCGAGTTGAGCCCACTCGCACCGGGTATTTGCTTTCATGTTTCGATTCCCACCAAATATTTGGAGAGAATTGGTTTTCATCGCCTTACCCGGATAGGCGTGTTTGGAGTAAGTCGATAAGAATTACCAATTTAGGAGCTCTATCCATATGCCGTCGGGGTCTTTCACGTAGACCTCGGTTACTCCTTCCGCTTTGGACGGTGAAACGGCCACCTCTACTCCCTTTGGGATTAGTTTCTTGAGCGCGGCGTTCACGTCTCCTACTCCGAATGCGAGGTGGTCAAGTTCGTCTCCCCGTTTGTATTTGGAGTAGAACTTGCTTCGTTTCGGGTACCAGTTTAACTCAAGTTCCTGGTCTGATCCGGGACTTCTGAGGCAGATGAATTGCCCACCGTGAGGCATTTTTCCTCGTCTTACGATTCGCGTTCCCCAGATCTTTTGGTAGAAGTTGAGGGATTTCTTTAGATCCCTGACCCTAATCCCGGCATATACAAAGCGGAATTTCTTCGGCATAGACGATCGACTGACTTGGTTGTTCAAATTGGCTTCTTAGCGTGCTCGGTTCAGGTTAGGTATTTTTCCTGTAGGTATCTTATCAACCATTGTGGGTTGTATGTTTCGCCGAACGCTTGTTCCTGCAGCTCTTTCGGTGAGTAGGTTGCTCCGTATTTGTGCAGCTTCTCTCTCAGCCAGTCTTTGACCTTGCCTAAGTCTCCGTTCGCTATGGTGGCTTTCAGGTCTAGGTCTTTCTGGATGCGGTTGTAGAACATACCCGCTATCACGTTTCCGAGTGAGTACGTTGCGAAGTAGCCGAACATTCCTCCGCTCCAATGCACATCTTGGAGGATGCCTTCGGCGTCGTTGGCTGGTCGTACCCCTACATATTTCTCCATCAAATCTTTCCACGTTTCCGGCGCCTCAGAGACTTGCATCTCATCGGCGATCAATCTCTTTTCCAACTCGTAGCGAACCATGATATGAAAGTTGTAAGTCAACTCGTCGGCATCGACTCTGATAAGGCTAGGTTTGGCCGAGTTGAAGTATCGGTAGACATCATCCTCGTTATATTTGGCCACGAACGGCAAGTTTGCTTTGAGGCTCGGATAAATTCGCTTAACAAATTCCCTACTTCGGCCGATGAAGTTCTCCCAGAATCTGGACTGTGACTCATGTACCCCCAACGACATACCACGTGCGAGTGGTGTATAGTCTAGTGACGGGTCAACCTGAATGTCGTAAATCGCATGCCCGGATTCATGCACGGTTGAATAGAGGGATGCTTTGAAGTCCTTACCTTCATACCGCGTTGTTATCCTCACATCCTCTATCGACATTGCGGTCGTGAATGGATGCGTCGAGATGTCCATTCTGAAGGTCTTCTGGGGCATTTGAAGAAGCCTCAAAGCGTCTTCGTTCACTCGTTTCATCGAGGCTTCTTCATAGCTCATCTCTTCGAGCGGGTGGTTGGGCGGGAATTTGCCGGCCGCCAACACTTTCGTCAGAACTGCCTTCAGTTCGGACCGAAGCGGCGAGAAGACTCGGTCAACATCGTCCGTTGTCAGTCCCTCCTCATATATATCCATCAATGCATTGTACGGATGACCTTCGTACCCAAGCTTCTCCGCCTCTTGTCTCTTCAGTCCGACCATCTTCTCAAGATAGGGTTTGAACATTGCGAAGTCGGACTTCTTTCGTGCTTCTCTCCACACGACTGTTCCTTCGGTCGCGGTTCTCAGAATATCCTCCAGGAGCTTCGGTGGGAGCTTCGCGTAATAGTCCAATTCACGTTTCAGAACTCGTAAGAATCCCGTTTCGTGGTCGTTTAGGCCAGTGGCTTTCTCAGTTTTGGACACGAGGTCGGTAAGCTGCAACATGCGCTCTTGTCGAAGGAGTTGCATTTGAGCAATCGTAAAGCCCCTTGGTTCTGAAGAACCCAGCGGCATGTACGTTTCCATATCCCATTCGAGAAGTGCTCCAACGCTGTCTAATGCCCACAGCGGCTTGTACCTTTCAGCTATGTCCATTATCAATGGATTCTGAAACATGAGATCGAGAGCAGCCAAGGTCGATATATAATTCTACTGCGTTTTGTGGCGACAAAATCTTCCTTGTCGCAATAAGTCAAATAGTGGCGGTTCATGTGTCGGGTCAACCTCGCCGGGAGTCAAGGCAAAAGATAATTCAATGCGTTCTCTCAGGGACGAATTAATGTTGTAAGTGGGGCCGTACGCTATGAGCATGCAAGTTTGTGATTGCGGTAGTGGCAAGAGGCCGACGGGGTACTGCGCGGAATGTCGAATGAATTACTGCGACGAATGCAAGTTCACCCACCTCTACACCCCTGTACAGATGAACATCAGCGATCTACTCGCAGCAAATGTCACAAAGACAGCTTGAATCTCCAGTCGGTGGGTACCTAATTGAGTGCTAAGCCGCGCTTAGTATACGACGGTGTGTGTAACCTCTGTGCGGAAGCGGTTCGTTTCCTGAACGCCATCGACCATAAACATGCGGTAGATTACACTCCTTATCAGAACCTCAGCTCGGACGAAACGAGATCATACGGACTGAGTGCAGCGGACCTGCAAGGCAGAATGCACATTATCCGGTGTAATGGCACGGTAGTTAGGGGCGCAGCGGTATTAGCTGAGGCTTGTAAACTGCTGGCGCCGATCACCTTGATCTGCGAGCTGCTAAACAATCCGTTATCGCAGAGGTTCTACGATTTCATCGCACGTCGACGTTACCGACTCTTTGGGTGCAGGGGCTCGTGTTATGTACCGGCCGTCGACCGAGCTGATCGCTGATCAAACACTTTGAACACCAGGTTAATGTCGTCAGGATCCGACACGAACAAGCTGGGAGAATTGTTCCCTTGAAGAACCGGAGTTAAGGTCAGCCTTGTGGACAGTTCATCTAGGTTTGCCTTAGAGATCGTCAGGGCGAAGTACTCAAGGCCGGTCCACGTTTTTCGGGCTGCGGGGCCTCCGAGGCTTTCCCAGGTATTCATCCCAATGTGGTGGTGATAACCGCCGGCGGATAGGAATGCTGCACTGCCCCAATAACGCATGAGTTCAAATCCTAATGCATCTTGGTAGAAGCTGACCGAAGTCTGCAAGTCGCTAACCTTCAGGTGCATATGACCAACCCTGGTTTCCTCGGCGAGGGCATTGACGGACCCAGCCTTCTCGGTAGGGAGTTCTTTGATGAGCGAGTCGAGGTTGAGAGGCTGAGTTGTCATCTCAACTCCGTCCTCGTTGAACTTCCATTCACCTCTCGGTCTATCGCTGTAGATCTCTATCCCGTTTCCTTCAGGGTCACTTAGGTAGAGGGCCTCGCTTACCTGATGGTCCGCGTAACCGTCAAAAACCACACCTTTGCCACCAAGGGTTAGGTAGGCCGCCGCTAGGCTTTGACGGTAGGGCACTAGCAGTGCATAGTGGTACAGGCCGGTGGCATTCGGAGGGGGGCTAGATGCTTTCTCGTCGTGATGCAGGATAATGATTGGTTCGGAGGTCGCGCTTGTGGCAAGCGCAGTATAATCCCCGTCGCTCCGAACAATTTTCAGTCCAAAGTCTTCTTCATAAAATGACATCATCGAGTCTAGGTCTTTGGTTCTCAGCCATACGGGACCCACGCTAAGTTCGGATTGCAGTTTGAATTCTTGTTCAGCCACTAATCGCTCCCTATGCTAGGGAGGTGTCGAGGCTGAATTTAAGTCAAGAATCGTCCAGTGGTCTCTTACGTGGTCGGGGTCGGGACTGTAGGTGGGTTGATGGCTTGTGGTGGCTTAATCGCTCTTCTCAAGCGTTTCGCCTCGGCCATCTTCGCTACTTTTGCGTAGCCTTTGCCGTCTGGTTTCAGTTCGCGGGTTTCTATGTAACCGGCTTTCTCAGCGTTCTTTAGCAACTCTAGTCCCTTCGCCGTTCTTGCGACTATGGTCGAGTAGCCCTCTGGGCAACCGATTCCGCCCACAGATATGTCGGCGTATTCTGCTGTGAAGTCGTCGCATTGCTTGCAACTATTCCGAACGAACGCATCGACTTCTTTCAGTGGGACGTGGAGGAGTTCGTTTTCGCTGGACCAAACTATGAATGAGCCTTTCTTGATTCCCATTCGAGTAACGGTTGATGGGGCAATCCCTTTGCTTGAAACGTATGATTCGACCAGCTGGTTGTAGGCGTAGCTCTCCATGCAGAATAGGCCTATGGAGAGCGTAATTGCTTTAGCGAGTCGAAGGTCGCCCAGGGGGGAGGTTTGAATTTTCCTCACGGCCTTGATTTGGCAGGGCGTTCCTACTAATCCCACTCTTGCCTTAGCGTACTCCTCTACTGCCGATCGGACGCCTAACAGTGTCGGGCTCGGCGTATACTTGGTTCC
>Ga0187769_10002051_pt1 | contig 11694 bp, 10 predicted proteins | sample 0116_SJ02_MP02_1_FD_133140 | JGI IMG/M metagenome (GOLD analysis project Ga0187769, IMG submission 133140) | Tropical peat soil microbial communities from peatlands in Department of Meta, Colombia - 0116_SJ02_MP02_10_MG | ecosystem: Environmental > Terrestrial > Soil > Wetlands > Peat | place... | reverse complement strand
TTGGCGAAAAAGGCGCTCCGGTATTTGGGCTCGTTCTCAGGCCGGTCCGCTAACTGCGATCGCGCAGGACTCGCGCAATCGCAGCCGCGAACAGGGGTGCCGCCGCGATTACGTCTACGGGCGGACGAGTGAAGTTGGACGGAAGTCGAAATGGGGGAATCGAATCGCTTATTATGAGGCGCTCAATGGGTGCTTCGCTTAAGACAGCGGTCGCCTGACCAACAAATAGACCATGAGCAGCGAACGCCAGGATGCGCCGGGCACCCGCCGCGCTCAAGGCGCCGGCCGCGCGCGCGATCGTAGTGCCCGTCGCAATTATGTCGTCAAACAGAAGCACGGTCGCTCCACTTACATCTCCGATGACCATAGTGCTCCCGCTTACTGTGCCGCCACTGCGGTTTTTATCTAAGAAAACCTGCCCCAATGTGCGCCCGAGGCGACGCTCGAGTGCCTGTTGCCAGAGCGTGGCTCGCTTGACCCCGCCCGGATCGGGCGACGCCACAACCAAGGCAGCGCCGTCGTCATATTTTGCAGCAATCTCGTCGAACAATTCGTGGCTGTGCAGGTGCACCGCACGGCAGCGAAAGGCATTGTCAAATGCGGCAGGGTTGTGCGCTTCCAGCGTCATTAATACATCCGTGCCTACCGCTTCCAATAGCTGTGCAATGTAGCGCGAGCCGATCGGGTCATGTGGCTGGGTGCGTCGATCCTTTCGTGCATAGGCGAGATAGGGCACCACCGCCGTTATACGCGCCGCACCGTGGTCTCGCAGCGTGGCGAGAAAAAAGAGCAAGCGCACGAGCTTGTCTGGCCCGTCTTGCTCCGGGCCCGAGTGCAGACTTTGCACGACAACAACCTCATGACCGGCAACGTCGACCAAAGGACGGGATTTGTGCTCTCCATCCTCGAATGCCCGTTCCTCGTGCGAACTCAGTGAAAGCTTAAGCGCCGCCGCCAGGGATGCGCCAAAGGCTTGGCTGGCGGAAAGTGCGAATATCAGCATAAGTCCCCTTTTAAACTCCTCTTGTCCCCGAGCGGCCGTCCTCTGTAAAGACACCCCACGTAGAAGCGGGACGCGCGCAGTCCGGGGTTTGGCGAGTTTGCAGTTTGCTGGCCAAGAATGCCTAGAGCCGCTACTTCATCTGTTGTGTGCATCGAGTGCGCTTGACTTGGCGACAATCAGTGGGACAAGAGTACTGGGATGGGAGCACCGCTGAGAACTTGTCGCGTGACACCTCCGAATACGAGTTCGCGTGCGCGGCTGTGTCCGTAAGCCCCCATCACGAGCAGATCGGCATTGGCCTCGATCGCGGCGCTAATAATGCTCTGCGCACGTGTTTGCCCGTTTTGCTCCATCGTTCTAGTGGATGTCTGAAGACCTCGCCAGCGCAGATGTTCGGCCAGGTTCTCCCCAGATCCTATGGTCGCTGTGTCAGCGATGTGCTTTTCTTGGGAATAAAGTACTACGATTCCGTCGGCTCTTTCAAGCAATGGGAGCGCTGAGCTGACGGCACGTGCCGCTTCTGGCGTTTCCTTCCAGGCGATAGCGATCATGGAGCCAACCGTCGCTGTCGGCCGTGACGGCGCAAGCAACAAAGGGCGCCCGCACGCCATCAAGATGGAACCGATGTCATCGATGAAAAGATCCCCGCGCATTTGGGGCCGGGCTAGTACGACAAGGTCGTTGAAGCGCCCGATTTTTGTGGTGATGTCCCTGGGATCGCCAGAGGCCTCGCGCCAGCTCGCCGAGACACCAATTGTTGCCGAGGGCGTCTCGGTGATATGCAAACGATGTTGCTCACAAAAAACGTCGAAGTTTTGGCGAGCCGATCGCGCGCGCGCGTCATCAGCTTCGAGCAGGTCCTCCCGAACCCGCTGCGAAATTGGAGCCGCACCCGCGGCAAGCCCAAAGCCATCCGTCGCGTTCAAAATCAACTGAAACGAGTCGATTCGAACGTACAGGCAGGTGATATGGCTGTTAAATCGCTTGGCCACGAGATGGCTTGATTCAAGAACGATTGCGTCGTTGCTGGATCCGTCAATCTTCGCAAGAATCGTTTTCATGGCCTTTTCGCCTCCTGGTTCGATGACCCTTGGATGCTGGTTGGGCAAGTTTGCGGGTTTGCCGGGCGGGGTGGTTGACAACTATCAATGTCCGCATCGACCTCCTTTCGCCTCGGCGTCTTTTCGGAATACGATCACGCCATAAAAATGCAAACCGCCGGGTGAATGGGTTAGCGCTGGAGGACCAAACAGTAGGGCGGCGCTCCGGAACCACGCCGAAAGCACTGTCCGCCGGTTGAACGTTCGCTTCGTTGCCTCCATCGAACCGCACTCGAAATTGCCCGCGAGTAAGCGGACAAAATTGCCATGGCAAGAAAGGCGAACTGGGGGCTATTGCCCCAGCGCCTGATGCCGAATGTGATGAACGCATTGCTTGCGGGTCAAAAAGCAGCGCAGGCAAAAGCCGCCCGCGCCCGCGGCGGGCGAAAGCCGTCGAGAATTGGCGCGCCGGCTATTTGGGGTCCCCACCCATGTCGATTGCTTTGCCCTGCGAAAGGGAGGTCACGTAAGCCACAAGCGAATTGAGCTCATCGCTACCGTAGGCCGGGGGTTTGCCGTTAAGTGCTCCACCAATGCACACGCGCACCTGGTCGGCAAGCGTGATCAGCCTGTTGTCGTCCTTTGAAATACGTGGAAAGATCGCCGCGGCGTTTGAAAGGCTCGGAATAGGAACTCCGTCGGGCCGCTGTCCCTCGCGGATGCCGCCACCCAAGTGGCAGGTTTCGCAAACGCGCCCGCGGCCACTAAAGGTGTTGTGCTGAAAGAGTTCGCTTCCCCGCGCGATTGCCTGCTGAAGCTGCGTATCGGCAGCGCGCGACGCCGTTGGTCCTAGCAAGGCAAGAGCTCCGAGAACTGTAGCCGCAACGATCCAGTGGTTCGCATCTGCCGTGAGTCTCATGACGCCTCCTTGCGCATGCGGGCGTAGGCCCGGCCATAATGAGACAAAAATCCTAGTCCGATACTGCGGTCCTGTCTATTTGCATCTGTGCCTCAGAAAACGATTAACGCGTTGGCAAGCCACCGCAGTGCTGCCCTCGACAAACAAGGTTCCCGCGGCAATCGCGCGAAACACTTCGTACACGCGATAGGCGGGCGAGCTGCGCAGATTAGCGGTCTTGCTTGTGTTAAACCCCTTATGTGGGCTCTAGGCCGCTCGAGACATGTCGCTCACGTAGCTCCCGCTTCAGTACTTTTCCGATTGTGTTGCGAGGTAATTCGTCGATGATCTGCAGGCGCGCTAGGCGCTGAATCTTGCCCAAATGTGCGTTGGCCCACTGAAGCAGATCTGCCTCAGTTTGCGTGCTGCCCGGGCGAAGAACGACGAAGGCGATAGGGGTTTCGCCCCAATGCCGCGATGGCACGCCAACCACCGAGACATCGGCAATTTCGGCATGTCTTCGGAGCACCGCTTCGAGGTCGCTCGGATAGACGTTAAAACCACCTGTGATGAGCATGTCCTTTTTGCGGTCCAGTAGCACCAGAAATCCTTCATCATCAAAGCGCCCGATGTCACCGGTTCGAATGAATCGCTTTCCGTTTGCATCGAACCATTCGGCCTCACGCGTTTTGTCGGATCGACGGTGATAGCCTGTCATCATCATGCCGGGCGAATTCCCGACGATCTCACCCGTCGCGTCAAGCGGCAGTTCGCGGCCGGCCTCATCGATGAGTCGGATATCGTGGCCCGGGGCGGGTCGGCCGACAGTGTGCAACTTGTCGGGTCGCTCGTGCGCGGCCAATATGCAAGTGCCACCTCCTTCGGTTAAACCGTAGAACTCGACCAAGCCGCCTGGCCAGCGGTCGAGCACGTCGGCTTTTAACTGCGCGGCAAACGGGGCGCTGGTGCAGAACTTCATCCGCGTCGCCGATAGGTCAAAAGCGTGAAATTGCGGTAAGGCCATGATGCGCTGGTACTGGACGGGAACGAGCATCGTGTGCGTCATTTGATGTCGTTCCGCCAGCATCAAGTATTGCGCGGCGTCGAACTTGGCGGTCAACACAAGCGTGCCGCCAAATGCGAGGGTCGGAAAAAGCACTACCAACGTCGTATTTGAATATAGCGGGGTCGACAAAAGAGTCACGCTATCGTGGCCGTAGCCGAATTTGGCAGCACGACAGACATGCGCCCAGCGCATTGCGTGGGATTGCACGATCCCCTTGGGTTCCCCCGTCGTACCAGAGGAATAGATGATGTTAAATGGCGCCTCGGGTGGCAAGGCGACCGGCACGGGATGCTCGTCCTCGGGAAGCAACCAAGCTTCGAACGCTCGCCCCGCTGCCTCGGCACTTAGCGCAATGCGCTGCGTGGCGCCACTTTGCCCGGCGAGATCAAAAAGGGCCGCCGTATCGGCAAACAAATAGCGCGCCTGCGAGTTCTCCAAGAGCCTAATCATCACATCGGCTGTAACCGACGGTGGCAGCGGCGCGACAGCAACACCAGCGCGCAGCGCACCAAGAAAGACCCCAACGTACCGGACCGAAGAGTGGGCGCAAATCGCGATTGCATCACCCGGTCCGATTCCGTCCCTCTGCAGCGACGCGGCTACGCGATCGGCCAGTTTGTCGAGGCCGAAATAGCTAAGAGCTTCGTCGCCGACGACTACAGCCCGAGCATCGGGACGATCGCGTGCATGCTGCCGCAGCAGATCAGGAATTGGCCGATATGTAGTATCCACGCTGGTCGAATCGAGCTATCCAGAATTCGGCTTGCGAAATTTCGCTTCTAACGGGAAGCGAATTCATTTTACGTGTTAATAGCGTTGTTCAAAGCACGCGCAGCCACCCACAAACAACTCTTCCGGATTGCGACCCGCAAGGAGGGAACGCAATGGTCTCGTTCTTGATCTCTAAGACATCGCTAGCGCACAAGGATCCGATCACCTGAATCGGTGGCGAATCGGCAAAGCGACGATCAATTGTGTTGGTGGTACCGAAGACATGGGCAAGGCCATGGGCGATGGCCTTGGCACCGCGGCGAAGCCCGCGGGAAGCATTTCCTCTGGCTAAGAACAGACCGAATCTTTCGATCGATATCGACGCAACGTGTGCGTGCGTTCAGAGCTGCGTTTCGCGTCGGAATGGGCCCCGATTTCCAGATTGCGGCAGCGAGGGAAGTGGAAACCGTCCGATATTGCGCAGGCGTGAATTTTGCCACTTCGCTGCGTGCTGCAGCCCAACAAATCCAATGCGCCTATATCGCGGTTGCACCGCTACGCGCTATCATCGTCGCGCAGCTTGGTAATGGGCAAGTCGGACACAAACCGTCGAAAACGTACCGACGCACGAGGCAGGGGGCAAAGTGGAACGGGCAAACTATCGACCATTGACGGCGGCCAAGGCCCCCGAAGGGACGGGGATTCATCAGCCGGGCACCTACACCGGCGTCGCCGTCGATTCTCCAGCAATTAGCGTTATGACGGATTTGCGCCAAGTGAGCGCGGCCACGATTGATCCAGAGGCAAGTCTCGCGGAAGCAACTCGCACGATGATCTCGCGTGGAGTGCGCCTTTTATTTGTGACCAGATCGAGCGGAGAATTGATTGGTCTGATTACTGCGCGCGACACTGGCGGGGAGCGACCAATCAAGTTGCTGCACGAACGCGGTGCAAGATTCGGAGATCTGCGTGTCGCGGATCTGATGATCCCGCGGGTGGACATCGACATTCTAGAACTTTCCGATGTGCTTCACGCCGAAGTTGGCCACATCGTCGCCACTTTAAAGGCCTCAGGTCGTCAGCATGCCTTGGTTGCCGACCGCGATCCAGCCGCGGGCGTGACCAAAATCCGTGGCGTGTTTTCAGCAACCCAGATCGGAAGGCAACTCGGCATTGCGGTGCAGCCGTTCGAGGTCGCAAAGACATTCGCCGAAATCGAACGGGCGCTGTTCGATTAAGCGACACTTTCATGCGTTGGACGCGCGGTCGGGGCTGTGCATTTGGTGGCGCTCGTTCTGAGTAAGTATTGAGTTTTCAAGCAGCGAGCCTGATTGCCGCCGTTACGAAAATGCCGCGCGCAACGAGTTGCTGCTTGTTATTCGCTGGCGATCGGACGTTGGGGCGCACGGTCGACGTCCTAGCGCAAGTGACGGTGCAAAAACGTGACGAACCGTGGTTACTTGAGCGCAGCGCAACTTACCCTGCTGCGAAGGGCGGCAACGTAGATCTTCTTTGGAGCACAGGTTCGCCCTAGGGTGGACGCTGGTTTGTACTTCCGGTTGTAAGCAAACAATGTAGGCGCGCCAAAGCGCTGAGAATCCAGCGAAGACCTTGCCGCGAGGAGCCTGTGTCCCTGGCACCCGACGCTGCCGCATGGCGGCCGATTCTCCCTGGTCGACGTAAAAGTTCAAGTGCCTTACCTGGTTGCGTAGTCCGGTCGCTCGGGCAAACGGCAGATTGATACACACCAAAGGAGAAAAAATTCGGTGCGCAAATGCGCAGGTGCGACTGGCACGAGCTATGCGATGCGGGCTGGCAGTGCTTTTCGACGCGCTTTGGCGCCCTCCTTATTGCCAGTGGGACGGACTTTTCTTGTGAGGCAAGATGTTTTTGGCGGTCGCGGCCACTCAAATCAGCGGTGAGAATTTCAGTATGGACGGGAATCTTGTCAAAGACGCGAATGCTTTGCGGGGCCGAGAATACGTACGCTTCGTGGGCCGCAATGATTGCGCGGCTCGGTTTGTTAGATCGGTGGATAGTTTCGGACGCAATACTACCCATTTGCCAATTCGGGACAGGGACGCGCGAAAGCGGACAGAGTCAGAACTTCGTTGTCGATCCGATGCGCTCGATTTTTGGTCGTTGATCTTGAAACTTCATTTGTGTGCTGATTCGATGAGCAGTGCAGACCGTGACAGTCTCCTCCAGACATCGTCAGCAGTTCATGGTAAACGTGCTCGCAGAATTTGGTGCCGTTCGAAGGGATCACAAGTTACCCGCTAGCCTAGCGACGCAGACGATCGGACATAACGGGGATTGCTTGGAGGTTGCCGGCCGATCATCTCCTAGAAGGCCAGCGATTATCGCCGAGCAATAGCAGAGCTGCTCCTTGCAATGTGCTGGACCATCGCCATGATTGCTCTCATTTGGATACCGGACTTCTGGTCGTAGTTCGGTCCGTACAAACCGATCCAATCCCAACAGCTGAACGGGTTGCTCAACGATGCCGAAGTCTGCGGGTAGAGAAGAATCATGTTGTTGGTATCGGCCCAGCGGTTGTATCCGGTATTGTTAAGGAAGTAGGCGCCGATGAACGCGTAGGCCTGCTGGCACCCATGCAGTGCAACGTGCAGGGCGCAGCGCCGTCCTGCGGCGCAGCTGGCCGGAACGTACAACCAGCCCGTTTTGTCCATGCCCGAGCCGTGGCCGATGAACGGCGTCTGGTCGAATGCGACCAGCTCGCCGTTAGAGGAGCCGGTATTGGGTTCATTTAAAGCCCCATAGATCCACTGCAGGGCATCGCCCGCTCCATCAAACTTGCAATTGCTTATGAACGGCAATATCAGGTAGCCACACGGGCTGTCGCCGGCGCGATTGAAATTAGTGGGAAACGTATGATTGATGCCCTCAAGTTCGACATACTTCACGTTGCCGATCGCTGCAAAGCCGCCGTCGTCCAGGTACAGGCGTTTGACTTGCTGTGCGACGTTGGGTCCAACGATGCCGTCGTCTTTGCCCACAAAAATGTAAACGCGCTGCTTGTTGATATTCTTAATATCATCAATCCGATTTGCGCTCCAACTTCTCATGTTAGCGATTGAACTGCTAATGTCCGGTACGACATTATCGACACAACCAAATACGGAGGCATTGCGGGCGCAATCGTAGGGACCGCCGGCGAAAATAGCGACGCCGTGAAATACGGAGGAATAGGCGACGGCCATTTGCATTGCGAAAAACCCGCCGGCGGAAAAACCAGAAACCGAAATGCGGCTCGGGTCGATGTTGTAGTCGCCAAGTGCCGGCGCAGCAAGGCTGGGCTCGCCCAGTATTGCGGCAAGCGTTGCGAGGGCCCATAGCGTTAGCAGTCGGATCGGGAGCTGAGGGCGGCGAGCGATTTTCATTGGTGTTCCCAGAGTATTGCGACACTGCAGCCACGCTGCTACGACGCAGAAACTTTCAGACGGAGTCGAGTTGGGCAGTCGCCTTCGCGTCGCATTCGACATAAGATTGGTTGCCGCAAAAGAGAATATATTGTGCCGTTCCCGGGATACCGACGCATCTGCGACGGGAATCTTTTTCTCCTGACCGGCCCAGTGGCGGCGGGTCATATCATGCGCACAGATGACATTTTTGCTCGGTTATGAAATATCTCGACTGGCTTGCACCTGAAGGTATACAAATCCTCTTCGTTCTCTTCCTGTCCTTTCTGATTGGACTGGAGCGCGAAGAGCGCAAAGTAACGGGTGATCGATTTGCGTTTGGGGGTGTGCGCACCTTCCCGCTGATCGGCTTGATCGGTTACTCGATGGGGGTCGTATCGCACGGCGAACTGCTACCGCAGGCGCTGGGATTTGTCGTAGTCGCTGCTTTCTTGTTGATGGCCTACTGGCACAAGCTCGCTTCTTCGGGATATTCCGGCGTCACATCGGAGATGTCTGGCCTGGCAACCTACCTAGTAGGTGCTCTTGTTTATCGGGAGATGTTTTGGATTGCGACCACGCTGACGGTAGCCAGCGTGCTTTTACTGGAGCTTAAGACGCGGCTGGAAGACTTGGCCAAGCGCATCGAGGCGGACGATATTCTCACTTTGGCCAAATTTTTGCTCTTATCTGCGGTAATTTTGCCATTGCTTCCGAATACACAGGTTAGTTCGTTTGCATTAAATCCCTTTCGTACGTGGCTTGTTGTCGTTGCCGTGAGCGCGGTCTCGTACGGGAGCTACGTGTTGCAACGTCTGACGAAGGATCGGGGCGGCATCATTCTCTCCGCGGTACTGGGGGGTGCCTACTCCTCCACGGTCACGACCGTGGCTCTGGCCCGAAGATCGGCATCGGAGGACCAACCGCATCTGTTCTCCGGCGGAATACTGATTGCCTCCGGAATGATGTACCTGCGATTGGTGGTGCTATTGGCAATATTCAATCAGGAGTTGCTCGACAGGCTGGTACTGCCTTTTGGCGTATTGGCGTTGCTTGCTATTGGGGTCGGCTGGCTATGGTCACGGCGATCGGACGCAAGTGCCGTTAAATCGGTGAGCGACGCGCAACCCAGAAATCCACTGGAGATTAGTGCGGCGCTCTTGTTTGCCGCCCTTTTTGTGGCAATGTTGATCGCGACGCATCTTGCGACGCAATACCTAGGGAAAACCGGGGTCTACTTGCTCGCCGCGATCATGGGTGTTGGGGACGTAGATCCATTCATCATGGGAATGACGCAGTCGCTGACCACTCTCACTCTTATACCGGTACCGACCGCATCAGCCGCGATATTAATCGCAGTGTCAAGCAATAATGTTGTCAAAGGCATTTATGCGTTTGCGATGTCTTCCCGCCGCACCGGCAAGCAGAGTTTGGGGCTCATGTTGTCGCTGGGTGCTCTGGGTCTTGCACCACTGCTGTGGTGAGCAAAGAGGCGTTCGCGTCCTCTTCGGTGGTCGGATTCGGGTCAATTGCCCTTGCTCTTAAGCGCTGAGTTGGACGATCGGACGGTTCGCAGGCGCGCAGGAACACTATAGCTGAAAGGTTAACCAAAGCAGCAACCCATCACCAAGATCGCGTAGCACACCCGTGGACGGTACCTGCCACGGATTTGCGTCCTTGACCGTCGCATCGAACCAGCTAAGCGCGGCGGCGATCGTTTGTGGATCTCGAAGCTCGACCATGAGCTCGTAATTCAGAAAAAGACTGCGCGCATCGAGGTTCGCTGATCCAAGCAGCGCCCAGGAGTTATCAATCACAACCAATTTTGCGTGCATCATCGATGGCAGCATGCGAATTTGCGCACCGGCAGCGTGCATTTGCAGCAGGGCGCGGCGGCGCGCGAGGTCAGCAAAGCGGTGGTTGGAGCGCCCGGGAAGCAATAGACGAACCTGTACCCCGCGTTGCGCAGCGTGGCACAGCGCGCGCAACAAACTATCGTCGGGGACAAAGTAAGGCGTTGCAACGGTAATATTTGTGCGCGCCCGGTAACACGCCAGCAGCAATAGAGCGTGCAGTGTGTCATCGGCGTAGTCCGGTCCGCTTGGAACGGGTCTTGCGGCGCTCGCCAGATATTGCGCAAACTCGAACGTCGGCGGCACGACGTCCTTTGGCACGCGGTTTGTAGCGAAGGCCCAATCCGACAAGAAGATGCGGTCAAGCTCGGCCGCCAACGGGCCGTCCGTATCGAAACTCAGATCGATCCAAGGGGCGCCACCATTTGCTCCAGAAAAGTATTCCGCAGCTAAGTTGCGCCCCCCGGACCAGACGCGACTGCTGTCGGCAATTACCAACTTTCGATGGTTGCGCAGATTCGTACGGCCATGCAGCGGGCGATGCACTGGAGGTACGAACCAGGCGACCTTGGCGCCGCAAGCGCGCAGCCGATACACGATCCGCCACCCGCGAAGGCCGCCGACACCATCGATGAGTATGCGCACGTTGACGCCCGCAGCGACACGTTGACGCACGCGGTCGAGCAAAACAGACCCGATGGCGTCATTTGCAATGACGTAAGTGCAAATGTGCAGGTTTCGGCGTGCCTGAGAAACAACGTCGAGCAGCGCCCGCAGAGCGGTCATTCCATCGCTGTGGATCGTAACGGGTCCATGGCCGACCGCCGCTGGCAGATGCAAGGCATGCGCCAAGGCATCTAAAGGGTCCTGGTTACTGGCGGTGGCATTTTCGGCTGCTAGGTCCGACCCGGGAACTGCGGAAACCCGGCGCAGCTTGCGGGTTCCAAATAACAGAAACAGAGGTACACCGAAGTAAGGAAGCAATGCGATCAGCAAAACCCAAGCTACGGCCGCCGAAGGAGGACGGCGTTGATGTAATCCTTGTGTCGCCAGCACATAAACCAGCAAACCGAACACAATCAGCATGGAGTGCCATGAAATCCACTGCGTCAGCCATGCCCACACGGAAGCGCTCCCTTCCAAAGAAGAGTTGATGATTTCGCCAACTAATCCCTGGCAGAGGCAAGCGAAGCGAAGATGCACCTACTCCGACCCTGCCCAAGGGGTCCGATCCGTGGCGCTGTGCTGGCGGCCACAGAACGGCGATCAGCGAATGCAATGAAAGCACAGACCGCAAGACTTGACTACAGCTTTGCGAAACAGTGTGGTCACGACGCGAACGGTCTTTCAGGGGCTTGGAACGTAAAAGGGGCACAACGGCGCCCGGCGATAAATTTCCATCCTCGGGGAAAACTTGGGAATGGGAATTTAACGAGCGGTCGCTGCGTTGGGCGCGATGCTTTGTTTGCAAGGTTGAGCGGATTAAGATTGTCGCTTGCGCGGCGCCTGCTTGTTGTTCTTGATGTGGTTTCTGTGCAAGTCCCGTTTTTTCGCTCTGTCCATTCAAAAGGGGGCTGCACCTTTACCGCAGGCGCTAGGCGCGGGCGCGTTGGAACCGTGCAAGGAGACCCATCTAATGAGCACAACATTTAATGCCGTTGTAATTGAGGACACAGGTGGTGTAGCTCGCGCGAGCTTGAA
>Ga0187769_10002050_pt1 | contig 11695 bp, 8 predicted proteins | sample 0116_SJ02_MP02_1_FD_133140 | JGI IMG/M metagenome (GOLD analysis project Ga0187769, IMG submission 133140) | Tropical peat soil microbial communities from peatlands in Department of Meta, Colombia - 0116_SJ02_MP02_10_MG | ecosystem: Environmental > Terrestrial > Soil > Wetlands > Peat | place... | reverse complement strand
GCGGCAGCGCAACGCAGCAGCCGCGCACTGCGCATACCGTGCGAACGAAATTCCATCTCCCCATCTCCTCATAAGAAGTAATTTGAATGCATGTTACATGCGGCAAATTGCCGCAGTCAAGGCAAGGGCGACGGAATTTGTCAACTATTAAAGACATCTTCACGGGGATGGTACACAATGGCCGCGTTGCCAGCCGGGAAGAGCGTCCATACTTGCGCTATGCAACTGACTCGCTTTACTGACTATTCTTTGCGCGTGCTCATATACTTAGGCGCGCACCCCGGGCGCCTGTGCACGATCTCGGAGATTGCGGACGCCTACCGCATTTCTGAGAACCACTTAATGAAAGTCGTAAACCGCCTTGCGACGGCCGGCTATATCGAAACGGTCCGCGGCAAGGGCGGCGGAATGCAACTGTCGCGCGCGCCCAAGATGATCAATATCGGCGCCGTCGTTCGCGACATGGAAGAGCGCTTTGACATCGTCGAGTGCTTCGACGAGGCCCGTCAGGACTGCCCGCTGCTTCCTGCGTGCGCCCTGCGATCGGTGCTTGCCGATGCCCGGCGCAACTTCATGGCGACGGTTGACCGTTACTCGCTTGCGGACGTGATCAGCAGCTCCTTAAGCGGCTCTTTCGCGCTGGCCAAAGGCGCACGGCAAATCGCGATCAAGCCGGTGAGTTAGGCGCAAACGACCACTGCACTTTCTCGCCCGGCCTTCTGACCGATGAACTGGCCGATGAACCGCGGGGCTCGTTGGCTGCGCCAAAGGGCAGCAAAAAAAAGGGGCCCGTACCCGGACCCCTGCAATCGCCGTCCTCTCGGACAGCACCCCTTGGAGAAAAATCGCTTGCGTGGCGTCCCGACCCCCAGCTGAATTTAATAGTGATACGCGGACTCGCCGTGGTAGGACGTATCGAGCCCCTCGCGCTCTTCGCTTTCCGTGACACGCAAGCCCACCATCAGGTCGGCGATCTTAAAGGCGATGAACGCAACGACCGCGGTCCAGACGATGGTCACGCCCACCGCCTTGGCTTGGATCAGAAGCTGATCCATGATGCCCGGATACCCCGTTTTCATCGTCACCCAATCGCTCACGGAGCCCGGACCCCCCAGGCTGGGCGAATTGAACACACCCGTGAGCAGCGCCCCGGTTACGCCGCCAAGCGCGTGCACGCCGAAAACATCAAGGGCATCGTCCACCTGCAGCATGCGCTTTAGACCCGTTACTCCCCACAGGCAGATCGGTCCGACGATTAGCCCGATCATGAATGCGCCGGGGATACCGACATTGCCGGCCGCCGGGGTGATCGCTACTAGTCCGGCTACGGCACCCGAAGCAGCGCCCAGCATGGAAGGCTTGCCTTTAATGATCCATTCGGCAAAGGTCCAGGAGAGCACCGCCATGGCTGTTGCGAGATAGGTATTCATGAAAGCCATGGCTGCCGTGCCATTGGCCTCCAATGCGGAGCCGGCATTAAAGCCGAACCAGCCGAACCAAAGCAGCGCCGCACCGATCATCGTCATCGTCAGGCTGTGCGGGGCAAGCGACTCCTTGCCCAGTCCGATTCGCTTGCCAAGCATGGTCGCAGCCACTAGTCCCGCCACGCCGGAGTTGATGTGCACGACGGTGCCACCGGCAAAATCGAGCGCACCCCACTGCCAGATCAGGCCTGCCTTGGCGCTGACCGAATCGGCAACCGCTGCACTGGTGTAAGCGTCCGGTCCCTCGAAGAACCAGACCATGTGGGCAACTGGCAGGTAGCCGAAGGTAAACCAGATGGTGATCGCAATGAGCACCGCGGAGAACTTGATGCGCTCGACCACGGCACCCAGGATCAGGCAGCAGGTGATGGCGGCAAAGGTCGCCTGAAAGGCAACGTATACGAGCTCAGGCAGCGGTGTGTTCTTGCTGAAGGTCGATGCGTTGGAGAAGTTGCCGGTACTCGGATCGAAAGTTCCCGCGAGAAACAATCGATCAAAGCCACCAAAGAAGGCCCCGAACTTTTCGCTGCCCTCCGTGAAGGCCAGACTGTAGCCGTACACGGCCCAGAGCACCGTGATGAGCGAAAACACGACGAAAACCTGCATGAGTACGGAGAGCATGTTTTTGCTGCGCACCAGGCCGCCATAAAAGAGCGCCAGGGCGGGCACCGACATCAACAGCACGAATGCCGTCGAAGTCAGCATCCAGGCGACGTCGCCTTTGTTTGGCGTGGGCGCGGCTGCCGAAGCAGACGCTGCTGGCGCCGACTCGGCCGGCTTGGCCGCCTCGGCCGCGGCCGTCTCCTTCTTTTGTTCGGCAGCCGGCGCCTGCGCTTGGGCGAGTACGGGCAAAAGGCCACCGATACCGATCAACGCCGCGGCTGTGAGACAAGCAATCCATTGCTTCATTTTTGTAGTTCCCCTCGCGAGCAAAATCATCACAGTGCGTCCTTGCCGGTCTCTCCCGTGCGGATTCGCACGACTTGGTTTAGGTCGAAAACAAAAATCTTGCCGTCCCCGATTTTTCCGGTTCGTGCCGACGTTTCGATTGCCTCGATGGCCCGATCGAGAAGGGCGTCATCAACTGCCGCTTCGAGTTTTACTTTTGGCAGGAAGTCGACGACGTATTCGGCGCCGCGGTACAGCTCCGTGTGACCCTTTTGCCGACCAAAGCCCTTGACCTCAGTAACGGTGATGCCCTGTACGCCCACGCCAGACAGGGCTTCGCGCACCTCGTCCAGTTTGAACGGTTTAATGATTGCGGTTATCAGTTTCATGCCCTCACTCCGTTAGTTCCTTTCCGCGCGACGGGTAACGCAAATCCCGCAGCTCTTTGCCCCGGCTGACCAATGGCAGTGAGCAACATGCGTGCCACCAAAGATTCGGGAACTTCGGCCGCGCATTGACCCTTTTTATTGCACGGCTTCAACGAGTTTGCATAAAAAACGGGATTTTTGCACCAAATGTGTGATTTTTTGCTTGGCATTTATGCCAAGGGCCGCAGAATCCGCCCCGCTTGCCCGGCGTTGGCGCTCGCCTGTGATTAATCGCGGGCGACTTGGCCGCTGGCAGCACGAGCCATTGGCGAGACGACGCATTGCGCCATATTGGTATGAGATTTGCTTGGCCTTGCTCAAGGCCTCGGGCGCAAAACCTGGGGATCGATCGCCAAAACTAATACAGAGGGGAATATTGCAATGAGAACCGCTGAAAAAGTGGGTAAGGGATCGTTTGCGCCCGGTTGGCACCGACGGCCAAGGGTCGCAGACGGCCAAATCGGGACGAGTACATGGCTCCGTGCGCTGATTTTTGCGTCGCTTCTCATGGTCGGAGCAGTGATCGTGGGACCTCCGGCAATGGCCGCTGACGAGTCAACACCTGCCGCCAATACGGCGGCGCCGGCAGCCAAGTGCGACCCGTACCGCAACTACGACTGCCTCGAAGACTACCTGGGCCAAGGCTTCTGGCAGCGCCTTGTCAACTACTACGAGCTCGAATGGGGCCAGCCTGCAGGTCCGGTGGATCCTAAGGCCCCCCCGTCGCGCCGAGACAACTGGCCGGCAACGCCTGAGACGACGCCACCGATGCCATTTACCGAGTGGCCATACGGTGGCGCCACCCCGCTGGGTGTGACGCGCACCGGTTCGGCCGACAGTCCGCTGATGGTGGCAATTGGCGATACCTCCCTCGGCAAGTGGATGGGGGAAACCGGCCTGCAACTTTACGGCTGGGCCGATGTCGGCGCCAACATCAGCTCCAACACGACGAAACCGGGCGGCAACGCGCCGGCGGCCTATCTGTATACGCCGAACACCGTGACGCTCGACCAGTTCGTGCTGTACCTGGACCGCTTTCCAGATACCGTGCAGAAGGACCATATCGACTGGGGTATGCGCCTATCGGTCCTGTACGGCGAGAACTACCGCTACACGACGTCCTATGGCCTGGACAGTTGGCAGTTTCTGAACCATAACCGCGTTAACGGCTACGATTTCCCCATGCTCTATGGGGAGCTGTTCATTCCCCAGGTCAAGGAGGGCCTGTTGCTGCGCCTCGGGCGCTTCATCTCGCTGCCGGACATCGAGGCCCAGCTCGCGCCCAACAACTACATGTACACGCACTCGATGACCTATTCGTGGGACAACTATACGAATACTGGTCTGCAGAGCACGCTGGCGCTTACCAAGCAGTTTTTCTTGCAGCTGGGCGTGACCGTGGGAACGGAAGCGTCCTGGATGCACGAGCATGAGACAGTTGGCAATCCCACCCAGTTCGTTGCGATCCCCGGTATCAACGGTGGCCTGCCATTCCTTAACCCGCTCTATCCGCAGGCTAGCTTCAAGAAGGATCCGGGCGCGATGCCGTCGTACACCGGCTGCATACGCTACAGCAGCGAGGATGGTCGCGACGATGTCAATGCCTGCGCCGACGCGATCAACCGGGGCACCTGGGGCTACAACAACCTGCAATGGTATGGCTTGACCGCGTACCACAAGTGGAGCGACCAGTGGCACATCTCCTTCGAGACTTATCACGAGTCCGAGAAAGGCGTGCCGAACCTGAACAATACGATCGTGCAGGGCCTTAATACCGTCTACGGCGCAGACGGCGGCACGCCCTTCTCCTCGTTGCAGGGAATTTTGTTTAACAACCCGGGCGAGGCCTATTGCGCCGGTAACACGACGACATCGTCCAACCAGCAGCCCTTGACGTGCACGGCCGGGGCAACCGGGGTGGTGGCGTATTTGAACTATTCGCCGGATCCGCTGAACAACTTCTCGATACGGCCCGAGTTGTACGTGGATCTGCAGGGTCAGCGTACTGGCACGCCAACGCGCTACGGCAACTTCTCGCTGGGCTGGCAGCACTGGTGGTCGCCACAGTTCGAGGCGCGTCCGGAAATATTGTTCTACCACGCGTTTAATGCGCCGGCGTTCAACGGCAATTCCAATGCCGGCATCCCTCCCAACAAGTTAAACGCCGTGATCCTCTCGGGGGACCTCATCTGGCACTTCTGACGCGTGGATGGGCGGAGCCACCTCCGGGCGTTAGCCGTCACGAGTTGCCGCTAGCCGGCGCGCTCCGGAGGGGATCGCGCCGGCTCCGCTGGCTCGGGTGCAAAAGGTACGCAACCGTTAGCTAGCCAGGAGGCGCTGGCGCGACGTCGGAGCACAAGCCGAAATGAGCTTGGCGAGGCAGGCCCTAGCCCGCCAAGAAAAGGCCACCGGAGCGGCGCATATGCGAGTAACAAAGATCCAGCAGCGAGGAGCGAGCAGCCGCCACACGCGGCCGTTCGCCGTTTTTGCCGATAGCGCACGCAGCCGCGTCTTTCCCATATATTTACGCTCCTGGGAGGCAAGCGGTCCCGGCCATGGGCCGCGCAACTCGGGGTAAGCCGACCAGCGCTGGCAACATGAAAAGACCGACCAGGTATCAATTCCGAAAGAGTTTCATGCATCCGCGTATCTCGTGGGAACTTCTGATCGTTTCGCCGACGCCCGATGTAACGAGACAGTGGTGGAAGTGCTCCGTCAACGCCGCGAAAGTAGTTCTTTTCGGGTTGCTGGCAGCGCCCGCGTTGAACGCTATGGCAGCCGAAGAGAGCAAGGCCAACGCGGCGGCAAATCCGGCTGCCGCTGCGACCAATGCTGCCAGTACGTTTAAACCGACACCCGCCCAACTCTCGGGTCTGAAGATCGCCACCGTCACGCGCGCGAATTTTCGCGCCGAACACATCACCGAGGGCAAGATCGCGCTCAATGCAGACCGGAGCACGCCGGTTTTTTCGCCGTACTCTGGACGAGTCACGCAGATCCTGGTGAGCTTGGGCGACCACGTTAAGCAGGGCCAACCTTTATTTGCTCTGCAGGCATCTGAATTTGTGCAGGGACAAAATGACCTGCTCAGTGCTCAAGCGTCTTTGGCCACCGCCAACGCACAGCTTTCTTTGGCACAGACCAATGAGCGTCGCAAACACGCCTTGTTCGACGCCAAGGCCGGTTCCCTGCAAGACTGGCAGCAAAGTCAGTCCGACCTTGCAGCGGCCGAAAGTACTGCACGCACTGCCGAAGCGGCACTTGCAGCGGTCCGTAACCGTCTGACCATTTTGGGTAAAAGCGATGCCGAGATCGATTCGCTGGCCCGGGCCGAGAAGATGGATCCGGTGGCCTTTGTTGTGGCGCCAATCGCCGGCATTGTGACCGACAAACAAGTTGGCCTTGGCCAATACTTGCAGTCGGGGGCTTCGAACCCGGCCTATACGGTCGGCGATCTTTCTACCGTTTGGCTCATTGCAAACGTGCGCGAGACCGACGCACCGCTCGTGCGAAAAGGCGAAACGCTGGAAGTGCATGTTTTGGCGCTCCCCGAGCGAATTTTTAGCGCCCGCATTACCTACGTTGCGCCGAGCCTTGATCCGGCTACACGGCGTCTGACCGTGCGCGCCGAGATTCCGAACCTCAACGGCCTGCTAAAACCCGAGATGTTCGCCAGTTTCAGCATCTTGTCGGGAGGGCCGGCGAGTGCCCCGGCGGTCCCCGAAAGCGGTGTCATCTACGAAGGCGCGGAGGTGCGCGTGTGGATTCTGGGCGACGACGGGACTCTTGCTCTGCGTCGAATCCGCCCAGGGCGTTCTGCCAACGGTCTGCTCGAAGTGGTGGACGGAAGCGTAAAGCCTGGCGAGAAAGTCATCGCCAGCGGCGCGCTGTTTATCGATCGCGCTGCCCAAGGGGAATGACGGCACCCGCCGAGCTGTCGCTGCACTGTGCGCTAAGAAAAAAATGAGTCCTCCATGAACAGCATCATCGCTTACGCGCTCAAGCAGCGCATCTTGATGGTGGCTTTGCTGCTTGGTGTGCTGATTGCTGGCGTAATCAGCTTTATCAAGCTCAACATCGAGGCGTACCCCGACCCGGTACCTCCACTGGTGGACATCATCACCCAAAGCACGGGCCAGTCTGCCGAGGAGATCGAGCGCTATATCACCATCCCGATCGAAGTGCAGATGGCGGGTATTCCCAACGTCAAGGCGATACGTACGATCTCGCTTTTTGGCCTCTCCGACGTCAAGCTCCAATTTACCTACGACTTCACGTATCAGCAGGCCGAGCAGTGGGTCATCAACCGACTCTCGCAGCTGCCGCAGCTTCCCAACGGCGCGCAGCCGACCATCTCGCCCTGGAGTCCAATCGGGGAGATCTACCGCTACCGGGTGGTAGGTCCACCAGGGTACTCGGTGACAGATCTAAAGACCATCGAGGATTGGATACTCGAGCGGCGCTTTCGCGCTGTTCCGGGTGTTGTGGATGTTAACGGCTGGGGCGGCAAGACCAAGACGTACGACGTAACGGTCAATCTGGATAAGCTCGTTTCCTATGGTTTGACATTCCCGCAAGTCTTAAGCGCGCTCAACAATGCGAACAGCAACGTGGGCGGCCAGACCATCGAATTTGGTCCCCAGGCAGCCGTTGTGCGAGGCGTGGGGCTGATTCGCACGATGGATGATGTTCGCAATTCATTGCTCACCGCGTCCAACGGCGCTCCGGTTATGCTCAAGGACATCGCCACAGTCACTGTCGGCAATCTTCCGAGGTTGGGCATAGCGGGTGAGGACGAAAGCGACGATATCGTCCAAGGAATCATCCTTATGCGTCGCGGTGAGCAGAGCCTGCCGACGTTGGAACGTGTCAAGGCCGAGATCGAGAAAATCAATAGCTCGGGCATCCTGCCACCCGGCGTGCACATTGAAAAGATCTACGACCGAACCGAACTCATCAAAATCACGACACGCACCGTGATGCACAACATGGTGGAAGGGATCGTCCTAATCTTCCTCGTTCAATGGCTGTTTTTGGGCAATCTTCGCAGTGCGATCATCGTCGCAACGACGATACCTTTTGCGCTGTTTTTCGCGATCATGATCCTGATAGCGCGCGGCGAGTCGGCTAACCTGCTGTCTGTCGGTGCGATCGATTTCGGACTCATTGTCGACGCCACTGTAATCATGGTCGAGAACATCTTTCGGCATCTGGTCGAATCCGGGCACGGCGAACCCGATTACATGCTGCACCATCTGCGCTCCGCGGTGGGACTGCGCGGCAAATTTGCGGTTATTGCCAACGCTGCCCAGGAAGTGAACAAAGCGATCTTCTTCTCGGCCGCGATCATCATTGCCGGATTTGTTCCTTTGTTCACGCTCTCAGGTGTCGAGGGCCACATTTTCGGACCGATGGCCCGCACCTACGCGTACGCGATTGCGGGCGGCCTACTGGCGACCTTTACCATATCGCCAGCGCTCAGCGGCTTGATGCTCACGGGAACACTCAAGGAGACCGAGACGGTGGTCGTGCGCCTGATGCGCAGGATCTACGCTCCGGTCCTTCGCTACGCCCTGGCGCGCCAGCGTCTTACTCTGGTTGCGGCGGCTCTTCTTGTAGCTGGCGCTATCGCTGGCGGCAGTTTCCTCGGACTCGAGTTCTTACCGAAGCTTGAGGAAGGAAATTTTTGGATTCGCGCCACGATGCCATCGTCCGTTTCATTGGCCGAGGCCAATGTCTACGTAAACAAAATGCGCCGCTTGATCAAGAGCTACCCAGAAGTCGTGACAGCGGTTTCGCAAAATGGCCGCCCAGATGACGGTACGGACCCGACGGGCTTCTTCAACGCGGAATTTTATGTGCCGCTTAAGCCCTTCGATGAATGGCCCAAGGGTGTCGATAAGGCCAAACTTACGCACGAAATGAGCGAAGCGCTCGAAGCGCAGTTTCCTGGCGTGGATTTTAATTTTTCGCAGAATATTGAAGACAACGTCGAGGAGGCGGCATCGGGCGTCAAGGGGGAAAATTCCGTGAAGTTGTACGGCAACGACTTGGCCGTATTGGAGAGGACTGCAAATCAAATCAAGGATGTGATGTCGACGATCCCGGGAATCGTCGATCTTGCCGTGTTTCGGTCGCTGGGGCAGCCGACGGTGAAGATCGAGGTCAATCGGGAGCGTGCCGCACGCTACGGTCTCGCGCCGGGGGACATCAATGCGACGATTCAGGCCGCAATTGGCGGCCAGGCTGCGGGAGACGTCTACGAGGATGGAAGCGACCGGCACTTTCCAATGATGGTGCGCCTGGCACCTGAATATCGCAGGAGCATCGATGCGATACGTCGCATCACGGTCGGGGCGAACAGCCCCGCCGGCAACGGAATCATCCAGGTGCCTCTGAATGAAGTTGCCGATATCCGACTGGTATCCGGCGCGTCATTTATCTACCGCGAGGGACAGGAGCGCTATATCCCAATCAAGTTCGGTGTACGCGAGCGCGATCTGGGAGGCGCAGTGTTAGATGCACAGCGCCTTATTGCGGAAAAGGTCAAGATGCCACCCGGGTACCGGCTGGACTGGGCAGGGGAGTTTGGCGAGTTGCAAGAGGCCCTAGAGCGCCTCGCGATCGTTGTACCGATTAGTTTGCTGATGATTTGTGTTCTGCTTTACACAAACTTCGGGTCACTGGTCGATACCGCTTTGGCCGCTAGCGTCATGCCAATGGCATTGATCGGCGGAATCTTGGCCCTGTTCTTTACTGGAACTGCCTTTAGCGTTTCCGCAGCGATCGGATTTGTCGCGCTCTTCGGAATCGCGGCAATGGATGGGATCCTTGTGTTGTCCTACTACAACAATCTCATTTATGACGGCATGGAAGCGGGCGAAGCAGTCGTTAAGGCTTGCGAGGTACAGATGCGTCCCGTGGTAATGACCTGCATTGCCGCGTGTGTCGGTCTGCTGCCCGCGGCGATATCGACTGGCATTGGTTCACAAGTGCAAAAGCCCCTTGCTCTTGTTGTTGTCGGTGGCATATTAATTGCGCCCATCCTAATTCTGATCGTGCTACCAGTCCTGATCCGGATGTTCTCGCGCAGCGCTCAGCGACCTGTCGAAGCCCAAGGGGCCGAATAATGCGCAGGCTGTTCGTGTGCCAGCGGCGTATCGCAATCGTGGTAGGTCTGGCCTTCCTCGCTACCGGCTGCGCTGTTGGACCGGACTTCCACCGTCCGTCGATCGGCGTGGGGGACCGCTACACCCATGACCCGTTGCCGGAGCGAACGGTGGGTGTTGACGCACCGGGCGGCACCCCGCAACACTGGGCGCTCGGTCAGGACATTTCCGCGCAATGGTGGAAGGCCTTTCACTCGGAGGCGCTCAACGCCCTCATCAAGGAGGCTTTCCAAGCCAATCCGAGCGTCCAGTCGGCGCAGGCCGCGTTGCGCCAAGCCAATGAACTTGTGGCCGCGCAGCGAGGCTTCTTTGCACCGACGATTTCGGCGTCCTTTGCGCCAACGAGACAGAAAAACCCGGTGGGTACGCTCGCTCCGACCTTAGCCTCGGGGATCCCTGTCTACAGCTTGTACACGACCCAGCTGAGCGTTGGTTACACGCTCGACGTATTTGGTGGCAACCGGCGCCAAGTCGAGTTGTTAGCTGCACAGGCGGAAATGCAGCGATTTGAGTTGGAAGCAACGTATATCACCTTGTCGACTAACGTTGTGACCACTGCAGTGCAAGAGGCGTCTTTGCGCGCACAAATCGCCGCGACCGAGCGCATGGTCGCGATTGAAACTGAGCAACTGCAGATCATGCAACGCGAAGTCGAACTGGGGGCGATCGCGGTATCCGATGCTACGGCGCAGGAAGTGTTGTTGGCGCAGACGGCCGCTTTGTTGCCGCCCTTGCGCAAGCAGCTTGCTTTGCAGCGCGATGCGCTTAGCGCGCTGCTAGGGCGTCTTCCATCGCAGGAGCCGACCGAGAGCTTCGAGTTATCCCAGTTCGATCTGCCAGCCGACTTGCCGCTGAGCCTGCCCTCACGGATCGTGGAGCAGCGGCCCGATGTGCGCGCTGCGGAGGAGCAGATGCACGCGGCCTGTGCCAACGTTGGGGTTGCCATCGCGGATATGCTGCCGCAAGTCACCTTCCAAGGAACGCTCGGTGGAACCGCAACGTCCATCAGCAAAATGTTCGCGGACGCTAATAAGTTTTGGACGCTGGGGGCGAGCCTCAGTCAGACCTTGTTTGCTGGCGGTACGCTTTTTCATCGCGAGAGGGCGGCGGTCGACGCCTTGGATGAGGCCGGCGCACTGTATCGCAGCGCGGTGATCACTGCATTCCAAAACGTCGCCGATACCTTGCATACCTTGGTATTTGATGCGGACGCGCTCAAGGCCGACCTAGAGGCGGAGCGTTCGGCCGAGCGAAGTCTGAACTATGCCCGCAAGGCCCTGGAGCTGGGCTCGGTGAGCTACCTTGCCCTGCTCAACGCGGAGCAGGCCTATCAGCAAACGGTCGTCAACCGTGTACAGGCACAGGCCAGCCGATATGCCGACACTGCGGCCTTATTTCAGGCCCTAGGTGGCGGTTGGTGGAATCGCTCAAGCCGTGAAACAGCCGTGCGTTGACGCCTGGCCCAAACGTTGGCCGTACTACACTGTGGCTTCGCGTGCGGATCGCGCTGCACAAACTAAGGGATAGCTATGGAAATTCCTTCCTTTGTCGAGGAACTGCAGCAGCGTTTGGGAGCCCTATTTGCGGCCAGTCCGGCTGCGGATATTCAGCGCAACCTCAAGGCCCTGCTGAACCAGCAGTTTGCCAAGCTTGACTTGGTGACCCGGGAAGAATTCGAGATTCAACGCGAAGTCTTGGCCAAAGCGCGAGAAAAAATCGACGCGCT
>Ga0187769_10002049_pt1 | contig 11695 bp, 11 predicted proteins | sample 0116_SJ02_MP02_1_FD_133140 | JGI IMG/M metagenome (GOLD analysis project Ga0187769, IMG submission 133140) | Tropical peat soil microbial communities from peatlands in Department of Meta, Colombia - 0116_SJ02_MP02_10_MG | ecosystem: Environmental > Terrestrial > Soil > Wetlands > Peat | place... | reverse complement strand
ATCGGGAACCTGAACGTATCCGGGATGTTGGCCAACCATCGCCTGGCCCGTGTCATCGCTGATGCGGGCTGGGCCGAGTTCGCCCGGCTGTTGACCTACAAGCAGGCCTGGCGCGGCGGCGAACTCGTCGTCGCCGATCGGTGGTATCCGTCGAGCCGGCTCTGCCCGGCTTGCGGGGCTGTTCGTAGCGATCTGACGCTGGCCGACCGGGTGTTCACCTGCGGCTGCGGGCATTCCGCCGATCGCGACGCCAACGCGGCGACGAATCTGGCTCGCTGGGGCCAGACCCACCACAATGCATCATCAGATCCCCGGACCCCCAAGCACGGGGGCCGGGTCACCAACGCCCGCCGACGGGACGGCGCTGACCAGCACCCTTCGTGTGCAGGTGAAACCAGCCCGAAAGACACGGGAACCGACGTTCACACCGCACCAGCGGCCTGAACCGAAGATCGCCCGAGAACGGCGGCGCCGAGCACCCAACAGGGGTTGTTCGACACGCTTTAAGGTCGAGCCGTGATGATCATGTACGACGAGACGCTGCGCGAGCAGATCCGTGGAAATTTGGCGGGTCGCGACCGCCGTGCCGTAACCGACCCGAGAAAGCGGCACGCGGCCGTGGCGGTGGTGCTGGTCGACTCCGAGATCGGTGAGGACAGGGTGGATCCGGCGCCGGTGGACGAGTGGATAGCCGGGCGCCCGATGCCGGAGGCAAGCCTCGACGGCCGCATGGTCGATGTGTCCGGTGGTGCCGCCTTTCTTCTGTGCCGCAGAGCATCTCGCCTCACTTCGCATTCTGCGCAGTGGGCGCTCCCTGGCGGCCGCGTGGACCCGGGCGAAACCGCGGTTGACGCCGCCCTGCGAGAGTTGAACGAGGAGGTCGGCATCGGGCTGTCCGACTCGGCCGTGCTGGGCTTACTGGACGACTACCCGACGCGGTCGGGATATGTGATCACTCCGGTGGTGATCTGGGGCGGTGGACGACTTGATCCCCGGCCCGCGCCTGACGAGGTGGCAGCGGTCTACCGAGTGGGGCTTCACCAACTGCAGCGCGACGATTCACCGCGATTCATCACGATTCCCGAGAGCCCGCGTCCGGTCGTGCAAATCCCTTTGGGAAACGACCTCATCCATGCACCGACGGGTGCCGTGCTGCTGCAACTGCGTTGGCTGTGCTTGGAAGGCCGACACGACCCGGTCGACGAGCTCGAGCAACCGGTATTTGCCTGGACGTAGGCAGGTGGCCACGCGTGCAATTCAGAGCGCGGGCGCTGTGGGGTTTCGCTTCGTCTATGACAGCCATTGGTCGACAAGGTCGGCCCACCGTCGGGAGATGGTCTTCTCCATCTCGTCGCGCCTTCGTCGGGTTTTCACGTCGTCCGGCCGGGTCTCGCCGATCGCCGACCGTGCGAGTTCGTCGACCTGCTCGCGCTCCAGTCCGAATTCGAGCAGGACCTCGAGATCGTTATCGGTGTCAAGCTCGTCGGGCAGTGACGAGCGGGCGAGCAGCACTGCGGCGTTCTCCTCGCCGACCTCCAGCAGCAGGCCGACCAGGCTTGACCTTTCGATCTTCACGAAGCGTGGTCACACCGGGCGGCGAATGGACAGTTCGAGTCCGTTGTCGCGCATGACGGTACGGCATTGTTCGGGCGTGTAGTCGAAGTTCTCCAGATCCTTGATGTAGGAAGCGGGTTCGGTGAGGCCTTCGACGTGGGGGTAGTCCGAACCCATGATGATGCGCTTTTCGCCCAGCAGCTTCAGCAGGCTGGCGAGTTCGTCCTCGTAGAACGGCGACACCCAAACGTGGTGTTTGAAGGTCTCCCTCGGGTCTTCCTTGTAGATGAAGGGAATCTGGCCGTAAGACTTGGTCAGCTTTTCGAATAGGTGGAACACCCAGGTCGAGCCGCTCTCGATGGCGGCCATCCGCAGGTTGGGGAACCGCAGGAAAAGACCGTTGTGCAGGTGGTTGGCGAAGGTGTCCTGGATGGGATCTCCGGAGAACAGTGAACGGAAGCCAAGCAGCGCTTGGAAGGACATCATGTAGTCCGGTTCGCCCCACGCCGGCATGAACTTCGAGTAGTAGGTCTCGCCCGAGTGATAGCAGACGGTGATACCTGAATCGTTAGCCAACCTCCAGAAGTCGTCGAACATCGGGTCGCCGGGCGCACGCATGCCGACGTCGGTAGTGATCGGTCCGGGGATCATGACGATGAAGCGGGCGTCATGTTCGAGCGCCCATTCGAGTTCACGGACGGCGTTGTCGGGTTTACACAGCGTGATGTAAGGAGCGCCGAAAATGCGCTCCTGGTAGGCGAATCCCCAGTCCTCTTCCATCCAGCGGTTGAACGCGCGGAACGTCGCCACCACGGCGTCCAGGTCGGGCAGCAGCGCCTGCTCCATCCCGACGCCGAGGGTGGGCAGCATGATGCAGCCCTGCATGCCCTGTTCGTCCATTGCCGTCAGCCGCGCGTCACGGTCGCGGTATTCGGGACGGATCGGTTCCAAGTCGCCGAATAAAGCGTTCAGGTCGGCGCCTCTAGGGTTGCGGCCACGGAAGTACTCGTCGAGCGCACCAGGTTTGCCGACCGGGTCGAAGGTCGGGTTCGGGATGAACCGGTTCACCCTGCCCCCGACGATCAGACGCTGTTTGCCGTCGAGCTGCGCCCACTGGATAGCGCGCTTCTTGTACTGCGGCTCGATGTGGCGGGTGAACGCGTCCAGGGCCTCGTAGTAGTGGTTGTCACAGTCGAAGAACTTGAACGGGAGCCGAGTCGTCATCGCGGCCATGTCCTTTCTATGGCGCCAACGTCGGAAAGACTAGAACGATGTTTCACTTTATACAAGCCGAGGAGGGCTTGAGACGGGAGCAACGGCATTGTTAGCGAGAACATGGTTCTGTATAACTTGCGGTCTATTTGCGCGGCAGGCCAAGGATCATCGACGCGATGACGGTCAGCTGGATTTCCGCCGTCCCGCCGCCGATGAGCTCGGAAGGCATGTCGAAGTATGGTCCGATCACGGCCGGATCCGAGTCCTCCAGCATCGCGATACGCCCGGTCAGGCCCAGCGTCGCGGTCGACGCGCGGCGCAGCAGCATGACCATCGCGTACTTGGCGATGCTCGAGGTCGGGCCCGCGCCCTGCCCCTCCACCAGGCGCAAAGTTTCACGCAACACCATGGCCTTGATGGCGTTCGTGTGGGCCTCGACGTCGCCGAGCGCCCGGAGCGCCGCGTCCTGGTCGGGACCCTCGATCGACGCCATGTGCCGAAGTGCGCCGGTGCGATCGATATTGACGTAATTTCCGATGGCCGTGCGTTCGACGGCCATGGTCGCCACGGCCAGATCCCAGCCATCGCCAGGCCTTCCGACCAGCATGTCGTCGGGAACGAACACGTCGGTGAGAAAGACTTCGTTGAAGTCGAAAAGCCCGCTGGCCTGCTTGATCGGCGAGACTTCGATACCGGGCGACGTCATGTCGACGAGAAAGTAGCTGATCCCGCGGTGCTTCGACGTGTCCGCGTCAGTGCGTGCCAACAGTGCCCCGAACTGCGCGCGGTCGGCTTGGGAGGTCCAAATCTTGTGCCCGTTGATCAGCCATCCCCCGTCGACCTCGACGGCGCGAGTGCTCAGCGACGCCAGGTCCGAACCCGCGCCCGGCTCACTGAACAACTGGCACCACCTCTGGGTGCCGCGAAGGATCGGCCAACCGAACCGCTCCCGCTGCTGGTCGGACCCGCGGTCGAGAATCGTCGGGAAGATCCACTCCGCGATGCCGAGCGAGGGCCTGATCAGATCGGGACGCTTGTCGAATTCCTCGGCAATGATTATCTGCTGCACCGCCGAGGCAGCCAGGCCCCACGGCGCGGGCAGATGCGGGGCGACCAGACCCGCCTCGGCCAGCAGGTCTCGCTGCGCCCCGAAGGCCAGGCCGGGGGCGCGCGGGTCATCGGTGGGGTTCTCGTTGTGCAGCGCCAGCGCTCGGTCGAGGGTGGCCGCGACATGGCCCCGGAACTCAGATTCGACGTCGCCCAGATTGACTGCGGTAGAACGCTTTAGCCTACGGGCGAGCTCGCCGGCTTCGCGGCTCCATTGCGTGGTAGTCCCGAGTGACGCAGCCAGGCTGATGGCGCGGCGCCAGTAGAGGTGCATGTCATGTTCCCACGTGTAGCCGATCGCGCCGAACATCAGCAGCGCATCAAGCGCCAAGTCAGGGCTTCGACCCACCGCCATCAGGGCTGCCGACGCCGCGGCCAGTCGGTGCTGCTCGACGGAGTCGTCGGCCGCGCGCACCGCATCCCAGGCGGCCGCCGCGGCCAACTCGGCGTTCACCAGCAGCACCGCGGCCTTGTGCTGCAGTGCCTGAAAGGCGCCGACGGGTTTGCCGAACTGCTCCCGAGTGCGGATGTAGTCGACGGCCGCATCGACGCACCGCCGCACCGTCCCGGCCGCCGCGCACGCCGTGAGGGCCACCACCATGCAGCGAGCCCGCTCGGTGGAGATCCCGGACAACACCGAACCGGCCGGGACAATGTGGTCGGCGAGGTGCAGCACGCCGGCATCGGTGCACAGGTCGGTGCCCTTTTGCCGTTCGATCGTGAGGCCCGCACCTGGTGCACGCGCGTCCAGCACAAACCAGAGCTCTGCGCTGCTGTGGGAGTGCGTGCCCAATAGGATGCGTTGTGCTGCACAGATACCCAGCGTTGTGCCGGACGAGCCGCTGAGGCACCATCCGTCACCGTGGCGGACGGCGTGCACCGCGGAATGTTCGGGCAGCACGATGGCTGCGGTCGCGCCGCCAGCCAGATCGGCCATCAGCGGTGCTGCCGACGTGTCGGCCAAACTCGCCACGGCGCTTGTCGTCGCGGTGCTCAACAACGGCCCGGGCAGCAACGCCGCGGCAGCAGCCGCGACGACGCAGGCCATGTCGGCCAGCGTGCCGTCCTGGCCGCCAGCGACGTCGGCCAGATGTACCGCGTGGAAGCCGTGTGCGGTGAATTCCTCCCACCAGGGCGGCAATTCACCGGCGGCGATGGAATCGAACGCCGCCCGCGTCTTGTCTATCGGCGTGTGGCGGGCCGCGAACTGACTGACCGCGTCGGCCAGCTGCTCTTGTTCGGTCGTGATCGCCAAGACCATTGGTGTCAGCTCTGTAACCCGAGGATGCGTGCGGCGTTGCCGTAGAGGAACTTTGGCCACACCTCGTCTTTCAGCGGCACCTTGGGCAGCTCGCTGAATATCCGTTCCAGCGACAGACCCATCGGGAAGTAACCGGCGTAGAGGACTTTGTCCGCACCACGCGAGTTCGCATAGTCGATGACGGCCTTCGGGTAGTACTTGGGCGCGAAGGCAGACGTCGAGTAGTACAGGTTGGGCCACTTCAGCATCAGCTTGACCGCGAGATCCTCCCAGGGTTCGCAGCCGTGGCGGGTGACGAACACCAAATCAGGAAAGTCGAACATCACGATATCGATACGTGAAACCTCTTGCGGCTTAAAGGGGATTCGCGGACCGGGGACGCCGGCACAGACGAAGATCGGAATGCCGAGCTCGACACAGGTGGCGTAAATCGGATACATCTTCGGGTCGTCGATGGGGACCTGCGGAAAGGTGCCGGCCGGAAACACCGACGTCGCGCGGATACCGAACCGCTCGTACTCGCGGCGGATGGCGGTCACCGAGCCCATCACGTCGTTCGGGTCCATCACCGCGCCGGAGGGTATGAAACGATCCGGGAAAGTCTTGAGCGCCAACTGTGCGGAGTCCTCCCCGACCCCGATCATGGCCTTCTCGATGCCGAACCGATCCATCTGCTGCAGCAACAGCGACACCGGGTCGTCGGTCGGCAGCCCCTTGGGCACATCCTTGAATATGTACTCGACGGGGAACTCGAAACTCTCCTTGGACTCACGGTCCTTGGTCTGCTTCCGGATGAAGTCGTACTGAGCGGTCCCTTCGTGGGGGAATCCGATCATGGTGTCGATCACCGGCAGACCGACAGGTCCGGCCATTGCGTCCTCCGATCAGGCGCTAACATGCGACGGATACCGTCGTCGCCTGGACAATGTTGAAACGCGGTTCTACCACTGTCAAGGCCATGCGATGACGCTAGCTGGGATAACACTGTACACAGCGGCCAGATGTCGTATTATTCTGCCAACTACTAAGAAGAACGTTCTCAGCGCATTCCCCATCCTCGCCACCAGGCCCGAGCTGGAGGTCGCATCGTCAACATGGCAGCTCCCGGCTCCCCGCCGCAGCGGGCGGCATCGCGTGGACACCCCCGGATCGACCGCGGCGAATCGGCCGTCGTTCCGTTGGCGGATATGACCAGCAGCCAGCTGATACGGCGAGCCAAAATCATCGAAGAGGTGATCGACCTGATCGCCGACGTCGGCGCCGAGGCGGTGCAGATGCGCGACGTGGCCCAGCGGTCAGGGGTTGCACTGGCCACTGTCTATCGCTACTTCAGCTCGAAGGAGCACCTCTTGGCGGCGGCGCTGGAGGACTGGCAGAAGCGGCTGACTCGGCGCGTTCTGGCCGCCGGCGGCCCGCCTGATCCAGACCCGCTGTCCGGCATCCTGGACTACTTGCGGCGCGCCCTACGCGCCTTTCATCGCAACCCCGAGATGACCGCCTTGATGCTTCAGATGATGACGTCCACTGATCCCGAGGCGAAGGCGACGATCGACCAGATGGATCGCACTAACGTCGAGATGTTCAATCGCCTGCTCAACGGCGTTGCGCCGGAGGAGATTTCCAACGTCAGTTTCGGTCTCAACGCCGCGCTGACCGGTGCGCTCACCGCGTTGCTGACCGGCAGGCTGACTTTGGAGGAATCGCTGAGCCATGTCGAGTGGGTCGCGCGTGTTCTGCTCGGAAGGACAACCGCGCGCGTAGGAAACGAAGAACAGCCCTGACGTGAAGATCTGCCGGATGGCAAATCTAGATCATGGTCGTTGCTCCGAGGGCGGTGGCGGTGAGCGTGGCGATGAGTTCGTCTTCGTCGGTGTCGATGTCGCCGTGTAGCCAGGTGATGATGAGGTCTGTCGCTCCGGCGACCAGCGCCCGTGCCGCCAGTACCCGATCGACGGATGCCTTCGGGGGTCCGGTGAAGGGCATGGCGTGGGCGGCCATGCGCTCGCTGAACTCACGCACCGCACGCTGCTGGCGGTCGCGCAGCCGCGGAAAACCCGGACACTCCATATACAGACGTGCATCGGCGGGGTCGGATGCCAGGGTGTGCACGACGGCGCGCAGGGTCCCCTCGATGCGATCGGCGCGCTCAGCGGTGGTCAGCACTTCCTCCATCTTGGCCCACAACCTGTCGAACAGGTCGTCGGCGCACGCGTCGAGCAAGTCGTCTTTGGTGGCGAACTCGGTGTAGAAGTACCGTTTGCCCACATTCGCGCGCTGGCACACCACATCGACGGTCAGCTGGGCCACGCCGCCGTCGGCGATGAGCGCGCGGGCGGCGTCCAGCAAGCGGTTGCGCCGGTCCCGTGAACGTTGTTCGGGGCTGAGTCCGCCGTAGGTGCGGCCCGCGACAGTCATAACGACATCTTGACCCATTCGTGGTGTGATCTCTATTCTGGAACGGTAGTGTTCCAGATTGCCCCGAGGTGGTGCATCGTGCCTTCCAACCTGCTCATCCGGGAACCGGCGGAGATCACAGCGACCTGGCTGTCGACGGCGTTGGGTTGCCCGGGTCGGCTACATCCAAAAGGACGGCAAGGTGACCGAACTGAGTAAGGGGACGTCATCGGCCGAACCGACAGCGGACGGGCTGGTCTTTTCGGCTACCCTCACCCTCGGCGAGGGCGACCACGAACTTGTCGTCGAGGTGAAGCCACGGGGATTCGGAGCGCTGCGGATGACCGCCCCGGACGGCCGGATCGCGCACTTCCCCCGCTCATTCGCCGACTTCCGCGCCGCTGACGACGCACAATTTGCAACTGCGGACAAGGAACACCGATGAGCACTCGGATCATGGATGACGCAGCGCGGCTGTTGGCCCAGCCTCAGGCCTACACCGACGAAAAGCGCTTGCACGAGGCCCTGGCTCACCTGCGCGCCCATGCTCCGGTGTCCTGGGTCGACGTCGAGGGCTACCGACCGTTCTGGGCGATCACAAAGCACGCCGATGTGATGGACATCGAGCGGCAGAACGACCTGTTCACCAACGATCCGCGACCGCTACTGATGCTCGCCGGGACCGACGACGTGCTGCGCGAACAACGGGAGGCCGGCATCGGCCTGCGCACGCTGATCCACATGGACGACCCGCACCACCGCGACATGCGCAAGATCGGCGCCGACTGGTTTCGCCCGAAGGTGTTGCGGAAATTGAAGGTTCGCGTCGACGAGCTGGCCAAGATCTACGTCGACAAGATGGTCGAGAAGGGGCCCGAGTGCGACTTCGTCCAGGAGGTCGCCGTCAACTACCCGCTCTATGTGATCCTGTCGCTGCTGGGCCTGCCGGAGTCGGACTTTCCGAGGATGCTCAAGCTCACCCAGGAGATGTTCGGCGGCGCCGACACGGAGTTCCAGCGCGGTAACTCCACCGAGGACATGCTCGCCGTGCTGCTGGATTTCTTCAACTACTTCGCGGCGCTGACCGCGTCGCGCCGCGAGCACCCGACCGAGGACCTGGCCTCGGCGATCGCCAACGCCACGATCAACGGCGAGCCGTTGTCGGACATGGACACCGCGTCCTACTACGTGATCGTGGCCAGCGCCGGCCATGACACCACCAGCGCCGGAATCGCCGGCGGCATGCTGGCGCTGCTGGAAAACCCCGGCGAGCTGGCCCGGCTGCAGAAGGACATGAGCCTGATGGGCACCGCGGTGGAGGAGATGATCCGCTGCGTGGTGCCGGTCAAGGAGTTCATGCGCACCGCGCAGGCTGACACCGAGGTGCGCGGGGTGTCGATCGCCAAGGGCGAGTCGGTGCTGCTGTCCTATGTGTCGGCCAACCGCGACGAAGAGGTGTTCGAGGATCCGTTCCGTTTCGACGTCGGCCGGGATCCCAACAAGCACCTGTCATTCGGCTACGGTGTGCACTTCTGCCTGGGCGCCGCATTGGCGCGGATGGAGATGAACAGCTTCTTCTCCGAGCTGGTCCCGCGGATCAGGTCGATCGAGCTGGCCGGTGAGCCGGAGTTGATGGCCACGACCTTCGTCGGTGGTCTCAAGCACCTGCCAATTCGCTACTCGCTGAAGTGACCTGGCGGCCGGCCCGCTATCTCACGTCGTCGGCCAGCTCGCGCGCCTGCTGCTGACTTTCGACCGAAGGCCCGGAGCCCGGCAACGGCTTGCCGGCGACTTCCGGTGTGAACAACAGCGTGACCCCAGCAGTGTCGCTAGGTTGCGGCCAAATGCGCGCTATCGTCATCCAATTCTTCGCGGCGCAATGTCATCGGAGTGACGGCGGGGAGGTCGCCGCCCGCGATCACGGCCCGGGTGATCGGAGTGAGCGCCTGGAACAGTGCTTCGACTTCGTCGTCGCTGAGCCCGTCGAGCGCCGACAGGGCGAGCGTGTCGGTTGCCGATTCGATGTGATCCTTCAGTTGCCGCCCGGCCGCGGTGAGCGACCCGTCGTCGTTGAGCAGACCGCGCTCGGCCAGCCGTTGCTCGTAATGACGCCATGCTGCGTCGTCGTAGTCGCGGGTGCGGGCGATGTAGTCACGCGGGATCCCGCCCGCCGCGGCGTGTAACACGTTGGATTCCCGTCCTGAGATCCCGGCGGCGGTCAGCACCGCCACGTGCGCGTCGCCGCGCTGCTCGCGCAACAGCGTCGCCGCATGCCACAGCGCGGCCAGCGGATCGTCCGGCCAGGGCAGCGCGAGATTGGCGGCGAACAACGGTCGTCCGTCAAGCGGCGCTTGGCGCGCCGCCCGCCCCGCCAATTCCGCTGCGATGCCGATGTTTTCACCTGTACCGAGGCCGTAGCGGCGCAGTGCAGCGACTGCGGAGTCCTGCCGGGCGCGCAACGCGGCCTCGGGACCGGCGATCTGCCATGCCGCCGGTAGCGCCTTGGCGACCCACTCGGGAGCGAAGTTGTAGAAGATCGCCGTCACCACCTCCGGCGGCACAATGCCCAGCGGCGCCGACCGGGCCGCGAAGTAGCCCATCCAGAAACCTCGGTACCCCAGGCCGTCTAACGCCGCCCGCGCCTCCGGGGCGAAGTAAGTCACCGCATGTACCGGCTCGAATCGATCGAAGAAGCGTCGTGCCAGCCCCGGTTGTCTGCGCATGTCGCAGTTAACCACCCGCTGCCGCCCATGGCCAAGTACCCAGCCGGTGAGTGCAGTGCTTCACCATCGTTCAGCAATGGGTTTAATGGGCTTTTGAAGCAGAAATTGCCGAGCGGCTGTGGTTGAGGGGTGTCGTGAAGGTCATCGGTTTTGAGGAGCACTACAAGCTTCCGGCCATATCAGCAGCGAACACGAACGAAGCATTCAAGTCCGGGATCGACATGTTGAAGAAGGCGGGGTTGGGGAACATCGACGCGCAAGGCGAGTGGCCAGTAGGAATCTGCGATCTGGGAGAGGGGCGGATCGCTGCGATGGACGCTGCCGGTATCGATATGCAGATTCTGTCGCACACCGTCCCGGGACCAGAGACCGTCGAGCCGTCGCTGGCAGTCGAGCTGGCCAGCCAGGCCAACGACGCTGTGGCAGCTGCCGTCGCTGCGTACCCCGACCGGTTCCGCGGGTTTGCCACCCTGCCCATGCGTGACCCTGTGGCCGCAGCCTGTGAGCTCGAGCGTGCTGTGCGCGACAACAGCTTCGTGGGCGCGCTGATCAACGGTCACGTCAATGGCCGCTACCTAGACGACAGGTTCTTTTGGCCGGTGTTCGAATGCGCCGAAACACTGGGTGTACCAATCTACTTGCATCCCACCATGCCGCCGCAGCCGCTGATTGATGCCTACTACAGCGGCTTTGACCCGCTAGTCTCGGCGAAATTGTCAACCGCGGGGGCCGGCTGGCACGTCGACACCGGGATCCACTGCCTTCGGTTGATTCTCGGTGGGCTGTTCGACCGGTTCCCCAGGTTGCAGATCATTGTGGGCCACCAGTTCGAAGCCTTGAGTTGGATGGCGTGGCGCGCGGACTACTCGTTTCCGGTCAGCGAGACTGGCCTCAAACGCACCATCAAGGAATACCTTCGGGAGAACTTCTACGGCGGCATCCTGGCCGGCGAGTACGCGAACCAGACTCCTGGCGCGGTCGATAGCAGTTGGAGCCTTTCCTTCAACGCCTTTGAGGCCATGGTCAACGTAATCGGCGTCGACCGCATTGTTTTCACCACCGACTATCCCTACGGCAGCATCAAAGCTGCACGCCAGTTCTTCGATCAGATGCCCATCAACCCCACCGACAAGGAGAAAATCGCTCACCTCAACGCCGAGCGCCTGCTCGGGCTGTAGCAGCCGGGAGAGACGCAGCCTTGATCCTGTTCATGCCGCGGGTGGCATGACGCCGGCCAGGCCAAGCATCAATGCGATCCCCGGCAACAGGTTGGTCACCTGGTGCGCAACGATGCTGGCCAACAGACCACCGGAATACAACCGGGCCAGGGCGATCGGGATGGCTACGACCACCAGCAGCGAGGCTCGGGTGAACTCGAAATGGGCAAGCGCGAACACCACGGTGCTGACTACCAGTGCGACCCACTGACCCCAGCGCCGGT
>Ga0187769_10002048_pt1 | contig 11699 bp, 12 predicted proteins | sample 0116_SJ02_MP02_1_FD_133140 | JGI IMG/M metagenome (GOLD analysis project Ga0187769, IMG submission 133140) | Tropical peat soil microbial communities from peatlands in Department of Meta, Colombia - 0116_SJ02_MP02_10_MG | ecosystem: Environmental > Terrestrial > Soil > Wetlands > Peat | place... | reverse complement strand
GACCTTACGCAGTATCGTGCTTGGCCTGGAGGAAAGGAAACCGTCCAGTGCCCGCAGGGGGTTGATGCCACGGCCGGCCGCCCCCACCTTGGCGACATGCTTCCCGTAGGGAATCACCCACGCGAAGAACCCTGGATACCTGTCCGCGTCCATGAACACCTCCACAACATGCTCCCTTATCCAGTCCCCTTCGAGTTCGTACTTGGCAGCGGGAAGGATCCCCTGCCTCGGACTGGATGACGGCCCGGTAGCGTCGACGTAATAATTCGAGGAGACGAGCGAGTCTCCGACCTTAACTTCTACGGCGCCGTCCTTTTCGAGAGGGGATGACACACGAACACCCGTTCGGACTTCGGCGCCCTTCTCCACGGCTGTCCTGGCGATCTGCTTGTCGAATTCGCTCCTGTCTAGAACCACCACCTCAAGAGAGGAGGCGCTGACCGCGAGTTCCTTCCCTTCAGGGGAGTGGACGACGGCGGACGTGATCCTGTCCTGGATGACCGACTCGTCTGGAGGGTAACCGTACCTGCGCAGCCCCCGGAGGCTCACGAGACCGTCGCACCTCTCGGGCTCCCCCACCTCCGCGTGCTCTTCAGCCACCAGGACCCTGCGGCCGCGCATCGAGGCTTCGGCGGCAAAGGTGAGCCCCGCGATGCTACCACCTGCCACTATGATGTCGTAGGCTTCGATCAACGTTTGGAACTGGCTGCAAACCCTTAATCGACCCGTATTAACGGTTGGCGAACGCCGACATGAAACAGGCCATTGTTGTGAGGTCAGACCTGAAGATGGGGAAAGGGAAGGTCGCGGCCCAGGTCGCCCACGCTTCCTTGGCGTCGGCGGAAGCGGCCAGGGAGAGGAAGGCGGATTGGTACGACGAGTGGAAGGAGGAAGGACAGGCAAAAATCGTGCTCAAGGTCGAGACGGAGGCGGAACTGAACGAACTCTTCCGAAAGGCGAAGAGCGCAGGGCTGCCCGCGTCTCTCATACAGGACAAAGGCCTGACCCAGGTCGAGCCTGGGACTGTCACGTGCCTTGGGGTTGGCCCGGGTCCCGATGCGGCCATAGACGAGATAACGGGGAAGCTCAAGTTGCTATGATTCCGCTAAATTAAGCAGACTTCCCCCCGTTTTGGGCCCTGGTGACTTAATCCTAGCCGAGCTATCCCGCTTTCAGACCAAGTTAGAAGACTTTCATAAGATGGCCCTTTAGTGGTCTGCTCTTGGCTCAACGGACACATCCGTCATAGCGGGAAGGACATGAGCAGCTGTTTCGGCGTTCTCGGCACTAGCAGTAAATAACTGGTCTTCTTCCTAACACATCCACTTGAAGACCGAAACTCTTGCCGTGATTGTCGCGTTCTTGGTGGTAATTAGCCTAGGTGCGGGATACCTAGAAGGCAGCAATAACCAGCGGACCGTAACTTCAGCTCTGGTCTCTATTTACTCCACCACTTCGACTCTGTTCTCTACTTACTCCACTACCTCGACTCTGGTTTCTATCCAATCCACTACCCTGACAGTCAAGCTAACGAGCACGGTCGTGAGGACAACAACAACTTCCTCTTTGACTTCGGGATCGCCAATCCCCATTGAGAACGTCGAGACAGCGAACATCTCGGTGGGAGGATCCCCCCGCACAATGGCGGTCAACCAGAATACAGGCAGCATTTACGTCGAAGATTACTCCTCAGACATTCTTACGGTGGTGAACGCAACATCACATTCTATCATCACCAGAATCGCGCTGCCTTCAGGTGCAGACAACGGAATCGCCGTTGATAACAACACCAACATGATTTACGCCCTTGTGCAAGATGGAGTGGCTGTGATAAATGGTACAAGCAACAGGGTCGTGGGAGAGTTGTCTCTGGACTTCGGGCCAGGAGCACTGGTCTATGATGCGGCCACCCACGTGCTCTATGGTTCGGTAGAGGGGCCCATTCTCGGTTCCCTCAACCAGACGGGCAGTCTTGTCGGGGTGAATGTGGAGACCGGCTCGATTGTTGCGAACATCTCCCTTGGATTCTGGGCTGATAGCTTGGCGATTAACCCCCTCACTCATATGGTCTACGCTGTCGGCTGCCTCAAATTTTTCGTCTGCGGGTCGGAGATATCGGTAGTGAATGGGACGAGCCAGACCCTGGTGACGACACTCAAGTTGGGCTCAACTGCCTATCCGAGGGTGACGGTGGACCCCGAATGGAACCTGGTCTACGTCTCCGGGGCTCCCCAGTTGTACATACTGGACGGATACGGAGATTTGATCTACGTGCTCAATTCTCAATCATGCAGCCCGTTCGACAGCATGACAATTGTTCAAATTCCCGGCCAGGAGATTGCGAGTGAAAGGCTTGTTCAGCGGCCGAACCAAGTGCTCGCGGTTTCGCTCGACTACAACTACATACTGGCGTATGACGGAACTACTGGTACATTAGTGAACATGTACTCCTTCCCAAGCAGTCCTCAATTTGTCACGTACAATCCAAGCACCAGCGAGGTGTACGTCGCATCCTCTTCCGGACAGCTTATCGCATTCCCTATCACAGTCGCCCCCGGTCACGTGAACAGCACCCTGGTTGGCTCAGGCATAGAATGTCCCTTGCCCTGACATCTTTTGGTCGAATTCGTTGCCTACACCATCAAAGGCGCAAGATGAGAGTTGAAAGAAGCTGCTTTGACACTCGCCGCCGAAGCCGAGCGGGCGGTCGGCATCGAGTTCTACGCCACTGGCGGGACCCCTTGCGCTGGGCGAGCGAAGTCGTCAGCCGACGACTTCGTGGTCGAGGAACGGCTCGTAGACGTCCCTCTCGCTGGAGAAGGGGGTCCCGACAGTTTCCCTCTCTATAGGGTCCAGAAGCGTTCCATCGACACGTTCCACATGGCGAAGGACCTTGCCGGTGAACTCAGATGCAGGGTGAGCTACGGCGGGCTGAAGGATAAGCGGGCCGTGGCTGTGCAATATGTGACCCCCACGAGTCGCAGGTCGCTTCGCCCCGTCCGGGTCGCCAAGGGGAATTACACGGCGGACCTCGTTGGATACGTTGCAGAACCAATGTCAAGGGCGAAAATCGCCGGAAACACTTTCACGGTAGTGCTCAGGGATTGCTGCGCTAATGTGGGTGCAAGGGTGGAGGAGGCGATGCGCCTTTCGGAACAGAGGAAAGTGCCGAACTACTACGGGCTGCAGCGGTTCGGAACCTCTGGCGCAGGCACGCATCTGATTGGGAAGGCCATCGTCAAACGGGAGTTCGAAGCGGCGGTCAGCCTGCTGCTCGGAGCCCCCTTCCCCGGAGAACCCGAGACTGGCGGGGCAGCCAGGGGGGCCATGTTGTCGCAGAGGGATGAAGAAGGAATGAGGACCCTGCCAGCTGGAAGGGACGTCGAAAGGTTGGTCGCAGCGGAGCTCGTTCAGCATCCGCGCGAGTGGCTGAGGGCGCTTCGCAGAGTACCCATCACGCTGAGGAGGCTTTACGTCCAGGCGTACCAGTCGTACGTCTTCAACAGGGCACTCAGTAGGTCGATTGGAGAAGGAGAAGACATCTCTAAGATGGAGCCAGGAGACAACTGGGCGGAATCATCTCTTGACGGACTTCGTACGTCAGCGCCGCGCGGGGTCAGGGACAGTCCCACAGCGAGGGCTGTGCCGATGGTCCAAGTGGTCGGATACGCATTCAGAGACTACGGTTCGAGGTTCGACAGACACATCGGGGCTGTGCTTGAATTGGAAGGGGTGGAGCCGAGCTCGTTCTATGTGAAAGAGATGCAGGAAGTGTCCGCTGAAGGGGGTTTCAGGCGTCCTCACCTTGCCGTTCGGGATGCGTCCTGGAACATTGACGGGCAGACGGCCACCATTAGGTTCACCCTTGGGAAGGGACAGTACGCTACCATTCTGATTCGGGAGATCTTGAAGTCCAGGGACCCGCTGGCATCGGGGCTCGCATAAACCCGCGAATGCTTATACACCATTTGCAAATGGCCAGCCAGGAAGCCCATGTCCGGCGATGTCTACGACCTGACCATCATAGGGGCGGGTCCGACGGGCCTTTTCGCGACCTTCTATGCCGGTCTCAGACAGATGAAGACCAAGTTAGTCGACGCACTTGAAGAGCCAGGGGGACAGGTCGCCGTCCTCTATCCCGAGAAGTACATCTTCGACGTCCCGGGGTACTCCAAGATACTTGCCAAGGACCTGGTGAAGAACTTAGTGGATCAGGCTTTCCAGTACAACCCGACAGTGGCCTTCGGCGAACGCGTGACATCGCTACACCGGACGGATGGGATTTTCGAGCTCACCACGGACAAGGGGACCAGGCATCTTTCGAAGGCGGTCCTGGTGGCGGCAGGCGTAGGTGCTTTTTCCCCCAACAAGCTCGAAGCGAAGGGGGCTCCCGACTATGAGGGAAAAGGAGTCTACTACTTTGTCAAGGACAGGAGCATTTTCAGGGGCAAGAACCTGCTGATCGTAGGGGGAGGAGACTCGGCGGTCGACTGGGCGCTCAACATCAAGGACATCGCCAAGAAAATCACGCTGGTCCACAGGAGGGACGTTTTCAGGGCGCACGAGGGAAGCGTCATAGCGCTGAAGAATTCGAGCGTCGATGTCAAGCTCTTCTACGAAGTGAGAAGCGTCAGCGGGGACGGAACCAAGATCACAAGGGCGGTCATTTTCGACAACAGGACACAGGCAGAGGAGACCCTTGACGTGGACGCCATCCTCGTAAACATTGGGTTCAGGGCCGACCTGGGGCCCATTAAGGACTGGGGGCTGCAGATAGACGGCAGGGAAATCAGGGTCAACGGGAAGATGGAGACCAACATACCAGGCGTCTACGTCGCGGGCGACATCGCGGGGCCTCTGGACGGAGTGAAGCTGAACCTGATTGCAACGGGATATGCGCAGGCGGCCCTTGCGGTCAACGTCGCGAAGGCGTACGTGGACCCCAACTCGAAGATATTCCCCGGCCACAGCAGTGAGATGAAGAAATAACCTAATCGACGATTCCGAGGGTCCGCCTGTAGTTGTAGTCCTTCCTGATTGCTGGGTGCATTGGGTCGATTAGGATGCACTCGTACCAGGCGTGAATCCCGTCTTCCCAAACAGGATAGGAGCCCAAGAGCCTCATGTTGGGGTGCCTCTCGGCAGCTCTTCTTTCTGCGACTTTCTGGGAGGACACCGCCGACTTTATCTTCAGGACGCCCATGTGCTTCGGCCTTCTTCCGGACGTCGGTCGCTGCTTCCGCATCCCACCTCTCGAGACGCGCATCCGAACAACCACCACTCCTTCCTTTGCCCTGTAGCCCAGGGCCCTCGCCCTGTCTAACCTCCAGGGCCTGTCGACTCTTAGCATCGCCGGCTGCTTCCTCAGCTCCACTGCCCGGGTTCTCATGTCCCCTCCCTTCTGATGGAAGATGTCCTGCCACGTCTTTGAGATCTGGCGATACATGGGCATCTGGGCGCCTCGTTTTCAGTCGGCAAATAAACGTTCTTTGAAGCTCTAGCCCGATGAGAAGAAATTCCTGACCTTCTCTCCCACGACGACGATTGCGTCGGTTTGGGCCTCCTCTGTCTGCCCTCCTATGTGAGGCGTGAGGATTGTATTTGGAGCTGTGAGTATGGGGCCCGCAGGTGGCTCCTTCTCGAATACGTCGAGCGCAGCGCCGGCGATGGTGCCGTTCTGGAGGGCCCCGGCAAGGGCCGCCTCATCGATAACACCTCCTCTCGATGTGTTGATGAGGAAGGCAGTCTTCTTCATCAGGCCGAGCCTCTTGGTGCCTACCATGTGTGAGGTTTCAGGCGTTATGGGGACGTGAAGCGTAATGTAGTCCGAGCTCCTGAAGAGCTCGTCAAGACCAACGACCCTAGCCCCGAGAGGCGCAATGATTTCGGGGGGGATCGAAATCACGTCGTAGAACTGGATCGACATGCCGAGAGTCTTGGATACCTCCGCGATTCGCTTCCCTATCCTCCCAAGTCCGACGATTCCCAGGACCTTGCCTTTCAGCTCCTTCCCCATCAGCGCGGTCTTCTCCCACTTTCCTGCCCTAGTGCCGACGTCTGCCACCACCAACTTCCTGCTCAGGGCAAGCATCAACAGCACGACGTGCTCCGAAACCGCTTCGATGAGGGATTCAGGGCTGTTGACGACAGTGACCCCCTTGGATCTCGCGTATTCCACGTCTATGTTATCCAGTCCTGTACCGGGCCTGGCAACGAGCTTCAGGCTGGTTGCTTTGTCCAGGACGGCACGGTCGATTTTCGTCCTGCTCCGGACGATGAACGCTTCATATTCCCCTGCCACGGCGAGAAGCTCTTCCTTCGTTATGGTTGGCTTGTAATCGACGACCACGCCCGGCCCCAGGGCGAGCTTCTCCACTTCAACGTGGTCGCAGATCAGGACCTTTGCCATTCTCGCAATCCCAGCCTAGCGGTATCCGAAATCTGCGATATATCACTTGAACCTAATCCGTATGCAAGGCCCTCGAGGGTGATTCCAGCCGTAAGCGGCGGAAGCCCTGTGAATGAGGATGCAGATGGCTGAATCGATTCCACCCCGACGACTCGTTCACTGATTCTCTCGTGCGTGATGACGCATGCTGAAGCAGGGCCCCAGCGCCGACTGACTGTCTCCACTTGATTCCCAAATGCCAAGGAGGGGGCCGTTCGCCTCCCTATTCGCGACCACCCGAGTCCGAACGCGTGCAGGTGGTCTACTCTCGTCCCTCCGATGGAGTGGGTCGAACCAGCGGAGTTCGAGCCGGCGATTCTGCCGGAAAGGGATGGCTCCTCCGTGAGAGTCCCAGAACCCAGAATGCTCCCCCTCAGCTCTGCGCACCCGCCTGCGGCGAACGTAGACGGCTCGCTTGCCCTCATGGCCGAGTCGACCTCGACCGCGCCCGTCGGCCCAAGTTTCAGCGATGTGTGAATCGGATTGGGCACGCGAGGCGGGGTGACTATCACGGTGTCACAGGGGATGACCGAGCCGCAGACCACTAAGCCTTCGACCCTGCCGTTCCCGACCGCCTTCGAGACCTCTCCCCTCTGGATTTCGATGCCCCTCTCCCGGGCGGCGTCTTCAATCACATCGACAACGACCGGGGCCGGAGCCTCATGCTGCCAGCAGGAGATTACGAGGAGAACCTTGACCCCGGCGCTGCACAGCCTGTCAGCCACCTCGAGCCCGCGGTATCCCTCCCCCACGACGACGGCTTCGTCCATGGAAGGACACGCGCGGCCAAGCTCTTGGTATTTCTCGGCCCCATCCAAGACGAATACCCCAGGTTTCCGAGCCCCAGGAAACAGGGCAGGCCTGAACCGGCTGCCAGTGGCGACGATTATGGAATCGAATGGGAGCTTGTCACCATTGGAGAGGGTCACGAAACCCGGCCCCGCGCTCTTTGCCTCCACCTTTACCACACTTATGGAAGATTTCCGCAGACCATTAGGGGGTCCCCCCTTCGTGAGAGATTGCGATATCAGTTCTGGCCATGACCTCCAGGGCGGCTCTTGGTCGGCCCTTGGCTCGAAGATGGTGACCTCACCCCCCCTGAGGTCTGCCTCGACGGCCGCTTCTTCGCCTGCAGACCCTCCTCCGATGACACAGATCCTGGCCAACGCTGGAATGACCCAGTGAGACTGTTATAACAGGCCCAAGTTTTGGGCGAGTCGTGCTCGTGGGAGTCGTCGGCAAACCTAATGTCGGGAAATCGACGTTTTTTGCAGCGGCGACGCTAAAGGACGTTCCCATCGCGGACTACCCCTTCACGACAATCCAGCCGAACATAGGAGTTGCGCACCTAATGACAAAGTGCGTGTGCAGAGAGATGGGGGTCACTGACACCCCGAGGAATTCGGCCTGCGTGAATGGCACCAGGCTCATCCCCGTGAAAATAGTAGACGTAGCAGGATTGGTCGAAGGCGCATCGAAGGGGAAGGGCCTGGGAAACCAGTTCCTAGACGACGTGAGACAGGCAGACGCTCTGATACAGGTTGTTGACGCTTCGGGCTCGACGGACCTCGAAGGGAGGAAAGTCCCGGCGGGCACCCACGATCCGGTGGGAGACATTTCAATGGTCGAGCATGAATTCGACCTGTGGATGTTTGGCATCCTGAAGAAAGACTGGGAGAAGGCGGCAAGGTCATTGGAGCAGACGGGGGGGAAGATAACCGAGCACCTGGCGGACAGGCTCTCGGGTCTCTCGGTCACCTTCGGGGACGTCGAGCAGGTGGTGCTTCGTCTGCACCTCAGGACAGAAAAGCCGACGGCCTGGACGGACGAACAGATAATGCAATTCGTAGTGGAGACAAGGAAGCTTACGAAGCCATCTCTCGTTGCGGCGAACAAGGCAGACCTTCCCTCGTCCGCGGCGAACATAGGAGCTCTACGGAAGACCGGGAGGAGAATCGTACCGTGTGCGTCTGAGGCGGAGCTACTACTGAGAAAGGCAGCGGAACACGGGCTGGTGCAGTACACACCCGGGGAACCGAATTTCAGCGTGAAGGATCCGCAGAAGCTCACCCCGGCCCAGAGCAACGCCCTCAGGATGGTCGAGGAGAAAGTGATGAAGGTCTACGGAGGGACAGGGGTCCAGGACGCTATCAACCAGGCGTTCTTCGACCTGCTGAGCGCGATAGTGGTGTTCCCGGTCGAGGACGAGACGCGGCTGTCGGACAAGGATGGCCGCGTGCTTCCCGACGCATTCGTCATGAAGGGCGGGTCCACGGCCATAGACCTGGCCAGGACGGTCCACAGCGAGCTTGCGGACACTTTCCTCTATGCTGTTGATGCGAGGACTGGGAAGAGGCTAGGCTCGGACCACGTGCTCAAGAACAGGGACATCGTGAAGATAGTGTCAAGCGGCAAGAGGGGCTAAAGGCTCTGCCCTTCTTGGCTCGGGCCTGGAGATCAGCTTGCTCTTCCTCACTCCCACATGCCTCAGGTGAGTAACCTTCTTGGCCTCGTTGTATACGTCAGAGGCTACCTTTTGCAAGACCAGCTCCTGCACGAAACCCTCGTAGTTCATGCTGGCCGCCTTCTCGCTGATCACCGTGTCCATTATGAGTCTGAGGTCGTGTTTCTTGGAGCTGTTCATCTTTCCCTGCGAGAGGGCCGTACAGTAGACCCTCACGACGTACCCATCCTTCGTGGTGTAGTCGCGGATGAAGTCCGACATTGAGGAACCCCGGCGTATTAGACTCCTGAGGAACTCCCGGGAGTACTCGTGCCCCTTGAACACAGTGAAAGCTGTCTCCCCCTCGACCCTGTCGACCTGGAAAAAGAGCTTGAAGGCATAGTGCTGTGGGTCCTGCTTCAGGATGTCGTAGAGGGTCGTCTCTATTACCCTCCCCTCAGGCTTTTGAACGTCTGTGAGAGGAATGCGGGCTATGGGGGCGTTGCCGAACGATGGCGATGCGGTGACAGTAACCCACTGCTTCAGCTTCCACTTGTCCCGCACCTTTGCTACTTTCTTTGGCAAGTGAAGGCGCCCCGTCTGTTTCGCGCTTATAACCTCAGCGCCGCTTAAGGGCGTCTATTCCGCCCATGTAGGGGGCAAGCGCCCCGGGAATCTTGACGGTGCCGTCCTTCTGCTGGAAATTCTCAGCTATGGCCACCAGAACGCGTGTTGTGACTGCTGTAGAGTTCAGGGTGTGCACTAAACGCGTCGCCTCGCTCTGCTTGTCTCTGAACCTCGTCTTGAGCCGCCTTGCCTGATAATCCGTGCAGTTGCTGCAGGAGACCATCTCCCTGAACTTGCCCTGGACGGGCATCCAGGCCTCCAAGTCGTACTTCTTCGCAGCCACTGAACCGATGTCCCCGGTGCACACGTTGACGACCCGGTAGTGCAGCCCCAAGTTCTGGAATATCTCTTCAGCGTTTGCAATCAGTTGCTCATGCAGGGACCAGCTCTCTTCGGGTCTGGCGAAGGCGATCTGCTCCACTTTGTAGAACTGATGCGTTCTGAAAATTCCCTTCGTGTCCTTGCCGTGGGCTCCCGCCTCCACCCTGAAGCAGGGCGAGAAGCCGCAGTATAGGAGCGGTAGGTCCCCCCCGCTGAGTATCTCGTCCATGTGCATGGCGACCAGGGGGTGTTCTGAAGTGGCAATCATGTACAGGTCCTCCCCTTCCACTTTGTAGATTACTGGGCCGAAGTCGTTAAGGTCTGTCACTCCCGAGTAGGGCTCCCTCCTCATCATGAACGGGGGCTCCACGGGGACGAACCCCTTTTCAGACAGGAGGTCGACAGCATACCTCATAATCGCGTGTTCCAGCTTTACCGCGTCCCCTTTCAGAAAGAAGAACCGCGCCCCGGAAATCTTTGCGGCCCGTTCCATATCTACCATCCCTAGGTTGGCGAGCACTTCGATGTGGTCCTTCGGTTCGAACTCGAACTTGTGGGGCTTTCCCCAGGTGCGTACTGTAACGTTTTCGCTGTCATCCTTGCCGACCGGGACGCTTTCGTGCAGGATGTTGGGGAGTGTCATCATGATTCCCTCAAGGATGTGAAGTTGAGTCTCCTGGACTTTAGCGAATTCGTCAAGGCGCCGTGAGATTTCGCCCAGCTTCTTCTGTTCGGCTCCGATGGGTTTCTTTTCCTTCGCCAGCTTAGCGATCGTCTGGTTGGCCACATTTAGCTCGTGTCGAAGCGCCTCTGCCTGGGTCTTTGCTGTCCGCCACTCGGAGTCGGCTGCTGCGGCGTCGTCGACCAGTCCCAGCTTGTCCAGCATCCCCCTCTTCTTCAGATCGGCTCTTATGATGTCAGGGTTCTCTCTGAGCAGCTTCACGTCGAGCATGTTGGCGCGCTATCCCGCCTTCTAATGCGATAAAAGCCATACTTCCTGGAAGAGGGTGACGTCCCGCAGGAGGGCGAGGATGGTGGAGAGGGAGGCGTATGGGGAACCCGACGAGACCACTAGCTCGAGCACCCTCCCCCTGGTCGCCATTGAAAGGAACATCCCTTGGGGGAGGCCCTCGTTGTCAGGAGCGAGCACGGCAGACAGGCTCTTCCCCTCGGCCGCACCAGATAGCCTGACAGTCAGGGTTGCGCTGGCCTTCAAGCGGAGACTCTTTCCACGATCGTTCTGGAAAAGGATTCCGCCTTTGATGAAGGTATCTTGGCACCCGCGGCCATGGCGTGGCCGCCCCCCACTCCGTCGACGGCTTCGGCTGCTTCCCGCATTATGACTCCGAGGTTCACCTTCCCAGCGAAGGCGTCCCCGACTCTGGATGATATTTTCAGGTTCGAATCCCTGCTCTCGGCGCTCCCTACGACCACCTTGTCCTTGAACTCCGGGGAGGAGGTAAGAATTGAGATCACTGGCCCCAGGAGCTTTTCGTCAACGATTCCTTCCGCATTGACAAGGATCACGACTCCGTGCTGCTCCATCCGAGACGGCTCCGAGGTCAATGCCTCGAGGGCCTTGTTGATCCGTGACCTGTAGTCGGCCAGGGTCTTCATCGCTGCCTTCAGTGCCTCAGTCCGGTCCCCGAGGCAGATCGAAATCCCTGTCCCCGCCTCCCCCATCCTCCCGCAGGCGTTCAGCAGGGTCCCGAACTCCCTGGCGTCCCTCAGTGGGGTAAAGGAATCCTCGAACTCAAACGTGTACGTCTCCCCCACCAGGCTCGCCATTGCCTCGGTTGCGCCTTCAGCAGGACCCAGGGTGCTCGCAATCACCTCGGTCAGCTTCATCTTCTCCTCGGG
>Ga0187769_10002047_pt1 | contig 11704 bp, 11 predicted proteins | sample 0116_SJ02_MP02_1_FD_133140 | JGI IMG/M metagenome (GOLD analysis project Ga0187769, IMG submission 133140) | Tropical peat soil microbial communities from peatlands in Department of Meta, Colombia - 0116_SJ02_MP02_10_MG | ecosystem: Environmental > Terrestrial > Soil > Wetlands > Peat | place... | reverse complement strand
TGTGCAATTCGTGAGGCTAATAGATGGCGGCCGCTTGGATATTGGACAGCGTGGAACTAGAGGGCCGCAGGCAAGCGAACTTGTATTAGCTTGGTCACAGATTTCCCTTAGCTGCAGTGACCTAATCCTGGCGTTGTTTAGAGGAACTTATCGCACCAAAAAAAGATTGGCGCTGCGGGCTAACGAAAAACAGAACGTTTGAGGTTCCGCCGCTTGCGTTTGATTCAGATCAAAGTGCGGATCCCTCCTCTTGTTGTATAATAATAGTTGCTGAGTGCAAAGTGCGTCGACAGTGATCCACGCGAACTAGATCAGGCCCATTTGCTGGAGTCGAGTACATGAACAAGAACACATCACTGCTGTCTGCTTTAGCTTTCATTCTGGTGATCTCTGTCTCGGCACAGGCACAGGAAGTCACAGGCACGCCAGGCGCGCCAAGCGCGACAACAACCGTCGAGGGCAGCCAGCTGCCACCGCCTCCACAACCGTTCGGCGGCAAGATCGAGCGCAACGCAGCGCAATCGACGCCATATTGGCCGATGCGCGTCGTCCCGCCCAAGGGCGCGCCGAATGTCCTTTTGATCATGACCGACGATACCGGATTTGGCGTCACCAGCACGTTCGGCGGCGTCGTCCCGACGCCGACCCTCGATCGCATCGCCGCCAATGGCCTTCGCTATACCAACTTCAACTCGACGGCGCTGTGTTCGCCGACGCGCGCCGCCATCATTACCGGCCGCAATCATCACTCGATGGGTTTCGGCGTGGTCGCAGAGCAGTCGACTGGATACCCCGGCTACAACAGCATTATGACGAGGGATAAGGCGACCATCGGCCGAATTTTAAAGGACAACGGATATTGGACGTCGTGGTTCGGCAAAGATCATAACACGCCGGAATTTCAAGCGAGTCAGGCCGGGCCATTCGATCAATGGCCAACTGGTATGGGCTTCGACTACTTTTACGGTTTCGTCGGTGGCGATGCTAACCAGTGGCAGCCGAATCTGTTCCGCAACACCACAGCTATCTACCCTTATGTAGGCAAGCCCGGCTGGAACCTGATCACGGCGATGGCTGATGATGCAATCGAATACTTGCGACGTGTCACTGCGATCAATTCGGAACAACCGTTCTTCATCTACTACGTACCGGGGGCCGTTCACGCGCCGCACAATCCGACGCCGGAGTGGATTAAGAAGATCAGCGATATGCATTTGTTTGACGAAGGATGGAACAAGCTGCGCGACACCATTTTCGCAAACCAAAAACGGCTGGGCGTCATCCCGCAAGACGCCAAGCTAACGCCTTGGCCGGATGATCTACTTAAGCGTTGGGATCAGCTCTCAAACGACGAGAAAAAGATGTTCATCCGCCAGGCGGATGTTTTCGCCGCCTACTTTGCCTACACCGATCATGAGATCGGTCGTGTGATCGATGAGATCGATAGGATGGGTCAGCTCGACAACACGCTGATCATCTATATCGCCGGCGACAACGGCAACAGCGCGGAAGGTTCGCTGATCGGGACGCCAAATGAGGTCGCTTCTCTTCAGGGCGTCAATATCCCGGTCGAGTATCAGCTAAAATATTTCTATGACGTGTGGGGGTCAGATAGGACCTATCCGCACATGGCAGTGCCCTGGACTTGGGCATTCGACACGCCGTTCTCTTGGACCAAACAGATCGCATCACACTTCGGCGGCGTGCGCCAGGGCATGGCGATCTCGTGGCCCGCAGTCATCAAGGACAAGGGCGGCATCCGCAACCAGTTTACCCATGTGATCGATATTGTGCCGACGATCTTGGAGGCAACAAAAATCAAGGCGCCGGACGTCGTCGATGGCATCAAGCAAAGCCCGATCGAAGGTACAAGTTTCATGTACACCTTCGATGCCGGCAATGCGAATACGCCGTCGCGGCACGCGACCCAGTACTTTGAAATGATGGGGGACCACGCGATCTATCATGACGGGTGGATTGCCAGCACCAAGGTCATGCGACCGCCGTGGATCGTGGCCAGTGCTGTGAGCCAGGACCCGGCCAGTTTCCCGTATGAACTTTATAATCTCGGCAAGGATTGGACACAGTTCGAGAACGTAGCTGCCGAATACCCTGACAAGGTCAAGCAAATGGACCAATTGTTCTGGGCCGAGGCGGCCAAATATCAAGTTGAGCCGCTCGACGCCACGGTCGCTACCCGGATTGTGGCGCCGCGTCCAAATCTAGCTGCCGGACGCACCGAGTTCACCTGGTCCGGGGAGGTCACTGGCACACCCAACGGCGACGCCCCGAGGATCCTCGCTGCGTCGTTCAACTACAAAGCCGACGTCGAGATACCCCAAGGCGGTGCCGAAGGCATGATCGTGACCCAGGGCGGTCGCTTCGGCGGCTACGGCTTTTATGTGCTGAAGGGCAAGCCCGTCTTCCTATACAACTTCCTTGACCTGCAGCGTACACGCTGGGAGGGTCCGGACGTGTTGTCGCCGGGCAAGCATACCCTCGAGTTCGACTTCAAGTATGATGGTCTCGGCTTCGCGACCCTTGCCTTCAACAGCGTAAGCGGCATCGGCCGCGGCGGAACTGGCGTGCTCAGGGTCGACGGCCAGGAGGTGGCGCGCGAGACCATGGCGCACACCATCCCGCTCATTATGCAATGGGACGAGAACTTCGACATCGGCGCCGATACCGGCACGCCGGTGTCCGAGGATTACCAAGTCCCATTCAAGTTTACCGGCACGCTCGACAAGTTGACGCTCAAGATCGATCGGCCGCAACTGTCAGCGGCGGATATCGAAAAGCTGAAGGAAGCGACACGCAACAATCGCGCGGCCGAGTAAACCTCAAGATAAGTTACTTGCGAGCCCCTGCCACCCGTGCGGGGCGGCAGGGCTCGTTTAACACGGCAGGCAGGCCATCATCGCTTCTGAGTGCGGGTAGTGTTGCCACCGCTGGCACCAAGGTCAGAATTTCACCACCACTCTCAATTCAGCCTTGAATTTGTAGACCGGGTACGCGTCGATGATCGGCGCGCTGGCCTCAAAGGAAACTACAAGATTGTCAGTCACACTTCGTCCAATTGCTGCATCGAAGGGAAGGAAGAGCCTTCCCGTCTGGCCAGAGACGGGATCGCCAAAATTGATACGAATATCATTGCTGGGATAGAAGGTCATAAACCAGCGATCGGGAAGACCGACATTAAAAGTTGGCGCGATCTGCGGCTCGCTGATGTTCCGTCTCGTAGGATCGCCGGCCACACTGACGGCGTATCTGATCACCGGTACGAAATAGGTGTCCGGTCCGAGGTCGACGAAGGAATACCTTACCCCGAAACCCGGCATCACCTGCCATTTCCCGCTTCCAATCATATCCTCGCCGGGAGCCACCAAGCGCGCGCCAAAGCCGAATGCCCAATAACGGTCAATCGTGCGGATCAGAGCAGCCTGGGCTGCGGCACCGCCGAAGCCCGTTTCGTTAGTGACGTTCGGCGGGTTAAAGGAGTCGACCGTTTTTTCCTCTAGCGGTAGCTGAACGAGGTAGCCGAGCCTCCAGCCGTCACCGAGTTCGAGCCGAGAATTGTACCTCAACAGCTCAATCCAACGTTCTGTCTGGCTGCTGGATCCAGCAGACGTCCTGAATTGTGGACGAAACTCAAAGCTTCGCTGCGGGCGGGTGAAATCTTGGCCGTTATTGTCTTGGTCTTGGAGCGAATCGGTGCGACCCGCACTTTCCGTACTCCCATCGGGGATGTTTTGTGCTTGCGCGCTCGCCTCAAACGAACAATAAGTGATCAGGCCGCACGCCAAAAACAGAGCTCGGCACAGGGATGCCGGCGCGATATCGTCCAATCTCGCACTCAATTTGCCCGCCACCAAATCTAAGCAACATCGGACAGATGCCGGCGTCTTTTCGAACGCGGCTTAGGTATCAGACAATAGTGAAAGAGGTCGACAAGCTCAATAATGCTCAAACCCGCGCCTTATTCACGATTACCAGTTAGGCGGCTCGCCTGGCGTTAGGTGGCACCGCGAGGGAAGCAGTGACTTGGCGTTTGAGCCGCCAGGCCGTTTCCGACGCCGATAGAAATAAGTCTTAGCAACCCGACCTGATCCTGATTGCTCAGAAATGCGACCCGCTAGGTGTTGCACGCTCGTGCGCGGCCACGCTGCTCAAACAGAAGCGCGGAGCGAGTACCTTCCGCAAATCAAGGCGATCTAAGATCGAGCTAAACATCCGGCAATTTGGAACCGAGTCGTTTAATCATAAGGTTTAATGATGAATTGATCGCAAGATGGACGACCATGGCCGCACTGCGTTGAAACTAAGCAAAGGCAATTAAGCTCGAGCCATGAAAAAGCGTCTTACCCCTCTGATGATGATCGCGACCCTTGCCGCTGCGGTGGCAGTAACGTCCGGCCCGGCTAATGCCCGCTGGGCCGGCCAAGCCTACGCCGGCTGGAGCGCATATCGCGGCTGGTTCTACCCGGGTCGATATTACCGTCCTTGGGGCTTCCCTGGCTGGCACCCCAAAGTTATTGCCATAGCCGGGGTATACATCGGCGGTCCACTAGCGGCGGGCTATTTCTATCCAGTTGGCCACTCTCGCCATCCCAGCTATTTTGGACCTGGCATCTATGGATCGGGCTTCTGCGTATTGACGACCTACTACGGGTGGCCCGGCGGCTGTTATTGACGCTGACGGACTCCTGGACCTTCGGCTAACGACAGGCTTGCGTTGCTTGTCCGGAGCTGCAACACGTTTCCGCGCTCGCTGACGCGTCTGTCGACAATGGTTGGCTCACCGCTTTGGCCAGTGTTTCTCACGGGATTCTTCCACCATGGAGAAAACCTCTCAATCGGGCGCGTCTGCAACAGGCGGGCCCGAAACCGCGCTGGACCGGCCCGGGTATCGGCACGGAGTGCTCCGCAGCCTTATGCGCGGCTTCATCCATTTTTTTTCCTATCACGTCATCCTCAGCCGTCGGAATATCCGCACGGTCCGGGCGGCCGGCTTCCAATTGCGCGTTTGGCCGACTGTCTTCCATCCGCGGTTTTTTCTCAGCAGCGAGTATTTCGCGGAATTCCTCGATGGACTTGATCTTAGTGGTAAGAGCGTCGCTGACATCGGCACTGGGACCGGCATTCTTGCTCTAGCGGCTGCGCGTGCTGGTGCCACAAACGTTTTGGCGCTGGACATCAATCCTAATGCGGCGCGTTCAGCACAGGACAACGCACGGGCAAACGGTCTTGGCGAACGTGTGAAGGCGGCGTGCATGGATCTCTTGACCGCGCTTCCGGCGCGGCCGCTCTTTGACGTGATCCTATCAAGCCCACCCAAGCACGCGGGCGAACCTCGCGATCTCACCGATCGCGGCTGGCATGCCGGTCCCCATTATCGGGATGTGGCGGCCTTGTTTCAGCAAGCGCGTGAACGCCTTACACACAATGGCTGTCTTTATGTCATGCTGTCATCGGATTCGGACCTCGACCTGCTGGGTCGGCTGATTAAAGAGGCGGGTCTCCGTGCCAAGCTTGCCTACGAGCGCTCGTTCTATATCGAATCCATGATTCTGTATGAGCTGCGTCCATTGTAAAGGTTGCCGCTTTTTCCAACGATGAGTGGCAAAATTCCAGTTGCGCTGGGGCTTAGGTACGTCAAGTGCCGTAACCCTCACCACGGCGTTCTCGCCGCGCTCGGCGGGCGTCAAGCTGCCAGACGCGGAGGGACCGCCTGTCATAAGGCTTGCTTCGCAGCTCCCCAAAGTGACGGCTCTTCGTGTTACGTCACGAAGGCTTACACAACACGCCAGCAGCGCTAGGCGGGGCGCCGCAATTTGTTGAGTCCGCCGCGCGCAACGGTCAGTAAATGCGCTCTGAAGTTTGAAAATCCGCCGTCTGCTCTGTTTGACGCTCGGACTGTCGAGATTGTCGAAAACGCAATGACCGCCTTGGACGAGGCCCCCGGCGGTCGAACCGGACTTCAGTCGAGATGGAGCGGGTAGCGGCGGCCTTAATCCACCTCAATTTCACCATCGATCTAGTCAACTACTAGCATTCTAGGGGTACGAAAGCTTTGAGGGCAACGAATGTGGACGCTCACATCGGCCCGCGGAACAACTTTCTCACTTGTCTTATTCCCTTCGCGAAGAAGACAGGCAATCGTCATTAATTTCCTCGCCGGGTTAATGCTCGCTGCCACATTATTTCGGCAAGCTAACGCAGCAGAATACTTTCTTGATCAAGCTCGTATTCAGTATGATTGGCCAGCGAATCCGGCGCACATGTCGGTCTATAAAGAGCTTAACCAAGCGCGAGCCCTCGAAAATATACAAAAAATGTTACCTTCGGTTCGCCTTCCGCAGCCATTGCTTCTCAAACTGCAGAGTTGCGGCGGCGACGATGACGCCTGGTACGATAATGGCATTGTTACTGTATGCTACGGTTTCCTCGAAGAAATGTTGGCAGTCCGGCCGAAGCTATCGCCTCCGCTAAATCTTAAGCGTCAGGAGACCCTTATTGCGTTCGCTACCAACACATTCCTGCACGAGATTGGTCACGCGATTTTCAGTTTGCTGAAAGTGCCCGTACTTGGGCGAGAGGAAGATGCTGCTGACGCATTCGCGGCCTACATTTCATTGCAAAATGGAAACAGCAACGCTCGAAAGCTCATTCTAGGTTACGCCTATCAGTATAAGGTCGCGCAGCAGAGCGAGGAAGGTGAGCCGCTATTGGAGAGGCTTGCGGACGAGCATGGAATGGCCGCGCAGCGTTTTTACAATCTGCTGTGCCTTGCCTACGGTGCCGATCAAAGGTTATTTTCCGATCTTGTTGACAAAGGGCTACTTCCTAAAGATCGAGCTGAGGGTTGTGACGGCGAATACGAACAAGCTGCCTTTGCCTTTCATTGGCTTCTTGGGCCGCACGTCGATGACGCACTCGTAGGTAGAAATTCGACAACTTCCGATACGAAGTAAACTGATTGCCCTCGTCGTCGATCGTTTGGAATTTCGACGATTTCGCAGATCTAGTTGGTCCCTTGTTGCGGCGCGCACCAAATTCACGATAGGTCGAACGCGGCTCTGCAAGCGCCGCGGTCAAATCTCCGAATGGCAGAATTGAAATCCTCGCCTAGCGGCTGTTTGCAACTCTACTAAACCCCTTTGGCATGTATAACTTGCATCGCTATACTGGCGACGCTTGGAAGTCATTGTCGCCGCCTGAAATCTCGGTCGCCCATGGACTCAGACGCAACCGACCGCGCCATGATGACGCGCTGCATGGAGCTTGCCCGACAGGGTATGGAAGAGGGTGAACTTCCGTTCGGCAGTTTGATTAGTCGCAACGGCGTCGTCCTTGGCGAGGGTACGAACCAAACAATACGCCACATGGACCAGTCGCGACACGCCGAAATTATGGCTATCGCTCAGGCCCGACAATCGCTTGGAGCCACCAGGCTCGAGGATTGTACGATCTATTCCATTGTCGAGCCCTGTCCCATGTGTGCGTTTTGCATCAGAACGGCACGCATTGGTCGAGTCGTTTATGCTCTTGGTTCCCCGGTCATGGGAGGAATGTCACGATGGAACATTCTTCGCGATGACACCCTTTCGAACCGGATACCGTTCTTGTTTCATCCAGCGCCCGAAGTCACGATCGGGGTCCTTGCCGATGAAGCACAGGAGACCTGGAGTGATTGGAATCCAGTGGTGTGGAGGCTGATGAAGTTGCGCAAATATCTTGTCGTGCCGGAGGCTGCGACGAATCATGCAAGCGCTGCCCACCGTCTTTCCATGTGGCGTTGGCTAGCGCTCAAATTGCCAACTTTGTGGCCACAGCGGATTGTGAGGCGTGTAACTCGTCAGCCTTAGCGCTTTTGTGCAATCGACGCTCGAACAGCGAGAACCGATCGCAGACCCTATCATTACTCATTCATCCAGAGGTCGCGGCATCCTGATTCGAGCAGCGATAGAGAATCACGCGGTAATTCTGGTCGCGATCAACGAAGGAAATAGTCCCGTCTGGCCTCACCGTGAAAAAGACATTGCCGACAAGCGGTCCGGCAGGAAATTGGCACTCAACCTGGGCTTCAACGGTGTTCCCGTCCTGCTTCACCTTCTGAAAGCTACACGAGGTAACTTTGGAGATGATCTCACGGGGTGAAATCTTCACCTGAAGCTCAGCAGGGTCACTGCCGTCGCCTTTGCAAGGTCGATTTTGGATGTAATTGCCGGCAAGCGGAAAGCCGCCCTCACGGTCGGCGGCGCCTGCGGCGACCACAAGCAAAATGCCCGCGCATCCAGCGAACGAAGTTACCAGCTTGATAAAACGCCCCCGTGGTTGGCTTCAAACCGAAAATCGACCGCGCGGAGAGATCCCTTAATCAAACGCTGATCGCTGCTGCGACTCACATAATTAATCAGTCGCGTTACAAGTCAAGCAGGTAATCGCGTTATCTCCGATGAAATCCCAAGAAATTCGGCCTAATCCCTCGGCATGATCTGTTCATAAGGGGGCCGAGTTGCCGACCTAGGGCACGCCTTCGTCTTGGGAATTGGAGGTGAAAGTGCGCGACGCTCACTCGAAAACGCGTCACACATGGATTCAGAGAGCGTCGCCGAACGATGGCGACCCGATACGAAGGTTCGGCTGCCGCGTCAGGTATAGGCGGTTATTTGCCCATTTTTGCTTTGATCGCCTTTAGCTCTTTGCCACAGCCGATGCTCACTTCGTTCTCATGTTGCTTTAGACATCCGATTATTCTGCCGCCACCCGGCGCAACGCCGGGACATAGCCTTGCGATGTCTTCCTTGCAGTAGACAAAGGAAGGTTCGGCCGCTTTAGCCGTCAGGGTTGCTCCCGGAAGCGAGAGGAGTGTTAGCGAAAGTAAGGAAGCTGCTGTCAATTGACGCATAAGCATCATCACACCTCATCTTTTCACGAGAATAGCACAGCAAACCATCATTGGATGCCATCCAACTTTCTTGATCGAGATCAAGAACCGGAAACGCGATCACTTTATTCTTCATAATAAGTGCGGCCACATCCTTGACACGAATTCGTGGCCTAAATGCGGAAACTGTGCCGAGCTTCACTTAGCTTCACACTAGCTTCACAAGGGGAGGTTCGCCGTGCTTCGCAACCGACTAGCCTTCATTATTCCCGCGTTCCTGGGCCTTGGGCTGATGAGTCACATGCCCGTCTTTGCTGATGAAGCAAGTGCCAAGGCAACCGTTAGGGCAATGTCTGACTACCTTGCTGGACAAAAGATCGTGTCGGCGAAATACAATACGGAACTAGAGGTCATCACACCGGCTGTCGAGAAGATTACGTTCAGTTCGACCGGTGACATTCTTTTGAGTCGACCCGATAAGTTACGCGCCCATCGCGCAGGAGGCTACGCTGACGTGGAGTTGGTCTATGATGGCAAGGCCTTCAACCTGCACGGCAAACACAACAACAGCTATATCCGCCTAGAAATACCGGGCACAGTAGACAATTTGATTGATCAGCTGAGGGAAAAGTACGGAGCTGTTTTGCCTTTTGCGGATCTTTTGCTGTCTAACCCTTACAACGCACTGATGGACGGTGTCGTTGAAGCCAAAGACATCGGTCGGGGGGTCATCGACGGGGTCGAATGCGAGCACTTGGCGTTTCGCAACAACGATGTCGATTGGCAACTCTGGGTGCAGCTTGGCCCAAATCCGGTCCCGCGCCAGTACATCATAACAAGCAAGGCAGTAGCCGGAGCTCCCCAATACAGAATCCGTATCTCGGATTGGAAGACCGACGTTCCCTCAGGGAGTGACGTTTTTGCGTTCAAAGCGCCTGACGGTGCAAAGCAAACCTCTATTGATGAGATGAGAGATTTCGACGAATTGCCAACTCCCGCGGAACCTCAAAAGGGAAAATAGCCATGAAAACTCAAAGACTAGTCACAATGGTCATCGCGGCCGCCGCGCTGGTTGTCGGACTCTCTTGGAGCGGCAAGCTTATACCCAACCAGGCTGGACAACTGATATCGCAAGCAGAAGCTATAATCGGGCGTCCTCTCACACCGATGAGTTACGCAGGCGTCGCACGACGGACCGTACGACGCTGTGCCGCTGGTATTTATTACTGCTGATGGCGTTTCTGTAGCCGTAGCGCGGTCGGCTCGGCTGGTTGCGAATGACGGCTGGGGCCGAGTGGTACGCCCTGAGTTGCTGGCGACTTTGCTCGGCCGCCGCCGGCGTACAAGAGTGTATCGTGGGCGAGGGGAGTATGGCGATGCAAAATGGGAGGATGGACGTCGGTACAATCTTGCCGCGCTGGCTGCGGGTTGTCCTCGTATTAGGCCTTTTGGTGTTGGCGAGTGGAGGAGGGCTTTACGCTTATCGTTACGTTTCACGTCCGACGACGCTGACTGTTGCAGCTGGCTCATTTGACGGCGACGCACCCCAATTGATGTCTACGATTGCCGCTCGGTTAGCTTCGACTAATGCGCCCGTACGACTCAAGGTTTTGGACACGGGAACTGCCGTGGAGGCCATCAAGGCCTTCTCCACCGGTAAAGCCGACCTAGCGATCGCCCGAGCGGACGTTGGAGATTTATCGAGTGCCGAGACAGTGATCGTCGCCACTCACAGCGTGGCGCTGATGATCGCTCCGCCGGGGAGCGCCATTACAAGCATGGACGACCTCAAGGGTAAAACCGTCGGCGTTGTCGGCGGTGAAGTCAATCAGAAGGTCGTTGAGGCGTTGACCAAAGAGTATGACTTGGATCATGCCCAAGTTCATTTTAAGGACTTGGCAGTGGCCGATATTGCGCAAGCGCTCAAAGCTAAGCAAGTTAATGTACTGCTCGTCGTGATGCCCCTCTCAGACAAGTATCTCACAATTTTGCGGAACCTGTTCCCGAGGAGCGGCAAACAGAAGGTGGCGCTAGTCCCGATTGAGTCCGCGGGAGCGATTGCTGCAGTCACAAAATACTACAAGAGCTACGATCTGCCGAAAGGTACGATACAAGGATCGCCGCCGATTCCCGATGACGATATGAAGACCTTGCGTGTCCCAGTCTATCTTGTGGCCAATAAAAGCCTTTCCGATCAGGTGGTCGGTGAGTTGGCAAAAGGGATCATGGATGCGCGGCGGGATTTGCTCGGCGCCTATCCACTGCTGGCCCAAATCAGCGAGCCTAATACCGACAAGACCGACGCCGACAACGACACATATATACCGGTCCATCCCGGTGCCGCCGCTTACTTTGGCGGAGATGAGAAGTCATTTTTCGACAAATACAGCGATCAGCTATTCTACGGATCTATGGTGCTTGGCACGGTGACTTCGCTATTCGCTGGGGCCTGGAGGTTCATGTTGAGGACCGAGGGAAAACCGGAGGAAGCGCCGCTGATCCTCCTTTACTCCTTGACGGATCGTATCGCCACGGCGGAAAGCGAGGCTGACCTGGCAGACGTGGAACGACACATCGACAATATCCTCAAAGGTGAATTGCAAAGACAAGCGGCCGGTGGTGCAGATAACGAGCAATTTGCGGCCTTCGGGTTAGCGACACACCGCCTCGAGCATCTGATAACGCAGCGCCGATCGATAATCGCGAGCAAGCGTGCTCCCGTGCTTCAATCATGAGCAGCGGGCCATCGCCTGGAGAAATCGCCGGAAGCGTTTTGCGATGCATTAACGGAAGGACATGAGGCCGAAGGTTACCGCC
>Ga0187769_10002043_pt1 | contig 11713 bp, 9 predicted proteins | sample 0116_SJ02_MP02_1_FD_133140 | JGI IMG/M metagenome (GOLD analysis project Ga0187769, IMG submission 133140) | Tropical peat soil microbial communities from peatlands in Department of Meta, Colombia - 0116_SJ02_MP02_10_MG | ecosystem: Environmental > Terrestrial > Soil > Wetlands > Peat | place... | reverse complement strand
GAGGACCTCGATATCGAGCCCGCGCAGGGCCACGACGTCGCCATGGGCCTTGGCGATCCCGGAGAGGGCGAGGGCTGTAGGCCGCATCTATTGCTTGGCCATCGCCGCGTTCGCGTTGGCTACCGCCTCCTTGACCGCCGGCTCGAGTTGCGCCTTGTTGGCCAAGACATCCTTGATTAGGGCGTTCAGGATGTCGCGCGCCGGCGCGTATTTCGCCGAGGCCGGTTCCGCCTTGGCATCCGCCAGCTGGGCCTTGGTCACCAGCACCTCGGGATGCTCGTTGACGAGCGCCTTCATCTCCGGCAGGTCCCACGACGCGACATTGGTCGCGAGATAGCCGGAAGCGATGCTCCAGCGCGCCGCCTGCTTGGCGTCGCTCAGCCAGACGATGAAGCTCCATGCCGCCTTTTGCCGGGCCGGATCGGTGGCGTAGAGCATCAGGTTGCCGCCGCCGGAGGGAGGGCCGAACTGCGCGTGCTTGGGGATGCGCCCAAGGCCCCAGGCGAACTTCACGTTCTGACGCATGAAGGCCTGCGACCCGGTCGAGTGCCAGATCATCGCGACCTTGCCGGCGGCGAATTCCTGCGGGCCGTCGTTCCACGGCGTGTAGGCCGGAGTGACCTTGTATTTATTGACGAGGTCGTGCCAGAAGCCGAGTGCTGCCAGCTCCGGCGGCTGGTCCCAAAGCGCCTTGGTGCCGTCGGGGCTGAGGGACTGTCCGCCATTGGAATAGACCAGCGCATAGTAGAACCAGTTGAAGGCCTCGAGCGGCAGCTCGAGACCCCATTGCGTCACGCGATCGCCGTCGCGCTTGGTCAGCTTCTCTGCGTCGGCGACCAATTCGTCCCAGGTGAGCGGCGGCTTGTCCGGATCGAGACCCGCCGCCTTGAACGCGTCCTTGTTGTAGTACATCACCGGGGTCGAGCGCTGGAACGGGATGCCGTAGACCTTGCCGTCGTAGACGCAGTTGAGCAGCATCGAGGGCCAGAATTTGTCGAGGAACTTCTTGCCGCCCTCGCCTGCGATCAGCGCGTCGAGCGGCCGGGCGGCGCCGAGGGCGCCGAGCACGGGGACCGAGCTGATCTCGGTGACCGCGACATCGGGCAATGTCCCGGCCATCTTGGCGGCCTGGATCTTCTGCAAGGTGGTGTCGTAGCTGCCGGTGTAGGTCGGCGTCACCTGGATATCGGGGTGCGCCTTGTCGAAATCGGCAACCAGGCCGTCGATCACCTTGGCCAGGCCGCCGCCGAGATCGACGGGATACCAGAAGCTCAGGTGAACGGGCTCGGCGGCTCCGGCGGGCGAGCCGCACGCCAGCGCCGTCGCCGCGAGCAGACCGCAGAGAACGTGACGAATGTTCACGGCATTTACCTCCCTGGATTTAGCCCTTCAACCCCGCGTGCATATGGCTGCGGATGAAGTAGCGCTGCGTCAAGAAGAAGATTATCAGCATCGGCGCCGCCACGAACAGGGTGGCGGCCATCAAGAGGTTCCAGTCGCTCATCACCTCCTGGGTGACGAACATGGCGAGGCCGATCGGCAAGGTGCGGATTTCGTCGCGATTGGTCACGATCAGCGGCCAGAAGTAGTCGTTCCAGTGCGTGACCAGTGCCACGAGCGTGAAGGCGAGCACGGTCGGCCGCGAGAGCGGCAACAGGAAATGCCAGAGGAAGGCTAGCCCGGTGCAGCGGTCGAGGCGGGCGGCGTCCTCCATCGCCTCGGGCACCGCGAGAAAAGCCTGGCGCAAGAGGAAGGTGCCGAAGGCGCTCGCGGTGAACGGCGCCACCAGCGCCCAATAGCTGTCGAGCCAACCGAGATGCTGGAGCGTTATGAAATTGGCGAGGAAGGTCACCTGGATGGGAATGATCAGCGCGCCGATGACGGCGAGGAGGACGATCGTGCGGCCGACGAAGCGCCGGCGCGCCAGCGCATAGGCGGCAAGGCTGGAGGTGGCGAGCTGCAGGAATACGATCGCGAGCGCCACCACGGTGCTGTTCAGGAAATAGCGGCCAAACGCCGCACCTTGCCAGGCGCGGCCGAAGTTGTGCCATTCGAGTGCTGCGGGCAGCCAGCGCGGGGTCGAGGTGAAGATCTCGTCGCTCGACTTGAACGCGCTGATCACGAGCCAGTACATCGGGGTGGCGACGAGCGCTGCGACCGCGAGCACGGCGGCATAGAGTGCCAAGCGGTTGAGCGCGCGGGTCATCGGTTGAACCACAAGCTGACAAGCGCCGAGAGCCCGTAGACCAGCGCGAACATCACGACGGAGATCGCCGCGGCAAAGCCCAGCCGGAAATATTGGAAGCCGTTCTGGTAGATGTAGAAGACGAGCAGGTTGGTGGCGTTGCTCGGCCCGCCTTGCGTGGTGATGTTGATGAAGTCGAAGGCCTGGAACGACAGGATGAGCGCGATGACGATCGCGAACCAAGTAGTCGGCCGCAGGAGCGGCCAGGTGATCGACCAGAACCGGTCCCACGGCCTCGCGCCGTCGAGCCGCGCGGCCTCGAGCACCGTCTGCGGCAGCGCCTGCAACGCCGCCAGATAGACCAGCATGAAATAGCCGAAGGTCTTCCACACGCCGATTGCGATGATGGTCGAGAGCGCCATATCCGAATCGGTGAGCCAGGCGACCGGGCCCTGGCCCGCAAGCCCGAGCAGATAGTTGGCGAGGCCGTAGTTCGTGTTGAAGATCCACAGCGCGACCGTCGCCGCGGCGACCGTCGGCAGAACGACCGGGGTGTAGAACAGGGTGCGCAGGACATGGGCGCCGCGCAGACCTTGGTTGAGCGCGAGCGCGAGTGCCAACCCCAGCCCGATGCTGAGCGGCACGGTCAGGCCGGTGTAGATCGCGGTATTGGCCAGCACGCGCCGGAAGAGCGGTGCGGCGAACAGTTCGCGGTAGTTGTCGAGGCCGATCCAGCGCGGCGCCGGCTGCGTCGCGTCGAGCCGGTGAAACGACAGATTGACGAGAAATATCAGCGGGTAATAGTTCCATACCGCAAGTGCCGCGAGCGCCGGAACCAGATAGACATAGGGGTTGAGCCGGCGCCACCCGGCCGCCGCGGCGCGGGCGCGCGGGCGCACATCACCATCGCTTTGCCTCTCATTCGCCATCGTCTGGCATGATCGCGGCCGGATCGGCCGGACGCAACGGCAAATGCCGGCCGGCTTCCCGAAGCGACGGCTGGCGGCGGAAACTCGCAAGGCGGCGCTGAGGAGTCCGTCCAGTCTCCGAGGGTGTGAAGAATATCAAGCACCTCCCTGGGGCGCCGGAGGGAGCCGGGATTGCGGGCACGACCAGGAGCTCCGTGGGATGGTGAGCCAAGTGCGCCATACGGACAGGCCGGCCTGGGCGCAAAGGCGCTACTTGAGCGCCTTGGTCTGCTCGCGCAGCACGTACTTCTGCACCTTGCCCGTCGAGGTCTTGGGCAAGGGGCCGAAGACGACGGTCCTCGGCACCTTGTAATGCGCGAGATGCTCGCGGCAGAACTGGATGATCTCCTCCTCGCCCGCGGACGTACCGGGCTTGAGCGTCACGAAGGCGCACGGCGTCTCGCCCCATTTCTCGTCGGGCCGCGCCACCACCGCCGCCTCGAGCACGGCGGGATGGCGATAGAGCACCTGCTCGACCTCGATCGTCGAGATGTTCTCGCCGCCCGAGATGATGATGTCCTTGGAACGGTCCTTGAGCTCGATATAGCCGTCGGGATGCCAGACGCCGAGGTCGCCCGAATGGAACAGGCCGCCGGCGAAAGCCTCCTCGCTCGCCTTGGCGTTCTTGAGATAGCCCTTCATCACGATGTTGCCGCGGAGGAACACCTCGCCCATGGTGACGCCGTCGCGCGGAACGGGCTCGAGCGTCTTGGGGTCCGCCACCATGAGGCCTTCCAAGACCGGGTAGCGCACGCCCTGGCGCGCTTTGCGCGCGGCCCGCTCGCCGAGCGGAAGCTGGTCCCACTCGTCGTGCCATTCGCTGACCACGGCCGGCCCGTAAGTCTCGGTCAGACCGTACACGTGGGTGACGTGGAAGCCCTCGCGCTCGATCGCCTCCAGCACGGCAGGCGGCGGAGGGGCCGCCGCGGTCATGATCTCCACGGTGCGGCCGAGCGGGCGCCGCTCCTCGGCTTTGGCATTGATCAGCATGCCGAGCACGATGGGGGCGCCGCAGAGATGCGTCACCCCGTGCTCCGCGATGGCGTCGTAGATCGCCTTGGCCTCGACCCGGCGCAGGCAGACATGCGTTCCGGCAAGGGCCGTGACGGTCCAGGGAAAGCACCAGCCGTTGCAGTGGAACATGGGCAGCGTCCACAGGTAGACGGGATGCCCGCGCATGCCCCAGACCAGGATGTTGCCGAGCGCGTTCAGATAGGCGCCGCGATGGTGGTAGACGACCCCCTTCGGGTTGCCCGTGGTGCCGGAGGTGTAATTGAGCGCGATCGCCTGCCATTCGTCGGCAGGCGGGCTCCACTCGAACTCGGCGTCGCCCTCCGCGAGGAAGGCCTCGTAATCCTTCTCGCCGAGGCGCTCGCCGCCCGCCGCCGCCGGATCGTCGATGTCGATCACCGGAATTTTGCGCTCGAGACGGGCCAAGGCGCGCTTGACGATCGGCGAGAACTCCTTGTCGGTGATGAGGAGCTTGGCCTCGCCATGCGCCAGGCTGAAGGCGATCGTCTCGGCGTCGAGACGAATATTGAGGGCGTTGAGCACGGCTCCCGTCATGGGCACGCCGAAGGTCGCCTCGAAGGCGGCCGGTATGTTGGGGGCCATGACGGCGACCGTATCGCCGGGGGCTATGCCGCGCCCCTTGAGCGCCGACGCAAGCCGCCGGCAGCGCGCGTAGCTCTCGGCCCAGGTCCAGCGCCGGTTGCCGTGCACGACGGAGGTGCGCATCGGAAACACGCCCGCCGCGCGCTCGATGAAGCCGAGCGGGGTCAAGGGCGCGAAGTTCGCCTTGTTCTTGTCGAGATCGCGCTCGTAAGGGTTGCTCGCTCTCTTGTCGGCCACGGTCTCCCCCCTCCTCAAGCGCGGGCTCATGCCGCCTTCATCCGGGTGATCAGTCTGCCACAAACCGGCTTGGCAAGGGAGCCGCTTTGCGGGTATTGCTCGGGCGAAGAGGGCCGGGAGGCAAAGCCGCGAGAGCGCGCGGCAACAGAACGAGGGACGCCACCATGACCACTCGCTTCGATGCGGTCTACGAGCGCTCCCTCCGCGATCCGGAGGGGTTCTGGGGGGAGGCCGCGGAACAGATCCATTGGTTCAAGCGGTGGGATCGGGTGCTCGATGCCTCCAATCCCCCTTTCTACCGCTGGTTCCGCGGTGGGGTGGTCAATACCTGCTACAACGCGCTCGACCGCCATGTCGAGAGCGGGCGGGGCGAGTGGACCGCCCTCATCTACGACAGCCCGGTCACGCGGAGTATGAAGCGCTACAGCTACCGCGAGCTGCGCGACGAGGTGGCGCGCTTCGCCGGCGCGCTCGCCGCCCTGGGCATCGGCAAGGGCGACCGCGTCATCATCTACATGCCGATGGTCCCCCAGGCGCTCGTCGCCATGCTCGGCTGCGCGCGCATCGGCGCCGTCCATTCGGTCGTCTTCGGCGGCTTCGCCGCGAACGAGCTCGCCGTGCGCATCGAGGACGCCAAGCCCAAGGCCTTGGTCTCGGCCTCCTGTGGCATCGAGACGGCGCGCGTGATCCCTTACAAACCGCTGCTCGACGAGGCGCTGCGGATTGCCCAGCACAAGCCCGCGCACGCGATCATTTTGCAGCGCCCGGAGGCGCGGGCCGAGATGGTGAAGGGGCGCGACATCGACTGGGACGACGCCTTAGCCGCGGCCAAGCCCAAGGATTGCGTGCCGGTCGCGGCGACCGATCCGCTCTACATCCTCTACACCTCGGGGACCACGGGCCAGCCCAAGGGCATCGTGCGCGACAACGGCGGGCACCTCGTGGCGCTCAACTGGTCGATGAAGAACATCTATGGCGTGGACCCCGGCGAGGTCTATTGGGCGGCCTCGGACGTTGGCTGGGTGGTCGGCCACTCCTATATCGTCTACGCCCCCTTGATCCACGGCAACACCAGCGTGCTCTACGAGGGCAAGCCCGTCGGCACGCCCGACGCCGGCGCGTTCTGGCGCGTGATCTCGGAGCACAAGGTGGCGGCACTCTTCACCGCCCCCACCGCCTTCCGCGCCATCAAGCGCGAGGACCCCAACGGCGAGCTGATCAAGAAATACGACCTCAAGCGCTTCCGCACGCTCTTCCTGGCGGGCGAGCGCGCCGACCCCGACACGGTCGCCTGGGCCGAGAATCAGCTCAAGGTACCGGTGATCGATCACTGGTGGCAGACCGAGACGGGCTGGGCGATCGCCGCCAATTGCATTGGCATCGAGCACCTCAAGGTGAAGCACGGCTCGCCCACGCGCGCGGCCCCGGGCTACGACCTGCGCGTGCTCGACCCGAGTGCGAACGAGCTCGGGCGCGGGGCCATCGGCGCGCTCGCGGTCAAGCTGCCGCTCCCTCCCGGCTCGCTGCCCACGCTGTGGAACGCGGACGAGCGTTACAAGAAGGCCTATCTCGCGAGCTATCCCGGCTATTACGAGACGGGGGACGCGGGCTACATCGACGAGGACGGCTACGTCTTCGTGATGTCGCGCACCGACGACATCATCAACGTGGCGGGGCACCGCCTGTCGACGGGTGCCATGGAGGAGGTCCTCGCCTCGCACCCGGATGTCGCGGAGTGCGCGGTGATCGGGGTCGCGGATGCGCTCAAGGGCCAGGTGCCGGTCGGCTTCCTCGTGCTCAAGGCGGGGGTGAAGCGCAAGCCGCAGGACATCGCACTCGACGTGGTCAAGCTGGTGCGCGAGCGCATCGGCCCGGTCGCCGCCTTCAAGAGCGCCACCGTGGTGCCGCGCCTGCCGAAGACGCGCTCGGGCAAGATACTGCGCGGCACCATGCAGAAGATCGCCGACAACGAGCCCTACAAGACGCCGGCCACCATCGACGATCCCGGCAGCTTGTCCGAGATCGAGGAGGCGCTCGGCGGGCTCGGCTACGCCAAGGCGCGCGCCGGCAGCGAGGCGGGGCCAGGCTGAGGCGAGCGCGGACGGCAGGATGGACGACCGCCAATTCGCAGAGCTGGCCGCGTGGATCGCCGAGGCCGGACTGGCGGGCGAGAGCGAAACCAAGATGGTGACCGGCTTCTGCGCGCGGGTCACGGCATTGGGGTTGCCGCTCGCGCGCGCTTCTGTCCTCATCGACACGCTGCATCCGATCTATGAAGGGCGCCTCTTCAGCTGGCAAGCCTCGTCCGGGGAGACGTCGCTGAGCGAGTACGGCTCGTCGCGCCACGGTGAAGCATCGGAGCGCTGGCGGCGCAGCCCCTTCTATCGCCTTGTGCAATCCGGCGAGCCGCTGTTGCGGCGACGCCTCGACGCCGAGAGCGAGCCCGAATTCCCCGTTTTCGCCGACATGGCCGCGGCAGGCATGACGGACTACGTAGCGATGGTCAATCGCTTCACCGCGGAAGGCATCATCGGCGAGATGGATTGCGTCTACTCCTCTTGGGCGACGGACGTTGGGCAAGGCTTTCGCGAGACGGACGTAGCGGATCTCGAAAGGCTCGTGCCCTTGCTTGCGCTCGCGATCAAGTCCGCCTCGCTGGCACGCATCGCAAGGACCTTGGTCGAGACCTACCTCGGGCGTGACGCCGGCCGGCGCGTCCTCGACGGGCGCATCGTGCGCGGAACAGCCGACCGCATCGAGGCGGTCTTGTGGTTCAGCGACCTGCGCGGCTATACGCGCATCACCGATACCGCGGCCCCCGAGCAGATCATCCCGCTCCTCAACGACTATGCCGAGGCCATCATCTCGGCCATCCACGCGGCGGCCGGCGATGTCCTGAAACTGATGGGCGACGGCACCCTTGCCATCTTCACGGCCGAGGATCGCGAAGCGGCTTGCCGGCCGGCACTTGCCGCCGCGAGCGCAGCGCGCCGCAGTGTCGTCGAGCTCAACCGGCGGCGGAGTGCGGCGAGCCTGCCCGTCACCGACATGTATCTCGGCCTGCATTTCGGCGAGGTGTTTTACGGCAACATCGGCAGCAAGGAGCGCCTCGATTTCACGGTCGTCGGCCCGGCCGTCAACGAAGTGAGCCGCATCGCAGCGCTGTGCCGCTCCGTAGAGCAGCCGGTCCTGCTCTCCTCCACCTTCGCCTCGGCGGCGGGCGAAGCGAGAAGCCGCCTCGTCTCGGTCGGACGCTATGCGCTGCGCGGCGTCGGCCGCCCCCAGGAGCTGTTCACGCTCGATCCCACCCAGGATTCTCCGTGACGCGGGGCGCGGCAAGCGCCTCGCCTTGATCGCTCGGTGGCAACGGAGGCCGGGGTCGCCTCTCCGGCGAATCTCTGGTACAGTTCCTCTCAAGATTAGAACAACGCGACCAAGGGAGGAGGCCATGAAGAGTGCCACGCGCGCCCTCACGCGGGCCATTCGTCCAAGCAGACGCCGCTTTCTCGCGGGCAGTGCCGCCGGCTTGGCCGCCTTTCTCGCAACCGGCCGGGCGCCGGCCTTCGCGCAAACGGCGGCCAAGAAGCTCGTCTTCGCCCACATCAACCCGCCGCCCGAATCGGCCGCGGCTGCCTTCCAATGGTTCGCGGACGAGGTCAACAAGCGCTCGAAAGGCGCGCTCGACGTCCAGTTCTACGGGAGCACGCTGCTCACCAAGGAGCTCGAGATCATGAACGCGGTGAAATCCGGCAACATCGCGATCGGCAATCCCGCGGGTGCCGCGGCCACGGTGTTTCCCGAGATGGGCGTCTTCCTGGTCCCCTATCTGGTGCGCAGCTACGATCAGGCCTACCGCATGTTCAACGGCACCGTGGGCGACCGGCTCGACGCCCAGTTCCAGGACAAATACAAGCTCAAGGTCCTCTGCTTCTTCGATTACGGCTTCCGCCATTTCTGGAACAGCAAGCACCCCATCGTCGAGCCTAAGGACCTGCGCGGCATGAAGATCAGGGTGCAGCTGGCAAAGGTCTTCGCCGACACGATCAACGGGCTCGGCGGCAATGCCGTGCCCATGCCGTGGGGCGAGGTGATCCCGGCGGCCCAGCAGGGCGTCATCGACGGCGCCGACTTGCCGGTCGTGAACATCCTGGCGCTCAAGGCCTACGAGGTCTCGAAATACGCCTCGTTGACCTATCACAACTACGGGCCGACGGTGAACGTCATCAACCTCGAGCTGTGGAGCGGCTTGCCCAAGGACCAGCAGAAGCTGCTGCTCGACGTCTCGCGCGAGGCGCAAGCCAAGATCCGCGAGGCGACCGAAAGCGTGGACAATCTTGCCAAGGCCAAGGAGCTGCTCGAGCCCAAGGGCATGATCGTGAATGCCGCCGATGTCGATGCCTTCCGCAGGGTCGCCGAGGAGAGGATCTGGCCGGACTACCGCAAGCAATATCCCGACATGTGGGACGAGATCACCAAGACGCAGGCATGAGGGCCGCGCGCGTTGGGACTCCCTCTTCCGCTTGCGGGCTTGAGCCGCGAAGCGGATCGAGGTTGGGGTGAGGGCATGACGTGCAGCCGACCATAGACGCAATATCTCGGCATGGACGTTGGCTCGCCATGCTGCCGAAGATCGTTATTGCAGCCCTCCTCATCCTCGCCATCCTCGACATGCTCGTCGGCGTCCTCTTGCGCTACGTCGTGGTGGCGATCACCGAGGCGCTCGACCTTCCCACCGTGAACTTCTTCTGGGTCGAGGAGGTGGGCGAATTCGCGCTTGCTTGGCTCACCGCACTCGGTGCCGCCGTCGCCATCATCGAGCGCACCCACTTCGCGCTCGGCTTTCTCCTTTACCTGCTGCCGGCGCGTGCCGCGCGCGCGCTCGACCGGCTCAACCACCTCATCATCGCCGGCTTCGGCGCCTTGGCCGCCGCCTACGGTTGGAAGCTCTGCGGGCTGAACGCGGGCCTCGCCTCGCCCGGTCTCCAGATCAACCTCGCCTGGCTCTACGCCTCCTCGGTGGCGGCGGGCGGCCTCATGGTGATCTATGGCCTGGGCGTCGCCGCCGGCCTCATCGAGCGGCGCGAAGCGGCCACGCTCGGGGGGCCGTAGGCGATGCTGCTCGTGGTCACCGCACTTGCCTTCGTCGTCCTCCTGGCCCTCTCGATGCCGATCGTTTTCGCGCTCGGCATCGCCGGGATCATCGGCTTGGTCCTTGGCGGCTATCCCTTGCAGATGCTGCCCTCGAGCATGGTCGGCGGCTCGCAAAACTGGGTGCTCCTCGCCATTCCCTCCTTCGTCTTCGCGGGCACGCTGATGGAGCGCTGCGGCATGTCGCACGCGCTCGTCAACCTCGCGCGTGCGCTTGTCGGCTGGCTGCGCGGCGGTCTCGGCATGTCGGTCGTCGTGGTGTCCTACTTCTTCTCCGACATCTGCGGCTCCAAGATGGCCGAGGTGTCCGCACTCGGCTCGACGCTGATGCTGCCCCTCGTGCGCGCCGGCTACAAGCCCGAGGACGGCGCCTCACTGATCGCGTCGGGCACGGCGATGGGAATGCTCGTGCCGCCCGCCATCTTTATGATCGTCATCGGCGAGGTGACCAACACCTCCGTCGTGGCACTCTTCCTCGCCGGCTTCATCCCCGCCGCCGCCATCGGGGCTTGCCTGTGCGCGCTCGTGTTCATCCAGGCCCGCATCCTCGGCTGGCCCAAGGACACGCGACCGAGCTGGCGCTTCCTCTTGAGTGCCGCGCGCGAGGCGAGCGTGCCCATGGTGGTGCCGGTCGTGATCCTGGGCGGCTTCTATCTCGGGGTCTTCACCGCGACCGAGGCGGGGGCGGTCGTCGCCTTCTATGCCTTCCTCGTGGCGCGCTTCTACTACCGCAACGTCTCCTTCAAGGAGATGGGGTGGATCGCCTACGAGAGCGCGCTTCTGACCGCCGCGGTCGTCTTCCTGCTCGCGGTCGCGACCATCTTCCAGTACCTCATGGGGGTGACGGGCGTGCCTGCGATGCTCGGCCGGCTCTTGGCGCCGCTCGGTTCGGCGCACTGGCTCTTCCTCGCGGGCGTCGCCCTCATGACCATGCTCTTCGGCATGGTGCTCGAGGGCCTGCCGGCGGCCGTCGTGCTCATCCCGGTGGTGTTCCCCATCGCGATCAAGCTCGGCATCAACCCCATCCACTTCGACATCGTGCAGACGGCCGCCGTCGGCATCGGCCTCTTCCTGCCGCCGATGGGGGTGGGGCTGTTGATGGCGCTGCGCTTCGCGAACGTCTCTGTCGGGCGCCACGCGCGCTCGTACTGGCCCTATCTTATGGCCCTTCTCGTCGGGCTCGCGCTCATCATCGCGATCCCGGAGCTCAGCCTCTTCCTGCCGCGCAGTGCCGGCATGGTGCGCTGAGGGCGGGACTATCGCATGTGAACGCTTATCAATTTGACAATCCGTCGTCCCGGCGAAAGCCGGGACCCATCAGAGAGCAGCCGCGGCGTATTTGCTTTCTCCAACAATGGTGATGCCGGTCAATGGATACCGGCTTTCGCCGGTAATGACGGAGCCGGCAGCATGCGGAATCACCAACTGCGATCGTTTGCCTTTCAAGGGACGCTTTGCGGGCTCGCCTTTTCCTCTTCCTCGACCGCGGCGGGGGCTTCGCCTTCCGCCGCCGCCTTGCGCAGGCGCTCGCGCGCCCGGTGCACGGCCTTCTCGAGCTCGT
>Ga0187769_10002041_pt1 | contig 11716 bp, 11 predicted proteins | sample 0116_SJ02_MP02_1_FD_133140 | JGI IMG/M metagenome (GOLD analysis project Ga0187769, IMG submission 133140) | Tropical peat soil microbial communities from peatlands in Department of Meta, Colombia - 0116_SJ02_MP02_10_MG | ecosystem: Environmental > Terrestrial > Soil > Wetlands > Peat | place... | reverse complement strand
TCGGCCGTCCTCGGCGTTTGAACTCCCGAGGCGTATTCCGCCACGAGCTTTCCAGACTCGCGCCGTACCGGACTGAGCCACCTCGGCACGCCCTTCGCCGACGGACCGGAGTCGGCCGATAAGCTTAGCGGAGCGACGGAGAACGCCGTCAGTCGCGCAGCGGGTACCAGTGGCAGTTCGCGCAGCCGACTCCCCGCTCGTCCCCGGGGATCATCGAGCCGCAGCTCGGGCACGCGGCGGCCGGACGGACCGAAAGCGCGAGGCAGTCGAAGCAGGCACCGCCCCGCCGGTCGTCGGGAAGCAGCACGAGCTCCTTTCCGCAGAAGATGCATCGGGAGAAGCGTTCATCGGGCAAGTCGAAGCTTCGACTGTCCGCAAAAGAAAGCATCGCGGCTCCACCAGACGGCTGGTACATAAGGACTCGCGCGACGGGCCCGGTTCGGCGTCGGTCGAACCCTCTCCGTCGGCCCTCAGGGCTCTTTCCATCGCGCCTTGAACCCCGCGATCAGGAACAGCGCGGCAGTGAAGGCGATCAGCACGCCCCAGTCGAGGGCCGCCCCCGATAACGAGAGCGGGGCGAGGCCGCACGCCCCCTGCACGAGCCCCGCCGCGTATGTCGTCGGCGAGAGACGAGCCGCGGTCTGCGCCCACGCCGGCAGGGCACTCAGCGGATAGTAGACCGGGGGAAGGACCGTGAGGACGAGCGAGATCATCGGGCTGAAGAGGAACGTCTCTCGGACGTCCTGGAAGTACGTGGCTAACGTGAACGCGAACGCGCTCGCGAACGCCCAGACGAGGATGCAGACCGTCGCGAGCACGGCGAGGTTCGTCACCGTCGGGTGGCCCCACGCGACGAACAGCGCGACGAACACGGCGAGCGACGGGAGCGAGTAGACGAGCTCGCTCAACGCCATCCCGATGACGTAGGTCGGCGCCTCGACCGGCGAGGCGACGACGACGTCCTGGAACTTCAGGTCGTGTCGGTAGTGGGTGAGGTCCGACTGGAGGCTCGTCCCGACGGTCATCGTCGTGAGCACCATGCCGCCGGTGATCCCGTAGAGGAGGTAGCTCCCGCGCGAGACGATGAAGATCATGAAGAGGAAGGCGAGCGGCGACGCGAGCGTGTTGACGATGTAGAGGGGCGTCGTCCGGATCGGGATGATGCCGTTCAGCTGGACGAGGGTGAGGATGGACCGGAGGCGGTTGCGCTCGCTCATGCCTTCTCTCCCGCCGCCGTCTCGTTCTCTTCGGTGGTCTCGGTGTCCTCCTCGATCGACTTCCCGACCACGTCGAGGAAGATGTCCTCGAGGCTCACCGGGCCCATCGAGATGCGGAGCCCGCGTTCGAGCGCCTTCCGCGCAACCTCGTGCGCCTCCCGCTCGCGCGTGAAGAGGAGCGTTCCGCCCTCGATCGGGGAGACCTTGCCGTACGGGTCGAGCTCCTCGCGCGGGAACGCACCCTGGATCGTCACGCGGTACGGATAGCGGACGCGGCCCCGCAGGTCCTCGGGCGTGCCCTCGAGCTGCAGGTGACCCGTCTCGATGAGCGCGAGCCGGGACGAGAGCGCCTCGGCCTCGTCGAGGTAGTGCGTCGTCAGCACGATCGTACGGTGCTCCCGGCTCGCCCGGCGAATCGCGTCCCAGACCTCCCGACGGGCGAGCGGGTCGAGACCGGTCGTCGGCTCATCGAGAAACATCACGTCCGCGTCGGAGGCGAGGACCATCGCGCACATCACGCGGCGGCGGAGGCCACCCGAGAGCCGCGAGACGAGCAACCGCCGGTACTCCGTGAGCGAGAGCTCGTCCATCGCCTCCCGCGTGCGGCGACGGGCCTCCACCGGGTCGAGCCCGCGCAGCTTGAGGTAGAGGTAGATCACCTCCTCGGTGTTGAGGAAGTAGAGCGGCCGGGACTCCTGGGGGACGCACGCGATCCGAGTGCGGATCGCCCGCTCTTCACTCCGCACGTCGTGGCCGAGGACGTAGACGGTGCCGACCGTCGGCGCGAGCTGGGTCGCCGCGATCCGGATGAACGTCGTCTTTCCCGCTCCGTTCCTCCCGATGAGACCGTAGACGCGGCCGGTCGGGATCTCGAGCGAGAGGTCGTCGAGCGCGTATTTCCCGGGGCGCGACTTGGGATACGTCTTCCCGAGGTGCTGGGAGGAGATCGCCGACGTCATCGACCGGCGTCCGCCCTCCCGCACCTTTCGCGCATGCGCCCTCCTGGCCCGCGGGTCCTAGCTCAGGATCTCCGCGAGTCGGTGTTCGGACTGGCCCCGGGCGATCTCCTGGGCGATCCGCTTGCCTGTCGAGAGCGCGGGCTCGACCAGGTCGGAGTACGGACTCCCCGAGATGAACAGGTTCGTTCCCGCCACGATGCGGGTCGAGATCTCGAACACCTTGAACTCGAGCTCTTCGGTCATGATCCCTTCGACGCAGAACGGCCCCACCATGCCGCCGAACAGCTCGATCGACCGCTCGACGATGCGCGCGGCGGTGTCGAAGGCGCGCGGAAGGAGCGATTCGCGCAGGATCACCGGGACGTTCCCCGTCACGACGAACGTCGGACGGATCCCGGCCTTGAGGAGCTCTTCCTGCGCCCCGAGCTTGTAGAGCTCATCGATGTTCGCCTCGTCCCGCCGGTCCATGCCGAGGAGTTCGAGCGAGCCGTGGCCGACGCGGTACCCGCGGTCGGAGAGCGGGGAGTAGAAGAAGTGCATGTAGTACCGCGTGCCGAGCACGTACTCCTGGATCACGTGCGGACCGGTCGGCGTGAATTCCTCGAGCTGCTGACGGTTCTTCGCGAGGAAGAACCCCTTCCCGCCCTTCGCGCCGTAGTACTTCACGATCACCGGCCCGTCGACGTCCGAAGGACCCTCGAACCGCCGGGGCATCGGGACGCCGGCGGACTCGAGCCATTCGCGCTCCTTCTCCCGGTCGGACTCCCATCCGAGCACCGCGCGGTTCCCGAAGACGGGAACATCGAGATGGCCGAACGTCTCGGCGCCGACGTACTCCACGAACGAGCCGTGGGGGATCAGGATCGCCCCGGCCTCCCGCAGCTTCGCCGCGGCGCTCGGAAGGTCCTTCGCCTTCGGGACCGACAGGAACCGGTCCGGTCGGGCAAGGGGGAACGCGTCGTAGAACTTGGGCGGGGGGCCGACCGAGATGCCGAGGGTGGAGAACCCGAGGGCGCGCGCTCCGTGGAAGATCTGGAGGGAGGAATGCGAGCAGAGCGTGGCGATCGTGGGCGCCCGGCCGTTCAAGGAGGCAAGACGTGACTCAGAAGCGAGGGGAATCCCCATACGGGCAGGTACCGGGAACCCAACATAGCCTTTGCGCGCACGGCGCGGCTACGAATCCGACGAAGCGTCTTCGAGCTCCCAGAACCACTTCACCCGGCGGGCCCCGGTCTCCGCGACCTTGCGTCGGAGCTCGGGGTCGACCGAGGGGTCGCGGACCAGGCGACGCACCTCTTCGGGCGTCCCCGACGCGACCCGCGCGCTAAGCCCCGATTGCTCGAGCAACGGGCGGACGGGGTCGAGGGAATACTGCCACGCTTCCTCCCGCCGCCGGACCGCGACTGAATGGCTACCGGGGACCCGATGTACCCCGAGCGTCTCCGCGGCTCGGTGGAGCTCTTCCGCGGTGCGTCGGAGCTCGGCCTCGAGGCGCCCCTCCTCGGCCCGCAGCGCTTCGAATCGGTCGACGAGCTGGCGCAACCGTTCCCCCTCCGTGACCGGGACGGTCCGGAACTCGGGGCATCGGTCGCGGAAATCGCACCGATTGCAATGGCGCCCGGGCGTCGGCTCGAACGCCTCGGCGCGGATCCCGTCCAGGACCGTCCCCAGGCGGTCGTGCAGTCCCGCGAGGGCGGCCGGTTCCCTCGGCGCGACCCGGAGCGGGGGGAGCGATCGGAGATGGTAGAGGGTGAGGCCGTGCACGGGCGCCGCGTAGTTGCTCTCCACCAGCACCTGGTAGAGGCTCAACTGGTCGGAGTCGCGCGCGTCGTCGTTCGAGAGGTCCCGGGACGTCTTGTAATCCACGATCTCGAGACCGCCCGCCGGGGTCCGGTCGATCCGGTCGATGTAGCCGTGGACCGGGATCCCGTCCCAGCGGGTCTCGAGGTGCTCCTCGACCGCGACCGGGATCGGACGCTCCCGGACCAGGAAGTCGTAGTAGCGCAGGAGGAGCTCTCGGCCGAGGGCGCGGTACCGGGACTCCTCCTCGGCAGAGACGTACCCCTCGCTCGACCACGCGCGGTCGTACGCGAGGAGCATCTCCTCCGCCGTCATCCAGCGCCCCGGGGTCGGGGGCCCGGCGTGGCCGGGGTGCCACTCGTCGAGCGTACGCTGGCGGTCGTTCTGCCCCGCGCGTCGCGCCGAGGGGACGACGAGCGGGGCGATGAGCTCCTCGAGGACCGAGTGGACCACCCGACCGAACGTGAAGTACCCGCGCGGGGCCTCGGGGAGGCGGTCGACGTAGAGGAATCGCCAGCGGAGCGGGCACTCCTGGTAGGTGCGGTAGGACGAGTAGCTCAGCGCCGGGACCGCCGCCACGGTCCGAGACCTTCCCGGGGGTTCATCTCGTTTCCGGGGGCGGGCCCCCGGGAGCGCGCGCCGGCGCCGGCCCTAGTGGCCGGCCGCCGGAGCGCCGAGGTCGACCTTCCCTTCGGCCGTCTCGGTCTCGTTCGGGAGCGCGCCACGCGCCTGCGGGTTCGTGAGGTTCTTCGGGAGCCCGAGCAGCTCGAGGAGCTCCTTGTAGTGGTTGCGGATCGTCACCGGGGTCACGTTCGCCACCGCCGCGATGCGGTCCTGGCTCCGCGGCTCGCCCATCAGGTTCGACGCGATGTAGATGATCGTCGCGAGGATCCCGTTCGGGAGCACGCCGCTCGTCGAGTAGACCTGCTCGACCTGCTCGAGGAGCGAGAGGACCTTCTGCCGGACCTCCTTCGAGAGGTTCAGGTCCTGCGTGAACCGGACGAGGTAGTCCCGCGGCTCGACCGGCTTCAGGCCGAGCTTGAGCTCGCGCGCGAGCAGGGTGTACGCGCGTCCGACCTCGATCTTGGTCGCCTTCGAGTGGGCGATGATCTCCTTCATCGTCCTCGGCACGTGGCACTGACGGCACGCGGCGTAGACGCTGGCCGCGACGAGCGCGACGATCTTCTTGCCGCGGGTCGCCTTGTGCTCGAGCGCGCGGCGGTAGATGTAGGTCGCCGACTCCTTCACCTCGCGGGAGAGGCCGAGGACCCCGGCGAGGCGGTTCAGCTCGCCGAGCGCGACCACGAGGTTCCGCTGGTGGGTCCGGGCCGCGCGGAGGCGGTGGTTGAGCTTCCTCAAGTGGTAGAACTTGAGCGAGGTGTTGCGGGAGAGCGAGTTCCCCTGGAAGTCGCGCGTGGGGACCCCGATCTCGCTGAACAGTCCCTTGTCGGGCATGAGCGGGGAGATGACGGGACCCCAGCCGCGGGCCTCGCGGCCGGTGTCCTCCTTCGACCCGCGCTGGCCCCGGTCGCTCACGAGGGCGCTCTGGTCGACCACGAGCCCGCAGTCGGCGCAGACGATCTCGCCGCGGATCTCGTCGCGGATCAGATGGGACGAGCCGCAATTCGGGCAGACGTCGGCCACCGGGGGGGCCGGGGGGACCACCGAGCCGTCCTCGGCCGGGACGGGTCGGCTAGGAGACTTCACGCTGGACGCACGCGGGTGGCGCCCCGAAGGGGCGGGAGAGCTGGGCTTCATAGCTTGTAGCCTTCCCGAAACGGAGGCTTCTATTTATAGGTTGGTCCGTTCGATGTATCGTTTGTAACCTACACATGCTACACCATGAGCCGGCGTAGCATGCCCGGTCAGGCGGGCGTGGCGGTGAACAGACACCCTCGGCTCGCGTGCTTCGTCGGGTCCGGCTTCGACACTTCCCAGCGTTGGCCGAGCCGCGTCTCGAGGACCGTGCGAAGGAGCTCCGGGCACATCACCCGACCGATCTCGGGCGAGTCCCCCGTGCAGGCAAAGCACCCGGTCACGCGGAGCGTGAGCGGGCGCTCCCGCACGGTCGTGAGGTGGCCCATGGTGTGGGTCTCGTAGTAGAGGCCGAGCGCCCGGGCGACCTCCTCCGGCGTGCGGCCCTCGATCTTCTCGGCGATCTCGCGGCCGAGCTGCCGGGCGATCGTCTCGATCAAGTCGGGGAGATGGAGGTGGAACTCCCGGACCCCGGACGCCCGCATCCCGAGCTTCGCGACCTCCTTGAGCCGCTGGAACGGGACCGACTCCTTGCCCGACACGACGGGAAGGACCGCTTCCGGGGGGGTCTCGAGCTCGACGAACCTCGTCTCGGCCCGGGTGGCCGGGGTCCACAGACGGCGGTGGTAGTCCCGGGTGAGGCGCAGGAACATCGGCGCCGACGACCAGAGGGCGACCTGCTCCTCGCCCGAGCGGCCGAGCCCGTCTTCGCTCGAGACGTAGACGAGCGAGCCGAGCCGGTCGATCACGATCGCCCGGTTCGCCACCGGATGGCTCGAATGTCGGAGGTCGGAGAAGCCGGAGAAATGCTTCGCCTCGACGAGGTTCTGCGGGAGCACCTCAGTGACCACGCGGACCTTGACGCCGCGGCTGCTCGCCTCGCGGAAGGCACGGTCGAGGCCGAGGTCGACGAACCGCGCGAGCGCCCGGTCGCTCGCGACGACGAGGATCTCGCGTTCGGCGGCGCCGACCCGCTTCAGGAGGAACCGTCGGATCGCCTCGGCCCCCTCGAGGACCGCGAACTTCCGGGGGTCGTGCTCGTCGAGCGCGTCCCGCGTCTCCTCCCACTCCGACAGGATCCGGTCCCGGTCCTTCTCGAGCTGACGGAGGCGCTCCGACGCGCGTCGTATCCACCGGTCGACGAGGTCGTCCGGGGCGAGCGCCTCGAACCGCTGCGGTCGGCCGGCCGTAGCCCGAAGGAGGCCCTCGGCGCTCAGCTGCTTGATGAAGCGGTACGCCTCGACCCGGTTGACGGCAGAAACGCGGGCGAGCTCGCTCGCGGTCATCGCCCCGCCGCGGCAGGCGGCGAGGTAGACGCGGGCCCCTTTCTCGGGGACGCCGTGCTCGGCGAGCAGTTCGAGAAGACCGGGCTTCGGCGACCCCACGGGAAATGCAGGCGGTCGCTCGATAAAAGGTCGAAGGTCGGGAGCCGAAAACGTCGGGGTACCGGAAGACGGAAAAGCCTAGAGGGCCGCCTGGAAATCCTCGATCGTGAGCGGGTACTCGACCTCGGCGGCGCCGGACCGGGCCTTCAGCACCTCGCGGGCGAGAAGCCAGTAGACGGTCGCGAGCGCGACGCGGCCCTTGTTGTTCGCGGGGATGACGAAGTCCACGTTCCGCGTCTCGTTGTTCACGTCGCAGAGACCGACCACTGGGATGCCGATCGAGACGGCCTCGCTGAGCGCCTGCTGGTCGGTCGCGGGGTCCGTGACGACCAGCACCTTCGGCTCGAAGTACTCCTCGAGGTTCGGGTTCGTGAGGCAGCCCGGAACGAACCGCTCGGCGAACGAGACCGCGCCGAGGGTCTTCGCGAAGACGCGCACCGGTTTCTGGCCGTACTGGCGCTGGGAGACGACGAGGATGCGGTCCGGCGGGAACCGGGCGAGGAACTTCGCGGCGAGGCGGATCCGTCGGTCGGTCTCCCGGACGTCGAGGACGTGGAGACCGTCGAAGCGGACCTTGAAGACGAAGCGGCGCATCGACGCCGACTTCTGCTGCGTCCCGATGTGGACGCCCGAGGTAAGGTAGGTGTCCTCGGGGATCAGGAGCTCGCCGGGCTGGATATCCTGGCCGTCGCTCGTCGCGACGGGCTCCTGAGCCATCATCTCTTCGTCGGGCATCGCGTCAGATTCCGGTGGCGCGGCCGAGCCGCAGGAGTTCATTTAGCTTTGCCATGCGCTCTCCGCCCAAAATCCCGCACTTGAGCCCGCGCGCGCCGGTCCCGAGGGCCACGTGCGCGAGCCAGCCCTCGGGCACCTCGCCCGAGCGGTGGGAGGTCACCGTCGCGACCCCCTGGGACCGGGCGAGGTCGACCGCGCGGAACGTGTCGGTGAGCGTGCCGACCTGGTTCACCTTCACCAGGATCGCGTTCGTCGAGTGCTCGGCGAGGCCCTTCCTCAGCCGGGCCTCGTCGGTCACGTAGAGGTCGTCCCCCACGACGAGCGTGCGGTGACCGACCGCCTTCGTGAGGGCCGCGAACGCGTCGAACGCCTCCTCGTCGAACGGGTCCTCGACGTACCGCAGGTCGAATCGGTCGACCAACTTCGTGACGAAGCCGACCTGACCCTCCGTGTCGAGGGTCTGCTCCCGGTATCGGTAGTGCCCATCCTCGAAGAACTCGCTCGCGGCGAGGTCGAGACCCGGGTGGACCTCGAGGTGCAGCTCGTCCCGCGCTTTCGCGCACGCCTCGGTCAGGATCTCGAGCGCCTCCAGGTTCGGCACGGCCGCCACCCAGCCGCCTTCATCCCCGCGTCCGAGCGCGACCTTCGGGTACCGACGGTGGAGCTCCTCGCCGATCAGGCCGTGGACCCGGACAGCCGCACGAACCGAGTCCTCGGGTCGGGGACAGGAGGCGAACGCGATGAACTCCTGGATGTCGGGGCCGCCGATCGCGTGGCGTCCGCCGTTGAGGCAGTTGCCGACGATCGCCGGGAACGACCGGCCATCCACGCCCGGGCGGGCGAGGACCTGCCAGAGGGTGCGACCGGTCTCCTCCGCCCGGGCGATCGCGGTCGCGACCGAAACGGCGGTGGCCGTGTTGCCGCCGATGGAGGAGAAATCCCCGGTCCCGTCGATCTCGTGGAGGGCGAGGTCGACGTCCCGCTGGTCCTCGGCCTCCAGCCCGCGCAGCCGGGGCGCGACCTTGGACTCGAACGTGGCGAGCGCCTCGGGCACTCCGCCCTTCGGGAACGCCACGACCTCGTGCGCCCCCGTGCTCGCGCCGCTCGGGGCGCCGGCGCGTCCGCGGGCTCCCGAGCTGAGCGCGATCGTCGCCTCGACCGTGAGACGGGCGCGGCTATCGTACACGCCGAAGAGGTCGGCCGACACGATGCGACTCATCGAAGCTCCTCCACGAACTCGACCAGCACCCCACCGAACGCGGAAGGATGACAGAACCCGACCCGTCGACCCCGAGCTCCCGGTCGACCCCGGAGGTCGAGCAGGCGACCGCCCCGCTTCGCCACCTCGGCGAGGGCCGCGTCGACGTCCGTCACGGCGTACGCAAGATGGTGGATGCCGCCTCCGCGGGTGGCGAGGAATTTCGACACCGGCGACTCCGGTCCCGTCGGCTCGACGAGCTCGATGTGCGTCGCGCCCGCGGAGAGGAAGGCGACGCGTACTCCGCCTCCCGGCACTTCCTCGGCAGGGCCGGACGGTTCGCCGAGGACCGGGCGCCACCGTTCGATCGCCTCCGGGAGGCTCGCGACGACGATTCCCACGTGGTCGAGCTGCATGCGTTCCCGGTCCTCCGCTAGATCGCCCTCGACGGCGTCTGCTCGCCGAAGACGGAGCGCCAGACGTCCGAGATCTCCCCGAGCGTGGCTCCCGAACGCACCGCGTCGAGCACCGAGGGCATGACGTTGCCGCCGCGCTCGGTGGTCGTCCGGAGGCCGTCGAGCGCCCGTCGGGCGGCCACGCCGTCGCGTTCCGTGCGCCAGCGCCGGACCCGCTCGACCTGACGTCGCTCTTCGGCCGGTGTAATTCGCTGACTGTGCACGCCGGCGCCGCCGCTCTCGGGGAAAAGGGAGAACCCGGGGTTCCCTTCCGTGAACTCGTTCACGCCGACCACGACCTCGTCCTTGCGTTCCCGGGCCCGGGCAACCCGGTAAGCCTCCTTCGAGATCTCGCCCGCGATGAACCCCCGCTCGATCGCCGCGAGGGCGCCCCCGATCCGGTCGATCCGGTCGAGGTACTCCCGCGCCTCGGTCTCGATGCGGTCGGTGAGGTACTCGATCGCGTACGACCCTCCGAGCGGGTCGACCGTGTTCGTGACCCCCGACTCCTCGGCGAGGATCTGCTGGGTCCGCAGGGCAAGGCGGGCCGACGCTTCGGTCGGAAGCCCGAGCGCCTCATCGAGCGCGTTCGTGTGGAGCGACTGCGTTCCCCCGAGGACGGCCGAGAGCGCCTCCAGGGTCGTGCGGATGACGTTGAGCTCAGGTTGCTGGGCGGTGAGGCTGGACCCCGCGGTCTGCGTGTGGAAGCGCAACTGCTGCGACCGACGGCTCTTCGCGCCGAACTCGTCGGCCACGATGCGGGCCCACAGGCGACGCGCCGCGCGAAACTTCGCGATCTCCTCGAGGAAGTTCCGGTCGGCCGAGAAGAAGAAGGAGAGCCGAGGCAGGAATTCGTCCAGGTCGAGCCCTCGTTCGCGCACGGCCCGGACGTAGGCGATCGCGTTGGCGAGAGTGAACGCCACTTCCTGGACCGCGGTCGCGCCCGCCTCGCGCATGTGGTAGCCCGAGACGGAGATGTAGTTCCACTGAGGCATCTCGCGGGTCGCGAACTCGATCAGGTCGACCGTCAAACGGAGCGACGGCCCGGGCGGGTAGATGTACGTCCCCCGGGCGATGTACTCCTTCAGGATGTCGTTCTGAACCGTCCCACCCAATCGCGCCCGCGGAACGCCGTTCTCCTCGGCCACGGAGACGAGGAGGGCGAGGAGGACCGGGGCGGTGGCGTTGATCGTCATGGAAACGGTCGCGCGGTCGAGCGGGATCCCCCCGAACAGGGTCCGCATGTCCCCGAGCGAGGCGACCGGGACCCCGCACCGGCCGACCTCTCCTTTCGCCCGCGGATGGTCGGAGTCGTACCCGTTCTGCGTCGGCAGGTCGAAGGCGACGGAGAGTCCGGTCTGACCCCCCTTCAAGAGGAATTGGAACCGCGCGTTCGTCGCCTCCGCGCTCCCGAACCCCGAGTACTGGCGGAACGTCCAGAGCCGGCCCCGGTACATCGTCGGCTGGATCCCCCGGGTGAACGGTGGCTCGCCGGGGAAGCCGATTCCGTCGAGGAACGCTCGGTCGGGTTCCTCGGGAGGTTCGACCAAGAGCGGCAGACGACCGCCCTCGACCCGGGCGCCGATCGCCCGCCGGGCGTCCTTCTCCCAACGGGCCCGGGCCGCGGGACGATGCGCACCGCGTCGGGGCCGGGCCATCGCCGTTGGACCGGGGAGCGCTATTAATCGGTGTCGCGGCGGCCCACGAGGGGCCAAAGAGCGCTCAGGTCGAGCTCGGCCCACGCGACGGGCACCGGGACCCCGAGCTCGGCGAGAACCGAGGGGGCCACTTCCCCGAGCTCGGCCACGGCCTCGCCCGCGACCCGGGCCCGCGCTCCTCGCCCGGGGGTCACCCCGGGGATCTCTGCCGGTTCGCGCACGGCCGCGACGTCCACGGTCCGCAGCAGGTACTCGACGAGGGATGCCACCTCGGCGAACCCGGCGGTGTCGGAGGCGAGCAAGAGGCTCGCGTGGTACCGGGTGTCGGCGCCGGTCTCCGACCCCGGCGACCGGACCACCACCGGCGCCACCTCTCCGAAGCGTTGGGGGTAGCCATGCCGCGTGTTATGTCCCAGGACCTCGAGATGGGAGAGCAAGAGGCGGTCCCGAAGGAACGCGAACTCGGCGGAGACCGGGTTGTGCACGCGAAGGGCCGTCGCGGCCCGGATGCGGGCGACCGCCGTTTCCGAGACCAGCAGGGACGTGTACGGCGC
>Ga0187769_10002040_pt1 | contig 11717 bp, 9 predicted proteins | sample 0116_SJ02_MP02_1_FD_133140 | JGI IMG/M metagenome (GOLD analysis project Ga0187769, IMG submission 133140) | Tropical peat soil microbial communities from peatlands in Department of Meta, Colombia - 0116_SJ02_MP02_10_MG | ecosystem: Environmental > Terrestrial > Soil > Wetlands > Peat | place... | reverse complement strand
CTGGTGCACAGGGGAGGATTCGAACCTCCGTACCTCGCAAGGAGGAGCAGATTTACAGTCTGCCGGCTTTAACCACTCACCCACCTGTGCAATATTGCCGACTTTCCAAATCCCACTATCCGGGCACAGTTCCGGCGTGTTACACAAAAGATAATGCTGCGGCGGATGAACCAAAATTACGGAGAATCGAATGCGCACGAAAAAGCCTTCGCACGCCTACACCTCATCTGGAAATGCTTCCGTATGGAGTGCCTAATGAAAAAATTTCTAAGCCACCGCGCCGCGCCAATACCGCCGAACCGCTCTTCCTCAATGCTGGAGCTGGCGAAGGGATTTGAACCCCTGACCCTCTGATTACAAATCAGATGCTCTACCAGCTGAGCTACGCCAGCAGTTTCGGACACATGCCCTCCTGAAGGCATGTTGATCCCTCTGATCCCTTCGCAATGTCCGGGACAATTATAAAAATTAACACAACGGCAACTTACGTGCAAGCAGCTGGATAGCCCTCAATGTCTTCCCAGTATTAAAGATGCGCGCCAAGCGTGCGTTCCTTATCGCCTCGCAGAGAACGCGAGGCACTCGCACGTTGCGCCAGATCCCTCCCTTCGTAAAAAGCGCTTGCTCAGGATGACAGTTCATACGGGGCAGTTGGCTTGGGATGAGAAGGCGTCCCGAATGCTATGATTGGCCTTCCGCGGACCGCGTCAAATGCTGGTTGACCAGCTTTGCGTCCAGAACGTCCGCGCTCCATGCGAATCCGACGCAGCCTCCCCATCATTGTAGCGGTCCTGCTCGTCGCTGCGGCAGTGGCGCTGGTTGTCGTTCTGCGTAAGCATGCGCCTCCTGAACCCGCGCGGCTGTTGCCGGGGGCTGATGGCTTCGTCTACATCAATCTGCAATGGATGCGGCGCGCCAATCTTCTCGGGGAGCTCCCGCCAGTGCCGCACGATCCGGAGTATGAGCAGTTCATCCAGGCTACCGGCTTTCAGTTTGAACGCGATCTGGATGAGGCGGCTTTTGCGATTCATTATTCCCCGCCGGGCGTGCAGCCTCGCTTCTCCGAGGTTTTCGTCGGCAAAATCCAAGGGCAACTCCTGCAGGCTTATCTGAAGAGATTGTCGAGTTCCACCGAAAACTATAGGTCAGTAGATATTTTCAGCATTCCGCTGGAAGGCCGAACGGTGCGGGTGGCGATTCTTGGCATCGACACGGTGGCCGCGTCGAATACAGATGATCCGCAGGTGATTCGCGGAATTGTCGACCGGTCGCGCAAACTGGCGTCGCCGTTCGCCGGGCCGGCGCTGCTGCGTCAGTATTACAAGCATGTTCCACTCGCAAGCCTGGCGTGGGCGATTTTTAGAATCGATCCATCCCGGTTCAAGAGTGGTGCGGGGACTTGGTCTCTCTGGTTTTCTCAACCTGCCGTAGGCGTGGCATCGATGCGATATTTGCGCGAGCTTCACCTGAGGGGGGTGGCATTTACCGGGAGCGAGCTGGAGGCAAAGAACATTGCTGATCGGGCTGCCACTTACCTGGATCTTTTTCACGCCGCCGAGGCTTCGACGGGCGCCCCGGCCCCGGATCCGGACATCAGGGCCTTCTTGGACAGCTTGAAGATTGAGCAGCAGAAGGATCGTACTGTGCTCACCGCGACGGCACCCGTGGGACTCATTCGAAAAGCGCTGGCGGAAGCCCCGGCTGGGGTGAGTCCGGAGGAAGCGCCACGTTCGCACTGACCAGGCTTAGACCGTGAGTGCAACTTTTTCCCGCCGATAACGTCGAATCAAGTGCCAGACACGGGCAATCCGACGGGGCCGTTGGTTAATAAAGCGAGAGAATCCGTTCTCAGTTGCCAGTGCACAGTTCTCAGTAGGCAAGCAGATAAAATAGGATTTGATGAATAGCCTTCCACTTCCAATTGCGGCCTTTCTTGCGGGGTTGATATCGTTTCTGTCTCCTTGCGTTCTGCCGCTGGTGCCGGGCTATGTGTCGCTCATTTCCGGTGTGGGAGTCGAAGAGCTCAAGTCGCAGGAATCCCAACTGCTCCGCAAGATGATGCTGAATTCAGTGAGTTTTATTCTCGGGTTCAGCGTTGTGTTCATCACGCTGGGCGCGATTTCGACCGAGGTCGGCCAACTGCTGGCGAGGTACAAGTCAACACTGGCACAAGTTGCCGGGGTGGTCATTATTCTTTTCGGACTGCATTTGACCGGAATTTTTCGCATTAACGCTCTTTATGCCGATAAGCGGCTGCACAACGTGAAAGGCGGAAGCACGGCGGGAGGCGCGTTCCTGATCGGATTTGCGTTCGCATTTGGTTGGACACCGTGCGTCGGCCCGATTCTGGCAGTGATTCTCGGTTTCGCGGCGGCGCAGAATTCGGTGGTCAAGGGCATTATTCTACTTTCTATCTATTCGCTCGGATTGGCGGTTCCGTTCCTGATCACTTCAGTTGCCCTGGAGCGTTTTCTGAAGTTCTATGGACGATTCAAATCGTTTATGCACGCGGTGGAAGTGTTCAGCGGCGCGCTGTTGATCGCGCTGGGTGTGCTGCTGGTCTTCGGACGGTTTACTCTGATTTCGAATTATTTGTCTTTCCTCAACCGGTTTGCCCTGTGATGGGAGTTTTTCGTGAAACGTGATCCATTTGTCATTGTCATTGTGGCGGTAGTGATTGCGCTTATGTTGGTGGTCGGGCTAAGAGTGGCCCGGCGCACGCAGCATTCGCCCGTGACGCAAATGAACGGCGATGTGGCGCCGGATTTTACGCTGCAATCGCTCGACGGCAGGACGGTGCGTCTTTCTGATTACCGCGGGAAAGCGGTGCTGCTGAATTTCTGGGCGACCTGGTGCGCTCCCTGCAAGATTGAAATGCCCTGGTTTGTCGAGTTGCAAAAGGAATACGGTCCGGAGGGATTGCAGATCGTCGGCGTCGCGATGGATGATGCGAGTCCGAAAGAGATCGCGGATTTTGCCAAGGAAATGGGAGTCAATTATCCGGTGCTGATCGGGAAGGAAGCTGTAGGTGACGCGTACGGTGGCGTGCAGTTTTTGCCGGAAAGTTTTTATATCGATCGCAACGGCAAAGTGCTGGACAAAGCGTTCGGGCTGAAAGGGCGTGGCGAAATCGAGGATGACATCAAGAAAATTATTGCCTCGACCGCAATGGCTCAGAAATGATGGTGTGGGGCCGCTCCCGGCTGTCCCAAATAGAGATTGAAACTGATTGCAAACTTCGCCCTGTTCTTGATGCTGGCTGCGCCGTTGCTGGCGCAGGAGCCCTTCGGCAAGAAGAATCCGTCGGTGACGATGTCGCCTGCACCACTGACCACCGTCACACGCGGCAAGGCGAACACGGTCACGCTGCAATTCCATGTGCAATCAGGTTTTCATATCAACTCGAATACGCCGACGGCGGAATACCTGATCCCCACCACGCTCAAGCTGGATCCGCCGACGGATATTGTGGTGGGAAAGACCACCTATCCGCCGGGCAAGGAGATGAGTTTTGCCTTCGCGCCCGATGAGAAGCTCAGCGTCTATAGTGGAGACTTTACGGTCGCGGTCAGCGTGAGGCCGCTCTCCAGTGTGCTTCCGAGCAAATACGAATTTCACGGCAACCTGCACTACCAGGCCTGCGACAATGCAGCCTGCTACCCGCCCAAGAATCTGCCGGTGAAATTTGCAGTGAAGGTAGTAAAGGCCCCGCCGCCGCGCAAGAAGAATCCGGCGCAGAGTCCGCACGCATAGAACCATTACTTCCTCGGCTCTGATTTCTTTTCGATCTTCGCCCAGGTATCTTTCAGCGCGACGGTGCGGTTGAAGACGGGCTTACCGGGCGTGGAGTCGGGATCGACGCAGAAATATCCCAGGCGCTCGAACTGATAGCGGCTGCCAATAGGCGCGCTGGTGAAAGACGGCTCGAGTTTTACACCGCGGAGCACCTCGAGTGAATTGGGATTCAAATTGGCTGTGAAGTCCTGGCCCGTTTCCACCTCGTTGGGATCTGGCTTGATGAAAAGATTCTCGTAAAGGCGCACCTCGGCGTCGACGGCGTGCGCCGCGGAAACCCAGTGGATGGTCGATTTCACTTTGCGCCCATCGGGCGGCGAGTTTCCACCGCGAGTTGCGGGGTCGTACGTGCAGTGAACCTCGATGACCTCGCCGTGTTCGTTCTTTTTGACTCCGGTGCAGGTAACGAAGTAGCCGTAGCGCAAGCGCACTTCGCGGCCCGGAGATAAGCGGAAATATTGTTTGGGCGGATCTTCGCGGAAGTCATCCTGCTCGATGTACAACACACCGGAGAACGGAACTTTGCGAGTTCCCGCGCTCGGGTCTTCGGGATTATTCACCGCCTCCATTTCTTCGACCAGATTGTCTGGATAGTTGTCGATAACGAGTTTCAGCGGATGCAGTACCGCCATGGCTCGATGGGCCCGTTTATTCAAGTCCTCACGAACGAAATGCTCCAGCATCCCGAGTTCGACGATGCCGTTGGTGCGGGATACGCCCACGGCGGCCACGAAGTTGCGAATCGCTTCCGGCGTATAGCCACGGCGGCGCAGACCACGAAGCGTGGGCAGGCGCGGATCGTCCCAGCCTCTGACGCGCCCCTCCTCCACGAGACGGCGCAGGTTGCGCTTGCTCATCATGGTGTAGGTGAGGCTGAGGCGGTCGAATTCGATCTGCTGCGACGGGAAAATTTCCAGCTCGCGGATGAACCAGTTATAGAGCGGCTGATGGTCGGCGAATTCGAGCGAGCACATGGAATGGGTTACACGCTCGATCGAATCGGACTGGCCGTGCGCGAAGTCATACATCGGATAGATACACCACTTATTTCCAGTGCGGTGATGTTCGGCGTGCAGAATGCGATACATCACCGGATCGCGCATGTTGAGATTGGGCGAAGTCATGTCAATTTTCGCCCGCAACGTGCGTGAGCCGTCGGGGAACTCGCCGGCGCGCATTCGTTCAAACAGATTCAGATTTTCTTCGATCGAGCGGTCGCGATAGGGGCTGTCTTTGCCGGGTTTGGTCAGAGTGCCGCGGTGTTCGCGAATCTCATCCGCCGAGAGATCATCCACGTAGGCTTTTCCTGCCTTGATGAGGTGCACGGCCCACTCGTAGAGCTGATCGAAATAATCGGAGGCGTAGAAGAGCCCGTCCCAGCGGAAACCGAGCCACTTCACGTCGTCCATGATGGAGTCGACGTACTCGACATCCTCCTTCTCGGGGTTTGTGTCGTCGAAGCGGAGATTGGTTTTTCCGCCGAATTCATCGGCTAATCCGAAATCCAGACAGATGGCCTTGGCGTGCCCAATGTGCAGATAGCCATTGGGCTCAGGAGGGAAGCGGGTTTGTACCCGTCCACCATATTTGTTGGTCTTCAGGTCATCGAGGAACTTCTCACGGATGAAGTTCGATGGCGCAGACGAGAGGGCAGCCTTCATAGAAACGTCGGATTTGGGGCTGGGAGCGGCCATAACGAACCAGGACTTCGCTGTTCGAGGTCCACGAGGCTGAATAACTTGTATGCTTCTTCAGTTTACCGCACTTGCTTAGAGCAGCGGTGTTTGCCTTCCGCCGTCACACACGAGGCTGAAAAGGAAGCTTCGCGGCTAAACTTCGGTAACCTCTTCAACGTTACCGACAGAACCGCAAAATCCTTCATTGCCATGCAAAACTATTGTTTTGTGTAGGCTGCTGTGAAACCATGAAAACATCGGCGTGCTCGTCCAGGAAACGTTAATACAGCAGTGTAGCCCTCAGCCCCATGAATAGTCTCGCCATCAGTATGGTGGTCGTGCCAGGGATCGTAGCCCTGCTGCTCTTTCTGCTGTTTACCTACCTTTACGAGCAGAGCCGGCAACAGTATTTCCGCGCGTGGCAGCTTGCCTGGGCGTTCTACGCTTTACATTATTGTCTCGATGCCTGGATCGCGTTTCATGAGCCTTCGGCATTCATAGCCTTCACGGGATCTTTGTTGCTGGTGGCGATGACGTTGTGCATTTTCGTGTCGGTCCGGCTGATGCGGGAAAAATTTGTTCTGCACTGGGAAGACGTTGCCTTGGGGTTAGCTGGGGTGGCGCTCGCGTGGTGGAATGTTCGCGACCAAATTGAGAAGGGGATTTTTCGTCCAGATACTTCGTCGACGCCGCATCTGCCGTTGGATGTTGGGATGGGTGTAGTCCTGCTGTATTGCTCTTTCTGTTTTTACCGTCACGCGCACCGAAAAAACTCGCTTGCGTTCAAGCTGCTCGCCATTTCGCTGGCGTTTTGGGCGGTATTGATGGTCTTTGGCGAGCTGCGCAATCCGTTCGTCGCCATGTTCGGCACAGCCGGCCATTTCCTTGGGCCGATTCCCCAGATGTTGCTGGGCGTGGCTATGGTGATGGCGCTGTTCGAGAACGAGCGTACCGCGGTGCAGGAGAATGCGCTGGCGTTCTCGACACTGGGAGTCGATCCCATGCGGCTGCTCTCAGCCGAAGAACTCGTGCCCAGCTTGCAGAGCATTCTGGACCGGCTGGTAGCGCCTTTGCCGACAGGCCGTGCAGTGATCTACATCTCTGAACGATGGCGTGCGGTTCTGCCCTCGGTACAGCGGGGCTTTTCCGCAGATCTAGTCAGCAAAATGGAAAAAACCGGGGCGGGAGAATACATCGCGGAACTGGCGTACCGTCGCGGCGGCTTCGTGAGCTTCCGCAACGTGGCCGAGATATCGGAGCCGCTGCCGGCATTTCCCGGCGCACGCTTCGAGCAATTCCGGCAGTTGATGGCGGAAGAAGGAATCCGGCACGTAACCGCGGTGAGCTTGCAAACGCGCGAACACAGTTTTGGAGTGATTTTCTTTCCACACGCTGCGCGGAGCGTGTTCGGATCGTCGAATCTGCGGCTGCTGATCGGCTTGGCGCTTCATATCGGCTTGACCCTGGAAAATTACGTCGTCATGCACGACGCGCAACGGCGAACCAAGGAGTACGAGCTCTTGACGCAGATCGGACAAGCGGTAAGTTCCCGGCTTGATCAGGATGAAATTCTGCGTACGGTTCACAAAGAGCTGGGGCAGATTTTCGACACCACGGATTTTTATGTGGCTTTCCACGAGAGCGACGAGATTCGCTTTGAACTGGAAGTGGTGAAGGGTCAGATTCTGCCCAAGCGCTCGCGCAAGTATGATAACGGTCTCACCGAGTACATTCTGCGCACCGCTCAACCGCTGTTGATTCGTTCCGATCTGGAGAAAGCGCGCGAGAGGCTGGGCACGACATTCATTCCGCCGAATCCGGCGAGATGTTTTTGTGGAGCGCCGATTCTGCTCGCGGGAAAGCCCGCCGGGGTCATGGCTGCTCTCAGCACCGACCGCGAGTATGTGTTTGAACAGCGCGACATGGAAGTTCTGCAGACGGCCGCCGGCCAGGTGTCGGTAGCTGTCGAGAACGCACGCCTATTTGCGGAGGAGCAGCGGCGAGCGCATCAGTTCGCTTTCCTCAACAGCATTTCGAAAACAGCGATTTCCAGTGAGGATGCCGAGCAGATGTTGCTGGAGATTGTTGGCCAGATCCAGAAGAATTTTCGATTCGATCACATCGGCATTGGAATTTTCGACTACACCCGAAAGGATGTCGAGATCAAGGCGGAGGCGGGAACAACTGCGAAAGCATTGGGCAAGCGGATTCCTCTAGGGGTGGGAATCCTGGGGCGAGTTGCGCGAACCGGTGAAAGCGCACTGGTGCAGACGTCCGGCGATGCCCCCTTGCAGGGCGTTCTGCCCGATTCCAAGGCTGTGCTTTGTATCCCCATCGCTTACGGTGAAACCTTGCTCGGCGTACTTAATGTGGAGAGCCGGAACGACAATGCATTCTCGCCGGAAGATGTTCTGATCATGAATACGCTGGCCGACTTGCTGGCCACGGCGCTCCACAACTCGATCGTGTTCCAAAAGCTGCAGCAGCAATCAATCACAGATGGTTTGACCGGGATTAAGACCCGCCGGTTCTTCTGGGAGTCCCTCACTTCAGAATGGAAACGCGCATCGCGCTCTGGAAGGCCGTTCTCTGTAGTGCTGATTGACCTGGACAAGTTCAAGGAAGTAAACGATTCACTCGGTCACCTGGAGGGCGATCTGGTGCTGGCGCGCGTGGGCCGGCTGCTGGAGCAGAAGTGCCGGCAATCGAACGTGGTCGCGCGTTATGGAGGCGATGAGTTCATCATCCTGATGCCCGAAACCGGAGTGGAGCAGGCGCAGATTTTGGCAGAGCGTCTGCGGTTGTGGCTCTCGACCGATCCCATGCTGCAGGAGCACCGCATCACGGGGAGCTTCGGCGTGGCCAGTTTCCCGGTGCATGGATTATCCGCCGAGGACATCATTCGCGTGGCCGATTCCGGAATGTATATCTCCAAACATGCCGGAGGCGACCAGGTGTCGACGGCGGATGAGTTCGGAGTGGACGAACATGGCGCGGTTCAGAGGCAATTAGTTTCGGCCTATATAGAAGGCTTCCTGCAACGCGAACACACTGGACCCGAGCATCTTGGAGAACTCCTAAACACCCTCAAGAAGCTCGCCACTAGTGAGGAGGGGGAGCAGCGCCATAACACGGAAGTGATACGGGAATCGATCGAAGCACTCACTCGTGCCGAGGAACTGCGCGAGGCAAATGCCACCGGGCATGGCGACCTGGTTTCGCGATACGCGCAACTCATCGCGCGAGCACTGAGCCTGCCTGCGGAAGAACTGGATGATCTGGGGTATGCGGCTCGCGTGCACGACGTAGGGAAGGTTTTTGTGCCGGATCGCATTCTGAATAAGAACGGGCCACTCACGGATGATGAGTTTTATCTCGTCAAGTTGCATCCACATGTCGGGGCGGAGGTTCTCGCCACCATTCCGGGAAGCGAGCGGCTGCAGAAAGCGGTCGAACATCATCACGAGGCGTTCGACGGAAGCGGATATCCCAACGGGCTCACCGGAGAGCAGATTCCACTGTGGGCGCGGATTCTGGCGGTTGCCGATTCCTACGTGAACATGACTACCGAACGTACTTTTGCTCCTGCCAAGACCAGCGAACAGGCGCTGGCCGAACTGGAGAGGCTGAGCGGAACACGCTATGACGGCATGCTGGTGCGTGTGCTTGCCCGCGAGCTGAAGAGCGAGCGCGCGTCCTCGAGCTTGGGGGCAAAGGATTAGTTTCCGGTTTCTAGTTTCCGGTAGCGCTGTCCTCTAATCTGACTTCCTCTTGCAACTGGAAACCAGAAACTGGAAACTAGTCCTGTGCCTATTTCCTTTTCCCTCGACAACAAAGTAGCTCTTACTACTGGCGGGTCACGCGGCATTGGCGCGGCGACAGTGCGGATGTTCGTCGCGGCCGGCGCACGGGTCATGTTCAATTATGAAAAGTCACGCGAGAAAGCCGAACAACTGGTAAGCGAACTCGGGGCAGATCGCTGTGCCACGGTGGCGTGCGATCTCAGCGGAACCGAAAGTGCGGGCGAACTGGTTGCCGCGACGGTCAAGCGCTTTGGGCGGCTGGACATCTTGGTGGCAAACCACGGCATCTGGCCGCCGGAAGATGCGCCGATAGACAAAATGTCAGCTGCGCAATGGCGGCGGACAATTTCGATCAACGTCGACGCGGTTTTCGCTCTGGTAAAGCACTCCGTCGCTCACATGAAAAAGCAGGGGAAGTCTGCCGGAGCGGCGGGACATATTGTGCTGGTAAGTTCGACGGCTGGACAGCGCGGCGAAGCGTTCCACTGCGATTATGCCGCCAGCAAGGGTGCGCTGATCAGCATGGTCAAAGGCCTCTCCACCGAGCTTGCGCCGCATGGCATTTACGTGAACTGCGTGGCGCCAGGATGGGTGGATACCGATATGTCCACGTCGGCGTTGAGCGATCCCCAGCGTAGCGCGCAGATTTATGCCACGATCCCAATAGGACGGGCGGGGAAGCCGGAGGAAATTGCAGCGCCGATCCTTTTTCTCTGCACTCCACACGCCGGCTTTATTACCGGCGAAATTTTCAACGTGAACGGTGGGGCAGTGCTGGTGGGCTGATCGCCGATCAACGGTGACGTAACAGGAAGAACAAGTTCCCGGTTCTCAGATTCGCTACAATCAAATGAATCAGCGATGAGATACGTATTCTTAGTTCTTCTGCTGGCCGGTGTCAGCCTTGCGCAGGAAACTCCGCCTGCAGCCACGCCCGTCCCGACTGACCAGGAAAATGCGAACAAGGCGAAGGCCCTGATCGAGCAGATGATTGAAGCCTTGGGTGGCCAAGCCTACATGACCATTCAAGACATCAGCCAGGAGGGCCGGACCTACGCCTTTCATCACGGGCAGCCGGAAGGGGTCGGAGTTCTTTACTGGCGTTTCTATAAGTACCCTGACAAAGACCGCGTCGAGCTCACGAAAAAACGCGATGTCATCTACATCTATCGAGGCGACGAAGGCTTCGAGATCACCTATAAAGGCACGCGCGCGGACGATCCAAAGGCAGTCAGCGATTATCTGCGCCGGCGGCAATACTCGCTCGACTGGGTCTTGCGCAAGTGGCTGAATGAGCCGGGTATCGCGCTGTTTTACGAGGGAAGCACAGTGGCCGCGCAGAAAGATACGCAGCAGGTCACGATCATGAACGCCCGCGACCAGGGCGTCACGTTGAACATAGACTCCAACACACATCTGCCGGTGAAGAAGAGCTTTTCCTGGCGCGACCCTACCGACAAGCAGCGCAATATCGAAGAAGAAGTCTATGACAACTACCGGCCGGTACAGGGGATCATGACGCCGTTCAGTGTGACGCGCTTCTACAACGGAGACATGTCCAACGAACGTTTCATCAATACGGTCACTTACAACAAGGGGCTGAGCGATTCCCTCTTCGAAGCCAGCATCACCTACGATCCCACTAAACAGCCGCTCAAAAGATAAGTTCAGATTCGACCGGCAGTGTCGGACAAACGGCCATTAAGTGTGTCTATTTCGCCACAGCCTGGATTCAGTCAAAGCCGGTAAGCTATTCATACATAGCAATTAGCGGATCGCGAGACTGAGACACGAACAGACAATTCGTTCTGTGGTGGAGTGCGCCGGGTTCGGTTTGCATAGTGGGGCTCCGGTCAAGATGCGAATCCTGCCAGCCCCGGCGGGGTCGGGCATCGTTTTTCGCCGGGTGGATCTGGATGGTTTTGAAGTCGAGGCCATCAGCCGGAACGTGGCCCGCGTCAGCTATGCCACAAGTTTGATGAAAAAAGGTGTGCTGATCTCGACCACTGAGCATCTGCTTTCGGCGTTCATTGGAACCGGGATCGATAATGCCATCGTCGAGCTTGATAATCTGGAACTCCCCATCCTGGATGGCAGTGCGCAGCCGTTTGTAGCGCTGATCCAAAAGGCGGGAATCCGCAAACAGCGCCGCCCGCGGACTTACTTGAAGATTCTTCGCGACCTGGAGCTGAGGGAGGGCAACAAATTCATTGCCGTGTATCCGGCGGAAAGCTACTGTGTGTCCTACACCATCGATTTCCCGCATCGGCTGATTGGAAAAGAGACTTTCACGCTGGAACTTCAGGATGGAGAATATCTGCGCGAAATCGCGCCCGCCCGCACTTTTGGGGCTCGAGAGGATGAGCGAGCCATGAGGAATATGGGCCTGATTCGCGGGGCGTCGTGGGAAAACTGCATTGTGCTCAGCGGGAGCGGCGTCGAG
>Ga0187769_10002039_pt1 | contig 11718 bp, 11 predicted proteins | sample 0116_SJ02_MP02_1_FD_133140 | JGI IMG/M metagenome (GOLD analysis project Ga0187769, IMG submission 133140) | Tropical peat soil microbial communities from peatlands in Department of Meta, Colombia - 0116_SJ02_MP02_10_MG | ecosystem: Environmental > Terrestrial > Soil > Wetlands > Peat | place... | reverse complement strand
CTGGGTGGACCGGACCGAGGTCACGAACACGCAGTTCGTCCAGTGCGCCAGGGCGGCTGGATTCAGACCCCGGCCGGCGCTGCTGAGGGAGGCGCAGGGCAAGGCGGACCACCCCGTGGTCCACGTCACCTGGGAGGACGCAGTGGCCTACTGCCGCTGGGCCGGAAAGCGCCTCCCCACGGAGGCGGAGTGGGAGTACGCCGCCCGTGGGACGGATGGTCGCAGGTACCCCTGGGGTGATACCTGGGACCCGAGCCGGGCTCGTTTCGAGGGGAACAACGGGGGGCAGACCACAGCGCCCGTGGGCTCATATCCGGCCGGCGCGTCGCCCTTTGGCGTCCTGGATCTGGCAGGTAACGTCTGGGAGTGGACCAGCAGCCTCGAGAGGCCGTACCCCTACGTCGCCAGCGATGGGCGAGAGGACCCCGCGGCGCCGGGGCAGCGCGTCACCCGTGGCGGCGGCTGGCGATTCAGGCCGGGCGCCCTGCGCACCACCGTCCGGTGGGGGCTTGAACCCACCAACCAGAGGCCAGTCATCGGCTTCCGCTGTGCACAGAGTTGACCGGTTTTCCTTGAGCCAAGACTAGTCAGGAGCGACAACGCACCAGGCGCGCCGCGAGGAGACCAAATTGCATCGTGTCATCAGTGTGCCGTCTGCAATACTGCTGGCCGCTGTGGTTTTCGCCGGCACGCTTGCCCATGCCATCGACGAGGAGCTGCAGAGGATCCCCACGCGGCCGGGCGTCACGCAGGCCTTCCTTCTCGTCAAGCCCGCTTCCCGCCCGGCAGCGAGCGTGATCCTCTTCGCGGGCGGCCATGGTCACCTTGCGCTATCCGACCGGGGGATCGGTTGGGGAAGTAACAACTTCCTGGTAAGGACCCGCACCCTGTTCGCGGCACAGGGATTCCTGGTGGCAGTCGTTGACGCTCCCTCAGACCGCGGGAGTGAGGGCCTGGGCGATTTTCGGACCAGCGAAGCTCACGCGCAAGACATCGCAGACGTGATTGCATTCCTGAAGCAGCGCGCCGATGCGCCGGTGTGGGTAGTCGGTACAAGCACGGGTACGCTGTCGGCAGCGAATGCTGCCGCACGCATTTCCCAAGGCCTGGACGGGCTTGTGCTGACCTCCAGCGTCACCCGTAGCAGCAAAGCGAATGGAGACTCTCTGAGGGACGTGAACTTGCAGGACATTGCCCTCCCAACCCTGTTCGTCCATAACAAGAGCGACGCGTGCAAAGTAACGCCCTACGCGGACATTCCCGCTGTGATGCAGCAGCTGAAACGTGCGCCGAAAGTCGAACTCATCAGCTTCGAGGGGGGCGATATCCCTCGCTCGGAGCCCTGCGAAGCTCTGTCGTACCACGGCTTCCTCGGTCTTGAGCCGGCGGTCGTAGAGGCCATCGCCCGCTGGATCAAGGCCACCTCGCGGGTCGAATGAGGTGCAGCGAATCTGGAGAATCCCCAGCGGCCTTGTGACGGCGGAGGCTCAGGAGATGATCCACGAAGGATGGGCGCAGTAGGGGCATTCCTGATAGAGGGAGACGGAGGGGAATCATGCGAAGACACCCCGAGGGAAGCAGCCAATGGAACGGTACCTCTTCGTGTGCAAGCCGGGCGGTTCTTCCAGCCCTCGTCGGGCTCCTGATTCTCGCCGCCTGGGGATCAGCCGGGGCGTTTGAGCTTCAAAGCCTCGCGTTTTCGTCAGGCGGAGAGATCCCGATGAAGTACACGTGCGACGGCCCGGACGTATCCCCGGCCCTCGGCTGGACCGATCCACCGGCCGGGACCAAGGAATTCGCGCTCACCACCGACGATCCCGATGCACCGGGAGGGACCTGGGTCCACTGGGTGTTATATGGGATGCCGCCAACGCTGCGGAAGCTCTCTGAAGGTCTGCCAGCCACCGACACCGTTGCTGACATCGGGAGGCAGGGGGTGAACGACTTCAAGCGTGTTGGGTACAGAGGCCCATGCCCACCCAGGGGACCAGCACACCGCTATTTCTTCAGGCTCTACGCCCTCGATGCGCAGATCGCCCTTCCGCCACGCAAGGTCAAGGTGGATCTGCTCAAGGCAATCCAGGGGCACGTGCTGGGACAGGCGGAGCTCATGGGGCGCTATCAGCGCAGATGAACGACCTCCTCCCCCTCCTCACGCCGGCACGGGCGTGACGACCGTGCTCCTCTTCCTCGCGAAGATGCGCGCCACCCAGATGCTCACCTCGTACATGAAATAGAGCGGGAGCCACACCACGAACATCGTCACCAGATCGGCATGAAAGGCCGCCACGATGGCGCTCGCCAGGACGGCGAACCTCCGCTGCTTTGCCAAAAACTGGGCCGTGATGAGACCGATGCGGGCCAGGATTGCGGCGACGACCGGCAATTCGAAGACGAGGCCGAAAATCAGGATGAGGCGGAGGCAGAAGTTGATGTACATAGTGAGGTTGAACCAGCTTCGGAGCCCCTCCTGCTCGTACGAGAGGGAAAAATTGATGATGACCGGCCAGATGATTAGCAGGAAGAACAGGGCCCCGATGCAGAAGCTGACCGTCCCCGCCGTCACAAAGGGAAGGACCATTTGCTTTTCCTTCCGCGTCAGGCCCGGGGCAATGAAGAGCCAGAGCTGGTGAAGGATCACCGGAAGCGCTAGGACCGCTCCGGCGATCATGGAGATCTTGATCTGCACGAAGAAAGGCTCGAGCGGGGCGCTGTAATTCAGCTTCCGTTCTTCCTTGGGCGCCGGGGTGATGTCGTTCCCCCCCAGTCTGTAGCGGTCATAGACATTCGGGTAGTGCCTCTTCACCGTTTCATACACTTTGGCCTTTATCTCGACGAGATACGTATGCCCGGTCAGGGGCCTTTCAACAAAGGTCAAGAGGTCGGTGGAAAAATGCCAGGCCACCCCCATCCCGATGATGAGCGCGAAGAAACACCTGATCAGCCGCGTCCGGAGCTCCGTCAGGTGCTCAATGAGCGACATTACCTTCGCTTTTTCCATTCACATCCACCCCGTCTAGATGCCGATGTCCCCCGTGCCAAAGGACTCTCCCGGCAGGAACTCACTGCAGGGAGGAGGATCGCCCGGGTGGCCGGCCTTTCCGAGGGACCCATGCCATCCCGCTGCCCGGCCCGATCGCGTCGGACAGCCGTGCGGTTTGGGTCTATGCGGCCCGGCTCTGCTGGGCGCCCGCCAAGGCACGCCCACAGTGGATACAGAAGGCTGCATCCCCTTCGACGGGCTTTCCACAGCCCGGGCAGCTTGCATGGGCCTGGATGGCTTTTGCGTCGGCCTGGGGCTCGTCCTTTGCTTCCAGGCTCGTCTTGAACCCCCGGATCGCCTGGCCCAGCGCCTTCCCTGCGTCTGGCAACTTCTTCGGGCCAAAGACCAGCAGTGCGATGGTGCAGATCGCAATCAGTTGAGGAAATCCCAAGCCTCCCATCAGATGCTTCCTTTCTACCGCGTCGGATCACGCGCCCGGAATCTCCTCGCCGGAGTCAATGGAAAGATGCCGTCTGCCGAATGGAATAGCGCGGCCGAATTTCAGGGTAGATGAACGGAGAAAGACGAGATCAGCCCACCCGATCCAGCCCGGATGGACAACGCTAAGCAGGGTCCCCGATCAGGGAACCTGCGGAGGAAGTATCGCAAGAAAGGTGTGCGCGCGGGCGGATCCCGCCGCGCCGGGCGATTGTGCCGTCGAGGGATCCATGGAACAAAAGCTGAGGGAGGTCACTGGTGAGTAAGGACTCCGGATGGATTGCGACAGGGCCCTGGGCCCCTCCAGTCGATAATCTATGGGAGAGAAGCCGGTCCGTCTCGGCCGATGGCGCCACTGCCGCAATTGCGGCGGCGGCGCCCCGATCGCGCAGGTTCGACGCGTCCAGGTCCAGCAGATCAAAGGCAATGTAGATAGCCAGTGCTAGACAGGCCAAGAGGAAGACCGCCCACCAGCCTGTCGATCGCTGCCTCGTATTTCGGATCTCTCTCACGAAAAGGCTCCCACGGCGAAGGATCATATATTATGATGTTAGACGTACCGCTTCCCCCTGTCAACTTCGTATCGCGGGGTTGCGTGCCTTCGCGCTTTGCCAGGGCCCTGTCGGGTGGAATTTCCCCTTGACTTCGCCTCCGGCCTGTTGGTATTGGCTTCATGCCGCTGCGAGGCCGCGTATGGCCGACCTGACAGTGCCTGGTGTGATTCACATGCGTAAGCATTTCGAGGATGTCTCAGACTCTCCACACGTTTCGTCTCGGCGTAGAGGCTGAAAACGGGGAGCCTCTGGTCCCCCTAGGAGAGCTGACCGAAAGGATCCAGCATCCGATAACCCTCACATGACAAGGAGAGGAAAGTGATGGCTTCCAAGGACGTTCGCGTTGCCTGGGATGCGTTGAAGCAATTCAGCCGGGAGGTGTTCGCCCGCGTGGGCTTTACCCCCGAAGGGGCTGAGGCGCAGGCGGATGTCCTCGTGTGGGCCAATCTGCGCGGGGTGGACTCGCACGGCGTCCTGCGGATTCCCTGGTATGTGCAGCTCGTGGACAAAGGCCAGATGAAGCCCAAGCCGAACATCCAGATCCAGAAGGAAACGCCGGCCACCCTGCTCATCGACGCGGACTTTGCCCCCGGCCCCGTGGTCACGGTGCTGGCCATGAAGCGGGTGATGGAGAAGGCAAAGCAGGTTGGTATCGGCTGGGCCATCATCCGAAACACCATGCACCAGGGGGCCATGGGGTATTACTCGCTGATGGCGGCCAAGGAGGGCATGGCGGGCATCGCCTTGGTCTGCAACCCTCCCAACATGGCACCGCATGGCGCCCGGGCCGTGGGGGTCCACAACAGCCCCATCGCCATCGCCGTGCCGGGGAAGCGGCACCGCCCGCTCATCCTGGATATGGCCACCAGCGTCGCGGCGCGGGGGAAGATCGATCTGGCGATCGACAAGGGTGCTCCAATTCCAGAGGGTTGGGCCCTGGACAAGGAAGGAAAGCCCACCATTGATCCCAAGCTGGCGGCTATCCTGACGCCCGCAGGGGGGTACAAGGGATCGGGGCTGGCCCTGATGTTCGAATGCCTTTCTAGCCTCTTTGTGGGAAATCCCCTGCTGATCCCTGCGCTCCAGGGCAAACCGGGCGCGAGGGATCACCGCCAGAACAGTGTCGTGGCGGCCGTGAACATCGGGACCTTCACTGACCTTGAAGCCTATAAGGCACACGTGGACACCCTCATCGACGGACTGAAGGGTCTCCCGCCTGCCGAGGGCGTGAAGGAGGTGCTGGTCCCGGGAGAGCCGGAAGACAAGGTGCACGCAGAGCGGTTGCGCGACGGCATTCCCCTGCCCGAGGGAACAGTCCGGAATCTCCGGACCGTGGCCGAGCGCTTCGGGGTGAAGTTACCGGCCGGGATATAGGACGACAGAGACAGGGATAGCGACAGGGAGCGAACCCTTCATTGTGATCTCGTTGCCGGTCCCTCGGGGGAAGGGGCAGCAACAGCGACGAGAGCCGATAGCCAAGGAGACAGAGACCGGTCGAAGGGGACCGCTCAGAGGCCGACCCCCGGCCAGGTGAAAATCGGGTCGGCCGACCGCACCACATGCATCCCCGCGTCGGCGAACCGCCGAAAGGCCGCATTCGCTTGGTCGGTGAAGTCCACGACACCGGGAACCACGACCGGCGACGTGCAATCCTCTAGCAGGTAGACCTTCTCGACCAGCTTCGGATCCTGGGCCCGGACCTCCGTGAGCAAGTCATCGATGGTCCAGGCCACGCAGTGGCTCTTGGCCTGGCCCGCGACGATCACCAAGTCAGCGCCCAACAGTCGCTGGAGAAAGCCGGCGCTCCTCTCGGCGATCGGCTCGCCGTCCGGGCCTTCTCGGACCTCCGGGTGGAGCACCGAATAGTGCTCGGTCAGTGGATTGCCGCCCTTGATCTGAAAGTGGGTCTGGCTGCCCCGCCCCACACAGTGGAAAAAGAGCGCCTCCTCGACAGCCGAGACGAGCGCGTGGCCGATCCCGCCGAGCATGGAATGGTATGGCCACACCATGAGCGGGTACTTTCCCCGCTCAGTCAACTTCGTCACGTAGTGCACCGCATGGCGCCGCAGCCTCTGGACATCACCCCCCATCACGCTGGGAGCCACAGACGGGTTGGGTTTCCAGACCCCTCTCTCGACGTCCGCCAGAGAGATGACCGTGTTTGGGCTCGGGTGCTTTCCCGCGTCGTTGATCCAGAATATGGGATGGAAGATCTGGATGCCGGTGTGCGTGTCCATGGTTGGAATGATCTCGGTGATGAGACCAAGATTCTGATAGATGAACCGGCACAGCCGGACGTTATCCTCCACCGCGCCTCTGCCCGACCGGCCGCCCACAAAGAGCTCGAAGTCGGGGATGCAAAACGTATTCTGGCAGTCGACGATCACAAGACACACGCATTTCCTGTCGGATGCGGCGGGCGGGACGTCGTAACGCTTGGCCCACGCCGCCGCTTCCCCGGCCCGCTGCTGGTAAGGTACGCGCCAGACTTTCCCGACCGCGTCGGGATTAAAGTGCGGTGGGATGGGAAGTTGCCGGACGGTCACGACCGATCACCCCTTCTCCCCTTGCCGATATCACCAGACAGCCCAGGCATTGGCGCCAGCGACACCACGATGGGCAAGGCCCGCGCCCAGGCGGCGCGCCGCTACGCGACCTGCCCCCGCATCTTCTTGATGGCGGCCCGCGGGTCGGGTGCGCCGAAGATGGCCGACCCCGCTACCAGGATCGTCGCTCCGGCATCGGCGACGGCCCGGCAGTTCTCGATCTTGATCCCGCCGTCCACCTCCAGCTCCGGCCGCGGCTCGGTCCGCCGCAGCCGCTGCGCCAGCTCTTCGATCTTCTGGAGGACGAAGGGGATGAAGGACTGCCCCCCGAAGCCGGGATTCACTGACATGAGGAGGACCAGGTCCACCTGGTCCAGAACGTGCTCCACCGTGTGGAGCGAGGTGGAGGGATTCAGGGCCACACCGGGTTTCGCGCCGGCCTCGCGGATCTGCTGAATGGTCCGGTGCAGATGCGGGCAGACCTCGACATGCACGGTGAGATAGACGGCCCCCGCCTGGGCGAACGCGGCGATGTACCGCTCGGGGTTCTGGATCATCAGGTGCACGTCCAGCGGCACCCGCGTCCGCCGGCGGACCGCTTCCACCACCAGAGGGCCGACGGTGAGATTGGGGACGAAGTGCCCGTCCATCACGTCCACGTGCAACAGATCCGTCTCGGCCTCGACCTTGGCGATGTCCTCGGCCAGGGCTCCAAAATCCGCCGACAGGATCGACGGCGCGATCTTGACCATGATGCCTCCTCTCAGTGTGCAATGGCGGGGAACCCATTGCCTGGCCTGCAGTGGATCGCGGAATGTGGAATGTCTCGTGATTCCGCGCAGCACGACCCATCGCTCTTCGTCAGGTTTCCATTCCGCATTCGGGTACCCCCCGGGTGCTCCGCATTCCTCAATCCCCCACGGTGATCCTCGCCCGCCCGCCGACCTTCACCCGGGCCCCCGGCGGCGGATCCTGCGCGATGACCTGGCCCTGGTGCGAGGCCGAGCTCTCGAAGCTCACGCGGGCCTCCACCTGGAGCTCGCGCAGCAGGTTCACGGCCGTGACCATCTCGCGGTCGCGCAGGTCCGGCATCGTCACCATCTCTTCCCACGGGCCGAGGCTCTGCAAAAGTCTCACGGTCGTGCCGCGAATGGCCGGCGCGCCGGCGGGCGGGTCCTGAGCGATGATCGTCTCCCGGGCGTGGGCATCCGAGTGAATCGCCGTGACCTTTCCGAGGGTCAAGCCGGCCTCGGCCAAGCTTCGCTCGGCCTGGGGCAGCGTGCCGCCTGCCACGTTGGGGACCTCCAGCTGATCCGTCCCCCGGCTGAGGAACAGGCGCACCTCGCTGCCGCTCTTGGCCCAGGCGCCGCCGCTCGGGCGTTGGGTGGCGACGTGGCCCTTGGGAACCTTGTCACTGAATTCCTCGGCGACCACGCGCGGCGTGAGCCCCGCCTCCCTGATCAGTTGGCCGGCGGCGACGGAATCTACGCCCACCACGCGCGGAACCTCGACCCGGTCCTTCTCCATGACCAGCTGCATGGCCACGTATGCCGAAACCAGCCCCAGGGCGAACAGGCCGGCGAGGATGGCCGCAGCCTTCACCAGGCTAACGGTGAAACGATACAATCGTGACGGCGCACGGCGGTAACGGGGCATCAGCGTATCCGGCGAAGTCGCGCGACGAAGAACCCATCCGTCCCGTGGCGATGGGGCCAGGTCCGCAGGTACCCCTGGCCGTCCACGAGATCGCCTGCCTGCGGCAGGGTCGTCCGAGGATCATCCAACCGAAACTCTGGATGGGCGGCCAGGAATGCGGCGACCACGTGGTCCGTCTCCTCCGGTTCCAGACTGCACGTACTGTAAACCAGGAGGCCATCCGCCGCCACTGCCCCAGCGAGTCCTTCGAGCAATTCGCGCTGGAGCGTCGCCGCCCGGAGTAGATCCTGCGCCCGGCGCCTCCATCGGATCTCCGGCCGGCGGCGGATCGTGCCCAGGCCGGTGCACGGCGCATCCAGCAGGACCCGGGGGAACTGGCCGGGCCACTCGGTCCCTGCCGTCCGCGCATCGGCCAGGCGCGGCCGCACCGCGGCGAGTCCCAGCCGCCGGATCGCCCCTTCCAGGCGCCGCACGGCTCGCGGGCTCCGATCCAGAGCCACGACCTCGCCGGCAGATCCGACCCGCGCGGCGATCAGCGCACTCTTGCTCCCGCCCCCGGCGCAGGCATCCAGCACCCGCTGTCCCGGCAAGGGGTCCAGGGCCAGCACCGGCAGGGCCCCCGCCTCGTCCATGGGGATCAACCAACCCGAGGCGAAGCCCGGCAGGTCGGACGGACTTCCCGCTCGCCGCATCGAGAACGCCCCGGGAACCCACCGGCCGGGGACGATGTCGGCAACGGCCTCCGTCAGGACGCGGCGGACATCTTCGATCTTCGCCTTGAGCGGATTCGCCAGGACCGTCACCGCCGGCGCCGCGTTGTTCGCCTCCATGAGTCGTCCCGCGCCCTCGGGGCCCAGCCGCGCCACCCACCGCTCCACCAGCCACCGCGGATGCGATCCCACCGTTTCCCAGTAGCCCCGTGGGTCTGCCGACGGGTCGGGCGCAGGCCAGTCGCGCCGCCGGGCCACCGAGCGCAGGACCGCATTCACGTAGCCCGCGCTCCTTCCCGCACCCGCCCGGCGCGCCAGGCGCACCGCCTGATCCACCGCAGCAAAGCCGGGGATGCGCGTGAGACAGCAGAGCTGGTACGTCCCGAGCCGAAGGACCTCGCGGACGGGACGATCCAGCGCCGTGACCGGCCGGTCCGAGACCTGAGACAGGATCCAGTCCAGCTTGCCCCGCCAGCGGAGAACGCCGTAGGTGAGCTCGGTGACCAGAGCGCGGTCCGCTCCCGCAAGCCCGCTCTTGCCGAGGCGCGCATCCAGGAGGAGGTTGGCGTAGGCGTCGGTCGCTTCCACCCGCAGGAGGATCTCCAGCGCCAGCGCCCGGGGGTCCTCCCCCTCCGGTCGGGGAACCGGGGAACCGGCGAACCGGGGAATCGGGGCAACGCCCCTCGGTCTCCGTTTCTCCGTTTCCCCGATTCTCCGCCTCACCGATTTGCGGGTTCTCCCGCTCGCCGCCTCGAGCCTAGGCAAGCCGATCTCCCACCCGGAGGCGCTGGCCCCGCGCAAACTCGGCCCCCGTCATTCGACGCTTCCCCTCCGGCTGAACCTCGCAGAGCGCCACCGCTCCGGCCCCCGTTCCGCACACGAGGGTCCGATCCTCGATGCGAAGGATCGCGCCCGACGGTCCAGCCTCCGGTCGCTTCTCCGCCCGCAGGACCTTGAGTCGCTGCCCGCTCCACAAAAGATAGGCGCCCGGGGCCGGCGACAGGCCGCGCACCCCGTTCACGAAAGCCGCGGAGTCTCTGGTGAGGTCCAGCCGGCAGTCCTCGTCGCGGATCTTGGGCGCCTGGGTCGCCTCGCCCTCGTTTTGGGGCGTCCAGACCGCCTCGCCTCGCGCCAGCATCTGCAGGGCCGCGGCCAGGGCCGCGGCCCCGAGGTCGGCCAGGCGGTCGTGCAGCGTCCCGGCGTCGTCCTCGGGCGCGATCGGGATGGCCCGCTGGAGCAGCACGGCCCCCGTGTCCATCCCCTCCTCGACCCGCATGATGGTCACGCCCGTCTCGGCCTCCCCCGCGATCAGCGCCCAGTTGATGGGCGCAGCGCCTCGGTATTTCGGGAGCAGGGAAGCGTGCACGTTCACGCAGCCGAGCGGCGGCAGTTCGCGCACCGCCCGCGGTAAAAACTGCCCGAAGGCGACCACCGCGATCACGTCGGGCCGCGCGGCGCCGAGCTGCTGCAGGACAGTCGGGTCATTCAGTTTTTCGGGTTGGAGGAGAGGAAGGCCGCGCCGCTCTGCCGCCACCTTCACCGATGGCGGGCGCAATTCTTGCCCCCGGCCGGCCGGCCGATCCGGCTGCGTCACCACGAGTGCAAGCGTGTGTCCTTCGTCCAGGAGCCTCGTGAGCGATGGCACGGCAAACGCCGGACTTCCCATGAAGACCACACGGAACGGCTTCGGCATCCTGTTATATCCGCTTATATCCGCTCAAAGGCGTTCGGCTGTTTCTGAACTCCCGAACAGCCGAACCGTTCTCACCGGCACAGGCCCTTGATCGCTTCCTCCATCCGCTGGCGATGGGTGCCGGCCCAGTAGATCCGCTGGCAGCGCGGGCAGGCCCAGAACGCCTGGTGGTAGCTCCACACGAACTCGGGGACCCGACCGACTAGTTCGGCCTTGTCGCGTGGCTCCAGCACCGCGTTGCAGCAGGAGCAACGGCGCGCGGGCGGGGCCGCGGGATTCAGACGGAGTGCCGCCACCACCTGGCGAAGCTGCTCCATCACGTGATCGCTCTCGATGAAAAGGTGCGGCAGCGGGTCCGTACCCGCCGGAGGCGGACGGACTCCTGCGGAATAGCGCTGGAGGAGGCGGGTGTCCCGGGTCAAAAGGACACGGCCCTCGCGCCGCGCCCGGCGGATGAGCTCGTCGTCCTCGCCAGGAAAGTACTCGGCATCATACCCCAGGATGCGCAGCCAGCGCGCCAGCCGGCCGAGCATCGCATCGGCCAGAAACCTCGGGGCTACGCCGCCGTCATGTGGCGACCGAGGGCCACCTTCCATGAATTCAGTCTAGCATACTCGCCGGGGGTTTCCCGCGGAAAATATTTCTCTGGGCTCAGTACGCCTAACCAGCCCGCGTGGCGAGGAACCGCCAACACCAATCGCGGCCTACAGCAATCCCCGAGAGCAGCAACTCAGCGCCCTCCCCGGACCGGCTCCTAAGAAAAACGAAAAGCCCATGAAGGGGGTCGGGACTTGATGTCCGCAAGGCCTCCCTTCCTGGGCTGGCGTTCCTGTCTGCGCTGGGCCATCCCTCTCTGGGCCCGGCTCACTGCGGTACTCTTGCCGTTATTTTCACGGCTTCTTCGGGAAAGCAAAGCTTCTTGTTATCCCTAAACAACCGGACGGTTCTTTATCCGTCACCGGTCGTTTATGGCCCGTCAACGACCGAAGGGTCCCTTGTAAATGCTGCCCGCACCAACAGATAACAGGAATTGGCGTTTACAGCCTTCGGAAGTCGGCAGCGCTCTTTCCATTTCCCT
>Ga0187769_10002038_pt1 | contig 11722 bp, 6 predicted proteins | sample 0116_SJ02_MP02_1_FD_133140 | JGI IMG/M metagenome (GOLD analysis project Ga0187769, IMG submission 133140) | Tropical peat soil microbial communities from peatlands in Department of Meta, Colombia - 0116_SJ02_MP02_10_MG | ecosystem: Environmental > Terrestrial > Soil > Wetlands > Peat | place... | reverse complement strand
GTGTCCCGGCTGCTGGCCGCCGCCCGGCGCTTCCCGTGGCTGACTCCGGGCAAGACGACCCGCACTGAGAAATAATCGTCGGTATCGCGACCGGAACTCTTCGGCCGCGACGGCTAGAACCAGATTCGCAGCCCGAGAACCCATTGCACCTGGGAAGGATCGATTCCCGCCGCCAGCGCCTGGTCCGCCGTGGCGCCAAACAGCCGTTGCCAGACCACGCCCGCGTAGGGGGCGAACTGACGGCGAATCTCATACCGCAGGCGCACGGCCAGCTGCAGGTCGGACACTCCCGACCCGAGCTCGCGGGCCGGGTCCGGCTTGCCGTACAGGTTGGCTTCCGTTTCGGGTTGGACGATCAACCGCTGTGTCAGCAGCAGGTCGTACTCGACTTTCAGCCGCGCAGCCGTGCGGCTCGCCCCGCCGACATACACCGTTGCCTCGACAGCAAACCAGTAGGGTGCGATACCCTCGACACCGAGCGCGGCCCAGGTGCGCGCCGGGCCGTTGCCGAAGTCCTCGCGCGCCCCCGCCTGCAGACTCCACCAGCGGCTGATGAGCCGGTCACACAGCAGCTCGACGCGCGCGTCCGTGTTCCCCTGCACGGCCTCGCCCTCGGTGCGCAGCCACAGCTTGTCGTAATCGCCGCCGTACCAGGCCTCCCCTTCCCAGACGCCGGCGCTGCCGGCATCGGTGTGCCGCCACTCGAGCTGATCGAGCAGCACCTGGCCGGTCCTCGCTGTGTCATCCATCTGCATCATCCGCACCATCTCGGCCGAAGATATCTCCGCCATGGGATGCTGCGGAGGCGGCGGCGGAACATGCTGCGCAGCGCCGGCGGTATCGCCCGGGCCAGATGCGGGCTGCTCAGCCTGCTGCGCGTAACCGCGCGCGGCGGCGAAAACCGTGAGGGCGAGCAGCAGGAGCGCTGGCCGTCCGCTGCGCAGGGGCTCGGCGATCGTCGTTGCGGTCACGAGCGTGCTGCCGCTGGCGCGCGCTCCACGATCACCTCGCGGAACATGCCGGCTTCCATGTGATACAGGAGGTGGCAGTGGTAGGCCCAGCGTCCCAGTGCATCCGCCGTCACCCCGTACGCCACGCGCTGGCCCGGCTGCACCGTTACCGTGTGCTTGCGAACCAGGAACTCACCGCGCTCCGACTGCAGCTCGCTCCACATGCCGTGCAGATGAATCGGATGATTCATCATGGTCTCGTTCACGAGCACGATGCGCAGCCGCTCACCGTGGCTGAACCGCAGCGGCTCGCTTTCCGAGAACTTCTGCCCGTTGAAGGACCAGATGTAGCGCGTCATGTGGCCCGTGAGGTTGAGCTCGATCTCACGGGCGGGCGAGCGCTGGTCGATGGGCCCGCCGAGCGTGTGCAGATCGGCGTAGTTGAGCACCCGCCGGCCATTGTTTCGTAGACCGACGCCGGGATCGTCGAGCCGCGCCTGCGGCTGCTCCGCCAGAATGTCGACCGTCGGACCGTACTCAGCGGCCGCATGCGGCACGTGTGCGCCGGCCGGCGCAGCGGCATGCGCCATGCCGCTCATCTGCCCCATCTCCATGCCCGGCATTGCACCCGGCGTCGCGGGACCCGTCCCCATGTCGACCATGGTGAGGAGCGGCCGGGGGTCCAGCCGCGGCACATCCGCCTCCAGGCCGGGGTGCGGCGAGAGCGTGCCGCGCGCGTATCCGGAGCGATCGATCGATTGGGCGAAGATGGTGTACGCCCGGTCGGCGCTTGGTTCCACGATCACGTCCAGCACCTCGGCGGCGCCGAGTCGAAACTCATCCACCGTAAGGGGCTCCACGTCCTGGCCGTCCGCCGCGACCACCCTGAGGGGCAAGCCCGGTATGCGGACATCGAAGAAGCTCATCGAGGAGCCGTTGATGAAGCGCAGGCGCACCTGGTCACCGCGCTGGAACAGGCCGGTCCAGTTGCCCGCCGGCGTGGCCCCGTTCATGAGATACGTGTAGGTGTAGCCGGAGACATCGGCAAGATCGGTCGGATCCATGCGCATGTGTCCCCACATGCTTCGCTCCCCGAGCGTCGGCCGCCAACCCTGGCGGCGCCCATCGGCGAGAAAGTCTCCGACGGTGCGTTGGCCGAAGTTGAAATACTCGTGATCGACCTTGAGGAGCCGGTACACGTGCTCGGGGTCGCTGTCCGTCCAGTCGGACAACAGCACGGTGTAATCGCGCTCGGTGCGGTGGCGCTCGCCGTTGCGCGGCGCGATGACGATCGCGCCGTACAGCCCGGTCTGCTCCTGGAAGCGGGAATGGCTGTGATACCAGTAGGTGCCCGACTGGTTGACCTTGAAGCGATAGCGGTAGCTCGCGCCCGGGGCAATGCCGCCGAAGCTCAGTCCCGGCACACCGTCCATGTCGGCGGGCACGATCATGCCGTGCCAATGGATGGAGCTCGGCACCGACAGCCGATTCGAGACGCGCAGCGTCACGGCATCACCCTCCCGCCAGCGCAACACCGGCCCGGGGAGCAGTCCGTTCACGACCGTGGCCGTACGGGTGATCCCGGTGAAATTCACCGGCCGGGTGCCGATCGCCAGCTCGAACTCCGTGCCCGAGAGCTCCGCGGCGCCCGCGCTGCCCGCGGCGCCCGCGCCGCCGGCGGCAGCCCACCTCGAATGCGGTGCACCGACCGCGGCGAGCACCCCGCCGAGGCCCTGAACGAAGCGCCGTCGGGTCACCGGTCGCTCGGCAGGAAAAAAAACCCGTGTTCGCATATCACCAAGTCCTCGGCAGGCGAGCGCCAAGCCGCGCTGCCCGAACGCCGGGCAACGGCACACGTACGAGCGGATGGGCCTGCAGCGAAGCCGGCCCGTGGGGCGCTAGAGGATCGGTGGTCGCAGAGACGCGTCACTGCGCCAGTCAGCGACCGGCGCCTCGACAGGCGGCAGGACCCACGCCGGGAGGGCGATGCCGTGCCGGACGGAGGGCTCAGCGCTCATTGCGGTGCCGTGGCACTGGCAGCCCGCCGTGCGACAGCAATCGTGCTTGCTCGAGTGGTCGCCCGCGTGGCGGGCGGTGGCGGGCGCGCTCCGCAGCGCATGAGCTGTGCCCGTCGCGGCCGCGGAAGAATGCCCGAGGCAGTGCTCGGGGCGCGAGCCGCTCGTCGGCAACGGCATCGCCGCCGCAGCGGCGCCGGGCCAGTACATTCCCACCGCCAGCTGAAACAGCAGCACGGCATGCAGCAGCAGGACGGGAGCTCTCCGGCGCACGGCGATTAGCTTACACGGATCGATGGCGAGGCTGCATCAACGCTCTATGCATCATTAATGCGCGCGAATTGACGCTGAGGTCCGGATGTCATCACACTCGCGGCGGTGGAGGTTCGCGCATGAAGTCTCTGGGCCGAAAACCGAATGGCGCGCGGCTGGAGCGCATCACGGCATCGCCCCAATGGGTGGGTGAGCGTTTCCGCAACCTCCACCCGATACTGCCGGGCCTGCGCGACCTGCAGGCGCGGATGCCGACGCTCGGCGAGTTTCTCCACGGCGGCGAGCGCCGGGTGCCCGCCGGCCCGTTACCCTCGATGAGCCCTCTGGAGGGCTGGAGCCGATCGCCCGCCAGCGGACTGCGCGCGACCTGGCTGGGCCACTCGACGGTGCTGCTCGAGATGGAGGGCCTGCGGGTGCTGACCGATCCGGTGTGGGGAGCGCGTGCTTCGCCCTCGCGCTGTATCGGCCCGAAGCGCTTTCAGCCGGTGCCGGTACCGCTGCGCGCCCTGCCACCGCTCGATCTGGTGGTGGTCTCCCATGACCACTACGACCACCTCGACTACCCGACCGTGCGCCGGCTCGCCCGGCGCGGTGCGCACTTCGTGACCTCGCTCGGTGTCGGTGCGCATCTCGAGAGCTGGGGCGTGGCGCCCGAGAACGTCGTGGAGCTCGACTGGTGGGAAACGCACACGCTGGCGAACACCGGACTCACCGTGACGGCGGCCCCCTCACAGCATTTCTCCGGACGCACTCCCAAGACGCGTAATTCCACCCTGTGGTCGTCGTTCGCGATCCGTTCGCCGCATCATGCAGTGTTCTTCAGCGGCGATACCGGCCTCACGACCGAGTACCAGACGATTCGCGAACGCCTGGGACCGTTCGACCTCGTGATGCTCGAGGTGGGCGCGTTCCACCCGGCCTGGGGCGATATGCACCTCGGCCCTCACAACGCCCTCAAGGCGCTGGCCCTGCTCGGGGGGGCGCCGTTTCTGCCGATCCACTGGGGGACGTTCGCGCTCGGGATGCATCCGTGGGACCAGCCGGCGGAGGTCCTGTTGGAGTCGGGAGCGAAGGCCGGCGCGCAGCTCCTCATGCCACGGCTGGGTGAGCCGCTCGAGCCGGCGCACCCGCAGCGCATCGAGCCCTGGTGGCGCCTCGCCGACGCAGCACCGGGTCACCGGCTCGACACGACCGGCGCGGTCACGCTGCCCAAGGCGATGCCCTGGCCGATCGACTAAGCGACCACGGCGCGGGCGCCCGGCCGGAAGGAGCAGATTCATGGAGGTAGGATTCATCGGTCTCGGTCAGATGGGCAGGGCGATCGCGGCCAATCTCATTCGCGCCGGGCACGAGCTGTGCGTGTGGAACCGCTCCAGCGGCCCGGCGCAGGGGCTCGCCGCACTCGGCGCCCGGATTGCAGCGGAACCTGCCGACACGGCGCGCGGCGAGGTGCTGATGACCATGCTGGCCGACGACGAAGCGCATCGCACCGTACTCATCGGCGGCGGCGTCCTCGATCGTGCGGCACGCGGTCTGATTCACGTGAACCTCGCCACCGTGTCGGTGGCGCTCGCCCGGCAACTCACGCAGCTCGATCAGGAACGCGGCATCGCCTATGTGGCCGCTCCGGTTTTCGGCCGCCCCGAGGTCGCCCAGGCTGCCCGGCTCAACATCGTCGTTGCCGGAGAGCCGGCGGCAATCACCCGCATCGGCCCGCTGTTGTCAGCGATCGGCGAGCGGGCCTGGCCGGTCGGTGCACTGCCCGAGCGCGCCAATGCGGTCAAGCTCGCGGGCAACTTCATGATCGCGAGCGCCATCGAGACGATGGGGGAAGCCGCGGCGCTCGCGCAGGCGCACGGCGTTGCGGCTGGCGAGTTCCTGAAGATACTCGGCAGCACGCTGTTTGCGGCACCGGTGTACCAGACCTACGGCCGCATCATCGCCGAGCAGCGCTACCAGCCCGCGGCATTCAAGCTCACGCTGGGTCTGAAGGACGTTCGTCTGGCACTGGAGGCTGCGGACGCCGCGCACGTGCCGATGCCGTTCGCCAGCGTGCTGCGGGATCACTTCCTGGAAGCGGTCGCAGCCGGCAAGGCCGACCACGACTGGGCCGCGCTCGCGCAGTTCGCTGCACGCCGTGCGGGCCTGGAAAGCGCCGGGCCCCCCGCCCGTTAGGCAAGCTGGCGCATCGCGCGCTCCTCCCGCAGACCGGATGCGCTCGGTCCTTCAGGCGCGGATGCGCTTCATCTGCGGGTCATAGAGGGGCTCGGCGGAGACGATGGCCGGGTAGAGCTTGCCGGCAACATCGACTTGCCACTTTCCGCTGCCGAGATAGGCCGCATCGACCGGCACCTTCGGCTCGATCATCGCCAGGCCCACGGCGCCGCCGAGCGTATGACCGTAGGAGGCGGCGCGTACGTAGCCGACCGGCACGCCGTCGCGGCGCACGACCTCGGCGTGATACATGAGCGGCTCGGGATCCTTGAGCAGCACCTGGACGAGGCGGCGGGTAAGCGGACCCTTCGCTTTCTGAGCGAGCACGGCCTCCTTGCCGATGAAGCCACCGGGTTTCCCGAGGTCGAGGGCAAACCCGAGACCGACCTCGTACGGTACGTCGGTGTTGTCGATGTCGTGCCCGTAGTCCCGGTAGCCCTTCTCCATGCGCAGGCTCCCGAGCGCCTTGAGTCCCGCGTGCGCGAGGCCCAACTCGCGTCCGGCCTCGACGATGCGGTCGTAGACGTGGGTGGCCTGCTCGGCGGGAATATACAGCTCGTAGCCGAGCTCGCCGAGATAGGTGATGCGAATGCAGAGCGCACGCGCGAAGCCGATGTCGATCTCGCGCGCCGTGCGGAACGGGAACGCCTCGTTCGACAGATCCGTGTTGGTCAGCTTCTGCAGCAGCGCTCGTGAGTTCGGGCCCTGCACGTTGAGCTGGCCGTAAGCGGAGGTCACATCGGTGATGAAGGAGTGCGCGCCGTCGGGAAAATGCCGCTTCATCCAGGTCTCAGCGTGGCGCACCATGGTGTCGGTGACCACCACGAGGAAGCGCTCCTCGCCGAGCTTGGTCACCGTGAGATCGGCTTCGAGCGTCCCAGCCTCGTTCAGCCACTGCGTGTAGGTGATCGTTCCTGGGGCGCCGTCGACCTGGTTGCCGGAGATGAGGTTGAGACAGCGGCCGGCATCGCTCCCCTGCACTAGGAACTTGCCCATGAAGGACATGTCCATGACGATCACGCTTTGGCGCGCCGCCTGGTGCTCCCGCCGCCATTCGCCGAACCAGCTCGGGCGGCCCCAGGTGAGCGGCCCTGGGTCGGGACTCGTCCCGGGCGCGCCGTACCAGTCGGGGCTCTCCCAGCCGCTCACTTCCTTGAAGTAAGCCCCAGCGGTGGCGAGGCGATCGTGGAACGGCGACTTGCGCACGCCGCGCGCGGTGGTGAGCGACATCGCCGGGTAATGGCACTTGTACACCATGCCGAGCGATTCGACGGTGCGCTGGCGACGGTACTCGGGATTCGCCTGGGTCGGGTGCAGGCGGTCGATGTTGAAGCCGGTGACGTCAACGTCGGGAGTTCCGTTCACGATCCAGTGGGCGAGCACGCGACCCAGTCCCCCGCCGGTCAGCACGCCGATGGAATTGAGGCCCGCCGCGACGAAGTAGCCGCCGAGCTCCGGGGCCTCGCCGACGATAGGTCGCAGGTCGGGCGTGAAGCTCTCGGGCCCGCAAAAGAGCTTCTTCATGCCGACCTGGGCCGTGATTGGCACGCGCGACATGGCGCGCTCCAAAAAAGGTGTCAGGCGCTCCCAGTCCGGCGGCAGCTCGGCGAACGAGAGATCCGCCGGGATCCCCTCCACCCGCCACGGCGCGCACACCGGCTCGAAGAGGCCCACCATGAGTCCCCCGCCCTCCTCGCGGTAGTAGCCGTAGGCGGCCGGGTCCTCGAGCACCGGCATGTTGGGCGGCAGGTTCCGGATCGGCTCGGTGATCAGGTAGTAGTGCTCGGCGGCCTGGTTGGCGATGGTGACGCCGGCGAGCGCGCCGAACTCGCGTGCCCACATGCCGGTGCAGTTGACCAGAATGTCCGTCCCGATATCGCCGCGGGCGGTGCGCACGCCCGTGACGCGCCCGCGCTGCTGGAGCACCCCGGTCGCCGCCACACCTTCGATGACCCGCACCCCGCGCTGGCGCGCGCCTTTGGCGAGCGCCATGGTGACGTCGACCGGATTCACGCGGCCGTCTTCCTTCACGTAGAAGCCGGCCTCGATGTCGTCCACCCGGGCGAGCGGGAAGAGCTCCCTCACCTCACGCGGCGAGAGCTCGTGCACGTCGACGCCGCAGTAACGGTTGAAGGCGGCGACCCGGCGGTATTCCTCGAGCCGATCCTTGTCGGCGGCGACTTCGATGAAGCCGATCGGGGAAAAGCCGGTCGACTGGCCGGTCTCGGCCTCGAGCCGCCGGTAGAGCGCCTGCGAGTACTTGCGCATCTCGGTCGAGGTCTCGGAGGTCGAGCCGAAGGTGACCATGAGGCCGGCGGCGTGCCAGGTCGTCCCCGAGGTGAGCCGGTCGCGCTCGAGCAGCACGATGTCCTGCCAGCCCATGTGCGCGAGATGGTAGGCGACCGAGGTACCGATCACGCCGCCGCCGACCACCACGGCGCGCGCATGAGCGGGAAGCGTCGCAGGGTCCGGTTGTGCGGCGCTCACGGCGAGTCGGGTGCGCGGGCCCCGCGAGACCTTCAGGACCCCTTGCCCCAACGATAGCTCACCCGCGCGCCATACACGCGCGGCTCGTTGGTGGTCAGCCGCAGGTCGAAGTTGCCGGTGTTGCTGTAGATGATGGCGTTCTTGTCGGCGAGATTGGTGATATAGAACTCGGCGAACCAGCGCTCGCTGGTGGCGGGGCTGACACCTAAGCGCAGGTTCATCAGGGTGTACGCCGGCTGCAGGATGCGCGCCAGCCCGGTGTTCGGGTCGTCGGGATTGAGGCCGTTATACATGTCGCCCTTGTGGGCCATGTCGAACTGCAGGTAGCCGCGCAGGTTCTGACTGAACGGCATCTCATAGCGCGTATTCCAGCTCCAGCTGAAATAGGGCGCGAACGGCAGACGTTCGTTGACGTAGGCATCGTAGGCGGGGGTGGCGGCGCTGGTGACCCGGGCGTCGGTGTAGTTGACTGACGCCTGCAACTCCCAGTTGTCGTTGATGTGGTAGTCGACGTTCGACTCCCCACCATAGATGCGCGCCTCACCGACATTGATGTTGTAGCTCGAGGGCGCGCAGACCAGCGCGTTGTAGATGAGCGCCTGCAGCGACTTCCAGTCCATGTAGTAGCCCGCGCCGTTCCACAGCAGCCGGCCGCCGAGGCTGGTTGTCTTCCACCCGAGCTCATAGTTGTTGAGGGTATCGGGGGAGTAGGTTTGGGGCACTCCGGCGGCGTAGCACGCTTGCGTATCGCCGGTGTTGGCGCCGCCCGGGCGGAAGCCCTGCGCCCAGTCCGCGTACACCATGTCGTGATTCGTGATTTTGTAGCTGATACCGGCTTTGCCGTCCCACTTGTGCGAGCTGGTCTCATAGCCGCTCGGCTGGTTCTGAGCATAGTAGGCGAAAGCCAGAATTGGCGTTGCGTAACTCGCTTTGTCGTGAAAGTGCACCACCCCCGCTTCCACGTTGAGCTGGTCCGTGACATCGAAACTGATGTTGGCGAACTCGCTGGTCTGCAAGTCCCAGCTGCTCTCCGTATACGTGTACCAGACGTTAGGCGGGAGTGTGCCGTGGGTTACGTGATAGTACGTAAAGTAGGATTGGAACGCCGCGCCGCTGTAGACCAGTCCCGGGCTGTAATAAGTGTTATTGAAGTTGCTGTCGATGGTGTTTTGCCAGTAAAGGCCTCCGAGCCAGTGGAGACGCCCGCCCGGCTTGGATGACAGCCGCAACTCATTCGACCAGCGTTCCGGGTTGATGTTGTATGTGTAATATTGCAGCGCCGGGTTACAGCCTTTGTAAGCGGTTCCGTAATAGGGGTCGTTCTGGCAATAAAAGCCTTCCGCGGTACCCGGGAAGCCCCCCGTGGGGGCGCCAACATTGAAATTCTGCTCGTATTGGGAGTATTCGTCCTGCTGCTTGCGTTCCTGGTTCCAGTAGGTGCTGGCGAACACCAGGTCACCGATGCCGACGTCACCGTCGACGTGGAAGTCGACCATGTTGGTCTCGAACAGATTCGACTCGGGACCGAAGCGTGACACCGTGCGTGGTGGGAGCGTCGGATCCTCGTCCCACGCGCCCCAGGTCTGCTGGCGCTGGAAGCCATAAGTGAGCAGCGCGTCCCAGCCGTCGGTGGGCACCCATTTGAACGCCAGGCGGCCGCCTTTGATATTCTGGCGGTTGTAGTCGTTGCGCGCCCAGTCGGCGTTGTTGGAGACCGCCGTGTTGACCCAGGTGCGCGTCGTGAGCTCGTTGTTGATGAAGCCGCCGTTGGAGACGCTGAAGCCCGAGGCGCGGAAGCCGAGCTTCCCCTCGATGAGCGGAATGTTGACGAACCCTTCATAGGTCTGGTTCCACTGGGCTCCCTGGATCTTGCCAGCGTCCGCGTCGGCACCGGCGCTGAAGGCGTTCACATCCGGCTTGTTGGTAATGTAAATAATCGCGCCGGACATCGCCCCGGCGCCGAAGGTGGTGCCTTGCGGGCCGTTGAGGACCTGGATGCTCTGGATGTCGTAGAGGTGCAGATCCGGCTGTGCGCCGGAATCGTTCATCGACATGTCATCGACCATGAAGGCGGTTGAAGCGGTATTGGCGTAGTTGGGGTTGCTGCCGTCGGACACCCCGCGCATGACGAACAGCTGAGTGCCGGGACCGGTGCTGATGTAGGAGATCGAGGGCACCTTCTGCAGGTAGTCGTCCATGTTGGCGATCCCGAGATTCTTCATGTCCTTCTCGGTGAAGACGTCGATGCTGATGGGAACCTCCTGCAGGTTCTCCTCGACCTTGCGCGCCGTAACGGTGACCTCGGCAAGGCCGCCGCCGGGCGAGCCCGCCGGACCGGCCGCTACGGCCGGCGCCGCATCCGCCAGGACCGGACCCTGAGGAAGCGCAGCGCCCGCCAGCGCCGCGGCGACCGCAAGGCCAATGCTCGAGCGTCTGCCCGGGAATGCTCGTGATGTGCCGTGTCGCCAATCCGTCGCCGGCACGCTCGAAGCTGCACACATTCGCCGCCCTTTCATCTCTTGATCCCCCGAGATTCGTTCGATATTCGTACTTATGTGCGCGTCTTGTTCGATGATCATCCTTTGAGCCGACCGCGCCCGTCAACGCTCTGCGGACGAACGGAGCGGCAAGTCCTCGAAGCGTTCGAGGCAATCGCCGAGCGCCTGACGCAGCGGCTCGAGCTCGCGCTCGAAATGCCGCCAATACCCGACCCCGGAGGTGTAGAGCGGCTGGCGCACCTGCTCGGCGCTCGCGGTGCGCACCGAGCGGCGGGTCTCGTGGAAGCGCAGGCAGGCCGGCTCGAACGGCAGACCGCAGTGCGCCAGCAGGCGGCGGATGTTCGCCTCCGGATCGCGCACCACGTCTTCGTACTGAACGTGCAGGACCTTGCCTGGCAGCACGGCGTCCCAGTGATCCATGAGAGACAGGTAGCAGCGGTAATAGCGGCCGAGGTCCGTAAGGTCGTAGCTGAAGGTCTGCCCCTCGGCAAAGTGCTGCTTGAAGGTGCTGAAGCACGCGTCCATCGGGTGGCGGCGCGCGTCGATGATGGTGGCGTTGGGGAGGATGGCGTGGATCAGTCCGATGTGACTGAAGTTATTGGGCAGCTTGTCGGTGAAGTGCTCGCGGCCAGTGCGCAGTAGCGCGGTCTCCTCGAGGTAGCGGCGGCCGAGCGCGCTGAGCTGCGCCAGCGAGGCCTGCGCGACGGTGTCCGGGTAGCCATTGCGCGCCGGGTCCATGTCTTCGAACTGTCCCACGGTGATCACGATATTCTGCAGCTCCATGGTGCCTTCCACCTGCGGGTGGCTGGCGAGAATCTGCTCGAGCAGCGTCGAGCCCGAGCGCGGCAGGCCGACGATGAAGATGGGCGCGGGGCTCGGGTCGCCGCTGCCGCGGCGCGCCGCGAAGAAGGCGGCGTCGAAGAACCCTCGGATGCGTGCACAGCGGCGCTCGAACATTGCGCTGTCGAACGGCGCGTTCCGGCGCCGCAGCGCGTTCCCCACATCGTAGTGCACGAAGGCCTGCGGGTACTCCTCGCGCTGCTCGAAAGCCCGGCCGAGCGCAAAATGCAGCTGCGCCTCATTGGTGAGCTCGCGCCTGTCGCTCGTGAGCAGCCGCTGCATGGCGGTGATCTCTTCGTCGCTGAAGGTGTAGTTCTTGAGATCGGCGAGGCTCCAGTAGGCCTCGGCACGGCCCGGATCGACCTGCAGCGCCGCTTTGTAAGAGGCTTCGCTGTCAGCTCGCCGCCCGAGGGTTTTCTGCAGGTGCCCGGCGGAGATGCGCAGC
>Ga0187769_10002037_pt1 | contig 11728 bp, 9 predicted proteins | sample 0116_SJ02_MP02_1_FD_133140 | JGI IMG/M metagenome (GOLD analysis project Ga0187769, IMG submission 133140) | Tropical peat soil microbial communities from peatlands in Department of Meta, Colombia - 0116_SJ02_MP02_10_MG | ecosystem: Environmental > Terrestrial > Soil > Wetlands > Peat | place... | reverse complement strand
GTCGGCCTTGCGCAAAAAGCCGGCGTCGAGGTGATCGGCGACATCGAGCTCTTCTGCCGCGAGCGCCGCAAGCTTTCGCCGGATTCCGCCTTCGTCGCCATCACCGGCACCAACGGCAAGTCGACGACCGCGGCGCTCACCGCCCATTTGGCGGCGACCGCCGGGATGGACGCGCAGCTCGGCGGCAATATCGGCACCGCGATCCTGTCGCTGTTGCCGCCGCGGCCGGGCCGCGTTCACGTCATCGAATGCTCGTCCTATCAGATCGATCTCGCGCCCACGCTCGATCCGTCGATCGGCATCCTGATCAATCTCAGCGAGGATCACCTCGACCGTCACGGCACCATGGCGCATTACGCGGCGGTCAAGGAGCGCCTCGTCGCCGGCGTGCCGCGCAGCGGCACCGCGATCGTCGGCGTCGACGACGAATGGTGCCGGGCGATCGCCGACCGGCTCGCGAAGGCCGGCAAGCGCCTCGAGCGGATTTCGGTGCGCGGCAAAATTCCCGACGGGCTCTACCTCGAGGACCGCCGGATCATGCGCGCCGCCGGTGGCGCCGCTGCGCCGCTCGCCGAGCTTGGCGGCATCGGCTCGCTGCGCGGGCTGCACAATGCGCAGAACGCCGCCTGCGCCGCTGCCGCGGCGCTGGCGCTCGGGCTCGATGCGGCGGCGATCCAGGCCGGGCTGCGCTCGTTTCCGGGGCTCGCCCACCGCATGGAGGAAGTCGGCCGCCGCGGCGCCGTCCTGTTCGTCAACGATTCCAAGGCCACCAACGCCGACTCGGCGGCGCAGGCGCTCGCCTGCTTCGACGATATTTTCTGGATTGCCGGCGGCAAGCCGAAGACCGGCGGCATCGAATCGTTGCGCCGCTTCTTCCCGCGAATCCGCAAGGCCTATCTGATCGGCGAGGCGGCCGAAGACTTTGCCGCGAGCCTCGGCGCCGGGGTGCCGCACGAGATCGCCGGCACGCTCGACAATGCGCTCGCCGCCGCCGCCCGCGACGCCGAGGCCTCGCCGGCGCGCGAGCCGGTCGTGCTTCTCTCGCCCGCCTGCGCCTCGTTCGACCAGTATCGCAATTTCGAGGTGCGCGGCGACGCCTTCCGCGATCTGGTGCGCAAGCTGCCCGGCGTCGCGGCGACATGACGATAAGGATCGTTCCCGGCGATTTCGGCGATCCGCGCGTCGCTGAGCTTGTGCGCTTTCACTTCACGACCGCCCGCGCGGCAACGGCGCCGGGCAGTGCTCACGCGCTCGATCTGTCCGGGCTGCAAACGCCGGACGTCAGCTTTTGGACCATGTGGGACGACGACACGCTGGTCGGGCTGGGCGCGCTCAAGCGGCTCTCGGCCGATCATGGCGAGGTCAAGTCGATGCACACCGCGCAATCGATGCGCCGCCAGGGCGCCGGCAGCGCGATGCTCCTTCACATCATTGCCGCGGCGCGCGCGAGCGGCATGTCCCGGCTGAGTCTGGAGACCGGCTCCTGGGGCTATTTTCTTCCGGCGCAGGCGTTCTACCGCCGCCACGGCTTCGTCGAGTGCCCGCCCTTCGCAGACTATGTGCTCGATCCGAACAGCGTGTTCATGACGCTCGACTTGCGGACATCCTGAATCCTTAAAAGAACGCCCCGCTGGTCGAGTGAAGCGAGATTGAGGCTCGGCGCCGTCGCGATTCTTAATCGCCTGGAAACCATCGCGGTGTCACGACTAGGCGGGGACGTTCTTTGGGGACGCCATTTGGGGACTCCATGGCCTCGCGCGCGCAGCCGACGCTTCTCAGCGAATGGTGGCGGACGGTCGACCGGCTGTCGCTGGCGGCGCTCGGCGCCTTGATGCTCGGCGGCATCGTGCTCTGCCTTGCCGCGAGCCCGCCGGTTGCCGCGCGCATCGGCCTTGACCCGTTTCACTTCGTCAACCGCCAGGTGCTGTTCCTAATTCCCGCCGCCGGCGTCCTGATCGTGACGTCGTTCCTGTCGCCGCGCGAGATCCGGCAGTCAGCGCTAATCGTGTTCGTGGTCAGTCTGGTCCTGGTCGCGCTGACGCCGTTCCTCGGCGCCGAGATCAAGGGCGCACGGCGCTGGCTGGTGATCCTCGGCGTCAACATCCAGCCCTCGGAGTTTTTGAAGCCCGCCTTCGTGGTGCTGATCGCCTGGCTGTTCGGCGAATCCGACCGGCGCCCGGAAATGCCGGCGAACAGCATCGCGCTCGCTCTGCTCCTCCTCGTCGATGGCTTGCTGGTGCTGCAACCCGATTTCGGCCAGACCATGCTGATCACGCTGGTCTGGGGCGCGCTGTTCTACATGGTCGGCATGCGCTTTGTCTGGGTGCTCGGACTCGGCGCCACCGCGACCGTCGGCCTCCTCGCCGCCTTCTACACCGTGCCGCACGTCGCCCAGCGCATCAACCGCTTCCTCGATCCGACCTCCGGCGACACCTTCAACATCGACATCGCCACCGAATCCTTCATCCGCGGCGGCTGGTTCGGCCGCGGCCCCGGCGAGGGCACGATCAAGCGCATCCTGCCCGAAGGCCACACCGATTTCGTGTTCGCGGTGGCGGCGGAGGAATTCGGCGTCGTGCTTTGCCTCATTCTGGTCGCGCTGTTCGCCTTCATTGTGATCCGCGCGCTCACCAAGGCGATGCGCAACGACGACGCATTCATCCGTTTCGGCGCCGCCGGGCTTGCGATCCTGTTCGGGCTGCAGTCGACGATCAACATGGCGGTCAATCTGCACCTGATGCCGGCGAAGGGAATGACCCTGCCGTTCATCTCCTATGGCGGCTCCTCGCTGATCTCGCTCGCCTACGGCATGGGCATGCTGATCGCGTTCACCCGCGAGCGGCCGCGCGCGCGGCTTGAGGTCGCGCTCGCCGGACGAGGCTTTTGATGCCGCAAGGCGGCGCGCCGGTCTTGGTCGCGGCCGGCGGCACCGGCGGTCATCTGTTCCCGGCCGAGGCGTTGGCGGCGGCGCTAATCGAGCGCGGCCGCTCCGTGCATCTCGCCACCGACCGGCGCGCAGCGCGCTATGGCGGCGCGTTCGCCGATGCGACGGTCCACGTGATCACAAGCGACACGCTGCGCGCGCGCCATCCGCTCGCGCTCGCCAAGACCGCGCTCATGCTCGGCCTCGGCCTCGTTCAGGCGCGGGCCTTGATCGGCCGGCTCAGGCCCGCTGCCGTGATCGGCTTCGGCGGTTATCCGACCATTCCGCCGGTCTTGGCCGCCGCTTGGCGCGGCGTGCCGAGTCTGATCCACGAAGCCAATGCCGTGTTCGGTCGAGCCAACCGCCTGCTGGCGCCGCGGGTCGATGCCATCGCCACCGCCTTTCCCGGCGTGTCCGGCGGCGATCCCGGCCTTGCGGGCAAGACGACGCTGACCGGCAATCCCGTTCGCCCTGCCGTCGTCGCAGCCGCGGCGACGCCCTATCCGGGCGCGGGCGAGAAGCTGCGGCTCCTTATTTTCGGCGGCAGTCAGGGCGCGCGGATCATGGCCGATGTCGTTCCGGCGGCGGTCGCGCTCCTCGAGGCGAGCCTGCGAGCGCGGCTCGCTCTCGCACAGCAGGCGCGTGAGGAGGATTTGGGCCGCGTCCGCAGCGCCTATGCCGGCCTCTCGCTTGCCGCCGAGATTGCACCGTTCTTTGCCGACATGCCGGCGCGCATGGCGGCGAGTCATCTGATCGTTGCGCGCTCCGGCGCTTCGACCATTGCCGAGCTTGCCGCCATCGGCCGGCCGGCGATCCTGGTGCCGCTGCCGCATGCGCTCGACCAGGACCAGTTCGCCAATGCCGGCGAGCTTGAGGCTGCAGGCGGCGCGATTCGACTGGCGCAGGAGGCGTTTACGCCGCGCCGGTTGGCCGCCGAGATCGCCGCGCTCGCCGCCGCGCCGCAGCGGCTCGCCGCCATGGCGGCGGCGGCGCGCTCGCTTGGCCGGCTCGACTCCGCCGAACGGCTCGCCGACCTGGTGCTTGAGGTGGCGGGAACCCGCTCGACGCAGTAGCTTTGACGGCATCCTCGGTTACCGCCGGACTTGTTCCGGCCATCCGCGTTTCGCATTGATGCGAACCAAAGACGGGGATGCTGGTATTCAAGCCGGGCATGAGGAGGCTTGGAGAACGCATGAAGCTGCCGCTCGACATCGGCCCGGTGCATTTCGTCGGCATCGGCGGCATCGGCATGAGCGGCATCGCCGAGGTGATGCTCAATCTCGGCTACACCGTGCAGGGCACCGACCAGGCCGAGAGCGCCAACGTCAAGCGGCTGCGCGAGAAGGGGGTGAAGATCGCGATCGGGCACGGGGCCGAGCATCTGGCCGGCGCCCGCGTCGTCGTCGTCTCCTCGGCGATCAAGCCCGATAATGTCGAGCTTGCCGCGGCGCGGGCGCAGCGGCTGCCGGTGGTGCGCCGCGCCGAAATGCTCGCCGAGCTGATGCGGCTCAAAAGCTGCGTCGCCATTGCCGGCACCCATGGCAAGACCACGACCACCTCGATGGTCGCGGCGCTGCTCGACGCCGGCGGCTTCGATCCGACGGTGATCAATGGCGGCATCATCAACGCCTATGGCACCAATGCGCGGCTCGGCGCCGGCGACTGGATGGTGGTCGAGGCCGATGAATCCGACGGCACCTTCCTGCGGCTGCCCGCCGACATCGCCGTCGTCACCAATGTCGATCCCGAGCACCTCGACCACTTCAAGACCTTCGACGCGGTGCAGGAGGCGTTCCGCGCCTTCGTCGAGAACGTGCCGTTCTACGGCTTCTCGGTGATGTGCACCGATCATCCGGTGGTCCAGAGCCTGGTCAGCCGCATCGAGGATCGGCGCATCGTCAGCTATGGCGAGAACCCGCAGGCCGATGTGCGGCTCGTCGACGTCTCGCATGCCGGCGGCACCTCGCTGTTCACGGTCGTGTTTCGCGACCGCGCCGGGCATTTTTTGCACCAGATCAAGAACGTCGCGCTGCCGATGCCGGGCGTGCACAACGCGCTCGACGCCACCGCGGCGATCGCGGTCGCGCGCGAGCTCGGCGTCGGCGACGACGCCATCCGCAAGGCGCTCGCCAATTTCGCTGGCGTGCGCCGGCGCTTTACCCGCACCGGCATCTGGGACGGCGTCACCATCGTCGACGATTACGGCCACCATCCGGTCGAGATTGCCGCGGTGCTCAAGGCGGCGCGCGAATCGACCAAGGGCCAGGTAATCGCGGTGATGCAGCCGCACCGCTACACGCGGCTCGCGGCGCTGTTCGAGCAGTTCTGCACCTGCTTCAACGACGCTGACGCGGTGATCGTGGCGCAGGTCTATTCCGCCGGCGAAGCGCCGATCCCCGGCGCCGACCGCGATGCGCTGGTGCAGGGCCTGCGCGCCCACGGGCATCGCCATGTCGTCGCCCTCGACAGCCCGGAAAAGCTCGCCGCGCTGGTCGCGGGACTGGCGCAGCCCGGCGATTATGTCGTCTGCCTCGGCGCCGGCTCGATCACGCAATGGGCCTATGCGCTGCCGGGGGAATTGGCCGCCGGATGACCAAGTCCTGCCTTGCGGTGCGCCATGTCGCCTTCGAGGATCTCGGCCTGCTCGGGCCGCTCGTCGCGGCGCGCGGCTATGATGTGCGCTACCACGACGCCGGTATCGAGCCGTTCGACGCCAACACGCTCGCCGCGCCCGATCTCGTGATCGTGCTGGGCGGTCCGATCGGCGTCTACGAGGGCGACGCCTATCCGTTCATCGCCGCCGAGATCGCCGCGATTTCAGCGCGCCTCGACGCCGGCAAGCCGATCCTCGGCATCTGTCTCGGCGCGCAGATGATGGCGGCGGCGCTCGGCGCGCGCGTTGCGCCGGGCCCGGTCAAGGAGATCGGCTGGGCGCCGCTGACGCTGACGCCGGCCGGGCAGGCTTCGGTGCTGGCGCCGCTCGGCGCCAAGCCGGTGCTGCACTGGCACGGCGATAATTGCGAGCTGCCGGCACGATGCGAGCGCCTCGCCTCGACGCCGAATTGTCCGGTCCAGGCATTCGCGCGCACGCCGTCGCAGCTCGCGCTGCAGTTTCACCTCGAGACCGAGCCGGCACGGTTCGAAAGCTGGCTCGTCGGCCACGCCGTCGAGCTCGCCAAGGCCGGCCTCGACCCGCGCAAGCTGCGCCAGGAGGCGCGCGCGCTCGGGCCGGCGACGCGCGAAGTTGGCAGCAAAGTGCTATCAGCCTGGCTCGACGCGGCAGCCTGACGAGCGCATGAGTTTTCCCGACATCGTCCACGACCTGAAGGCAACAATGCCGGCCCTGCGCGGCCGGCTCTTGGCCAACCAGTCGCTCGCCGAGCTGACCTGGTTTCGCGTCGGCGGACCGGCTCAGGTCTTGTTCATGCCGGAGGACGAGGACGACCTTGGCTACTTGCTCGGCAAACTGCCGCCGGAAATTGCGGTCACCGTCATCGGCCTCGGCTCGAACCTGATCGTGCGCGAGGGCGGCGTGCCGGGCGTCGTGGTCCGGCTCGGCCGCGGCTTTGCCGATGTCGCGATCGAGGGCGTCGATGTCCGCGCCGGCGCCGCGGTCCCCGACGTCAAGGTAGCGCGCGCGGCGCAGGAGGCCGGCATTGCCGGCCTGGCGTTCCTGCGCGGCATTCCCGGCGCGATCGGCGGCGCGCTGCGCATGAATGGCGGGGCCTATGGCCGCGAGACCAAGGATGCGCTCCTCGAAGCGCGCGCGGTCGATCGCCGCGGCGGCGTTCACGTGCTGCGCAACGCCGACATGCATTACGCCTATCGGCATTGCGGCGCGCCGGAAGATCTGATTTTCACGCAGGCCTTGTTCCATGGCGAACGCGGCGATCCGGCGGCGATCGCCGCGGAAATGGACAAGATCACCGAGTCGCGCGAGGCGACGCAGCCGATCAAGAGCCGCACCGGCGGCTCGACCTTCAAGAATCCGCCCGGCCGCAAGGCCTGGGAGCTGATCGACGCGGCCCGATGCCGCGGCCTGCGCGTCGGCGACGCGCAGGTCTCCGAGCTGCACTGCAATTTTCTGATCAACCTCGGCAACGCCACCGCAGCCGACATTGAGACCTTGGGCGAGACCGTGCGCCGGCGCGTCAAGGACCATTCGGGCGTCGCGCTCGAATGGGAAATCAAGCGGATCGGGGTCGCGGCGTAGAGCATGATCCGGAAAAGTGGAAACCGGTTTCCCGCCTTCGCGAAGCCCGCTTCGGCGGGCGAAGCAAGGTCCGAAAAGATCATGCTCCTCTAACTCGCCATCGGGATCGGCCCAGCGGGGTTCAGGTCTTCTCTACCGACCGCGTCATTCCGGGGCGCCGCATGGCGGCGAGCCCGGAATCCATAGTCCTGGCGTCGGTGATTATGGATTCCGGACTTGCCGCTGACGCTGCAATCCGGAATGACGGGGCTGCCGTGTTGTCACGAGCGCGCGCGGCGCCGACCGCCTCGGTCGGGTGCCGCGACGCCGCCCTCGCGGCGCAAGCCCTCGACCTTTTCACAATTGTCGATTCTATTGCTGATCCAGCGAATCAGCGGAACCGGCTCAGCGAGCCTGCCGAATGATGGCCAAGCACGTCGCCGTTCTGATGGGAGGCTGGTCGGCCGAGCGGGAGATTTCGCTGCGCTCGGGCAAGGCCTGCGCCGCGGCGCTGGAGCGCATCGGCTATCGGGTCACGCCGATCGACGCCGGGCGCGATGTCGCGACCGTCATCGGCGCGCTCAAGCCGGATGTCGCGCTTAACGTGCTCCATGGCCGGCCCGGCGAAGACGGCACGCTCCAAGGCGTCCTCGAGATCCTCGGCATCCCCTATAGCCATTCCGGCGTGCTCGCGTCGGCGCTCGCCATGCACAAGGTCTTCGCCAAGGAGATCTTCCGCGCCGCCGGCGTGCCGGTCGCCGAGCACAAGGTGGCGTCGCGGATCGAGGCCGCAACGCAGCACCTGATGCCGCCGCCTTACGTGGTCAAGCCGATCGCCGAGGGCTCGAGCGTCGGCGTTTTCATCGTCACCGAGGGGCATTCGCGGCCGCCGCAGGAGCTATTCCGCGACGACTGGCCGTTCGGCGAGGAGGTGATGATCGAGCGCTACATCCCCGGCAAGGAGCTCACCTGCGCCGTCCTCGGCGACCGCGCCCTCGACGTGATCGAGATCGTGCCGGCGGCGCGGTTCTACGATTACGAGGCCAAATACGCCGCTGGGGGCTCGCAGCACCTGCTGCCGGCTAAAATTTTACCAAATGTTTACCAGGAGGTCCGCAGATTGAGTCTAGCTGCCCATAGCGCGCTTGGCTGCCGCGGCGTGAGCCGCGCGGACTTCCGCTACGACGATCGGGGGACGGGAAAGCTGGTCTGTCTTGAGATCAATACCCAGCCGGGCATGACCGAGACTTCGCTCGTGCCGGAGCTGGCGGCGTATGCGGGCATCCCCTTCGATGAGCTGGTGCGATGGATGGTGGAGGACGCCTCGACCAATCGCTGACGGGTTCGGGGCCAGCAATGACGGAAGCGACCGGCGCGCCGATTGACGGGCCGGCCTTGCCGCGCGTCGATATCGGTCTTGCGCGCTGGCGTGGCGGGCGCTTCGCCTCCTGGAAGCCCCGTCGCCCGCGGTTCGGGCGCTGGGCGGCAAGATTCGCGCGGCTGCCGCCGCCCGGTCTCGGCCTTGCCGGCTCGGCGCTCCTGCTCGGCGCGACCATTGCCTACGGCGCCGTTGCCGGCGGCCATGTCGGCGCGTTCGTCACCGCCTTCAAGGACGCCGGCGACAGCGCCGCCAACGCGATCGGCTTTCGCATCGCCGCGATCTCGCTCAGCGGCGAAAAGGAAGTCAGCCGCGAGGAGGTTCTGACCATCGCCGGCGTCACCGGCCGCGCCTCGCTCCTTTTGCTCGACGCCGACGCTGCGCGTAAGCGGCTCCTCGCCAATCCGTGGATCGGCGATGCCGCGCTGCTCAAGCTTTATCCCGACCGCCTGCAGATCACGATCACCGAGCGGCAGGCCTTCGCGCTGTGGCAGCAGGACCGCCGCGTCAGCGTCATCGCTGCCGACGGCACCGTGCTCGAGCCGTTCGTCGAGGACCGCTATCTCGGCCTGCCGCTGGTGGTCGGCCGCGGCGCGCAGCTCCAAGCGAGCGATTTCCTAGCCGTCATCAACCGCTACCCGGAGATCCGCGCGGCGCTGCGCGCCTCGATACTGGTGGCGGAGCGGCGCTGGAATCTGCGGCTCAAGAACGGCATCGACGTCGAGCTGCCGGAAACCAACCTGGCGCCGGCGCTCGACCGGCTGATCGCGCTCGACCGTGACAAGAAGCTCCTCTCGCGCGACATCCTCGCCGTCGATCTGCGCTTGCCCGACCGCGTCGGCGTGCGGCTCTCCGAGGCGGCGGCGCAGGCGCGCGAGGATGCGCTTAAGGACACCAAGAAAAAGAAGGGCGGCGACGCATGAGCGCCCTCAACTACGGCCTGACCCCGAAGATGAGGCCGATCGCGCCGCGCAAGACCGCGCTGGTCGCCGCGCTCGACATCGGCACCAGCAAGATCGCCTGCATTATTGCCCGGCTGCGGCCGCATCCGCCGCAGCAGATGCTGCCGCGCCGGAGCCATGCCATCGAGGTCATCGGTTTCGGCCACACCCGGGCGCGCGGCACCAAGGCCGGCGGCGTCGTCAATCTGGCGGAGGCCGAGGGGTCGATCCGCCACGCCGTCGATGCCGCCGAGCGCATGGCCGGCCTCGAGATCGAGTCGGTGGTGCTGTCGATTTCGGCCGGCCGGCTCGGCAGCGCGCTGTTCGCCGCCGAGATCGACATCGCCGGCGCGGCGGTGTCGGCCGGCGACATCGCCCGCGTGCTCGCCGCCGGCCGCCGGCAGTCGCTGCGCGATGGCCGCGCGGTGCTGCATGCGCTGCCGGTGAGCTATTCGATCGACGGCGCCAACGGCGTGCGCGATCCGCGCGGTATGCTCGGCACGCGCTTCGGCGTCGACATGCACGTCGCCACCGCCGACAGCGCCGCAGCGCGCAATCTGATGCTCGCGGTCGAGCGCTGTCATCTCTCGATAGAGGCCATGGTCGCGAGCCCCTATGTTGCCGGCCTCGCCGCGCTCGCCGACGACGAGGCCGATCTCGGCGCCGCGTTGATCGATCTCGGCGCCGGCACCACCACGATCGCGGTGTTCCTCGGCGGCCGCTTTGTTCATTGCGAAGGCTTCGCGCTCGGCGGCGTCAACGTCACCATGGACCTCGCCCGCGGGCTCAATTGCGGCATCGCCGGCGCCGAGCGAATCAAGACGCTTTATGGCAGCGTGCTTGGCGGCGGATCCGACGAAGCCGACATGATCACAGTGCCGCCAATCAACGCCGATGAACGCGACCAGACGCAGTTCGTACCCCGCGCGGCGCTCGTTCACATCATCAGGCCGCGCGTCGAGGAGATCCTTGAAATGGTGCGCGACCGGCTCGCGGCGTCGGTGTTCGCCGCCGAGCCGCGCGGCCGGGTGATCCTGACCGGCGGCGCGAGCCTGCTCAACGGCTTACCCGAGCTCGCTTCGCGCATGCTCGGCCGGCCGGTGCGCATCGGCCGGCCGCTCGGCATTGCCGGACTGCCCGAGGCGGCGAAAGGCTCGGCCTTTGCCGCGGCGGCGGGTCTCCTGGTTTACCCGCAGGCGGCGCACCTCGAGCATTTCGAGGCGCGCGGGCAGCGCTACCTGATGAACGGCACCGGCGGCTATCTCGCCCGGGTCGGACAATGGCTTCGCGAGAGCTTCTGATGAGGCGCGAACGCGAAGCTGGACAATTGCAGCGGCCGGCGGCGGACCGGCCGAGGCCGGGCGTCGACGACGTCCGCGTTTGAGAGAAGAGGCAATCATGACCATCAATCTGAAAATCCCCGATATCCGTGAGCTCAAGCCGCGCATCACCGTATTCGGGGTCGGCGGTGCCGGCGGCAACGCCGTCAACAACATGATCACCGCCGGCCTGCAGGGCGTCGACTTCGTGGTCGCCAACACCGACGCGCAGGCGCTCACCATGTCGAAAGCCGAGCGCATCATTCAGATGGGCGCGCAGGTGACCGAGGGGCTCGGCGCCGGCTCGCAGCCCGAGATCGGCCGCGCCGCCGCCGAGGAGGTGATCGACGAGATCCGCGACCATCTCTCCGGCGCCCATATGGTGTTCGTCACCGCCGGGATGGGCGGCGGCACCGGCACCGGCGCCGCCCCGATCATCGCCAAGGCGGCGCGCGAAGTTGGCATCCTCACCGTCGGCGTCGTCACCAAGCCGTTCCATTTCGAAGGCCAGCGCCGCATGCGCACCGCCGAGAGCGGCATCCTCGAGCTGCAGAAATGCGTCGATACGCTGTTGATCATTCCCAACCAGAATCTGTTCCGGGTGGCGAACGAGAAGACCACCTTCGCCGACGCCTTCGCCATGGCCGACCAGGTGCTGTATTCCGGCGTCGCCTGCATCACCGACCTGATGGTCAAGGAAGGCTTGATCAATCTCGACTTCGCCGACGTCCGCGCGGTGATGCGCGAAATGGGCAAGGCGATGATGGGAACCGGCGAAGCCGAGGGCGAGAAGCGGGCGCTGACCGCCGCCGAAGCCGCGATCTCCAACCCGCTGATCGACGACGCCTCGATGAAGGGCGCCAGGGGGCTCCTGATTTCGATCACCGGCGGCCGCGATCTCACCCTCTACGAGGTCGACGAGGCGGCGACCCGCATCCGCGAGGAAGTCGACCAGGACGCCAACATCATCGTCGG
>Ga0187769_10002036_pt1 | contig 11728 bp, 15 predicted proteins | sample 0116_SJ02_MP02_1_FD_133140 | JGI IMG/M metagenome (GOLD analysis project Ga0187769, IMG submission 133140) | Tropical peat soil microbial communities from peatlands in Department of Meta, Colombia - 0116_SJ02_MP02_10_MG | ecosystem: Environmental > Terrestrial > Soil > Wetlands > Peat | place... | reverse complement strand
TGAAGAAAGAGTACTACCCGGAGACGGAACCTGCCGTGCTCGTGGTTGTTGACACATCGGTACTAACTCGCTGGGCGCGGGTGCTTGTGCAGTTGGGCAAGCTCTTTGTCACTTTCTTATCCTCGACGCCCATTGGGCTGATACTATACGACGACGATAACGTGGTTGACCAAATCTCACCCTCGACCGGTACGCATAGCCGACTGTTGATTCTTCGCTCGCTGTTGACCGGCCCGAGTAAGTCTGAGCCGCGTGGTTCGACACGAAATGGCATGAGGCTTCATGAGGAACTCGCCGAATTGACAGGGCTGCTTCAGTCGACTTCGAGAAATACTCCCGGCCGGAGAGTTGACGTGTTTGCGCAGAGCCTGCTGCCATACTACGAGAATGACCTCGTCAAATACTCCCTGGACCTCAAACGGCAAGGCGCCTTCCGCGCATTCGAAACAATTTCTGGCGGAGATCCTATGCTTGTGATAGCCGTGTGCAATTACGATAGCGACACAAGGGGACTCTGCGAGGGCGCCATATTGGCCAACACTTCCGGGCATAAGGTTGTCCTCGCAATCATCGGCAGCACAAGAGATGCGGTGTCACCTGAAGTTTTAGCCTTACAGGAGGCTGGAATACAGGTGGTGCAAGCTGGGAGCGCCGATTTGGCAAACGCAATTCGTCAAGCCATAGCTGGTATCCCTGCCATGCGGATCAGAAATCCTCGCCGACTCCAGCATTCGCGCATAGGCGCTAGGACGTGAATGTCATAGCTCTTAGGCAAATGCCTGACCAATTCAACGACATAGCTTCCAACACCTCCCCATACGGGGAGAAACTCGGGAGCGAGAACGCATATCTTCATGGTCTAACTTTCCGAACACGTCCGTAACATGACGTATACTCTTGCCCCGACGAATTTACTCCGTGCTGGGACGTGATGCTCGTTGGAGTTCTGATTGATGTCCCCTATGAATTCTAGGGTTGCCTAGAGCTCGTGGCATACAAGCTACCGGCAATCACTTAACTGGTTCTGTCCCGCTTTGACAACCATAGGTTCAACTTCTTCATGAACACGATTTTTTGAATGACCTCATACATGTAGAAAAATCAAGCTAACAATATTCCACTGAACAATAGATGCCATAAACACAACTCATTTTTTCAGCTGACAAAACTACCGAGAATGCTGTTCGTGGGGATCCGCTCTGCAGTGGTTCTTGCCAAGGTATTTCAGCCCTGAAGCAGGTTGGAATCGAATTCCGTTTAACCTTATATGAGGTCTCAGTTCTTTTCTTGCGCAGGTGGAAAAGGTGAGTAAGGATCAGAGTTATGGGTTCATCATATTCCTTGTCTCCTTAATTGTGGCCGTCGGTTACTTGGCTGCCTTCTTCTCCCCGTGGATTGGTCTGGATCCACGGTTGCAATTTTACGCGATAGCAATCCCGGTTTTACTCCTTGTACTCCTGGTTTTGTTTATCTCCGTCTGGATCGGTTGGACCATGCTGACCACTCCTCCTCCCGCTCCACTTGAACCGGAGACCCCAGAACCTGCGACCGAGCCCTCAAAACCTGCAACCGACTAATCAAATCAACACCCCGGCGAATACGAGGGGCTCGATTAGCTTCGGCTGTATGGTACTCTCACGTTGGTAATGTTATGCTCGTCTACTCGTTTGGCGCAATCAGGATAGCCGCTACTTGGTTCCGTCTAGTGCCCTAGCAAAACCAACCTAACCTCTCGACAGACGTAAGGGCCGGTGATCAAGGCGAATAACTGACTGGTTTATCGAACCTAGACAGAAGTTTCAGGCAGGCTTCGGCGCAAGGTTTTGGATTTCAATTCGCGTGAATAGGATTGTCACTTAGCTACGTATCCGCCTTCTTCCGCCTTAGTCGCAGTGTAGGAATATTTTCGTCCTCTTACTTTCATGTGCATTTCATGACTCGCAGGGAACTTAAAACCATCTGGTCGCAGGCGTGGCAAGGATCTAGTCTAGCGCGCTGAGACTGTGAGTTCCCTCGTAGCTTCTCCCTGAGAACGGATAAGTGCAGATCCAATGCCGTTGGAAATTTCGCTTGGTCTCCTGGCGTGCCGCTCTCTAATTTCCCTCTCACTTTCGCGAATGCTGGATTCCAGTTGCTTGCTCGACATGACCTCGACGGTTGCCCATATCTCATCTTCAGGAATACCCTCAGTTGTACCCTCCCTTCGACGAAGGCCTGGCTGGCCGATTTGTGGGGTTAGAACGCATGTGAAGCCGGTCCCGTAGTACCGACCGGCGTTCCAGAGTGGACTCAGCTTTCGGCGGGTTATGATGGGAGTTCACGCGCATGTCATGCGAAGTTGGAGATTTCACGCGCATGTCACGCATAATTCAGGGAATCTTCTAGGGTTCTCTGAGGTTTTGCGCGCACGTCGCGTGAAACCTAAGCAGGAGCAATGATATCCGAGCCAGATTCACGCGCACGTCACGCTAACTTGCGAAGTTCACGCGCATGTCACGTGAACATAAAATGCCTAACCAAACCCCTCTCCCCCATTTTGCCTCATCGCAGGCATTTTCTCGCTGAGTGCGCGGAGGGTCGAAGATATGGGACTAAGAAGGCGTCTCGCACGTCTGCCAGCGTCTGCAGCGAAGCTGGATGGGAATGTTACCCTAATCCCGATCACGTACATGCCGCGTAACAGATCGAACTGGTAACTCTCTACCTCTCCAAGACCATGCATACGAGCTAGAACCCTAGGAATAAGGAAGTGTTGCACCGGGGCCTCATCAAACCTCAGACTCCACGCACCGAAAACCGACACCACCAACTCCCTACCCTTGAAAACACTTGAGCAAGCACATCCCCCAACCGCGTCGAAATCAAACTCTCCCGTCCGTCACTCCGACCATGTGCCGAACTCACCCCCTCAGAATCGAGCATCTGCGAAGCGGACGAATCCTTCGTAAAGGAGACGGACGCCGGCGAAACGCCGGACAACCCCGGTGAGGTTCTGGATATCGTGGCTTTAAGGATGGAGACGAACTCTTCGGCCGACATGTCGCGGGGCAAGCCTGTTTCCACCTTGACCGTTAAGGTCTCGGCGCCTTCACCTGTACGCCTCACGAACCTCCGTGAGACAAGAACCTTACCGGGTTGGCCCTGCCCCATCCTGCCTCTACTCTCCTTCAACGTCAATATCCTCGACAATATTCTCGGGCTGAGAATTAGGGGGAGGGTCTGGGGGGTACAGTAGCTTCCTACGCCCGTCGCTCGGATCCGGCTGCTCAAGAACCAGCCCGCAATCCACCAACCCGGGCACAATCTCCCGCCTAAGCGTCTCATCCGCCAAATGACGCCCATAGTATTCGAAATAGCGGCTTAGAATCCGCCTCCTATCCACCGCCCCCTCCCCATCCAATAACGGTTTGATAACCGCCTCATACACCTCGTAAACGGAAGGAGACAAACCTAACTCGTTAGGCTTCGCAATCCGACCGTACAATTCAAACCCAGCGTCCACATCCTCCTGCCTCGCAACAATCGACTGACTACCCCGCCGCTCACGCCACCACAGACTCAACAACGCATGAGCCTTGATGAGACTAAGGATTCGAGGCAGATCCCTTTGATGCCTTGGCGCCAAACGTTTATGCGAACTTACAAAACGCTCGTAGACCTGTTCCTGCTGCTCTATTACCACCTGCCTAACGTTCGCGGCTTGGATGGCTTCAATCCGGTCTCGGAGCCACTTCCGCAGCGGATGAGAGTCCACCCACTCCCGAAACGTCTGCCTATCGCTAACCCTCTTCACTGCGAGCTGTAGGCTTTCCTGAAGCTTCTCAACGCTGACCTCGGGTGAGAGGATGAAAACTCGTGTCTTCTCCTGCTCGTCAAGCGACAGCTTAGCGGCGCAGAGAATCACCGTCGGATAACCCTCCAAGATAACGTTCTTCGTCCTCATCCGACCTTTCGTTGACTTGTCCGTTATCTTGTACAGCAACTCGCGCTGATCATGACTCATTAAAGGACGCAACCTCTCTAGCAGGGAGTAGTGGGGTTGGTCTAGGAAGACGAGAATCTTCTGCCTCAAATCCACCCTCAAAACCCCAGCCTCCTTATCCCACTTCCCCTGATCATGGAAGAAAGCGGTTGGGGATGCGGATGCGATCCTCAAGACCGCATCCTGAGACAAGTCTCGGAAATAAGCTACCACCTCCAACGCATTGTATGTCTTACCGCCACTGGACTCCCCCGCCATCAAAATGTTCACTTGGTCTTCATCCGTGAATGTTAGGAGGCAGCCGGATAGTAGGATGAGCTTCGTCGAAATATCCCGTCGGATAGTCGAACCTAACGCCTCACTAACCTCATCGAACCCCACGGGTCGCTGAACCGCGCCCCAATAAGCAGCCGCTAACTCGTCGACTGTCACGTGTAACCTACCGCAGAGGGTTGCCTCGAAATTTGGGTCGTAGCGTTCTTGCAGCGTGAACGGGCCCAGTTCCGTTTCTCCCACCCTATAGTAGTAGCCGGCGGCGGTTATCCTGCAAACGAGACGAGTTGAGTCTGGTGCGTCACCGTTTCCTTGAGATGGACCCCCAGATGCTTCCCCTATTTTTTGACTCGACATGAAATCGCTCTGTGAATGAGCATTAAAAGCCGGAGCGTCGTGATTTCACATTTCTGAAGACATAGCGCCTCCTCTCTGCCGGATAGGGAAGATTCACGTATGTATGCGGGTTAAGTTGGAGGGCCAAGTCGAAGCCTAGGCTGGCCACGCGACTCTTTATCTCGGATTAGGGTGCCGATGAGTTTCCATAGCGTCGGAGCGTCGTAGCGGTCTGGATCTGAAGTGTCCTTTTCCTGTCCCGATGGAGAACGTCGAAGCTATCCTCACCGGCGTGGGAGGCATTCTCGAAACCAAGCTTCCTACGGATAATCGAGACTAGGTCGGGTTTAACCTCTATCCCAACACTGTTTCTTCCCAATTCCCGTGCAACCGCCATCGTCGTCCCGGAACCGCAAAAGGGATCCAGCACCGTCTCGCCTACGTAAGAGAAGAGGCTGATTGCTCGGTAAGGTAGTTCCCGGGGGAACGCAGCGATTCCATGTTGGAGTTTCGATTGGGGGAGAACGTTGGTCATTTGCCACAACGTCGAAAACCATTTTTTAATCTGAAATTCTTCGATGTTGATTCTCGACAATTCTCTTATCTCTGGGCTGACAGATCGGTATTCGAACCTTCCCTTCTGCAGGATCAGTATGCTCTCAAGCAGATTATCCGGGTAGAAGTACATGGGGTATGGGTTTTGGAGTAGGACGCCGCTTCGTCCACTTATCCGCAGGTAGCCGTCCGGCTTCTTCCACACAATTCTATCCCTATACCTAAAATGCGCATCCATGAAGATTCTCGTCGCGTCCGCAACGATCGGGTACTTCTCTCCCTTAACCAACATGTCATCAACATTCAGAACCACAATTCTTCCATCCGCCAACACCCTGAACAATTCCTTGGCGACCTTCTCCAAGAGCCTCAAGTATTCTCCATAATCACCGAACAGATTCGGAGAGTCGAACGGGGCATTGTAAAATGGCGGGGACGTCACCACAAGTTGGATTGAGCCTGATGCTATCTCACGCATCGTCCTGCAGTCTCCAATGATCAGCCTGTGATTCGTTCCTTGCCTCGTGGGAGTTGAGTATCGTTGTTCTATCTGTCTGCTCATGCAATGGCTGCGCTGATGCTTTAGAAGAGCGCCCGAATCAATTTCTCAAATTCTCACATTCACGCCCGTCACATCTTAGAGCGGAGGGAATGCCAGAACGTAGTTGAGGTTTTCAGGGTAATCAACTTGAATTGAGGGAAGGATAAACCTAACGAGAAGCGCTGTTACCGAAAACGCATTACCTTAGTCACACAACGTCCATTCTCGACCAACCCAATTTCACACATCCAAGTGTGAACCATGGGATCACCGCAACAGAAGCAAGAATTGAGCGATGAGCAATTCCTACAGCGTTGGGAAACAGTTGACCTCCCAATCGAAGATACCGAAACACGCTACTATAGGAAACTATTCGGTCCATGTCCGAAATGTGGTACCGGCAAGAGCGAAGAAAGCCTTCGCGTTAATGGTGAAGTATACATCATCAGGTTCAGTTGCGATCACTGTACCACTCCGGCTGAGGAAGTCAGACTAGGAGCCTCACGAAAATTCTGGCTCGGCAAAGCAAGGGAAAGCGCGTACATCACACGACACATAATCAATGATCCGATCTTCGGAAGGTCCATAGTTGTTTGGCGTAGGCACCCTTCATCGTCCGACAGCACTTGGGGCACAGCATACAAGACTTTCACTCAAGCTCAGAAGGTCAGCGTTGACGACGATAATCGACTTGGAATGTTCGAACTCACCCACTGCGCCAACTTCGACGAAATGTTCGGATCGCCGATCTTCCGACCATTGGGGAAGTGGCGCGGGAAAGAATCAATAGCGCGAGGAAACAGGAAACAGATTAGCAGCGTCGGACTCTTCTCCCTACCCCCCATAATCACCTGCCCTGGAGCCGGCGTCTGTAAGAACTATTGCTACGCGAAAAAGGAGTATACACGGTACAAGAACGTAGGAACGGCGTGGAGAAGGAACCTCGCCGAGTCAAAGAAAAGCACTTTCGTTAACGATGTAGTCGGTTGGCTGCGAATCCACTCCGATACGGTGAAAGCATTCAGGATGCACGAATCAGGAGACTTCTACTCGCAACCATACGTTGAGAAATGGGCGCAGATCGCCGAAGCATCACCCCACATCCACTTCTACACTTACACGAAATCCCTAGCCCTAGACTTGAAACCCCTGACTCGCCTCCCAAATTTCACGGTCGTAAAATCCTACGGGGGAAAATACGACAAACACCCACGAGTAGGCATCGACGACAACACGGATCATTACGCGAACGTTGTCAATGGAAAGAGGAATGTGAAGAGAGGAGAATACCTTTGTCCTGCCGTAGCAGCTGCCAAGAACCAGAAGGAAAAGATTTGCGGAATCCGCTGCCGATACTGTTGGGGACGAGACGAGAATGGACAAAGCTACCAAGTCAAAGTTTGCTTCCTGAAGCACTAATCGCCACCCCTGACGCATAGAGGTCAGGGCTTACTTGCGAATAATGCTTCGGAGACCCACCATTGAGCCCCCAGGTTATACCAGCTAAGATAGCAGTGAAGACGGCAGAAGCCGAAACATTGAGGGAACTGCATAACATGCTTTGGGTCGACGGAGCACGGCAGTCTACCCGGATACTCATTTCACTTCTGCTTCGGAAATTAGTAGAAAGTGAGACCGAAGGAGTTCCTATTGAACAGGCCGCTGAAATGCTACGGTGCAGTCCTTCTCAAGTTAAGCTCAAGCTTGATCGGCTACTCGAGAAGGCTCCGGATCATCACATACTCGTCGGGCTCAAACCTGGAAGGGTATGCTTTTCGGGAAACCTGTTAGTGAGCAACACGCGCCGCATCAACGATTGGCAAGGACATGTGCGACGGTTGAAACGTTCAGTTACTTGGAAGCAGGTCCGGAAGCTTCCTCCACCCCCAAAAACCTTCACAATGCCCGAAGCTACCCGGTACCTGAAGCGCCCCCAAAAACAGACGACGAATCTCTTATCAAATTGGCTCGACGAAGCCTACATTGGAATGTTCATGATGAACGACAGACCAATTTTCTTTGGTCGATTATTCTAAACTCGATTGAACTTAGCGGACGTCCCATAAGTGTCAGCTAGAATGTGAGCGAATCGACCTTCCTCCATTTTGCTTTGGAGCGATTACTCATCGCTGTCGCCCATGGCGCTGTGTAGGCCCAGTCCTGTTCATCACAGAGGAATAGTTTGGCGCTTAATTTTTCATCTGAACCTATCTGATTAAGAGTAGTTCTCCTTTGGTTAGGGCGGAGGGAGGGAGTGTTTCGGTTTGGGTTTGGAGTTGAAGTCGAGCCAGCAGGGATCTCTTTCAAAGAGCTTTTCGGCTAGGTACTCGGCTTCGTTGTCGTTAGCCGACTCCCTCAACCGCCACTCGTCCTCCACCGTGAAGTTGACTTCCTCAAGTTTGTCACGGGCGTCATCCCTCCGTAAACTAACCGTCGTGCTCCCATTCAACTCCTCAATCACCTGACTCATCACCCCTATCCCGGCGGGCAGGTAGAACAGAACGAGGCCTCTGATCTGGTCGGCTGCTTCCTCCTTCCAAGCGTTCAGCTCCTTCTCGTCCTCGGGAGGGAAGAACTGGTGAGCAAGTTTGCGTGCTTGGAATTCGAAATATCTAGGGATCACCCAGACTCTACGCTGATGGTCCCAACGGTGCGGTTTAATCTTCTTCAGCTCCGCGTTGAATTCGGGATCGTATGGAGCTTCGATGAGGACGTCGTCACCATTCAGAACAATCTTAATCCTAGTGCTTCCCGTCATTGTCCATCAACCATACTTTATGATTCGCTTTTAAAACACGGGAACCGAAGAAAAGAGAACAGGCAGGATCGAGCGTGAGATCACGTCAAGGAGAATACAAATCCGCCGTTACATTCGACACGTCCAGATCCCATATACTTGGACACACCGAGTATGTTAACACTGGCCAATCGCGTAGCAAACTACTGAGGAAATGACGACCAATCTAACAAGTTAGGTAACGAGAACTTGACGCTACCCTGTCTGGCTTACCTAGGATTGTTATTAGAAGTAAGTCTATCGTTCGTCTTGGTGATCAGAACTCCATCAATAGTGGAACTTTCGAAAACGGAAGAACAAACGGCGGCTTTACGGATTCGTTATGCTCCTGCTAACTTGACGGAGACGTTGAAGAGGCCCTGCTGTTCTCTATGGATAATTTTAGTTTACGCGTTCTCAACGTACTTTGAGAGTTCTCGGTTTGGCGCATCGCTGAATTCAAGCTGCAGTTTCTGGTAGAGCTTCTTTGCTATGGCGGTTTCCACGATCGGCGAAGCTTTACCGATGTCCCTCTCCAGCGCCGAGTAGAATGTTGGTAGGTGTTGTGGTATTTTGTCGAAGGGGACATTACGTTGACGCGTTTTCAGGATGATTTGATACGCCATCGAGCTTGGCTGGCGGATGCTATTCCTACTATAATGTAGGAATAAATTCAAATAAGCGGTAAGACATCCAGTTTGCTATGAACTTCAAGCGCGTGGTCGGCGCTAAGGGTCAGGTAGTAATTCCGAAGGATGTCAGGGAACATCTAGGAATACGTCCGGGCTCCGAGATAGTCTTTCAAGTTGAAGGGAAGGACACTATTGTGAAACCAAGCGAGTCTCCCTCTGACTTTGTTCACGGATATGTTTCCGTGATAACAGGGAAATTGAGACACCGGACCAAATGGGAAGATCTTATTGAAGAAGAAGCTCTCGAAGAAGTCGCTGTACATCGACAGTAACATCTTCATCTACCCGGCAATCTATGATCCAAACGTAATTGAGGAAGCGGCTCGGGCGAAAGCTAAGCTTCTGGAAATCGCCTCAGGCACTATAGAAGGTTACACTTCGGCATTGACTTGGGATGAAGTGACATGGGTTGTTCGTCGGCTTTTCGGCTCGAAGCAAGCTTCCGCGCAGGGCGCCAGCTTCCTAAAGTTCCCTAACCTCACGCTGCTGAAAGCCGATGCTGAAGTGCTGTTCCAAGCTCAATCCATTATCGAAGAGTTTGAGGTTAAGCCTAGGGACGCGATCCATGCTGCATCGGCCATGCTGAACCGAATCCGCCAAATACTCAGTTATGACAAAGACTTCGACGCAATTCCAACCTTGTCTAGGGTTACTCCCTGAGGGAGAAGGAAAACTATGTGGCGGACGGAAAGGACTTCAACCTAGTTTTTTGTCGAGAAGATTAAGGAAATCAAGGGACGACGTTGGAATCCCGAGCGACGAGTTTGGACTATCCCTAAAGAATCAGAAGCTAAAGCTCGTAAACTTGTCCACACCTTCTTTCCAGCTCGATAACCCTGAGGGCTGGAAGGAGACAGTCACCGAGATCTGAGGGCATGTCCTAGTATGCCTGTCCGACGGTTCATCGTTATGTTCCAGCGTGAAGAGGCGGATGGGTCAACCGTAGTAAGCCTAAGCCACCTCGACGCCCTCAAACTCGAAGAAGCGAATGTCACCATTGACGACGATTTCCGTCTCAGGGAAACGATCAATGATGACGAAGCCGAACAGGCGCACTTTGGCTAGACGCGTTCATAGGCGAATAAAGTTTTATATCGGATAAATAGCTTTTGTCGGATAGACTGCATTGTCGGAAATAATCCTGACCGTTGGAACCAAGGGCGAGATATACACGAACGATGCCCTACGGAAGAGGGTCGGCATTAGGAAGAGGGGGAAAGTGAAAGCTAACGTATCAAAGGGCAAACTCATCATTGAACCGATGCCGTCGTTGGAGGAGCTGATAAGCACCCCCGTGATCAAGATAACCGTAAGAGAAGCGAAGAGAGTCAGCGAAGAAGCTCAGAAAGAAGAAGGAGCCTATGGCTGAACTTCTTCTCGACACTACCTACCTCCTGCCCATCTTTGGCGTGTCCGTCGGATTGAAGAACTTCGACAAATCCTTCGGGAAGCTACTCCGCTCTTTTTCGCTCCACTACAACCCCGCGAGTATGATCGAGGCGAAGTGGACAGTGCTGAAGTTGGCGAGGACGAACCCCGAAAAGAGGGAAGCGCTCTTCACCGCGTACCGGACGGGTTTGAAGGTTCTGGCCGCGGACGACAGATTGAAAGAAACCGCTCTAACCAACGATGTTGTGGAAAACGTTGCCGACCAACTCCTCACCAAAGAAGAAGTGAAAGATTACTTCGACAGGCTGATCTATGGCACCGCCGCCGACCGAGGAGGCGCTCTGCTCACGGAGGACGAAAGACTCCTGAAATTGAAGAGACGCGAAACCCCAAGGCCAAGTGAAGTCTTGGCGTGGAAGAACGTCCTAGCCGCATAAGGTAGCTGAATGTTACCGAGTAAGCCGGCAGTGTTTATATAGGGTTTATCATACCCATTGGGTTGTGGGTATGGGAAAGGTTATGGGGGAGGTTGTCGAGCTTGACGAACGCGGACGATTAACTATTCCATCCGAGCTAAGGCAGATGCTTCGAGGGCCTAGAGTTAGGGTGGAGCGCGGCGATAACAATACGTTAGTTATTCGGCCCGAATTCGACAGCGAGGCTCTGCTGAAAAACATTAGGAGCATTAGATTAAGAGGAGAAAGGAACAGAGCAAAGTATGATGCATCCTCTGTGAAGGACAAGTTTGGCGGCGCCAAAGATTGAGATTAATTGATGCCGACATTTTGTCCTACGCCCTCTTCGATGAAAGCCCCGCACATATCGACAGCTGGAAGATAATCGAAAATGCGATTAGAACACAGATCAGACTGTACGTGGCAATGACATCAATACTGGAAACTTACAATGTTCTTTACTGGTTCTACCGAGTTCGACCTCGGACCGCCTTGATACAGAAAATATCAAGAGTCTTGGAAACGATGATACCCATCCCGCCGTCATCGAACGGTGTAGACTTGGCGTTGCGCGAAAACATCCCCTTAGGCGATGGATTCCTCTTAGCCACCGCGCTCAATAATAGAATCCCAGTAATCGTCTCCAATGACACACATATCGCAAAGATAGCACCCAAAATCGGCCTGATCGTAGAGAACCCTCTCGCTGAGAAGACAAAGCGCAGGCTG
>Ga0187769_10002035_pt1 | contig 11730 bp, 14 predicted proteins | sample 0116_SJ02_MP02_1_FD_133140 | JGI IMG/M metagenome (GOLD analysis project Ga0187769, IMG submission 133140) | Tropical peat soil microbial communities from peatlands in Department of Meta, Colombia - 0116_SJ02_MP02_10_MG | ecosystem: Environmental > Terrestrial > Soil > Wetlands > Peat | place... | reverse complement strand
GATCATCTTTCCGGAAACTAATCCCGGTTATTTCATCGATCCTTTTTCCCCAGGCAAATTCGGCCACAGCATAGTCAAACTCTTTTCTGGCGATAAAATCAATCGCCGTTGACGCCTTGAGGCTCTCCTCGGGAAGGACGGTAACGTGGGGGCCGACAAAGGCGATCTTCAGGCCGGGTTTGGCGGCTTTCATCATCTCCGCCAGACAGACATCGCTCTGAAACCCGGGAGTGGAGGTGAAGACGACCACAAAATCGTATTCGGCGGAGATTCGAATCGTCTCCTGTGGAGTCAAGTCGTGAGAGGGAGCGTCGAGAAGCCGGCTTTCTTGAATCAACCCGGCGGGGTAGGAAAGCCAGGTTGGGTACCAGAAAGAGTGGATTTCACGCCTTGCCGGGTAACGGGAACCTGCGCCGCCATCAAAACATTCAAAAGAGGGGGGATTCAAAAGGAGGGTCTTCATTTCCACTGTCTGTTTTCAGCGTATAACGCCTTACTTCTCCTTCTCCGCCTGGGTTCATTTACACATCTAATATCCAATTTCTCCCCCTTTTTGTCAATGTTTTTTGCTCCCTTTTCCATCTCCATTCTTTTCCTTTTGGGCCTGGGCCAGGGGAGCGGGGGAGGGGTTTGTTGAAAAAAATCCTTAACCCTGATGGCAATGAAAAAATACATACTTTCCCCTGCATTCATTTGCTATAATCCAGTAATAGTTGAAAATGGGTGGCGGCGAATAGGATGAAAGGATGTAGAATAAGCGCCCATGTAGGCCGATTTACGGCCATTGAAAGAATCAGAGATTGCATTCAAGATGGGTAACGAGAGAAGAAGGGATTAAAGGTGATTCATGCAAGTGATCCTGGCTCAGCCGCGCGGGTTTTGTGCGGGGGTTGTCCGAGCGATAAAAATTGTCGATGAAGCCCTGGAGACTTATGGGCACCATGTATACGTCCTGCATGAAATCGTCCACAACCGGCAGGTGGTCGAAAATTTGAGGGGACAAGGCGCATTATTTGTTGAATCTCTTGAAGAAGTCCCGCTTGGCGCCGTGGCCATCTTCAGTGCTCATGGGGTATCGACGGCGGTAGTCAAAGAGGCCGAAAAAAGAGAGCTGCGGGTCATCGATGCCACCTGTCCCCTGGTTACCAGGGTTCATCTCCAGGCCCAGGAATTCAGTCGGCGGGGATTTGACGTCATCATCATTGGTCACCCTGGTCATCCTGAAGTCGAAGGAACCCGGGGGCGGGTGGAGGGACCTGTTTATGTACTGTCGAGAAGCTCGGAGGTTACCAACCTGCAGGTGGTGCATCCGGACCGGCTGGCCTACGTTACCCAGACCACTTTAAGCATGGATGATACCCTGGAGGTCATTGAAACGTTAAAGAGCCGCTTTCATATTCAGGGGCCTGACTTGAGCAATATCTGCTATGCCACCCAGACCAGGCAGAACAGCGTTCGACGCCTGGCGAAGATCATCGATGTGCTCTTGGTCGTGGGGGCTCGCAATAGTTCCAATTCCAACCGTTTACGGGAAGTGGGGGAGCAGAGCGGTGTCCTTGCCTATCTGATTGAAGATCCAGATGACCTGAGTCCGGCTTGGTTCTCCGAAAACACCAGGGTGGGGATTACCGCGGGAGCCTCTGCCCCGGAGGAGATTGTGCAAAGGGTCTTGGAGAGATTGCGCACCTATTACCCGTGTACCGTCCGGGAGATGGTCAGCGAACCTGAACCCACCCACTTCGGATCGTCGCCATCCCTGGGTCTTTGAAGAATCGGAATAGGGAAATGGGAGTGCCCTTCATTCAAAAATATCGTATTGGTCAGTATGTATTGGGTCAGAAGCTCCGGGGAAACCGGAGATATCCCCTGGTTTTAATGCTCGAACCCCTCTTTCGCTGTAATCTCTCCTGCGTGGGATGCGGAAAAGTCGGATATCCGGAAGAGGTTCTTAATCGACAGCTAAGCATAGAAGAATGTTTCAGGGCAGTTGAGGAATGTGGTGCGCCCGTCGTTTCCATTGCCGGAGGTGAGCCGCTGATCCATCCCGACATGCCGCAGATCGTCGCGGGACTGGTAAAGCGCAAGAGATTTGTCTACCTTTGCACGAATGGGCTGCTCCTGAAATCTCATCTCCATGATTTTCAGCCGTCATCCTATTTGTCTTTTTCGATCCACCTGGACGGCTTTCAGGAACAACATGACGCTTTGACGGGTCGGCCGGGAGTTTTTGACCAGGCCATAGAGGCGATTCGGCTCATTCGGTCCGGACGCTTTCGCTTTATCATCAACTGCACCCTTTATGAAGGCGTAACCGCGAAGAAAGTGAGCGAATTCTTCGATTTTGTTTTGGGCCTGGGAGCGGAGGGCATTACCCTGTCTCCAGGGTATAGCTATGCCGATGCAACCCGAAAGGAACTGTTCCTGCAACGGACCCGAAGCCGGCAGCTCTTTCGGGAGGTCTTTAAGTTGGGCAAACGGCGTAAATGGAAATTCAACCAATCGAGTCTGTTTCTTGATTTTCTAGCCGGCAACCAGTCCTATCGGTGTACCCCCTGGGGGAACCCCACGCGGAATGTTCTGGGCTGGCAGAGACCGTGTTATCTCTTGGCGGACGGGTATGCGCCGAGTTTCCGGGAGCTCCTGGGGGAAACGGATTGGAGCCGCTTCGGCCCGGGCCGCCACCCCCAATGTACCCACTGTATGCTCCACAGCGGATTCGAAGCGACGGCGGTGAACGACACGTTGGCCCATCCGTTCAAGGCCCTTTCGGTTTTTCTGCGAGGGCCGGGGACCGACGGTCCCTTTGCCCCGGACCCGGCAGAGAACCAGGGGGATGAACCATGAGAATCTCTGCGGCCCCCTTCTCTGACCCTAAATACGAACGGCACATTCTCCAGCGGGTCTCGCGTTCTTTTGCGCTGACCATACCTCAGTTGCCCTTGGCTCTCCAGAGCGCGGTCACCAATGCCTATTTGCTATGCAGGATTGTCGATACCATCGAAGATGACGAAAGTCTTTCCCTGGATCAAAAGCGCTTCTTCTTCGGGGAGTTCGTCAGGGTTATGAACGGGCAAGCCTCGGCCGGGGAATTTGCGGAGGGTTTATACCCCCTCTTATCGGGCCGGACCCTGCCGGAGGAAAGAGAGCTTATCAAAAACACGCCCTCGATTATAGAGACTACTTTAGCCTTTAACGAAAACCAGCGGGCGGCGATCAAACGCTGCTCCGCCATCATGGCCGAAGGAATGCTGGCGTTCCAGGAGACCAAAAGTCCTCAAGGGCTAAAAGACCTGTCGGATTTTCACCGTTACTGCTACCATGTGGCCGGGGTGGTAGGCGAGATGCTGACGGAATTGTTCTGCGACTATTCGCCGGAAATATCCAAGAGCCGGGAAAGGCTCTTAGGCTTGGCCGTTTCTTTTGGTCAGGGTTTACAGATGACTAATATCATCAAAGACCTTTGGGAGGACCGGGATCACGGTGCCTGCTGGTTGCCGCAGGACGTCTTCCAAAAGGCAGGCTATGACTTACACGATCTTTCTTCGGGGCAGTACACAGAGGCATTTGGCGAGGGGATCGCCGTATTGATCGGAGTCGCTCGCGGCCACCTTCAAAAAGCCCTGGCCTACACCCTGGTGATTCCTCCCCAGGAAACGGGAACACGAAAATTCTGTCTCTGGGCCATTGGCATGGCCATTTTTACCCTGAGAAGAATATATAAGAAACCAGATTACCGGAGCGGCCAAGAGATAAAGATCTCGCGCCGGACCTTGAAGGCGATCATTCTGGCGACCAACGCCACTTTGCGGAGTAATTTTTTGCTCCAAGGACTTTTTCATCTTTCCACTTGGAGCTTGCCGAAGCCTGAGGTTTGCTCCAGCGTTTCGCGCCGGTGAAGATCACCGAGATTTCTTCCTGGGATCCGATGAGGGGTAACTTGGGGAAGGAGAAACGAGCGCTTATGAAGTTGAGAAGATGCCTGCCGGTTCTACTCTGTATCGGCAGCTTGATGGTTCAGATTACGCCCGGGCGAGCAGAGATGGCAACTTCACAGGTTCGAAGTATGCTGGAAGAAGTCATGGCCCTTCAGACCAATGCTCAGCTCCAAGGACCGGAATTCCGGAACCAACGAAGGGCGGGCATAAAGAAGATCATCGCCCAGAACTTCGAGTTCAAGGCCATGGCCAAGCATTCTCTCGGCCAACACTGGGATAAACTGAATGAATCCGAGCGGGCGGAATTCAATGCCCTGTTCCAGGACCTTTTTCAGGATTCCTATACCAAGCTGGTCTTAGACTTCCTCAAACAGGAGAAGATCCTTTATAACCATGAAGAGCTTCGCCAGAATCAAGCCCTCGTTAAGACCACCATCGTCCGGGTAAACGAGGAGATTCCCGTCGATTACTCTTTGACTCAAACTCAAGGAAAATGGGTCGTTGAGGACGTAATCATCGATGGCGTCAGCATTGTCCGCAACTACCAGCGGTCCTTTACCCAGGTCATCCAAAGGGAATCCTACAAGTCTCTCCTGCAGAAGATGCGTCTGCAACAGCAAGCCATTGAAAAACCCTCCTGATAGAGGCAGGCTCGGGGAAGAGAAATTAAGGCGCAAGGCGTGTTCGAAGTGGATGAGAGAGCAAGGCCCAAGCCATGCTTTTTGGTTCCATTCCATGAGGATACGCAGGCCAGGGAAAGATTTCCGGTAAAGGGTAGGGAATCACCATGAAGAAATTCCATATCGGCAGCATTCTTTTGGGAATCGTTCTGCTGTTCCTTTTGATCTGGAAAATCGGACTCGGTGTTCTGTGGCGCGACCTTTCCCTACTGGGTTGGGGGCTAGTCCCCTTTGTTTTGATGGAAGGGGTTGCTGGAATCTTCTATACCCTTGGGTGGCGGTTCTGTCTGTCGCCGATTCATCAATCCCTCCCCTTTTTTCGCCTGTGGGGAATTAACCTGGCCGGCAATTCCATCAATTATTTTACCCCCACGGCCACGCTGGGAGGCGAAGTAATCAAGGGGGCTCTCTTATCTTTGAATCATCGAGGCCCTGAAGCCGCCACCGGTGTCATTATTGGCAAACTCTCCTATGCCTTCGCGCAACTTCTTTTTATCGTTCTCGGGTCCGTCATTATCCTCTCTAGAATTCACCTGCCTGCCGCCGCAACCATCGCCATGCTAACGGGTAGCGGCCTTCTCGGAGGGGGCATCGTGGGTTTTCTCGTAGTCCAAAAACATGGAAAACTGGGGACGGTGGTGCGCTGGCTGGTGGCTCATCATGTGGGGGGTGAACCCCTGCAAAGGGCGGCCCATCAAATCACCCAGGTGGATCAGGCCCTCAAACTTTTTTATGTAGAGCGCCCCAGAGACTTTCCTCTGTCCATGCTGTGCCACGCGGTAGGCATGTCCTGCAGCATCTTAAAAACCTGGTATTTTCTTCTCCTGTTAACAGGTGGTTCTTTTTTCATGGCGGCGGGAATTTGGTTTTTGGGAAGCTGGTTTGACCTCTTGACCTTCGCCATCCCCCTCGGAATTGGAGTTCAAGAGGGCACCCGCATCCTGGCTTTCAAGTCATTGGGGCTCGGTTTGAATCTGGGCCTGACTTACGGGATCGCCCTCCGTTTGGAGCAGCTCTTCTGGGGTAGCTCTGGACTCTTTATGTATACGGCCCTCATGGCCAAGAAACGCGGGAAGGGTATTCCCTCTCGGGAGGGAGTCGCGAGTGATGAGCCTTCCTTGTGGGACTACCCAGAGGAAAAATAAGAATATTAAAGCCTTGAAACCATTAAACAAAAATTCGACATTTTTGTTTTCGTTTGCTTTGATTTCCTAATTTTGACTCTAAACGGTTACAGTAGGGGGGACAGTATAGCCAACGAGAGGGCTTGGGGTGTTGCGTACTAAATAACGCCTGATTCTTATCTCTTTACAAAGAATCGACTCTGTGTTATTTTGCGCCTGGGATCTACTTCAGATTTACGTTTCTAATGACGAAAAAAAAGCTATAATGTATGGACAAGGTTGAGTATCTGGAAACAACCGTGCCAAACGCTTATCATGGCACAAGCAGAGCAAATGCAGAGAATATTGAGAAAACGGGTTTCCGAATTTCAAGAAAGCCAGAGCTTTTTCTAGGCGATGGCGTTTATTTTTATAAAGGGTCAAAGAGATTGGCTGAAAGTTGGGCCAAGGGAAAGTACCCTGAGGAGGAAATCGCCACCATAGTTGCTAACATTAAGCTAGGCTATTGCCTTGATTTGACAATTCCCGAACATAGAGAATTACTCAGTGAAGCAATAGTTGAATTCAAGAGGCGACCTAACTGGCGGAAGGTAACAGACACATTTGTTTTAAATTATTTTGCAGGAGTTATTGAGCCCCAAATAGATACAATCGTTCACTTTCGAGAACCTGAAAAAATAGTCAAATTATTTGCGGGTTCGCAGATACTTACTGGCGGGTATATGGTGATTTGTGTCAGAAAGACAGAATGTATCCTGAGCTTTTCCATTGCAAGTTGAGGAGGGCTTTATGGATTTGGATATAAAAGGATTGAAGAAAAAAATTAAGGATCATTTTGGCTCCATTTCAGATGAAGAGTTAGCACAAAATGCGATAAGGGCGGGTATTGCTACCTATACTGACCTGAAATTGAATTTTCTCGAAGAGGGACCACAAAAAGCATATCAAGCCAGGCCGATTATTGAAGCCGGGAATGAAGCGAATTCGGGAAGGCTGCGGATCCTGACGGGACCTGTTAGGCAATATTATACATCCGCGGTTTTTGGATTGGAGGAGATTTCAGGCGGTCCAGCAGGTAATAGATCTCTGGGCGGGGTGGCTGTCGTGGGCGTGATTCGGAATAATTACCAGGGCGGGGGAGGTGTAATTCAACCTAGCTGCCCAATCGATCCTGGGGGAGCTAATTCTAGTTCTTCAACTGAAAACTCTCTTTTGAGGGAGCTCTGCCTATGAATATATCAGATGAGTATAGGAAGGTTATTATAGATGATTTTCGATTTGCGTCCAAAATGATGCAATCGGTTACATACGCAGAACAAAAGTTGTTTCATTTCAGCGCTACCTTTGGGACTTTGTTAAGGGTATTTAACATGCAATACGATCCCCAATTAGTATTTGCATACTTGGTTTTTAATAGCGCCTACGCCACTATAAATGCAAGGATTGCAGCGATAAAAACGGGGGACCCCACAATCGAAATCCCTGAAGATTTTTTTCCCAAACTGGCAATGACGATTAATGACTTCGCTGATAAAATTGATCGAAAGATGGATACATTCGAAATCCTTCAGAGGGTAGCGGAACTTTCCTATATCAGTACCGGCAATGGATTTTACCTTTTCCAAAAAGGGCTCTTAAAGCTCTAAGGCGCAGTAAGGAAAAAGGTGTTTTAGCAGGGGCTCCTAGGCTTTCGGATAGGAGCCCTTTTTTGGATTCCACTCTACCGAAATATGCACCCTTGCCCCGCTTTTTGATGGACTAAAACCTCACCAAGATAATGACCCACCGCTGATCGTTTTTTACCCCCCTCATCCTAGTTTCAACAAAAAGCAAAATATTTTAGCCCTTCGCCTTCCTCTTCTTCCTTGCCTTCGTTTTTCTACGTGGAAGGCCCTTTTCTTCCCTGCGCCGATCCCTCATCAATTTCGCTTGATATTTGAGATATCCTTCTCTGTCCGCTTCCCTTCGTCTTCTTGTTAGGATTTTGGCCATACAGCGGGCGGAACAAAAGTCTTTCTTACGCGCTGTAGGATTGACGAAATATTTTTCACAACCGGGGCAAATTTTAATTGAGTGACTTGGGGCGGGAAGGCTCAAAAGTGATCGGATGATTTTTAAGCCGACGTAGTCTTTTTGACTCCGGGTTATGTAGAAAATTTTCAGGCCAAAAGGGAAGGCCGGCCCCCATCCGGCCCACCAAACGATTTCATCTCGCCCCGCGATACGTTGCGGCTTTTTCCATGCAGTCGGGGACGGGGCATTTGGAACAACGAGGGTCGGTATAAGGTAATTGCGGAAAAGGACTTGAATTGACTTTTGAGACTTTACGATCATTTCCCAAAATTCGGGGGATCCCGTGGAGGGCATTTTTAAGGCCCAGACCATTCCCGGCCCCAGTTGTTTTCCCACGTGGTTAGTGAGGTAGTAGCGCTTCATTTCTTCGATTTCCTGGCCCGGCCAGAGATATTCCTCTGCATCTACCAATAATTTTGCTTTTTCGCCACGGCTAAGGCTTTGAAGATCGCGGTTGGCAAAATCGACGTACCATTGAAGTTGCTCTGCACTCTCTCTTTTCATATCTGTACCCCTCCTTACGATTCCATGTTAGCACAAGCCAAAATAATGGCAAGCAATATTTTCCTATACTAATGAATTCCTATTTGTTGCGTTGCTTTTCGATTGATTTATCCTAACGAGAGAGTAAAATCAAAATTGAAAACTTCAATCGCGGGAGGATCACCATGGCTCTAAATCTTCTCTCTTTGGAAGAGGCCGCAAAAATTTTAAGGGTTTCCCTTTTCACCATTCGGGCCTGGCGTGCGCAACGGCGTTTCCCGGTTTGTAAACTCGGAAGGCGCGTTTTGGTAAAGGCAGAGGATTTGGAATTGTTTGCTGAAAAGGGAATGATTGAAGCTCGGAAGACCCAGGAAGCCCAACGGTGAGAACTCTTTTGAAAAAGCTCTTGATATGCGGCTTTTGCAAGGGCATCGTCCCACCTTCGCTTGTCCAAGTCCTTTTCTTCATTTTTTCATTGAGGTCAATATGAAACAAAAACTATTCGGCGGGCGGCCATTGGCCTTAAACGGGCGGAGCCCCGATCTCCGCCCTGCCTGCTATTCGCTATCGGGGGGCGAAGTTGAAGGATCAAATCGAGCAATATTTTAAAGGAGATTACCTCCGCTTTTATTCAAGGTACCTCCAAAATTCCAGGAAGGTTGGCGGGCAGGAGTACCAGGCCCTTTGCCCATTTCATGAAGAAACGAAACCTTCCTTCAATTTCAATAATGAGAGAGGAACATATTTTTGCCATGGGTGTGGGAAAAAGGGGAATGCCTTCCACTTCTATGCGAAAATCCATAACCTGGGGGATAAGAGAGACTTCCCAAAAATCCTGAAGGGCATCGCTTCCGACTCCGGTATACCCTGGGAATAAAAGAAAAGACACTTGGTCAAGAGCTATGACTACACCGATGCGGAAGGGAATCTTCTCTTCCAAGTGTGCCGGTTTGACCCCAAAGGCTTTGAGCAGAGGCGGCCGGATGGGAATGGTGGATGGAAATGGAAACTTGAAGGCGTAAAGCCTGTCCTCTATCGCCTGCCCGACGTGCTTAAAGCCGATGAAGTTCTGATCGTGGAAGGGGAGAAGGATGCAGACAACCTCATTCCTCTCGGATTCACAGCGACCACCAACCCGATGGGCGCCGGCAAGTGGCGCGACGCCTTCAATTCTGCCCTCTCGGGGAAAAGTATCATCCTCATTCCTGACAATGACCAGGCCGGACGTCAACATATGATGGACGTCGCCCGATCCTTGAACGGCACTTCCAAAAGCCTGAAATGGCTGGATCTCCCTGGGCTGCCCTCCAAGGGTGACATCTCTGATTGGATAGCCTCTTTTCAAGATCCCCAGGAGGCCGCAGAGCGCCTCGCCATCATGATTGAGAACGCAAAGCTTTACACGCCGCCAAAGAAAACCACCCTTGAAGATATTATTCTCCCCGCATCCGAATTCCGGGCTCTGCAGCTTCAAGAACGCGCCGTCTACGTGGACCCAATCGTAAGGGCCGATAGTATAGGCGTTATCAGCGGAAGCCGGGGAATCGGAAAGACATGGTTTTCCTGGGGCATGACAGATGCCATAACCAAGGGCACTCCCTTTGGTCCCTGGAAATGTGAAAACCCGGTACCTGTCCTCATCCTTGATGGAGAAATGCCCCCCAAGGACCTGCAGGAGCGGATACAGGCTCTTTCCCTGGCAGATGAGCGGCCCTGCCCTATTTATATTTACTCTGACGGCCTGGCCAATCATCATGGCATTCCCCGGGCTCACCTCGGGAATGAATCCTGGCGGGATAAAATGACCGCCATCCTCGTCTCCAGGCACATCAAGCTTTGGATTGTCGATAACCTTGCATCTCTCACGAGTGGCCTGGACGAGAACGTAAAAAAGGAATGGGACCCCATCAATTCTTGGCTTCTGGAGCTCCGTTTTCAGGGGATAGCGACACTACTTTTGCACCATGTGGGGAAAGAGGGCACACAAAGGGGGACTTCGGCCAGGGAAGATAACATCGATTACTCTGCCATCCTTAAGAGCCCATCAGACTAGTCGCCGGAAGATGGGTGCAGATTTGTCGTTTCGTTCACAAAGGCCCGGGTTTCCTTGGCCGATATACCCCTGATTGCCGATACTGAATTCACCCTACAGGAAGATGAAGCCGGGAGATATGTGTGGACTTGGAAGAACGTGAAGAAAGAACGGAAAAAAGAGATTCTCCGGATGCTGGATGAGGGTATGGAATACGACGCCATCAAAACTGCCCTAGGGGTTACCAAGGCCTATATCAGCAAAGTTAAAAGGGAGGCCGTGTCGGTCGGACACATGACAGACAAGGGAAAACTTACCCAATCCGGAACCCTTTTTGTGATGGAGGAATAGGCCAAAAATTCGGTTAACGGAGCAGTTACCGGATAAAAAATCAATTTTGGTTAACGAATCGATTAACGAAGGTTAACGGAATATGGATAAGCCAGTGAAAACATTAAAAGTGAGGGTTAACAAAATGGTTAACGATAACCAAAACCGGAACCGTCGTTAACCAACCCCCCTGTAAGGGGGGTTAACGGTTAACGGAAGGTGTTTTCTGGAGTACAAAATGATCCACTTGGCAGGCTTCTGGAAGAAAGATTCAAAGAATGGCCGGAAATATTACACCGGCAAGCTGGGTAGTGGAAAACTCCTTCTCTTCAGAAACGACAAAAAGCAAACCGAAAAGGATCCCGACCTGATCCTTTATATTGTGCAAGAGAGAGGTGCCAAAGATAAGGAATGGGTGAGATAAACGCAAGGACCAATGGAAACCCCAAAGGAAAAGTTTTCAGTAGAAAGGAAACTCGGAAGTAGGAATAGCAAGGAATGAGAGTGCCGAAGTCAAAGAGTAAGGATTCGGTCATAGCTGGGGAGCAAGCAAGGCCCGTTTCCGGGGGTGACAACGGGGGGACATTGCCAATAAAAATCGAAGATAATCAAGGGGATAGGGCAGGGCAAAAGATAAACAATCCCTTGCGTCCCAGGCTTTTGTCTTTAAGTGCAGCGGCGGTTTACATGGGCCGGACAGTTTGGGGAATGCGTGAACTCTACTGGGCCAACAAGATTCCAATGGTCCGGGATGGGAAGAAAATCTTTTTCGATGTTAAAGACCTCGACGCCTATATCGAGCGGAATAAGAGCACTTATTTATGAAGTGGAAGGAAGGCAAAGCTTGACCCTGGAAGGCCAAAAATAGATAGCCGCCTGGGTCCTACTCTTTGGCAGGGGGCGGTCCCCCGTGGAGGCCCCCCGGCCCGATTTTCACTCACTCCCCCGACTTTTATTGGAAATTTCGGTGAGGGTTTATGGCAAGAAAAAGGAAAGTTGATTTTAAAGAGTTAGCCCGTTTGGCCCAGGTGGAGCGCCTTGGGGTGGTGGAGATTGCGCAGAGGATGGGAGTT
>Ga0187769_10002034_pt1 | contig 11734 bp, 6 predicted proteins | sample 0116_SJ02_MP02_1_FD_133140 | JGI IMG/M metagenome (GOLD analysis project Ga0187769, IMG submission 133140) | Tropical peat soil microbial communities from peatlands in Department of Meta, Colombia - 0116_SJ02_MP02_10_MG | ecosystem: Environmental > Terrestrial > Soil > Wetlands > Peat | place... | reverse complement strand
CTTTTCCCAAGCAGCACCCCTTTTCGGACTCCCATTTGGACCGCAAGCATTTTGTCGCCGACCTGCTTGAACGCCAAGACGTCTTGGTCGAAGCGCCGCTCGTTATCCACGATTTGATGTTCCGTCACCAGCCTGATCGACGCGATTTGGTTGCGGAGTTCAATGGCAGTCTCGTATTTCTGCTGAGCTGAGGCTTGCTGCATCTGATCGCTGAGTTGCCCGATTGTCTGCTCGTAGTTTCCCTTCAGGAAGGCCCTTGCCCCATAGATTTGCTCTGAGTACTCTTTGGCGGTGACTTTTCCAATGCATGGAGCTGTGCAAAGGTGAATGTGATAGTTTAGGCAGGCACGTTTATGCATTGTTTTGCAAGTGCGCAGTTTGAACACTCGCACGACGAGGCGCTGCAAGTCCTGTCGAATGAAGCCCTCAGTGTAGGGTCCAAAGGATTCAAGTTTCCGAGCCACTTTGCGGCTAGTCAGTACCCTGGGGTAAGGTTCCCTCGTAAGCGAGATGTAAGCGAAGGTTTTAGCGTCTTTGAGGTCAATGTTATACTTCGGTGTGTGCTGCTTAACCAGCTTATTCTCTAAAAGCAACGCTTCAACCTCATTATTCACCACTATCCAGTCAATGCCGCGGATTTTTGAAACCAACTGCCTCGTTTTGGCTGGTTGATCCGTATTTGAAAAGTAGCTTTTGACGCGCGACCGAAGGTTTTTGGCTTTGCCAATGTACAGGATTTCGTCTTTCTCGTCTTTGAAGAGGTAGACTCCAGGGTTAATAGGCATATCAGAGCTTTTGAAATCTGACGGCGATTTTAGCGGGATCATGCAGGCTGCTTCACTGCCAAATTTATTTCTTCCCGCAGACGGTTAAGTATTTTCTGCAAAAATTTTCCAGTGTGCGACGCGTCGATTTCAGCGACTTCTTCAGGTGTTCCCTGCGCGAGGAGCTCTCCGCCTGCTGCTCCGCCTTCTGGACCCAAGTCGATAAGGTAATCGCAGCTTTTTATGACGTCTAAATTGTGTTCGATAATGTAGACCGAGTTACCGTTATCAACCAGACGATTCAGCACTCTGATGAGGCGCTTTGTGTCGTCAAAATGCAATCCCGTAGTTGGCTCGTCAAGCATGTAAACGACATGTCCCGTCTTATGCTTGCTCAGTTCACGGGTGATTTTTATGCGTTGGCTTTCTCCGCCCGACAGAGTCGTAGAGCTTTGACCCAGCTTGATGTAGCCTAACCCTACGTCGAGGAGCGTGGTCAACTTGCGAGAGATGCGTGGCGTGTTCTCGAAGAACTTGGCTGCTTCTTCCACAGTCATATCTAACACTTCAGCGATGCTCTTCCCTTTGTAGAGAACACTGAGGGTTTCCTTGTTGTACCGCTTGCCCTTGCAGTCGCTGCACTGCACGTAAACATCTGGGAGAAAGTTCATTTCGATGCGTAAGACGCCGTCGCCTTGGCAGGTTTCGCATCTGCCGCCCTTCACGTTGAAGCTGAATCGTCCTTCCTTGTAGCCGCGGGCTCTCGCCTCTTTAGTTGAAGCAAAGATACGTCTTATCTCGTCGAAGAGTTTTGTATAGGTCGCAGGGTTGCTTCTCGGCGTTCTACCTATAGGATCCTGGTCGATGACTATGACGTTTCGGACTGCAGATGGGACGTCGATTGATTCATGCTTGCCGACTTTATCGATATGTTCCCCGAACATCTGCCTCAAAGCAGGGATAAGGGTCAAGTTCATCAATGTGCTTTTGCCCGAACCAGAAACGCCTGTGACTCCGCATAGGACGCCCAGCGGCAACTGCACGCTTAGATGTTTTAGATTATTTTCTTCGGCACCTTTGATTGTGATGCAATCGACGGGTTTTCGTCTTGAATCTGGCACCTCTATTCTGAGTTCGCCAGATAGATATTTGCCTGTGAGACTCCGCTTGTTAGCCATGATTTCGTCTGGTGGACCTTCAGCCACGATGTGCCCTCCGTGGACTCCGGCGCCTGGTCCCATGTCGATGATGTAATCAGCTTTGCGAATAGTTTCCTCATCATGCTCAACGACAATTAACGTGTTACCTAAATCGCGTAGACGATGTAAGGTGCTGATTAGTTTAGCATTGTCCCGCTGATGAAGGCCAATGCTTGGTTCATCAAGAATGTAGAGGACACCCATAAGATTGCTGCCAATCTGCGTGGCCAAGCGAATTCTTTGAGCTTCCCCGCCTGAAAGGGTCCGAGCTGCACGAGAAAGCGACAAGTAGCCCAACCCAACGTTCTTAAGGAAACCCAGGCGCTCGTTGACTTCTTTGAGAACCTGCTTAGCTATAGACAGTTCTTTTTCTCCGAGTTGCCTTGGAAGGTTGTGGAAAAACTCCACTGCTTCCTCGATAGAAAGGTCAGTGACGTCGATGATGCTTTTGTCGAGAATCTTTACAGCAAGAACTACGGGCTGCAGTTTCTTTCCTTGGCAGGCGTTGCATGGTCGGGAGGTCATGAATTTTTCAATATCTTCTTTTCGCCATTCGCTCTCAGTCTGCCGATACAGCCTCGCCGTCTGCGGTATGATGCCTTCCCAGCCGTCACGCATCCACATGTTGGCGCCGTTAGACCAGTGCCCGTTAAGCGGTTCTCTGTCGCCGTAGAGGAGCACGTGCTGTTGCTGCTCAGTGAAATCCTTTATGGGGGTGAAGACATCAAAGCCGTGTTTTTTCCCGACTGTCGCAAGCTGCTGCGCACGCCAGCTCAGATCCATGCTCCCGTAAACGGCCAATGCGCCGTCCATGATGGATAGGTTTCTGTTTGGAATTACCTTGTCCGCGGATATTTCGGTTATTTCACCTAAGCCGTGGCAGGTTGGGCAAGCGCCGAAGGGCGAGTTAAAAGAGAACATTCTTGGTTCGAGGCTTTCGAAGACTATCTCTGGGTGGTTTGGGCATGCTCCGAAGGTGCTGTATATCGTTTCTTCTTCGAACCGTTCAAGCTCCTTTTTCTCTGTGTATGCTTTTGTGGCGTCGATCACTATCATTGTTCCCTTGCCTACTTGAAGTGCTTGCTCCACAGCTTCAGAGATTCGGGAGCGCTCTTCATCAACGATCTTTACTGTGTCGATGACAGCTTCAATCCAGTGTTTCTCGTACCGTACCAGCTTCATTTCTTCTTTGATTGTATCGGAATCGTAAATTTTCTGGTCAACCCTTATCTTGGTGTAACCCTGCTTTTTGAGTTCATCGAAAACCTGCTCATGCGTTCCTTTTATGCCGCGGATTACGGGGGCAAGAAAAGTCAAGGTTTTTTGTTTGTCAGCCATGATTAGGCGCGTTATGTTTTCTGGGCTTTGAGGATGAATGGAGCTGCCACATTTTGGGCAGTGATGTGTGCCTATGCGGGCGAAAAGTAGTCTTAGGTAATCGTAGATTTCGGTTACTGTGCCGACGGTTGAACGGGGATTTTTGCTCGTGCTTTTCTGCTCAATCGAGATCGCTGGGGATAACCCTTCGATCGAGTCTACATCGGGTTTATCCATTAAACCGAGGAACTGCCGTGCATAAGCGGATAGGCTTTCGACATAGCGCCTTTGCCCTTCAGCGTAGATGGTGTCGAACGCAAGCGTGGATTTTCCTGAGCCTGAAAGCCCAGTGATGACTATGAACTTGTTTCTTGGCAGCTCAACGTCGATGTTTTTGAGGTTATGCTCTCTTGCACCCTTGACTGAAATGCTGTCACGCATGACTAAATCAGTTTCCTTCTCCACTTCTCGTGAAATTAACCTCAACAGGAAAGATTAGAACCTTTTTGCCTCAAATCCCTCATTTTCTGGGTTAGCTTTCACTTTGGATCTTCCTAGTCAAAGCCGAATTCAACTCTGCAATCGCGTCACGAAGCTCAATAGCGCGTTCGAAATCAAGTTTCTCGGCGGCTTCCCTCATCCTCGCGTCGAGCTCAATCATCTGGCGCTGGATATCCGACTTCGGCAGGTGCTTTACACCCTTAATCTTCCCTTCTTTGAGTGAAACGCTCTTCACGATTGTTTTCGGGGTTATGCCGTGGATTTGGTTGTAGCGCTTCTGGAATTCACGTCGGTAATTTGTTATTTCTATCGCTCGTTTTATCGAAGATGTCTCGACATCAGCGTACAAGATGACTCTGCCTTTGACGTTTCTTGCCGCTCGCCCGATGGTTTGGATTAGGCTTCGTTCATCCCTCAGGAACCCTTCTTTGTCAGCGTCCAAAATGAAGATTGTCGCCACCTCAGGGATATCCAAGCCTTCTCGCAGCAAGTTGATACCTACTAAAATATCAAAGTCGCCGACCCGAAGTTGCCGCACAAGCTCAATTCGGTCTAAGCTTTCAATGTCTGAGTGCATGTACCTTACACGGAACCCTTCCTTTACCAGGTAGTCAGCGAGGTCTTCAGCCATGCGCTTCGTAAGCGTAGTAATCAAGATGCGGTCGCCGCGATCAATGGTTTTCTTTGCCTCGCCCATCAGATGTTGCATTTGTCCAGCAATCGGATGAATCTCCACTTCAGGATCCAAAAGACCAGTTGGTCGCGTGATCAATTCGACGGGTGGACCACTTTTTTCCAACTCGTACTCGGCTGGGGTTGCCGAGGCAAAGATGACTTTGCCCATTTTTCCCTCGAATTCCTCAAACCGAAGTGGTCTATTGTCGAGGGCGCTGGGAAGTCGAAAGCCGAAGTCAACAAGGTTCTTTTTTCTGGAAAAGTCACCGTTGTACATGGCTCTTGCTTGAGGAATTGTTTGGTGGCTCTCATCAATAATGAGCAAGTAATCTTTCGGGAAGTAATCCATGAGCGTGAATGGCGGCTCGCCTGGTCTGCGCCCATCAAAGTGTCTGCTGTAATTTTCCATACCTGCGCAGAACCCGATTTCCCGAATCATCTCCAAGTCATAGTTTGTCCGCTGTTTAAGCCGCTGCGCCTCAAGTGGCGGCAGTTCTGGAAGCCTTCGCTCCAACTCTTGCTTAATACTCTCAAGCGCAAGTGCATGCTTCTCTTCAGGAACAACGTATTGGCGAGCAGGATAAAGGGTAAGCCTGTCAACTTCGACCTTAAAGTCGCCGGTTATGTGGTTTATTTCTTTGAGTTTGCCTACCGTGTTTCCTTCGAGTTCAACCCGAAGAATATCGTTCTCGTAAGAGGGGATGATGTCTACCACGTTTCCCCGTACGCGGAACCTGCCTGGCTCAAGCACCATGTCGTTGCGTTCGTACTGCATGTCAACAAGCCCGTGGATGAGGTCCTGCCTTGAGATTTGGTTCCCGACTGCCAAGTCCAGCGCCATTGCTCTGAAGTCGTCTGGGTTTCCAAGACTGTAGATGCAGCTGATGCTGGCGACTATTACGGTGTCATTCCGGCTCACCAAGCTGGAAACGGCGTGCATGCGCATTTTCTCAATTTCTTCGTTGACATCGGAGTCTTTTTCGATGTACATGTCCTGCGCTGGCAAATATGATTCAGGTTGATAGAAGTCGTAGAAGCTGATGAAGTATTCAACACGGTTGTTCGGGAAATAACCTTTCAGTTCAGCATAAAGCTGAGCCGCCAAAATCTTGTTGTGGGAAATAATTAGTGTAGGCTTTTGTAGGCGGCTTATCACGTTAGCCATCACAAAAGTTTTTCCAGACCCAGTCAAGCCTAGAAGCGTCTGCTTACTCTTAGAAGTAAAGTTTTTCACCAGCCGATCGACTGCTTCTTCCTGACCCGGCGAAATCCTAAAAGGCGCCATAAGCTCGAACTGCATCTTTTAGTCACACAAATTGACAAGAAATGACCCTACTGACTGATCTTATAAGTTTTCTTCTGAATATGGCTCGTTTTTCAACCTTTACCTCTTGATTTTCCTTGGACTCAGGGCTAAGTCCATTGATTACTTTTTTTCCACGATTATCTAAATGAAAACGGCAGGTCTGCGGTTAGAGTTATGGCGACGTTGTTTGTCTTTCAAGCTCTTTTTTGAGGCTTCATGCTTTTGCTCTCGCGGAAGCCTTCTGGAAAGAACGACGTAAATGACACCCAAAACAACTAAGAGGAAGCTTGCACTATCGTAAATCAGCAATCGGTTGCTTTTGATGATGTCCAAGGCATAAAGGACAGATGTAACAATAATGAAGAATATTCCAATAGCGAGGATAACGAATCCCCACCCGGGCTTCTTCGCGTTTTCCATTTTTAAACCAACCGAGTAGTTGCCCTTCAATATGACAGTTTTGGATTTATATGTCTGCCTTACCTTTAGCTTTTGGTGTTGTCGCCATCTATTCCTTTTCTTAAGACCCGATACTGCGACTTTTTCTTGTTTAAGGTTATTTAGAAAAGTTAAATTCGCGCAATAAGAATAAGAGTCGGTGAATAGTTTATTACACGACTTTCAATGTGCCAAATTTGCCAGCGTTAAGCTGGATTTCGCCTTTAAAACTGGTTATGTAGCCGTTTTCGATTTTAATGTTGTCGCCAACGTTAACCATGTCAATCTGCTCGTTCCACAGCGTCAACTTGATGCTGCCTGTCTCATCCGCGACCACAGCGTCAACGATATGATAGGTTTCGTCTCTAAAACGTGATTTGACCTCGCGTGGGTCCCCTTTTTCAACAACTTTCGCCTCAACGCTAACCCGTTTCATCCCATTCTGCAAATCTTTAATTGCCGTCAATTTTTGTCGCCGGAACTATGTTCCCTACTGAAGAGTTTTCAATTGCAAAGGTGAATTTCAGTCATATAAATCTTGCTTAGCCCCAAGCCTGGATGCTAAAGAGGATTGGAACCAAGCAAAAAGGGAAAAAAGGTATTCCGAGCCTTCTTAGATGTATCCCACGAGCAAAAGCAGCAGAAACACCATGACGCCAACGCTGAGAAGGGAGATTGTAATTTTCTTCGACGATGAAAACTCCGGTTTCAGCGTTCCCACGACAATCGTGCTTAAGGCGACTAGCCAGACGTAGGAGATGACGAACATTACGAGGAGCACGTTTTCGAACCCAGCTGTGGCAGCGTTAATACTATTGAGGATGGCTTGGGACTGCGTTGTTAAGCTGCTTATCATCCCTGAGTATGTGGTCGCTCCGAAAAAGTTGAAGCGAACCCCGAGGGTGACGTCGTATGGGTAGTAAAGAGTAGGCAGTGTGGCTGCTGCCACAAGGTTAACCGCGGCTCTGATAACCATGACAATTAGCGCGAAACCTGTAGCGACGAAGATTGGTTTCCAAACTCGGGTGGTTTTTAGTGCGTAGAATATCAGGTAAATTGTGGCTGTCAGGATGAACCATGCTAAGATGAACCAGAAAGCCCACGTTGGCAAGAACTGTTCTATGAGTCCGAGACTGCCAGATTGCACAGGAGTTTGGTATTGCCCTCGAAAGAACAGGGCGCCTATGCGGAGAGTTATGTTTGAGTTGGCTGGATATGTGAGGCTTAGCTGTAGCGCTGTAACGTTGCCCCATGATGGTGATCCAGTGCTGGTCCAGCCGGAAGCTTGGGATCCAAGAGGGATAGTTAAGTTGTTCCAAGTGCCGATCTGTGCGGTATTTGACAATGAAGACGTTAAGTCATAAGAGTAGAAGTCGGTGTTGCTTAATGAATACAAGGTTAGAGTTGCGCTTTTAGGTGAAACTGAAGGCGCTACCTGCTTTATTGTCATAGATAGGTTTTGAAATCCTGAAGGAGAGTTGCAATCGACGTTGAAAACGTTGTCTAGCGCCGCCGTTATGGTGTTTGTGTTGAGGGCGTCCATTTCGAGGCTGCTGTTTCCAAACAAGCTGTAGTTGCCGCCGAGGGCTGCCACGAAGATGCTGTAGTTGAAGGGATCAGAAAAACTGTCGCTTAATGCTACGTTTGAACTGTTGGTCCAGATGGTCGAGTTAACGTATGATTGTAAATTGCCGACTTCAGGGCTTGTATTCTCAATGTAGATTTTCGAAAACTGCACAAACTCAAATCCGACAATTAAACCAACGAAGAGGACTAGAACCAGAATTACACCAAGATACTTTGGGCTCTCAATAATTCTCTTGAACGCCTTTGCTGGCGCGTAAACTACCTGCGCAAGGTCATCAAGAATCAAGTCTCTCTGCTCCTTCGCTATGTCAGTTTCATAGTGGTTATTTAAAGTATTTGTTACATCCCAAGTTTAAGCCGGCGATAAGTCGTGTAATCCACGTACTCTATGAACGGGTTTTCAGCTTGGAATTTCACGTTGACCCTCTGCCGTTTCTGCTTGTCGGCAAGTTGGCTCGTGGTTCTCAGGAGGTAAGCGTCGCTTCCAGCTCCTGAACCGTAGCTCCCTACTAAAATAAGTTCTTCAGGCTTAGCGATGTCAAGGACTGAAGCTAAACCAGCGGGTACGCAACCAGAATAAGTGTTCCCGAACTTATTAATCATAAGCGCAGGCGAACACTGCTCATCCCTAAAACCAAGCTCCTTAGCGATTCGAACCGGGAATTGAGGGTTAGGTTGATGCGGAACGAAGTAGCTTATGTCGCTCGCCTTGAGTTTAAACCTCTCCATGATTTTGCAGGTTGCTTTGCGAATATGCTTGAAATAGGCGGGGTCGCCTGTGAATCGTCCGCCGTGCATGGGGAAAGGTTCACCATCTCTGCGCCAGAAATCAGGCGTGTCAGACGTGCAAGAGTACCACCCTTCAACCTCTGCTATTACATCGTTTTTCCCGAAAATGAACGCTGCACCACCGTAACCGACGAAGGTGTCCAATTCGCCTCCTGGGCAACCTTTGGGGGCAGCTTGAGAGTTATCTGCGCCGATAGCCATGGCGTATTTTACCCCTGAACGTGGGTAGCTTACAAGTGAACATGCATCTTTAAACATGCTTGTTGCTGCTTTACAAGCGAACTCCGTGTCAACTGCATCGACACCTTGAACATCGCCGTCTTCTTCGCCAAGCTTGAGCACCTGAGCCACCTTTGACGCGATCGGTTTGACTGAGTAGGGGTTGGATTCCGAGCCTACGTAAATTTTGCCGATTAGGCCACTGTCGACGCCGGATTGAATCAGTGCCAGTTTTCCAGCTTCAACAGCGGCGGTAACTGAGTCTTCGTCGATGAATGGTACAGCGCGTTCCAACCCAGCTTCTTTTATGCGGAACTTTGAAATATATACGCCGTAGCCGACCACTCCAGGCACCTCGTATTCCTTGCTTGGGGCAACAACGCTGTACTCTTGATGCGGATAATACTCGTCCGCCAAAGTGAAAGCTAAAGAGATCGTTGGAACCACGTCATTTTTCCCTACGGAGTAGCGCCTGCGAAAACGCGGAACCACCTCTCTTCCTTCAAGGCTTGTCAAATCAACATCTTTTGAGTCGGATATCAGCTGGTCAGTTAATCTAGCTGGAACGCGAATTTTGCCACCATGGAAAGAAACAATCCCGTAGACGAAGCTTGATAGCTTCACGAACTTGTTCGTCGGCTCATTGACGAAGGTGCATAACTCAAGTTTTCCCTTGTCATAAAACAGGTCGTCGCTGTCCATTTTTCCGTAGCTTTTTCTGCCGCAGTTGCTGCAGTAGTCTCTGACTTCAAAGTATTCTTTTCCGCAGCTTTGGCAGCGGCTTGCCCGTAATCTGTCACCTAAATAAGAAACGCGTCGCTCAATGGGTTCACTACTCATTCTTTCTTCTCCCCCAGAATGGTGACGTAGGCTTTTGTTCCGAAGCCTTCAAACTCTGAAACGCATCCTATCTTCGGCGAACTATTGTCGATGCTGATGATTTGGCGTTCGCCAGCTTGACCTTTCAGTTGGCGGTAGACTTCAAAAACCTGTGCTCCGCCAGTGGCTCCGAACGGGTTTCCATCCGCTTTCAATCCACCGTTGGTGTTAACGTGAAGTCGTCCGCTTTTGGTTTCATAGGAATTCTTGCCGTTCAGGTGGCTTTCGTAAATGCTTTTCCAAGCTGTTCCTGGCTCGAAGAAGCCTAAATCTTCGAGGGAAACAAGCTCCATCATGGTTGACTGATCATTAACCTCGATAACATGTATCTCAGACAAAGCGGTCTTTGCCATCTGCGTGGCGTTTTTCATGGCGATTTCAGCCGCAACAAAATGGGACAGGTCTTCTCTCGCCGTGTAATTCAAGTAGTCAGTGGCTGAAGCGCACGCCAAAACGTAAACTGGATTATCACACAGCTTCTTGGCTGCTTTCTCGCTTGTAAGAATTAACGCAGACGCCCCGTCAGAAATAGGGGCAAAATCGTACAACCCTAACGGTTTGTGCGCCGTTTTCCTTGCGTCCAAGACTTGGTTAATAGTTATTGCTCTCTGATACTGTGCATATTTGTTTTTGGTTGCGTTTGCGTGATTCTTAACTGAAACTTGAGCTAAGGCAACGTTCAGCTTCTCAAGGTTTTCGCCCATTATATTATGCTTCTTAATGTACGCTCTCAGTAGCAGCTCATGGTTGGATTCTGGTGTGCCGCCTGCATAATAGCTCCATGGATCTTCTAAAAGCATTAGGTCGTCACGTATCTTGTCCCAGCGATCCGTCATTTTCTCTATGCCACCAACGAGAACAGTGTTGTAGACTCCAGCCTGAATTGCGTGGCAAGCCGTTGACAAAGCGGCGCTGGAGGAACGGGTTGTTTCCATAGGCACATGAAGCTCAGTAAGCTCAGAGAGAAAGCCTTCTTCCAAACCCAGCTTGTTCGTTATCGGGAGAAAACAATCTGATATGTAGCAGGCTTCAAGATCCTTTCGTTCAATGCCGCATTCGTTCGAAGCGACAAGCCAAGCTTCCTCAATTAGCTTCTCAGGTTCTTTTCCGTAATGCTCGCCGAACTTGGTTCTGCCAACAGCGACTACGGCTGGTCGATTTTCCAAGATGTTGCCTTCCCTTTATTGTAGCACTTAACCTTTTCTGGAAAGGCTTTTAAGTGTTTGCCATGTTTCACAGTAAAAACGCGAGAAAAAGCGATTACCTGAAATATTAATGGCGCAGGCGCTTAAGAACTACACCTTAGATGGAGCAAGGTCTATTTCGTTAACAGTTAACTGTCGCCTCAAACTTTTGACTAGTTTCAACAGGTTCCTGCTTAACTCAACCGGGTAAGGCGGCGCGCCAGTTAAAACTTTATACTCCTCAGGAAGCTTGGACAAACTAGAAGCTGCCTCGTCTCGGATCTTCTCAAGCGACGGAAGATCATAGGTTAGTCTGCTCTTTTCCATGACTCTAACAAGCAATGGCTCACCCTCAACTTTTTCGTCGGCCAAAGCGATAGTATCCTTCTCGAAATTGCCCACGGCGTCCATGCAACGGTAAACCTGCTTCCTTCCTGGAAGCGTGATCTTATTCTTGCTTAGCTTCATTATGGGCGAAAAAGCTCCGTCAGGCCCCATGGTTTCACATAGCTTATAAATGACGTCAAGGTAGGGTCTATCGGCTGAAGTGCCCATTTTTGTACCCACACCAAATGAATCAATCTGTGCCCCCTTAGCCAGAAGCTCTTCTACTTTGAATTCGTCCAGATCACCGCTGGCAAAGATTTTGATGTAACTTAAGCCTTGTTCGTCGAATAGTTTTCTGATTTTCTTGCTTGTTTTCGCCAGGTCGCCGCTGTCCAAACGGACGCCGCCCAGCCTACAACCCTTCTTTTCAAGCTCTTTGGCTACCACGACGGCTTTTTCTGCGCCTGAGATGTCTTGATAAGTGTCAATGAGCAAAGTAGATTTGTTAGGGAACGTATCCGTGAAAGCTCGGAAAGCGTCGATTTCTTT
>Ga0187769_10002032_pt1 | contig 11738 bp, 10 predicted proteins | sample 0116_SJ02_MP02_1_FD_133140 | JGI IMG/M metagenome (GOLD analysis project Ga0187769, IMG submission 133140) | Tropical peat soil microbial communities from peatlands in Department of Meta, Colombia - 0116_SJ02_MP02_10_MG | ecosystem: Environmental > Terrestrial > Soil > Wetlands > Peat | place... | reverse complement strand
TCCAATTCCGGTGATCAGTACGAATAATCCGTTCGCGAAATGTACCGCCTCAAATCTCACGGCCGACAGCACTAGGCTCGAATACAATATTGTTTGTCCGGGACGCGATGCAGCTAAGGCCCACGCCATCTACATACTTTCGCTCGATACATTCTCCGGCCGCGTGGCGATGGTGATGGGTGGAAAAAACATGACGATGACGGAAGTGCAAACAGCTCGCCGAATCGGAGAGTGCAGCCCGGCGGCGCTGGGAACTACAGCCCGATTTTAACGTTGCTCGGCCTCCGCATTCCGTCACCCCATCCGTCCGTTCCTTGCTAAATTGAAGCATCTCCGCTAGCCGCCGGCACGTTATGCCGCACTGCCGAAGAAGGTTTGCACTGCCTGTCCGCGGAGTAGCCCGATGGCGGTTACCATATGGTTGGAACCGCAAAAAGGTCGAAAGGGCCCCGCTATCCATCTGGCCGAAAGGCGCGTCTCGCAATATCGTCGGCTGCTGCAACCTTGGGGCCGAGGTCGCGCGGTAGGCATCCGCCGGAATTGAGATGAAGGAACCGATTCAAGCAATGGGGTTGCGCTGGGGAAGTGGCAAGCTGCTCGGGACGATCGCTGTCGTCGCGCTCGGTTCGCTACTGGTTTGGGGTTTTTTTGGCGGCCGCAACCAGGCGGCGGTTGAGGGCGACCGCGATCGCGTAGTCAAGGCGCCACTGCGGGTCACCGCCAAGAACGGCGCAACGGTCATCACAATCGACGACGAGACCCAGCAGCACAGCGGTATTAAGACGGAGACGCTAGGGGCGGCCCCGCATCAAGAGCAAATCCGCGCCTATGGCATGGTTCTCGATATCGCGCGGCTGACCGAACTTAGCAACCGCTACGCCAACGCCCAGGCGCAGGTGCAGACCGCGCAGGCTAAGCTTGCATTTTCGCGCGTGGAGTTCGACCGCGCCACCAAACTTTACAACGAGAATAAGGCGGTATCCGAAGCGCAAATGCAGTCGGCGGGGGCCACCTTTGCGGCGGACCAAGCGAACCTAATGGCGGCGCAGGCGCAGGTGCGCAGCCTCACTGCCGCGGCGTATCAAGACTGGGGCTCAGTGATCGGCAAATCTCTGGTTGAAGGATCCCGAATGATCGAGCGTCTGATCGAGCGACAAGACTTTCTGTTGCAGATCACCTTACCGCCTGGCGTCGTGCTGACGGCGGCGCCCGCCACGGCGGCCATTGAGAACGGCAAGGATACACGCGCACAGATCACATTCGTCTCGCCGGCAACGCATATCGATCCGAAGATTCAAGGGATCAGCTTCTTCTATGCCGCATCCGCAGACAGCGGCGTGCTGCCCGGCATGAATGTGCTTGCTTTTCTGTCGACTGGGAAAACCGCCGATGGCGTCACCATACCGGCCTCCGCCGTCGTCTGGTGGCAGGATCGAGCCTGGGTCTATCGGCGTACTGCTCCGGACAAATTCGTGCGCGTCGAGATCGCCACTGACCTCCCGGCGCCGGACGGAGGCTATATCGTCGCTAATCTGCCGCAGGACGTCCAGATCGTTACCGGCGGTGCGCAATTGCTTCTGTCCGAGGAGTTTCGCTCACAGATCCAGGTCGACGAGGACGATTAGTGAGCACCACTGCGCCGTCCGGACCGCAAGCCGCGATCATTCGCTTTTCAATCCGCTTCCGCGGCATCGTTATTGCGCTCGCTTGCATTCTTGTTGCCTACGGCGTGTACGCACTCGGCCAAGCCAAGCTCGATGTGTTTCCGGAATTTGCGCCGGCCCAGGTCAGCATCCAGACCGAAGCGGTGGGACTTACTCCCGAACAGGTCGAAATTCTGGTGACACGCCCCATCGAAAACGCTGTCACCGGCGTTCCCGGCGTTCAAACGCTGCGCTCAAGTTCAATCCAGGGCGTCTCTGTGGTGACGGTATTCTTCGCTTCGTCGAGCGATATTTATCGAGATCGCCAGGTCGTCGCCGAACGACTTGCCGCTGCGACCCAGGAACTGCCGCAAGGCATCCCACCGCCGATCATAACGCCACTTACGTCGTCGACCAGCCGCATGCTCGTCATCGGTCTCACGTCGCAGACGCGGTCGCTAAGGGAATTGCGTGACGTCGCCGACTGGACCGTACGCTTGCGACTCCTTGCGGTGCCGGGCGTTGCCAGCGTCACGGTATTCGGCGCCGACAAGCGCTCGATCCAAATTCAGGTTCATCCCGATGAATTGATCCGCTACGGCTTGGCGCTCGAGGACGTCGTGAACGCGGCGCGGCGCGCGACCGGTGTCCGGGGCGCTGGTTTTGTCGACACTACGAACCAGCGCATCGTGTTCCAAACGGAAGGACAATCGCTCACGCCTGACGACGTTGGCCACACCGTCTTGCTCAGTGACGGCGCGGCGAGTGTCAGATTGAGCAATGTGGCCGACGTTGTCGAAGCTGCCGAGCCGCCGATTGGCGGCGCCGACATCCAAGGCAAACCCGGAGTGATCCTCAACGTGGCGGAGCAATACGCTGCCGACACCGTCGAGGTGACGAAGCGCGTAGAGGCGGCGCTGGAAGAGCTGAAGCCGGGTCTGGCGGCCGATGGAATTACCCTGATTCCGGATCTGTTCCGGCCGGCGAATTTCATCACTATTGCAGTCAGCAACATCCGCGACTCGCTCTTCCTCGGCGGCATACTTGTGATCGTCGTCTTGTTTCTTTTCCTGTTCGATTTGCGGACGGCCGCGATCTCCTGCGCGGCCATTCCGCTGTCACTGCTCGCCGCGACCTTGGTGCTGGAACGCCTTGGCGCCACGCTTAATACGATGACCCTTGGCGGTCTCGCAATTGCCATTGGCGTGGTCGTTGACGATGCGGTGATCGATGTCGAGAACATCGTGCGACGCCTGCGGGAAAATGCCAGATCGGCCGCACCGCTGCCGTTTGCCCGCGTCATCCTCAATGCTACATTCGAGGTCCGCAGCGCCGTAGTCTATGCTACTTTTGCCGTCGTTCTTGTCGTCTTCCCCGTAGTGACATTGTCCGGACTGAGTGGACGCCTATTTGCGCCGTTGGGGTTTGCCTATTCGCTCGCGGTGCTCGCTTCCCTGATCGTTGCACTGACCGTAACGCCAGCGCTGGCCATGGCGCTCCTTCCTGGGCGAGTGCCGCCACGTGACCCTCCGATGGTGCGCTGGGCACGGACCAGTTACGAGGCCCTGCTAGGGCGGCTCACAACGCGGCCAAGGTCGCTCATGGCCGCTGCAGCCGTGTTCACGATTAGTGGCTGCGCCGCACTGCCGTTTCTCGGCAGCGAGCTCATCCCCGAGCTTAAGGAAGGCCACTTTGTCGTCCACATGTCCGCGGTGCCCGGCACCTCACTCGACCAATCGCTGCGCGTCGGCTCGCACGTGGCCAGCACGCTGCTCAAATTGCCCGCGGTGCGCTCCGTTGCGCAGCGCGCAGGGCGCGCAGAGCAGTCCTCTGAAGACACTTGGGGCCCGCACTACAGTGAACTCGAAGTCGACTTGAAGCCGGACGTATCTGGAGACGATGCCGCACGCGCGCAAGTGGATATTCGTCGCGCCTTTGCCGGCTTGGTTGGCGTGAATTCGTCTGTCATGACGTTTCTCGCCGAACGCATCGAGGAGACGTTGTCGGGCTATACTGCGGCGGTCGTAATCAACGTCTTCGGCAACGATCTCGACGTACTCGATCAGGAGGCACAGGAAGTCGCTCGTGTGGTCGGCGAAGTTCGTGGCGCCACCGACGTTGAGGTTCAATCGCCACCCGGCCTGCCACAGATCACGATCCGCTTGCGCAAAGCCGATCTCGAACGCTGGGGATTCGATTCCGTCGCAGTGCTCGACCTGATCCGAGTCGCTTATCAGGGCGACATCGTCGGCCAAACCTATAAGGGCAACCAGGTCGTCGACGTCATCACGATTCTCGATGACGCGAGCCGCGACAACATCACGAAAATCGGCGAATTGCCGCTTCGCAGCCCGAGCGGCTCTTACGTCGCGTTGAAGGAGATCGCTGACATTTTTGAGGCCACGGGTCGCTATCAGGTTTTGCACGAGGGCGCCCGCCGCGTGCAAACCGTAACTGCAAATGTCGTTGGTGCCGATGTTTCCTCCTTCGTGCAGGCGGCCAAGGCGGCGATCGCGGAGAAGGTGCAGCTGTCTTCCGGGACCTACATCCAGTTCGCCGGTACAGCGGAGGCGCAATCGCGGTCGCGGCATGACCTCATCTTCAATTCGTTGATCGCCGGTGTCGGTATCATCCTCCTGCTATCGGTTGTTACGCGTAACTGGCGCAACCTCCTTTTGATCCTGGCCAACCTGCCGTTCGCACTGGTCGGCGGCGTGCTGGCCGTATTTGTGACTGGTGGATTGTTGTCCCTGGGTGGCATGGTCGGCTTCGTCACTTTATTTGGCATCACGCTCCGCAATTCGATTCTGATGATCGCGCATTACGAACATCTGGTCGAAGCCGAGGGCATGCAGTGGGAGCTAAAGACTGCCATCAAAGGCGCCTCTGATCGGCTTATTCCCATCCTCATGACGTCGATCGTGACCGGCCTTGGCATTTTGCCGCTCGCGATCGGCCGCGATGATCCCGGCCGAGAAATCCAAGGACCAATGGCAATCGTCATTCTTGGCGGCCTTTTGACGTCAATGGCGCTCAATCTGCTCGTGCTGCCGACGCTGGCGGTGCGCTACGGCCGTTTTGAGCCCGCTCACGACGAATTGCAGCAAATGGGCCTCTCTTAGAGGCGAGCTAACGAGCCGCGACGGCAAACGGACCCAAGGCGTGCGCAGAAGCGACGACCCAACACGCCGCGGCTCCGGGTGCATCAGGACAGTCTTGTCAACAGGATACGTCGCGGACCTTCTTTTCCTCCTTAGCCCGCGTTCGGTACCAGAAGTTTGCGCATTCTGCTTGGGCTCCGGGACCCCTTCGGCGCGATGGATGGCAAAGCTCAACAGCTTGGCACGAAAGCTTTCTTCAATATGATGCTTTGTATCGGCTGCGTTCATTTTGTAGAACAATCAAATTACTCGAAAGGCTAGTTGTGGAATGACTGATCAGCTACGTCCGTTTTCTTCATTTGCTGTAGCAGGGCAGTCGCTGTTGATGTCGTCTGCTACTACCGCCGATAAGGGATGGGTCTCCAGCCAAAGTTTGCGCGCTTCTGCCGCAGCGTCGATTCCCGATCGCTGCCACCATACCACTTCATCAGCGCAATTATGGACTTCACGATGATGTGCCCGACACAGCGCTACTGTGAACTCATCGCTCACCTTGCGACCCAACGCGCTGCATTGCGTGAACCGCAAATGGTGAACATCGCAGGGCGTGCGGCCGCAGATCAGACACGGCTGCCTCATGACGAACTTCCTATGAGTTCTGTCCCGAATCCGACGCGGTTCTGGAAAGGTCAAAGTGCTTTTGTCGATGCTCGCAACTGATTTTCCAGATTGAGGAATGTGAGATTCCATTAAAGACGGCGGGACCATTTCGGTCGAAGCTGCGTCCTGGCGATCCAAACCAGCGAGTTGCGCTTGAAAGGCATCCTCTAACCGCTTCGCATCCGACGCCGTCAGACGGTTTTTATCGCCTAGTGCCTGCTGAGCCCAGGTAGCAGCTCCCTCGGAGCAGTCCAAACTTTCGAGTTCTGCCAAGAGCCGATCACGTTCGACTGCCGACTGCTCGGGCTCAAGGATTGAAGCAGTGGAAATCGATTTCTTCTTAGCCGCGTGACCAGCAGTCGATCCGTTACCTCCCCAGCCTGTCCCCTTCCCTGCCCTGGTGTTTGGTTGTCCGGCCGCCCGATTCGCTGGATCAATGAGGTCAGGCGCATCGAGATCATCCTCCCCGGCAATGCCGACCAGCGTGAACAATGTATACCGTCGGGCATAAGTCAGCGCCGCTCCCATTCGATGTGGCGTCGCCGTCTCAGTGATGGCGCAGACCGGCCAATCCGACGCAATCCATTCCCCGGAGGCATGGGCCAAGACTGTGCTGAGCCGCACGATGCCAGCCGCGTCATCAATCGAGGTGGTTTGCATCGTTGCGATCTCGTGTTGGCTCAGCGTCTTGCGCACGATATCGAGCCCACTCGACAGCGGTGCATAGCGAAAGGTCTGTTCCGCCCCACGTGGTCCATTCGGGCGGATAGTCGCCACCAGCGATTTTTCCGGATTGACGAGTTCAGCTTGGGCTTTGGCCAGCGCCGCGGCGATAGTCCCAATTGTCTCACTAGACCGTTGCACGGCTTTCCTCCGGATCGAGCAGGTCGAAGCTGATCGCGCCCGATTTCGAGCGCTTAGCGCGTATACCGTGACCCCTTGCCTCCTTGGCATCCTCGGGCATCAGGGCCTTTAGTGCTGCCTTCGATCGCTCATGCTCCAAAAACGCTTGCCTCGTACCTGCGGAACAGACCGGCACATTCCGCCCAGGAGTTTGAATCGCTCATATCGACGACCCGGACAGCCTCGATCCTGGGTTTGGGCAGCCCGCCGCCGCAACACGGCAAGTCTTCGACTGTTTTGGATTTCATCGCCTGGGTCGGCGGCAAACATGCCGACCTCAAAACGAGCAGGGAATTGAGCAGGGAATTTTCTCAAACTTGGCTTTCTCCACGGCAGGGAAATTGTTCGGATCGGGGGCTTAGCAGAACGGATTGAGGGGCGGGAGGATTCGAACCTTCCGAATGGCGGTATCAAAATCCGCTGGCCTTTTGGATGGAAGGTGACGATGTTCTCGTGTGCGGAAATACCATTATCGATAAAGACCAAGGCGGCAAACGCAATTAAGGTCAAGCCGCATTGAATTTTCGCTTAAAGAGTCGCGCCGCTTCGGTTTCGAGACCGTCGGTCAAGCGGTCGTAACAGTCGTGTGCATACCAGCGATAAGGGCGCCGATGTTTCTCCCGCATGGACCTAAACCATCGGCGAAATCGCGCGGGGATCTTTGTTGTGGTCCGCATGATGCGTCTCCCGAATTTGTGCTGTGTATTTTCTTACCGCCGATGGCCTTAGCCCGAAGTGACTTTCGTCACAGAGGAATGCAAGTCGCGCAAACTCCCCTCTTATTGATTGGAGAGGGAAGCAGACTTCGTTTTAATGTTTCGAAGCGCTCGGTTTTGGCTGAGACGTTGACCGTTGATCCCGCAGCCACTTCCGTCATGGCGGTATGACCCGCTACAATGCAGTTTTGGGGAAGGCGATGAGACGGCGCTCTGGTGCAAGCGGCAAACCAACTAAGCCGCGCGGCGGCAAAGCGACAACGCTGAAGCGGCGTGGCGCGCCCGGAGCCGTCAATTGGATGATTTTGCCTCTTCGTACCCTTTACTTCGAGGATCTTTCCGTGGGGATGACCGAGGTCCTTTCCAAGACGATCTCCTCAGCCGATGTCGTCGGATTTGCTCAATTGACCGGAGACCGTAATCCGATCCACTTGTCCGAACACTTTGCCGCCAAGACCTCATTTGGTCGGCGGGTCGCGCACGGTCTCTACACTGCGAGTTTGATCTCGGCAGTTTTGGGTACGCGATTGCCCGGACCGGGGGCCGTGTACATTTCACAGACACTGCATTTTCGGGCGCCCGTCAGAATCGGCGATACAGTCGACGTGACGGTTACAGTCGTGGGGCTCAGCCCCGAGCGGCAGCGTGCGACGCTCACCTGTATTTGCCGGGTCGGCGACGAAGTCGTTCTCGAGGGCGAAGCCCTAGTGAAAGTTCCATCGGCTATAAAATCCAAGCGTCCATTGCCGCGACTTTAGGCCATTGGAGCATGGTCCGGAAAAAGCCTGCCGGGACGCGACGGGATCGCCTTTCCGAGCTGTCCATAACGTCATTATCTACGAATAGCTTCTTTCCCTGCGGCCGCGGCCGTTATTGAGAAATTCGATAACCGCAAAGTGCATTGGTCCCGCAGATATCGCAGATTGAGATTGAACTCGTCGGAAATCCCCGACAGGAACCGCTTCGGCGGACGTTATAAATACTTCTTGCCAAGGCGCCCCCTCCGAAAGACGGTCCGCGGCCCCCCGCGATATGGTAATCTAAAAAGGCGCTTACATGAGGCGGCTTTGCTCTCACAGTCACCGAAGCTTTTAATGCGTGAGGAGAAGTGCAATGCCAAAGGTCAACAATATCGTTCTTGTCCACGGAGGATTCGTGGACGGTGCCGGCTGGAGGGGTGTCTATGACATCCTGAAGAAGAACGGCTTCAACATCAGCATCGTGCAGAACCCGACGATCTCGCTGGCGGGAGATGTGAGCGCCACCAAGTTGGTAATCGATTCTCAACCGGGCCCCGTGATCCTGGTCGGGCACTCTTATGGCGGGGTTGTCATCACTGAGGCCGGGAACGATCCGAAGGTCGTCGGATTGGTTTACATCACCGCTTTTGCCCCGGACAAGGGCGAATCGGTTAATACCCTGATCGCCAATCCGCCGCCGAGCGCGCCTGTGCCGCCAATTTTGCAGCCGAAGAACGGTTACCTATTTCTCGACAGGGCCAAATTCGCGGATTCTTTCGCCGGCGACGTCGATCCGAAGACCGCTGTTTTCATGGCCGACTCTCAGGTGCCTTGGGGCGTCGACGCCCTCGGTGGCGTGGTCGTGGAGCCCGCGTGGAAGTCCAAGCCTAGCTGGTATCTGCAAGTCCGCGACGACAGGATGATCCCTTATCCCGCCCAGCAGTTCATGGCGAAAAGGGCCGGTGCTACCGTCGCCGAGGTGCCGGGCAGCCACGCAATCTACGTCTCCAACCCCAATGCCGTCGTTGCATTGATCGAACGCGCCGCCAGCGGTGTGAAATAGCTGGGCGGCCGTGATGATTTTGCCGTATAAAAATAAATGCCGCATGTGCGCTGGCGCTTTATTCGCGTAACATAGGATGATGGCATTGCAATCGCAGTCCGTTCGCGATGCGCGGTACGACCAGATTTATCCGACGCTCGATCCACTCGAAATTGAGCGGCTACGCCGGTTCGGCGACGCGCGTTTGTTTGCGGCTGATGAACCGCTCTGGACAATTGGTCATGTCGCTCCCGGCCTTATGGTCATTCTCGCCGGCAAGGTAGCGGTCACCGAGCGCGACCAATTCAATAACCAAAAGTTGATCATCATCCACGGCCCGGGGAACTTCCTGGGTGAACTGGCGCTGTTATCGGGCCGCCCGGCGCTCGTAGATGCGATCGCTCAGGGTTCGGTGGAAGCACTCATAATCCCGCCAGAGCGGCTACGCGCGCTGATGATTGCGGAAGCCGAACTTGGCGAGCGTATCATGCGCGCTTTGATCCTGCGCCGCGTCGCTATCCTGCAAGCTGGGATCGGCGGACCAATCATCCTTGGTCGCCCCGAGAACGGTGATGTGCTACGACTGGAAGGCTTTCTTCGCCGCAATGGTCATCCCCACCAACTGCTCAATCCCGAAGCTGACGCACCTGCAAAGCTACTGATCGAACGCTTTCACGTCGATCCGGAACAGTTGCCGATCGTGTTGTGTCCGAGTGGGCAGTTGCTGCGAAATCCCAGTGAGCACGAACTGGCGCGCTGCCTTGGTTTGGTACGGCCAATCGATCCGGACCGTCTCTACGATGTCGCCGTAGTCGGCGCCGGACCGGCGGGCCTTGCCACCGCAGTCTATGCGGCGTCGGAAGGCCTGTCCGTCATGGTCCTCGATTGCCGAGCATTCGGAGGGCAGGCCGGCGCATCGTCGCGGATTGAGAACTATCTCGGCTTCCCGACGGGAATTAGCGGTATGGCGCTGATGGCGCGCGCCTACAATCAAGCGCAGAAATTCGGAGCCGAGATGGCGATACCCGACGAGGCGACAAGCCTCGCGGCCGATGGCGGCGCGCTCGACCGCTTCACTTTAAATCTGCAGATCGGCGAGCGAGTAAGTGCGCGTTCCATAGTACTCGCCACTGGGGCGCGCTACCGGCGGCTCGATGTCGAGAACCTCGACGCATTTGAGGCATCGAGCGTCCACTATTGGGCATCCCCGCTGGAAGCGAAGTTATGTGCCAAACACGAAGTGGCGCTGGTCGGTGCTGGAAACTCAGCCGGCCAAGCCGCCGTTTATTTAGCAAGCCAGGGTGTCAAGGTCTGGATGCTGGTGCGCCGAGATGATCTCGCGGCGACGATGTCGCGTTATTTGGTCGATCGTATCCGAGGTCTCGACAATGTCGAGGTTGTGACGGGCGCCACAGTCAGCGGTCTTGAGGGTCACGACGGCGTCTTGGAGGCCGTCCGTTGCCGGCTCGCGACCGGCCAAGGGGTACGGCGGCCGATCAGGCACCTGTTCCTGTTCATCGGAGCCGAGCCCAACACGGACTGGCTCGTCAATTCAGGCATCACTCTTGACGCCAAGGGCTTTATTCTCACCGGCGACGATGCCGGCCACAACCGCCATCCGTTAGAAACGACGCGTCGCGGGGTATTTGCCATCGGCGACGTGCGCGCTAGATCGGTGAAGCGCGTTGCCGCAGCGGTTGGCGAGGGCGCGCAAGTGGTCGCGGCGCTGCACGCCTTCTTAGCAGCGGCCAAGATGGGCGTGACCAGCAGTCCTGCCTCTGAAGAAAAGCTGGATATCAACCTCGCCGGCCGCCGTCAGCACCGGTAAGGGCCGCACCCCTAACGCACGGCCGAGCCAAGGATCACGGCCGTTTGCCGCGGGAGACTTCGGCTTTTCTGTCGGCGAGGGTATGGACATGCTGAACGGCATTAAGGTCAAAGAAGCCGATCCAGACAGCTGTCGAGAGGCCATCGAAGCTGGGGTTCGAGTTTTCTCACTCGGTCTCGATTCCGTTGTCTTTCGCTGTGCCTGCCAGGCGATGGCAGACGCACTGGACAAGGGTGCTCATGGCACCGAGTTTACGCGGCCCGAAAACAAGAACTGGGATTTCGCCGCCTCCCCCTGATGGGAAGAGCAGGAGTGGAAGGTGGCCATTCTGGCAGGCGGGCTCATCGTCCTGACTTTGTGCCTGCCAACCCGCTTAACCGTCCAGCAGACACTAACCCAGCGATCGAACCCAGAAAGGAGTCAATATGCCACAAGTAAAGCGTGTCGTTCTTGGCGTTGGTCCCGACAAGAAATCAGCCGTCATCCACCGCGACTCCCCAAATCATCAGGAAGTTCCTGGCATCTTTTGGCGCTCCACACTCTGGGCGGCAGCCGAACTACCAGTCAAAAACCAGACGGGTGGAGACCGGGCTGCCGATGTTACAATCCGCGAACCCTCCGAAAACGGCCTAATCTTCCGCGCCTTGGAGATACCGCCGGATATCAAAGATGCCAAGAAGCATATTGAGATCCTTCAAGAGCTCAACAAAAACGTAAAGCAGAAGTATCCTCCCACTGAAAAGGATCTCGAGCGTCATCCCAGCATGCATCGTACCGATACGTGCGATATGTTCACGGTCGCGTACGGCGAGATCTATCTCGTGAGCGACACGGACGAAACCCTACTGCAGCCTGGTGACACAGCCGTAGTGCTTGGGGTGAACCACGCGTGGAGCAATCGCTCGGAGAAGCCGTGCATGATCATCGGCACGATGGTGCATGCGACCCCGTGGCCGAAGGACGAGTATCCGGCGCTCGGTCTCTAGAACCTATCTCAAAATTGTCTGAAGAGGATAACGAGGCAGGCGAGCTGGACGAAGCCGAGGAAGTTTTGAGTGTGGAATTCCCAGCGGACGAGTATGCGGCGCTGCCATTGTATCCAGGC
>Ga0187769_10002030_pt1 | contig 11741 bp, 8 predicted proteins | sample 0116_SJ02_MP02_1_FD_133140 | JGI IMG/M metagenome (GOLD analysis project Ga0187769, IMG submission 133140) | Tropical peat soil microbial communities from peatlands in Department of Meta, Colombia - 0116_SJ02_MP02_10_MG | ecosystem: Environmental > Terrestrial > Soil > Wetlands > Peat | place... | reverse complement strand
TAAAACGGCAAAAACTAACCGATCTCAAAGCCGAATTAGCGGAAAAACAGGGAAAATACTCCCCCGACCATCCTGATATTAAGAAGCTCAAAAGTGAGATCGACCGCCTGGAGCAACAACCGGAAAATACCGAACCCGTAAAGCTGGTGGCTAATGCCGAAAACCCCGCTTACATCACCCTTGCCACCCAAATTGAGACCACCAAGAATGAAATGGCCTCCTTGCAGAGGCAGCGGGAGGCCCTGAAAGCCAAGCTGAAGGTGTTTAACCAGCGTCTGGAGGAAACCCCCAAACTGGAACAGGAATATTTTGCCTTGTCGCGGGATTACACCAATGCCACCACCAAATACCAGGAGGTAATGAATAAGATCCTGGAAGCCCGGATTTCCGAAGGCATGGAAGAAAGCCAGAAAGGCGAAAGGTTCACCCTGGTCGACCCGGCCAGCTATCCCCAGAAACCGGTCACCCCCAAAAGATCGCTGATTATCTTGGCCGGGTTCATTGCGAGTTTGGGCTCCGGGCTGGGCGCAGTGGCCCTGGCTGAACAAATGGACCACTCCCTGGAGAGCGCCCTGGCACTCACTTCATTGACCGGTTTGCCGGTATTGGGAACCATTATCCGGATCGTCACCAAAGAAGACTTGATCCGGGCCAAACGCCGACGCCGGTTCGTCTGGGCCGCCACCGGGGTTAGCCTGTTCCTGGGAATAACCTTGTTTCATTTGTTGTACATGGATCTTTGGGTGTTTACTGCCACAATTATCCGTTTAATTAATAAATATATCTAAAAAGTTGGGGAATTTTACTTTCCAACCATCAGAGGGAATCACTTTGGGTTTTATCGATAAGGCCCTGGAAAAGGCCAAAGCCGCTCGTAAAAAAGGGGAAACCCCAAAACCTTCCGCCGACATCTCGGAGCCTGTCTCGGCCGCGCCTTTCCCCCTGGGGGAGGTGGCCGCCGAGACCTTGATCATTCCCTCGGAAATCCACTATAACCTCACCCGCACCCTGCCGGTGGACCCAAATAATTTGCGGCGCCACCGGATCATTGCCGGGGGCTGGGAGGCAGGATCCTCCGTGGTCGAGGGGTACAAGGTTTTACGGACCCACTTCCTGCATCACACTGCCAAGGAAGGGCAAAATACCCTGATGATTACCGGCGCCTTTCCGGGAGAAGGCAAGACGGTGACCGCCATCAATCTGGGCATTATTCTCTCCCACGAAATTAATCACACGGTGCTGCTGGTGGATGCCGATTTGCGCTCTCCCACGGTAACCCGTTACTTTGGTCTGGGGGACCAGCCAGGGATCGTGGATTATCTTACCACCGGGGTCCCCATCCAGGAGCTTCTCATCCATCCCCAGGGGATCCCCAAGCTCGTCGTTTTGCCCGCCGGCCGGGCCGTGCCGCAAGCCGCAGAATTGCTGAATTCCCCGGTGATGCGCGATCTGGTCCAGGAATTGAAACATTTCTATCCCAACCGCTACGTGATTTTTGATTTGCCGCCGATATTGGTTTATGCGGATGCCCTGGCCTTCGCCCCCTTGATGGACGGCATCCTGGTGGTGGTGGAAGCCCATAAGACTCCCAAAGAAAGCATCCAACAATGCCAGGAAATGCTCCAGAAGTTCAAGCTGCTCGGTTTCGTCCTCAATAAGGTGGAGGAGACGGCGATTCCGGATTATTTGGGCTATTATTATCCCCGAACCAAGTTACCCCAAGAGGGCAAGAAGAGAGCCTGGTTCCCCTTGTTTAAATAGATAAACAAAATGTACGAACAGTTTTACAATCTGAGGGAACGGCCTTTTAATTTGGTGCCTGATCCCGACTTTCTCTATCTTAGCCCCCAGCACAAGCTGGCCCGGGCCTATCTGGAATATGGCATTCGGCAGCGTCTGGGGTTTGTGGTGCTGACCGGAGAAGTGGGGACTGGCAAGACCACCTTAATCAAGTCCCTGATAAGAGCCCGGGAAAGTGGCCATAGATTGGGGGTACTTTACCAGACTTCCATGGCCGCCGGGGATTTGTTGGATACGTTGCTGCGAGAGTTCGAGGTGCGGGGCCATTATCCCAACCGCACTACCAAACTGGCAGCCTTTAACCAGTTCCTGCTCAGCGCTTACAGCCGGAGCGAAAATGTCGTGCTGCTGGTGGACGAAGCCCAGAATCTTGGTCCAGAGGCTTTGGAGGAAATTCGGCTATTATCCAACCTGCAGACCGAAAAGGATCCACTCCTGCAAGTAATCCTGGTGGGGCAACCAGGATTGCGGGAGCGGCTGCGCCATCCTTCTCTGCGCCAACTGGCCCAGCGGGTCTCGGTGCACTACCATTTAAATCCCTTGAATTTTCAAGAAACCAAGGAATATATTAATTATCGCCTGGCCCGGGCCGGAGGCAGCGGCATCTTTTCCGAGTCGGCCTTGGAGAAGCTTTTCCACTACTCACATGGAGTACCTCGCCGGATAAATGCCTGGTGTGACCTGGCCCTGGTGGCGGGTTTCGCCGAAACCCGCCCGGAGGTCGACGGGGAATTTATCGATACGGTGGTGGCGGCCCAGGGTGGCAGCCTGGAAGGCCAGGAGGACAGCATCGCCCCGGTTTCGGCCACCGCGAGCCTGTCAGAGCCACCGAGGAGTAGTATTCCTATTTCCGATAATGGCTTAGAGGCGACCGTGGGGGAGTTATCGGCGCGGCTGACCAGGTTGGAGGGCATGGTGCTGGAATTGACCAGCCAATTGGCCCCGGTTCTGACCAAATTCCTGTCAAAACAATTACTTGACCATGTACAGCCGGAGCCGGTCCACCCTGCGGCACCCCCTTCCTTACCAGATCAGCCACCCAACCTCGATGAGCAATCCCCACCCCCCAAAAAATGGTGGTCCAGATTTTTAAAACCCTAGGCCCGTCTGACCAGCGCACCCCAAATTATCCGGAGTTCTGGGGAACTGAATACAGTCCAACGTGGATTATGCCGCAGAAAAAGATGGAAAATAATATATCTAACCCGGACGAAAGGTTGGAAAAACTATTTTTAACCGCGGGGGACAAGGTTGCCGCATAATCTTGTTTTGTTTCGCTATCAAAAATTGTGGAAGGGTTTCGCAACTATCGATTTAAGACAGACGAAGCTGAAAATACGGCATATTTTCATAAAACTTAAGTTTTGATATAATCCATTGTGGCAGGTCATCGATAACTCTTTTTGACAATCATCGAGAGAATAACTTACGATGCAAATGGCTTATTGTGAAATATGCGGGTGCGATAGAGAAGTTATAACCGTTACATCTGTTGATAAAGTTTATAATTTATTTAAATGTATGAATTGCAGCTTGGTATTCCTTTATCCCGAGCCTCATATAGATGAATTGGAAAGAATTTATTTAGAAGAACGAGGTTTTTATTTTCTGCGCCAGAATTTTTTTTCTCTCACCAGGCAATTGAAATATAAAATTGCTTCGTGGCGTTTTAGTGGGTTTGGGGTAAAAAAAACCCCGTTTGACATATCCAAGAGGTTTATAGCTTGCTTAATAGAAAAAACCAGTGGACATTGCACCCCATATACCATGGCAGTACCTTTGCTAATGCCAAAAAAAGCTGCCATATTAGAAATAGGATATGGTAATGGGGCGTGGCTCTTGGGAATGAAAGCTTTAGGATATACCAATCTTTATGGCATAGATATTAATGAGGTGGCAAAAGATATATTAACCGATGCCAAAATCCAGGTAAGGACAGGCGATATCTTATCAGTTGATTTTCCCGCGGAATATTTTGATATCATCAGGCTTGAGTTTGTTTTAGAACACCTATCTGGTCCCAAGGAGAGATTAAGTAAAATTGCTCAATGGCTAAAACCATCGGGTAAGATAGTAATGACTATTCCAAACATCGAAAGCCTAACTTATGATTTTTTTGGGGAATTTACAGTGGCTTTACAGTTACCGGAGCACATTTACCATTACAATTACCATACCATAAACTTGCTGGCAGACCGCTGTGGCTTGAGGCTTAATGAATATAGGACGATGCCAGTTTGGCCGCAATTTGCCGCGTCGATAAAAAAATACTTAGGCAACGTTAATAAAGGAGAATTTATTACTAGATTATTAAATCATAAACTGACCTCTATTATAATTCCGCCGATTTATTCAATGTTTATTGCAAAAAATAAAGGTGATTTTATATCTTTTGTCCTAACTAAGGGATGATTTATTCTCCGATAATTTACATTTGTAAACTTAATAATACTTTTATGAGGACCATACCTAGTTTTGGTTGTCGCATTACTTGAAAAAAGGGCCAATTGCCGAAAATTTTCTTTTTAGACCCTTCTGGGCAAGTTGCATGAGGATAATTAAAAATTAAACAATTTTAACCTAATCTTTTTCTAATGACAAGGGTTGACTTGGAACAGATGTATTTTTAGGGGTTAAAAATCATGGACGCCGTCCACAACTACCAATTAGAGACATACAAATGGGGAAGCGGCGCAATTTCTGCTTAGAAAAACCGCCTCCCCATTCTCCGGTCAAACAGGACCCTAAATCCAGATGAGCCTAAATTTACTACCTGCTAAGACTTCAAGGCTATCCTTCTTTGTTTTGCTAGGATTCTTCTGCCTCTCTCTGGTCTATTTCATAAGTAGAGGGCCTCTGAGGCCGGTAGATCTTAATAAGTGCGACTTTACCCTCATCTATTTTGGTTCTAGTTTTTGGGTAAAAGGTCTTAGTCCTTACAATCATAATGAAATAAATAAGTTGTGTTTGAAGATTGACGAACCGGCCGATAAATCCGAACCAATTACTTATGTACGGCCAGCTGTTTACCCCATAACTATATTCCCTATTATCGCGCCATTGACGTTTATGAAACTCCCAGACGCCAAATTTGTGTGGAACATAATCAATTGTTTGGCATTTTTTGGGGCTTTTCTTGCTTTAATTTCCTATTCTAAGCTTAAAATACTTGAAAAGGATGCTATCCTAATATGTTGTCTAGCTTTATCATTAAATCCGATTCATCGTGCAATTAACGAAGGCAACCCCAGCGCATTAGCGTGCTCCTTGATGGTAATAAGTCTGTGGGCCGCAGACAGAGATCATGCGGTGCTTGGAGGAATACTCTTTGCCTTGACCTTATGCCTTAAGGTTCATGCCACATTAATATTTCTTCTGTATTTCATACTGACAAAGAAATATAAGCTTTTGTTAGTATCTATATTGAGTACGACGTTAATCTTATTAATTGCCATAATTCCATCTGGTCTAAATTTGGAATGGTTATATGCTTGGAGAAGCAATGTTAATGCAGCTTTTTCGGGAGGTATTAATGATATTCATCAGGTAAAAGCTATCGGATATTTGAATCTTGACTACGTCGCTATTAAATTTATTAACAATATTTCAATAATTAAGATAATTGTATTATTTTTATTTTTAGGATATACTACTTTGTTATATAGATATAATAAATTTGTGGAATATAATTATAAAAATCTAATGCTATTGAGTTACGTTGTTGTGGTAGGCCTGCTATTAATCCCATACCAAAGATTTACAAACGGTGTAGTATTAATTTTTCCTATTGCGTTAGCATTTTTATGGAGAAGAAATCATTTAATTAATTATGGGAACATTATGCTCATTTTATTGATTCCTTTTTTATTTCCTTTGTCTGCAATTATTGATTATTTTTTGAAAAAATATAACTATTATTGGTTGATAAATTCACCATGGTTTAATTGTATTATTTATGGGAATCGTACCTGGTTGTTATTAATAATGTCAATGGTAATGATCAGGGTGATGCAAGTAAATTACTTAAAATGTCATTCTAGCCGCATTCGGGGTTAATTATGATGCGTGCCAGTATCATTCTCGATTAAGACGCAGAGTGGACAGCTTATCCCCACAGGCTTGTAGCCAGCGGGAAAAATGGTGCTATTTCAATTAATCACCACTTGACAAAATGCCGTCGGTAATGGAAATGTTTATCAAAGGCGGATTCATGAACGCCAAAGTCAGACGAGATATCACCGGAAAATCTTGTTTCCACCCTCCCGGCCCCGAGGAAAATATCCACTGAAAATCCACAAGCAAACGGAAGTTGATTGTCCAGATTATTAAAAGATAAGTCCCTGCTCAAGGGGCGGGGAGCGGCTTAATGATTTCCCTGGAGGACAAGATGTCAAATATCTATATCAGGCAAACAGTCTTACTTTTAGTCCTGGCATTCTTTTTTGGTTTAATATTCCTAACCAACGGTAAAGCTGAGTGGGACACTGCTGTTAAACCAATTTTCTCTGAATCATTCCACAGTTTTGATTCCATCAAAGCTAATGGAGGAACTTACGACGATATTACCTTGGTCAAAGGGAGATCTGGGGCAGGGGTATTAATTCAGGGCCGGGGCAAATTAGTCTATCCCGCGGCAAGCCACATTAATTTTTCCAGAGGAACCATTGAATTCTGGTTGAAACCCAATTGGGACGGCCGGTTTGACCTTGGAACTCCCAAGTATTTGGTGACCATATACGATGGGACGAATTTCCAGACCTCTCCGCATACCCTCACCATTCCGATCATTGCCTATAGCGCCAAACATAATCAAAGGATTCAGAATATTTTTACTCCAGCCTTCGGTTACCGAGGCAACAAATCTTGCTTTCTCCAATCAGCGGAACCCTTCACTGTCATGAAGTGGCAGCCGGGTGAGTGGCACAAGGTCACACTTTTTTGGGATTTCACCCTCCCGGATAATGCCGACGGCACCCACAACAGCTATCTGGTCGCCAAGCTCGACGATACTTATACCCCCTGCAAAAAGGTGGCCCCTATGGGGGCCGATGGATTTGCCCCAGATGGTAAGATTATCCTTGGTCAACATCAAAGCCCCGGATACCCTGCGGAGGCGGTAATCGCCGAACTGAAAATTTATGACCGATCGCTCCTGCCGGTGGTGCCCTTCCCGGAATATCAGTTTAACCCCGCCAATCCGGACAGCATGGCCCCTTTCCTGAAGCTGTTTGCCAATGATGGGTTCTGCGAGAATTTTAAAACTTATAATGCCCAGCCGGCCGACTGTCCCAAGTTAAGCGATGCCATCAAGCCCGACCAGAATGTCCTCTTCTTCCAGCGGCCCGCCTTTGAGCAAGTTTTCGAGAACTATGTCCCCCAGTCAACGGAGATCAATAATCAATTCAATTACCAAGCCCAGCCGGGCGAATTTGAGACCATCTTTTTTAATGTTTATTCCCGCCTTGATTTAAACAACGTCGTGGTTACCTGCTCAGATTTCCAAGGGCCTAAGGGCACTATCCCCAAGGCCAATCTTGATCTAAGGGTGGTAAAAAATTGGTTTCAGGCGGGTCGCGGACCGGGGACTGTGGCTGAGCCTCTCCCGGTCTATGTTCCCGAACTCCTGCTTCACAATGACCAGATCCCTCTGGATACCGACCCAACCTTGTCACAATTCAAAGTTCCTTCCCTGCCCCTCCTTGACCATGTGGAAACCAAAATCAGGCGATACACCTCCCGACAGTTTGCTATGATTGTCAAGGTTCCTGAAGGGACTCCGGCTGGGGTCTATTCCTCCACCATTACTTTGTCTTCCCCAAATATTTCCAGTCAGATGATTACTCTAAACCTGGAAGTCCTGCCCTTCGCCCTCAGGGATACCGACAAAATTTATGCATTAACCTACTCGCTTGACCCAGATACCTTTTATGCCAAGAGAATGGGGCTCGACGTTTTTAATATCATGAAAAATGATCTAGCTGACATGAGGAATCATGGTTTTAACGGGATAGTTCTTTGTGATGTCAATGACGGCCCTGCATATCGCAATTACGGGTCTCTTCCTTTCCTTGAGGTGGAAAAAAGGAAGATTGACGCCGCAGCCTTGGCCGGTCTCAAAAGAATAGTTATTTATACCGGCACCAGGCCAGCCACCATGTCTCAGGAGATAACTCCGCAGCTTCGGGATTTAATGTTGAGTCGTGGATTTGAGCCCTGGTTTTTTGGGGTGGATGAATTCGGGGATAACAAGTCTCCCTATGGAGATCACCAAAAAACCACCATTCAGGAGCAAATTGATAAATCCCGGCTGATTCACAGTCTCGGCGCTAAGGTTATTTGCGCAACGGATGAAAACGGCTCGGATAGGCTCGATAATCCGCATGATAACGTCTATGCTTCCTTCCCAGCCGGCACCTACGAACCATTGGATGGAGTAATTCATATAATCTGCGATGATAAATATTTTACTGACTTAATGGCGGGCCGGGTAAAAAAGAATCCGAAGAAATTCGAATCTTATTACTGGCAAAATCGAGACGAGAATCCGCAAACGAACAGATATTATTATGGTTATTTTCTGTGGAATACCGGTCTTGATGGCGCCTACCCCACCGTGTATAAGGCCATTGCTTACAATGAATTCAATTGGAAAGATCCCAAAAGAAGGTTTCGTGCATGTGGCACAACCTACGCCAGTGTCCAGGGCCCAGTACCCACCTTTGAGTGGGAAGCCACTCGGGAAGGGATCAAGGATGGAAAGTTCCTGGCCACCTGGGAATATTATAAGGATAAAGCTGCCAAGATAAATCCGGTTTTGGCCCACCAATCAGAAGAAACAATTGATAATATTTTGGAACATTATCGAGATAGGTTCCCCACTACTAACCCCGCGTTATATCGTAACTCCATGGCCCAATATGAGGCTGACCGTAAAACCATTATCAACGAAATTACCAAGCTCATGGCTCAAATCGGCGCGCCACCTCCTACCACCCAGAATGTTCGCGGCAAAAATAAATTCGATTAGGCCTGGATTAGGCCGCAGCAAAAAATGGCAGTCAATATAACTATCTTATATAAGGAGGATAAATCTCCATGATCTACACAAAGGATTCACTTTGACTAAAACTTCTGCTAACCTAGGTTCAAGAAGACTATTGGGCAACAACCAGGGGCACTGCTGCCCGCTACCCCCCCTGAGCGCACGTTCAAAAACCAAATTTCAACCGCGGCGAACCGGGATGCCGCATAATTTCGCATCAAAAAATTATAGCACATAACCGGAGAAGAAAAGGAATGCTGGCTGGGAAAAAGATACTGGTGGTCATGCCGGCCTATAACGCCGCCCGCACCCTGGAGCGCACCTTTCAGGACCTCTCCTTCGACGTGGTGGACGAAGTCTTGTTGGTGGACGACGCCTCCCATGATGAGACTCTCAAGGTGGCCAGGCGTCTGGGGATCCGTTGTTTCCTGCACGAGCGCAATATGGGCTATGGCCGCAACCAGAAGACCTGCTACACCGAGGCTCTGAAAACCACGGCCGACATCGTGGTCATGTTGCATCCCGATTATCAGTACTCTCCCAAAATCATCCCGGCCCTGGCCGGGTTGGTGGCCAGCGGCGAATACGAGGCAGCCATCGGCTCCCGCATCCTGGGCGGCAAGTCCCGGCAAGGGGGCATGCCGCCGTACAAATATCTCTTCAACCGCCTCCTCACCCTGTTTGAGAATCTGCTGCTGGGGGCCAAACTCTCCGAGTATCACACCGGCTTCCGGGCCTTCTCCCGCAAGGTCCTGGAAAGCCTGCCCCTTTGGGAAAACTCCGATGACTTCGTGTTTGATAACGAAATGCTGGCCCAGGTGATCTATTTTGGCTTCCCCCTCGGTGAGGTCTCCTGTCCCACCCGCTATTTCGAAGAGGCCTCCTCCATCAATTTCCGCCGCAGCGTCAAGTACGGCCTTGGAGTCCTGGCCACCTCGGTGAAGTTTTTCCTGCAGAAGCGCGGTTTCGCCCACTTCCGGATTTTCTCCCCCCACGGTCGTGGTCTGGTCCAGGGGGCCTATTATGCCGAACATCCGGCCGCGGCCCCGGAGATTTACTGATAAATCAATCAACAATTTTTCCCGCTTAAGGGTGGTCTTTAAAAAAATAAACATTATATCCAGGATATCTTAGCCTATGACAAGGAATTTTACATCAGTTAATAAATCTAATTTATTAGCATTTACCATATTCTTTGGCCTCAGCTCATTTCTAATTCTTCTAACTATTAGGTCTGGGGAACTGTTAGGTCCTGATACATTTGGGCACATCATGACCGGTATTTTTTTATCAGATTTTTTGAAGGAAAAAATATTCTTGCGTTCTATTCCAGAAATGTGGAATTACACTTGGACGTATTATGCCCATTATTCAATTATAGGTTTGATTCATTGGCCCCCTTTATTTCATTTAATAGAAGCCGTTTATTTCAGGTTATTTAATTTTGATGAACCTGCTGCAAGATTTCTCATTTATCTATTCTCAATATTAGGTTTGTTTTATTATTACCGTCTCATGTTGCAATTATATAATAATTATATTGCCTTCCTCGCGTCGGTATTATTTATAACAAGCCCAACAATCTTGTTTCACTCTAGAGTTTTATCTCTCGAAATTCCCTCATTGACTTTTGCTTTAATATCAATTTATTACTTTTATCTTTTTACCAAACATCAACGCACCGTAGATGGTCTTTTGGTTACCATCTTTACTGCATTAGCGCTGCTGACAAAACAGAACAATGTCTTTTTATGTTTTTTTTATTTGGTCTATTTATTGGTTTATATATTCATATTACATCGGAAAGCTTTTATCCGGTTTGGACAATTTCTCCTCTTTTTTGTTATATTAATATTACTTGTTGGACCTTATTATTATATAGCCTTTACTAAGTTAAACTATATATTGTCTGGTAATCTATATAAAGGAAACGTTTTTGATAACCCTTATACGCAGTTAAATTACTACCTATATTATTTAGTAACCTTACCGCAACAAATTCAGATTGTAACTATATTATTGTTAATTTTGTTTATATTTTTATTGGGTGCTTACTTTAAAAAAATTATCGATGAATCAAACCTTTTTATGCTATCATGGGCTATTTCTTGTTTTGGGGTATTTACTTTAATCGCCGTTAAAGATGAGCGGTATATCATTTATTGGGTTCCGGCGTTGACTGGCTTGGCCGCATTTTCAATTTGTTTCCTGGCAAATAATATCATTAATAAATTTAAGATTGCTAAACCAAATTTAATAGTATGGCTTATTATCTTTATAATTTCATCTACTTCATTTACAATTTCAATTCTTACCCCCAATCCTTATATTTTTGGCTACGACAATTTGGCAAAAAGTATTTTATCTAAAATTCCTGAAGGGCATAACGAAATAATCTTTTTTGACGGCACAGAAGGTTACGGAAAATTAGCCTATTCTCTAAGAAAATTCGACCCGGAGAGGAGGATATTTCTATTCCGTAGTAGTAAAATGTTCTATGCAGGTGCTTTTATCACTAAATATGCTCATTGGGAAATTATTAATAAAAAGGCTGATATGGTTGATTATTTTAAACGATATGGAATTCGATATATCGTTTTAAGTTATATTACTGATGGAAATGATGATAGTAAGACATTAAGAGAACTGATAACAGAAGACCAAAATTTTGTACTTGTTGATAAATTTGCCATTATTAAAAATCATTTATTAGACGGTTTTGTTAACCTTTATTTATACAAAGGCACTGAACCGCTAACTCATGAAAAAGAACTTGACATTCCAATGCCAATTCTTAATAAATTTATAAAAATTAAATTAAAACCACAAATTTAATTTTAGGGCTTTTAAATATATTGCTATAAGGATATGTTAAGAGTATGGCTCACTAGGATTCGTG
>Ga0187769_10002029_pt1 | contig 11741 bp, 13 predicted proteins | sample 0116_SJ02_MP02_1_FD_133140 | JGI IMG/M metagenome (GOLD analysis project Ga0187769, IMG submission 133140) | Tropical peat soil microbial communities from peatlands in Department of Meta, Colombia - 0116_SJ02_MP02_10_MG | ecosystem: Environmental > Terrestrial > Soil > Wetlands > Peat | place... | reverse complement strand
CAGGGCCGACCGGCTGCTGGTCCTCACCAATGTCGACAAGGTGAAATTGGACTACGGAACGCCGAAGGAGAGAGCTGTAGACTCCATGACGGTGTCAGAGGCGAGGGGATACCTGAAGCAGGGCCAGTTTCCCGCCGGAAGCATGGGGCCCAAGGTCGTGGCATGCATGAGGTTTGCAGAATGGAGCGGGAAAGTGGGGATCATCGCTTCACTCGACCAGGCGGTCGAGGCTCTGGACGGATCCGCTGGCACCAGAGTGGTTCCAGGGTAGAGCGCCGGCACTCGTTCAGCAGAATCTTGGCGTCGGGGGTCAACCGTCTGCCTCTCATGAGCCGGTCCAAGCCGGAAGAATCGACCAGATGCACCCCCGCAAGCTCGACCGGGTCGATGGACGGCTTCGCGTCAGTCATGGCGATGTAAAGTGACACGACCTCCCACTCGATACTTCCCCTGCTCTTTACCTTTGGCAGGAACAGCTTCCTGAGGAACGTCACAGGGGACGACAGGCCGAGCTCCTCTGCAAGCTCCCTCCTTGCGGCGTGCTCATAGGCCTCCCCGGCCTGCACGTGCCCGGTACATGAAAGCGTCCACCGACCAGGCTGCCAGTGGTCTTTCTTGCTTCGCACCTGGATGATGACCCTGCCGTCGCCCCTGACGACCAGGACCGCCACGGCTCTGTGACGGAGCCCCTCATCGAGGCACCGTTCAATGGTGGCCTCTCCGACTCTCCTGTCGTGCCCGTCCACTAGGTCGACCAGTTCGTCTTTGCCCATAGTTGTTCACGCTCCTGGGAACTCTTGACCGGGGCCGCGGTTTCGGACCAAAGCCACTCCTGCTGAACGCTCCCGAGGCGATTTAAGATTGGTTCGCTGCGCGAGGGTCTTTCCAGAAGGTGAGGGCGGGACCCATGGAAGGTATTCCGTTTCAGTTAAGAAGTCAGCGGTCCGAGGTATTAGGTGGATGGCCAAGCCAGACCTCTTCGAGAGAGACGTCGTGAGCCTGAGAGACTTCGACAGGGGGGTTCTCGAGCTCATCTTCCAGAAGGCTTTGGCTCTAGAAAAGGCCCCGAAGAGCCTGGACGGAGCTTTGGAAGGGAAACTCGCGGTGCTATTGTTCTTCGAGCCGTCGGCGAGAACCTACTCCAGCTTCCAGGTTGCGGCCGAGACGCTGGGGCTCAGGGTCTCCGGCTTCTCGAACCCGAAGAGCTCCTCTGTCTCAAAGGGTGAAACGCTCTACGACACCATAAGGATGTTCGAAGGGTACGGGGCCGACTGCTTCGTGATCAGGCATGGGATGATGGGGGCCGCGCGCTTCGCTGCGGAGACGACGGAGGTACCGGTGATCAACGCCGGGGACGGAAGGCGGGAGCACCCGACTCAGGCAATGATTGACCTGTACACAATGTGGAAGGCTTTCGGGAAGCTGGACGGACTGAAGGTGGGGATAATGGGGGACTTGAGGTACTCGCGGACGCCCTCATCGCTCTCGTACGGACTCTCTAACTATCGCGCCGAGCTGTGCTTCATAGCCCCGGATGCCCTCCAGGTGAGGCCCGAGGTCGAGTCATTCCTGAACCGACAAGGCGTGACGTCCAGCAAGGAGGCGAACCTGAAGTCGGTGGCGGAGACTCTCGACGTGCTGTACGTCACACGAATCCAGAAGGAGAGAATCCCAGACCCAACAGAGTACGAGCGGGTGAAGAAGCTCTACGAAGTGGACCTGGCCGTCCTGAAGGACATGAAGCCTTCACTGAAGGTTCTCCACCCTCTTCCGAGGGTGGGCGAGCTAGCCACCGAGGTTGACTCGACCGTCCTCGCCCAGTACTTCGCCGAAGCAGCCTCCGGACTCCCGCTCAGGATGGCCCTGCTGAACATGATACTAGGAGGCGAAGAGTAGCTGAGCGAAGGCGAGACCGACAGCAAGATGCTGGTCAGGAAGATCGAGGAGGGGACGGTGATAGACCACATCCCCGACTGGAAGTCGGAGGTGGTCGCCCGTGTCTTGAGGCTCGACAACCTCTCTAGGCTGGAGGCCGATGCATCGGTCGCGATTCTCCAGAACGTGGCAAGCAAGCTCCTTGGGAGGAAGGATGTAATCAAGATAGACAGGTGGCACGTGGACGAGAGCGAGGCCGACATACTTTGCCTCATATTCCCGACCATCACCATCAATTACATCAACGAGTGGGAGGTCACCAAGTACGCCCCGCAGGTGCCCGACACCATCGAGGGGAGGGTCAGGTGCCCCGAGGTCACCTGCATCACCAATGCTGACAGGGAGCCTGTGGTCTCCAAGTTCGCGACATTGAAGCGCGACCGGTCCCTGCAGTGCCACTACTGCGACACAGTCATCGAATTCGAAGAGGTCCCCGAACTCGTGAAGGCGTAGGGACATGCAGCACGACCTGGTTGTGGAAGGCCTGGTCGTCCTACCGGACGGCGCGGACAACCTGCAGCTGGGGGTCAGCGACGGGAAAATCAGGGAGATCAGGAAGGCGGGACTGAAGGGCGAAAGAGTAGTCAGGGCGGGGAAGTGTCTCGTCTTCCCTGGGTTCATCGACGGCCACGTTCACCTAAGGGAGCCGGGATGGGAGTACAAGGAAGACTTCGCGACAGGGACCGCTGCTGCGGCACACGGCGGCGTCACGACGGTGATCGACATGCCCAACAACCCGACTCCTGCCACGACTGTAACCGTCCTCAAGAAGAAGAAGGAACTGGCGGCGTCGAAGGGCATCGTCGACGTCTTCTTTCACGGCGGCGTCCTGAATGAGAGGGTGGCGGAACTGGTAAGCATCAGCGACCTCGTGGTAGGTTACAAGGTGTATCTTGCCGAATCGACGGGGGGTCTGACACTCCCCACCCACAGACTGGACGCTGTGCTGAAGGCCGCGGTCACCACGGGGCGGCCCCTCAGCTTGCACTGCGAAGACCAGGCGGTGATAGACTCCCGGACGGCTGCCCTGGCAGCCGAGAAGAGGCCCGACCTCCACTGCGACCTCAGACCTCCCGAAGCGGAAGTGACCTCGGTGAGTGCGGTCATCTCCGCGGCGACCAGGATTCGGAAGCAGCGGGTCAACATCTGTCATGCCTCCGTATCCCGCACAGTCGCGATGGTGAATCGGGCCCGGGGCCGAGGGCTGAAGGTAGCTTGCGAAGCGACTCTGCACCACGTATTCTTCACGCGCGAAGCGATGAGGAGGAACCCCATGCTCAAGACCAATCCCCCGTTGCGGTCCGAACCAGACAGAGCCTCGCTGATAGAGGGACTCAGGAACGCGCAGGTGGACTTTCTGGTGACTGACCACGCCCCTCACACTCGTGAGGACAAGGCCCAAGACGGGCCGAGCGGCGTCCCTGGGCTGGACGACTACGGCCACATCGTGTCCTGGCTCCTGAAGGCCGCCGACTTCGAACCCGTCACGCTGGCCCGCGTCTGCTCAGCGAATCCCGCGACCTTCTACGGGCTTCAGGACAGGGGCGAGGTCGCCCTGGGAAAGAGGGCAGATTTCGCGATAATGGACCTGCACTCGCCCGAGAGGGCATCAGATGCTAACCTGAAGACGAAGTGCGGCTGGACGCCCTACGATGGAGTGGAGTTCCCCGGACGAGTGAGGTGGACCATAAGGGCGGGGGACGTGTTGACCGGGGACTAGCGTAATCGTCAGGGCGAGCTAGGTCGCGGCAGGGGAATCGCCCGCAGTCGAGGGAGTCGAAGACGTGGCCGCGGTGTACATCTTGCCCGAACGGTAGTTGAACGCCGTAAGCAGGATGAGCGCCACTATGGCGACCAGGACAAGCCCGACGGCGTAGCGCAAGGGGAGGAACGCGAATGACGACATGACAGCAACCACGACCCCCCATGAGCTGTAATAGGTCCTGTCCCTCTTCTCGACGAGCACCAGTCCGGCTGCCAGCGTCCACAACCCGCTCAGGAGTAGAAAGAGAGACAAGACATACTGGGGCGCAGGCAGGAGAAACAGGTAGTAGATCAGAGACAGCAGAATCGCGACTATCTCCCCGATTCCCCAGCTGACCTTCATACGAACCCCCGCGCGGGGTTGAGCGCAAAACTCGTCTATTAAACCGTGCGAGGCGCCTCCGGAAACGGACCAAGCTTCTCCACGGAACGGACCAGCCGGAACAGCTTCGCCTCCTCGAAGGGCCGCGCGACCAGCTGTGCGCCCACGGGCAGGCCCTTGGCCAGACCTGCGGGGACAGAAACCGCTGGGAAACCGGCCACGTTGAAGGGAAACGTCTTCGCAATCAGGGCCGAGCGGACGTCGGTCTCCGCCCCGTTTATCCGAACGGATCTCTCGCCGAGCTTCGGGGCGGTCGCGGCGGTGGTGGGGACGGCAACGGCGTCCACGTCTTTCATCGAGGCGGCGAAGCGCTGCATGACCGTGGGCCTTAGGTTCTGCGCGTTCACGTAGTCGACGGCGGAGACGCTTCTGCCCTGCTCAAGGAGGGCGCGGACGTCTTCCCCGTAGGCCAAGGGCGCGGATTCGAGCCACCTCAGATGGAAGGCCGTGGCCTCGGCCATCCTGATCGTCCGCCAGCAGTCGCCCGCTTCCTCAATCCCGTCGAGCTCAACATCGACGACGGTGTTCCCTGCTTCGGAGAGTCTGCCGAGGAACTCCGAGAAGGCTTCCTCCACCCCTGAATCGACGTTCTCGTGGAAGTGCTTGCGGGGGACCCCGACCCTCATCCCTCCGGAGGCGTCCTCGAGGCCCGTCGTGTAGTCGGGCACGTCTGCGGCCACGGTGGTCAGGTCCTCCGCATCGTGGCCCGCCAAGACCCCGAGGAGGGCGGCCGCGTCCCACGAGCAGGAACTCAGTATCCCCACGGTGTCGAAAGAAGCGGCCAGCGGGACCACGCCGAGCCTGCTAACCCGGCCATAGGTCGGCTTGAATCCGATGACCCCGCAGAGCCCAGCCGGGATCCTCACCGATCCCCCCGTGTCGGACCCCACGGCGCAGGGGACGAGCCCGGCAGAAACCGCGGCGGCGGACCCGCTGCTCGACCCGCCCGAGATCCTTGCCGGGTCCCAGGGGTTTCTGACGGCACCGTAGTGAGGGTTCTCGCCCGTGACTCCGGCGGCAAACTCGTGCATGTTGGTGGTCCCAACAAGGACCGCCCCCGCCCCCTTCAGCCGGGCGGCGACAGGGGAGTCGTAGGGCGCGACGTTTTCCGCGAGGATCTTGGACCCAGCCGTGCACCTGACCCCCTTCACGTAGATGAGGTCCTTCACTGCGACGGGAATGCCGTCGAGTGGGCCCAAAGACTTCCGTTCCTTGAACCGCTTTTCGGACTCTTCAGCCTGCTTCAGGGCGGATTCACGGAGCACGGTTATGAAGCAATTCAGCATCTTCCCGCGCCCTTCGATTTCATCGAGGAGTTCTCCTGCCGCCTGCGCGGGTGAAGCCGATCCTTCACTGAATGACTTGGACAGCTCGCTGATTGTTCGCATGGCAGTGTTCCAAAGGGACGCCCGGGGACGTTTATCAGCCTGCTAGGTCCACTTGTCGAAGGCGGGGTGTCCTCTCCTGACCGCGACGTAGACGCCCCTCAGGGAAGCCGTCTCAGTCCCCTCGACCGCGATGGTCCCCTCGACGGTGACCCTGTCGCCGTCGATTTTCGACGCCCAGGCCTTCAGGTGCAGCGGGGGGCCGAGCGGAGTCGGCTTGAGGAACCTTATTGACAGTTCGGCAGTGACTGTGCCGGGAGGAGCATCGAGATTCCTTGCCTTCATCAACGCGTAGGCGGCGGTGATGTTACCGTGGCAGTCCAGCAGGACCGACATGATCCCCCCGTTTGTGAACCCGGCGAACGCGGTGTGTTGGGGATCGGGGGTCCAGTCGGCAACCACGAACTCTCCTTCCGGGCGACTCTTGATGTGCAGCCCTCTCGGGTTGCTGGGCCCGCAGCCGAAGCAGACGGCGTTGGGGGAATATCTATCCTGGAGGCTCTCCGATTCCATATTTCAGTCCGCTGAAACAGGCAGATGGCGTTCCTAAATCCGATAAAAGAGTTTGTCGGGCGACCGCCAAAAAAAGTGGAGCCCGGCCTGCGTGGTTTGAGCGCCCCGTCTACTTGCCTCGGGGCCCGAGAATCGTCTTAAGAGCCTCCGCGTTGTTGTATCTGACCTCCTTCGAGGAGAACAACAGGGTGACAGTCCCCCGGGCGCGCTCGATGTCCCGGACCCGGTCAAGCAGGTCCTTCCTTGGCTCCAACTCGCGGGCGTACCGCTCCCGGAAGGCCTCCCACTTTTCGGGGTCGTGGGAGTACCAGCTCCGAAGTTCAGTGCTCGGGCTTATCTCTCTCATCCAAAGGTCGACCTTTGCCCTGTCCTTCGACAGGCCCCGGGGCCAGAGCCTGTCGACCAGGAGCCGGAAGCCGTCGTCCTCGGTCGCGGGCTCGTAGACCCTCTTGACCTTGATCATCGGGCCGCCGGTGCTGACTCCCCTGCTCATATTTTTTTTCGGCAGGAGGTCCGGCTCAGCCGCTTGGCCCAGCGCAATGGAACAGGTGACACGCAAACTCTCTTGCCAGAGCGCCGGGGGTAGGATTCGGACCCACGCGACCCGAAGGTCACGGGCTTCCTTGGTGGCGCTCAAGGCCCGCGCATTAACCACTCTGCCACCCCGGCGCTTGCCTGCCTTCTCTTCCTAGGCTCTTATTCTTTTGAACAGAGTGGGGGCTCCCGCTCCGAAAGGTTTTCTGTAGGGGAACACGGTCCTCGGCCTGCTTGAAGATTCAGGTAAGGGAAGCTCGACCCTCGGACAAGGGGCCCCTGATGGACTTCATCAAGGACGTCTGGGACGGGCACGACTACATCCCCAGAGTCTGGGACGACTGGCTCAGGGACCCAAAGGCGAAGATGTTCGTGATTCTGGCCGACGGGAAGCAGGTGGGAATGAACCGCGTGCGCTTCCTGGAGGATGGTTCGGCCTGGTTCGAAGGGGCAAGGATACACCCCCAGTTCAGGGGGATCGGGTTGGCCACGAAGCTTGGGAGAAGGTCCATGGCTGCGGCCAGCAAAGCAGGGGCTGAGATCTTCAGGCTCACGAGCGGGACCTGGAACAAGCAGGCCCACAGGCAGATAGCGAGGATGGGTTTTGAGGAGACCTCGAGGGTAAGCGTGTACGTCCCCGCAGAAGGAGCGAAGCTCGGCCCTCAGGCTGGCGTGAAGAGGGCCAAGCTCTCTGACCTGCCCGTGGTGGTCAGGACGATAAGGGCCTCCCGCGAGTTCTCCCTCGGGGCAGGGGTGATGTGGGACACCTTCGCCGCGAAGGCCCTGACCCGACAGGTCATCGCAAGGTCGCTGAGGGAGGGCAGGATATACCTAGCCGGGGATTCGCTGGCAGTCACCGCGGAAGGGTCTGAGGGAGAAGGAACATGGAGGCAGGTCGGGTTCCTCACGGGCGACAAGGAGGGAACGGCGCGCCTGGTAAGGCACTTCCTCGGGCTGAAAGGGAGGAGGAAGCCTGACCGGAGTTTCGTCTACGTGCCGCAGGGGTCGAAGGTGATAGGCGCGCTCCGGGGAGCAGGGATGAAGAGGGATTTCTCTTTGATGCTCTTCGAACGCAAAACGGCCAACGGTTAAAACGACCACGACGGAAAGCGCCTCCATGGCAGAAAGGGTCAGCAAAATCGCAGTTCTGGGCGCGGGCTTGATGGGACATGGCATAGCGCAGGTCGCATCGCAGGTCGGCGGGTACGAGGTTTCCATGCTCGACATAAACCAGGAGCTGGTCGACAAGGGGATGAGGATGATCGACGGGAGCGTGTCCAAGTTCGTGGAAAAGGGAAAAGTATCGAAGGCCCAGGCGGACGACATCATTTCTAGAATCCATCCCACGACTGACCTGGCAACGGCGATCGCGGGGAGCCACCTCGTAATCGAGGCGGCCACCGAGGACCCGAAGCTAAAGATGGACCTGTACCGTGAGGCTGCAAGGCTCGTCGGAGATGGGACGGTTGTCGCCTCCAACACCTCTTCGATAAGCATCACACTCCTCGCCTCCGCGATGAAGCACCCTGAGAACGTCTGCGGGATGCACTTCTTCAACCCCCCTCAGCTGATGTCGCTGGTCGAAATCATAAGGGGGAACAGGACGTCTCAGGAGACCGTGGACTTCATCAAGGACGTGGCGACAAAGATGGGGAAGGAGACGGTGCTGTGCAGGAAGGACTCCCCCGGGTTCATCGTGAATAGAATCCTGGTGCCCGCTCTCAACGAGGCGGTCTTCCTCATGCAGGAAGGCGCTGCTGACCCGGAGGACGTGGACAAAGCGGTGAAACTGGGCTTGAACTGGCCCATGGGGCCCTTGCAGCTGCTTGACTACGTGGGGCTCGACACAACGCTGAACATCACACAGGTGTTCATGCAGGAGTTCCAGGATTCCAAGTACCGGCCATCCCCGTTGCTGAAGGAAATGGTGAGGGCCGGGCAGTTGGGGAGGAAGACAGGTAGGGGATTCTACGAATGGGATTCCCAGGGCGCGAAGTCCAAGAAGTGACGCCGACCGCCGTGCCTATCCCCGCGTGAGCATTTCCCTGACGTCGTCAGGGAACGGGACCGCCTTCCCGGAACCGTCCACCAGCGCGTGCACTGTGTGGCCAACGCAGAGCAGTGCCTTCTCTGGCAGCTTGAAGATCTCGTTGTCGAAACGGACGCTTCGAGAGGTGACGCTCCCCACCTTGGTTGCCACGAGGATCTCGTCGTCGAAGCGTGCCGAGGCCTTGTACTCGGCATGGGCCTGCACGACAGGAATCTTCAGACCCCTCTTGAGCCAGTCCGCGTAGACCCAGCCGATGTCGCGCAGGAGGTTAATCCTGCCTACCTCCATCCATACGAGGAACTTCGAGTAGTAGACGACTCCCATCGTGTCCGTTTCTTCGAACCTCACACGCAGCCTCGATTCGTGCCAGGGAGACAATCGGTTCCGGGTCGAACCGAGGGGATTTAGCCGCTTCGCGGCACGGTCGAGGAAGCCGAGGCTCGAGGCGATGCCTCTCCGCCCGAAGGATTCGGGTAGGTTTTTCTACGCTTGTTCCAACGTCCGTGACGTGAAGTATCAGACTCTCCTCGAATCGAAGGAAGGTCACGTAGGGGTGATAACGCTGAATCGGCCCGAGGCAATGAACGCGCTCAACACGGTCATGGTTCACGAACTCGTTCAGGCCCTGGGCGAGTTTGAGAAGGACGAAGATGTCAGGTGTGTCGTGATGGCCGGGAGCGAAAGGGCGTTCTCCGCTGGGGCAGACATCAAGGAGATGTCCCAAATGACCGCTGTCCAGATGACGATGTCGGAACACTTCTTCCCCCTGTGGGACAGGGTGGGTCGTTACCCCAAGCCAATCGTGGCGGCGCTGAGCGGGTTCGTCCTCGGGGGCGGACTGGAGCTCGCGATGAGCTGCGACATCATTGTCGCCTCGGAGACGACCCAGCTCGGCCAGCCAGAAATCGACATTGGGATAATGCCAGGGGGAGGGGGGACGCAGAGGCTCGCCCGTGCAGTCGGGAAGTACAAGGCGATGGAGATGATTCTCACTGGAAAGAGGATCGGCGTAGAGGAGGCGAAGACGCTGGGGCTCGTGTGCAGAGTGGTTCCGAAGGAGGCCTATCTCACGGAGGCGATGAAGGTTGCGAACGAGGTGGCGGCGAGGTCCCCAGTCGCGGTGAAGCTCGCGAAGATGGCGGTGAACAAGGCGTTCGAGATGGGCCTCGGCCCGGGGCTGGACTTCGAACGCGAGCTATTCTACATGCTCTTCGCTTCGGAAGACCAGAAGGAAGGGATGGACGCCTTCATGCAGAAGAGGAAGCCAACATTCAGAGGGAAGTAGATGGACTACGAGACCGTCGGCACGAGCCTGGAGAACGGGGTCTGCTGGATCAGGCTCAACAGACCAGACAAGCTGAACGCGTTCAACGAACGGATGGGGACCGAACTTCTAGAGGCGCTCAAGGAGGCGGAGAAGTCGGCAGACGTCAGGTGCATCGTCGTCACGGGCCAGGGGAGGGCCTTCTCGGTCGGTGAAGACCTGAACATCAACAGGGAGGCATACGCCAGCGGGAAGCCGGTCCTTCTCGGGGAGACTCTGAAGAGGAAGTACAACCCCATAGTCCAGAGGATCAGGAAGATGGACAAGCCAGTGATTGCGGGTGTGAACGGAGTCACCGCGGGGGCAGGGCTGGGCCTCGCCCTCGCCTGCGACCTACGGACGGCATCTTCGAAGGCCACGTTCCACGAGGCCTTCATCAAGGTCGGGTTGGCCCCCGACTCCGGAACGAGCTTCTGGCTCACGAGAATCCTCGGACTGGCAAAGGCCATGGAGGTTACCATGCTGGGAGAGCCCATCGAATCGACGGTGGCCCTGAACCTAGGGCTTGTGAACTGGGTCTTCCCCGACGACAAGTTCCTAGAAGAAACAAAGAAGATCGCGGAGCGCCTCGCAAGGGGACCGACGAGGGCGCTCGCATTGACGAAGAGGGCTCTCAACAGGGCGATAGTGGTCGACATGGACTCCTCGCTCGAATACGAAGCCTATCTGCAGGACATAGCCGGAATGACAAGAGACCACCTGGAAGGAGTGAACGCGTTCTTCGGCAAGAGAGAAGCCAGCTTCTCAGGCAGCTGAGCGGCAGCCCGGCACCGGAGGCCCGCGCGAGCCTCGAGCACCCTAGGCCACATCGTTCGCTACGGCACCAGGTCTTCCCCGATTTCCGGCAACTCTGGAATCACTCTGATGCGCCGGACCGGCGAGAAGACCAACCAGAGGAACGTGAAAGCCCCCAGGCTGACTGCGATGCCTATGGCTTGGTGATATCCAAAGGTCTGGCCCAGAACCCCGCCGAGGAGGCCCCCGATCGGTATCGTTCCCCATACGATGGTCCTGTTGGTGGCGTTGACCCTTCCCTGAACGCTGAGGGATACGAGCGCCTGCCGAAAGCTGACCGACGAGACGTTGTAGATTATGCCCGCGAAGCTGCTCAGCGACATCGCCGTCGCCAGGACGGGCAGCGCGAGTCCGCCTGATGCGAAGTAGATTGCCAAGGGAGCAAGGCTGAACAGGACCGCCCCGGCAATTATGGTGCCCCCTACCCCAATGCCCCTCGGGATCCTCTGCGATAGCATCGCTCCGAGAATGCCCCCTATCGCGGAAGCCGCTAGGACGAGGCCGACTTCGAAGGACCCAAAGCCGAAGTCTTGAATCATGAAAGGAACCATGATCGCCCCCCAGGCGCTTGAGAAGAAGTTCACGGTGGCAGTGCAGCCAGCGATCGAACGGAGACGGGCGTCCCCGAAAACGACCGATATCCCCTCTCTCATGTCCCTCCATGCGGAGCGCCCTGCCCTATTGGCAATGTAGCCCTCGGGCCTCCCGATCCAGGAAAGGAATCCAGCGGAGGAGAAGTAACCAACGACGTCCCCGAAGACTGCGAGGGGAGCAGAGACGACTTGGATCACCGCTCCCGCAAGTGCGGGCCCCACACCTCCTGCAGTGGCCTGACTGGCCTGGAGCTTGCTGTTCGCGTCGACGAGTTGCGACCTTTCGACCAGAGTGGGAAGGTACGACTGGTAGCAGATTTCGAAGAACACGGTCAGGGTGCCCGTGCTGAATGCGACGGCGTAGAACTCCCCGATCGAGAGCCACCCCTTCAGCCAGGCGATGGGGACGCAGGCCAGGATCAGAGCCCTCCCGACGTCTGCGAATATCATTGTCCGCTTTCTCCTG
>Ga0187769_10002028_pt1 | contig 11742 bp, 9 predicted proteins | sample 0116_SJ02_MP02_1_FD_133140 | JGI IMG/M metagenome (GOLD analysis project Ga0187769, IMG submission 133140) | Tropical peat soil microbial communities from peatlands in Department of Meta, Colombia - 0116_SJ02_MP02_10_MG | ecosystem: Environmental > Terrestrial > Soil > Wetlands > Peat | place... | reverse complement strand
TGATCACGAGCGTCGGCTGAGCCTGCCCGCGTCGAGTTGGCTCGCCGGAGACTCGCGGTGAGGGTACGTCGGCCCGGAGCACCCCGACCGCCGCGAGCACCGCGGTCACCGTCCCGATCGCGAACGCGAGACGCCAGGTGGCGGCGGTGGCGGCCAGCGCCCACACGCGGATCAGTGCCAGGGTCGCCAGCAATCCCATCAGGAACGCGCCGGCGATGGTGATCGGCGCCGTCTCGCCATAGCCGACGGCGAGGCCGGCGAGCGCGCCGCCCGTGAGGCCCGCGGCGATCATCGTCCGGCGGCCGAGCGGGACGCGATCGCGCGCTGAAAGCGCGCCGGCGAGGCCTCCGCCGAATGCGAACGCCACCTGGTGCAGCCCGCCGACCAGGTAGGAGATGCCCTCCACCGAGCGGATATACGGCAGCGCGGGACCGAGTACCGCGTTTAGGTACCCGAAGGCGAACAGCGCGCCGAACGCGGTCCACGTGAACGCGTTGCGGCGATAGCTCATCGCGCCCCGCTTGCCCAGAGCGCGAGCCGGCGCGCGTCCACGAGCGCGCCGCCGATTCCCACCTCGAGCACGAGATGGAGCAGCGCTTCGGCCGCCGGGCGTACGCGGGCCGTGGCGACAGCCGCCATCGTGGCGTCGTTGCCCGCAACGACGGGAAGCCCGGCGCCGACCCCGGAAAGCTCGACATCGCGCCAGCCGAGCATCGTGGCGCCGAGCAGGCGCGTCCCTGCGATGAGCCCGGGCACCGCCACACCCACGGCAACGGCGCGGCCACCGAGCCGTTCCGCCTCGCGAGCAACGATCACGCGCAACCGCGCGAGGACGGCGCCCGCATCCTTGCCGCCGTGGCGCGCGGAGGCGAGGATCTCGAGTTCGCCGTCGATCCCGCACACAGCCAGGCGCCAATCCGCATGGCGCAGGTCCAGGGCGAGCACGACCGGACCCTCGCGATGGGCATAAAGACGGGTCGTCGGCCGTCCCGGCCCGGGCGCCGGCGCGGGACGCTCAGCGACCAGCCGGGCCGCGCGCAAGCGGCCGAGCAAGTCGGAGGCCGGGCCGCTTGCCAACCCAAGCTCCATGCTGAGCTCGCGCCGTGTCGGCTGCGGCCGACGGCGCACCAACTCAAGCGCTGCTGCGGACCGCGCGGCGCCAAATCAGTCAGGCGCCATCGGTCATCTCCACCCGCGAGCACTCTGCGACCGCGTTGATCGTGGAGAAATACGCATTGAGCATCCGTCACAAGACGGTAATGTTGAGAACCAACGCCGGCACCAGCTGTTCGTGCATGTCGGCGATCACCTTGAGCGAGTCGCTGGGTGCTGTGGACCTGGGTCGGCTCGTGAGATCCGACCTCTGGAGAAGTTGATGTGTGACCGGGACCGTCCTCCCTCGAATTGGTGGGGAGGTGAGCCGTGTACGTGGTGATGGTTGCGCCCGAATGCGCTCCCGTTGCCAAAGCGGGTGGCCTCGGGGATGTTGTGTTCGGGCTGAGCCGAGAGCTCGAGATCCGCGGCCACGCGGTCGAGATCGTGCTGCCGAAGTATGCGTGCATGCGCCACGGGGACGTGTGGGATCTCCACGTGTGCCACCAGGATCTCTGGGTGCCCTGGTACGGAGGCGAGCTGCACTGCACCGTCTGGTTCGGTCACGTCCACGGACGGAAGTGCTACTTCATCGAGCCGCATCCGGCCGATCTCTTCTTCGGCCGTGACCGTCTCTACGGGCATCACGACGACGTCGAGCGCTTCACCGCGTTTTCCAAAGCTGCGCTCGAGTTCTTGGTCAAGACAAACAAGCGTCCAGACGTGATCCACTGTCACGATTGGCAGACCGGGCTCGTGCCGGTCCTCTTACACGAGCAGTTTCGGCCTGCGCTGCCCACCCAGAAGGTGTGTTACACGATCCACAACTTCGCCCATCAAGGCATAAGCGGCGAACACGTCCTTTGGAGCACCAATCTGGGTCGCCCCGAGTATTTCCTGGATCGCCACCGTCTCGGCCAGTACGGAGGCGTCAACCTGATGAAGGGCGGCATCGTGTATTCCGACTTCGTGGCGACGGTATCGCCGAACCACGCGAGCGAGGCAATGCACGGGGACGGGGCGTTCGGGCTCGGTCCGATCCTCTACGCACACCAGAAGAAGTTCGGCGGGATCCTGAATGGGATCGATTACGACGTTTGGAATCCCGAAGTCGACTCGGTCATACCGGCCCGCTACTCGAGCGAGACGGTCGCCGGGAAGCGCGAGAACACGGATGGGCTTCGCGAGCGCTTCTGGTTGAGGAAGTCCACCAGTCCGATCGTCGCCTACGTCGGGCGCCTCGACGGTCAGAAGGGCATGCACCTCGTTCACCACGCGCTGTTTTATGCGCTGGAGCACAATGCCCAGTTCGTGTTACTCGGCGATGCTGTCCACGAGAACGGCATTAGCGGCCATTTCAGGCATCTCAAGCATCATCTGAACGACAATCCCGACTGTCATCTGGAGATCGGCTACACGGAGGAGCTCGCCCATCTGGTCTACGCGGGCGCGGACCTGCTGGTTGTCCCCAGCATGTTCGAGCCGTGCGGCTTGGCCCCGATGGTCGGACTGCGCTACGGAACGGTGCCGGTAGTGCGGTCGGTTGGCGGCATGGTCAACACGGTGTTCGACCGCGATTACTCTGAGCGCGACCCGGAGGAACGCAACGGATACGTGTTTCAGCACACGGACAATGGCGCTATCGAGTCTGCCCTGAGGAGAGCGCTGCGTCTGTGGTTCAACCACAAGCGCGAGTTTCGCAACCTGATGCGGAACTCGATGCGAACGGATTACTCGTGGAACCGGCCCGGCCAGCACTACCTGAACGTCTACGAGCACATCCGGACAAACTGAGCGCATGGCTGTCACCGTGACCTCGATGCAGCCTAAGAGCTTGAGCCTCCATGGACGCCCGATGACCTACGTCGAGGTCGGCTCGGGGCCTGTGCTGCTCTTGATCCATGGGATGGGCGGCACATACAGGAACTGGCAGGAAGTAATTGGTCCGTTGGCGCGCCACCACACCGTTATCGCACCGGACCTGCCTGGGCACGGTGACTCGGCGCCCGGTGCCGGCGATTACTCGATCGGCGCCCTCGCCGACAGCCTGCGCGATCTCTTGATCACCCTCGGTCACGAGCGCGTGACGTTGGTGGGGCACTCGCTCGGGGGCGGTATCGCGATGCAACTCGCTTATCAGTTCCCCGAGATCCTTGACCGGCTGGTGCTCGTCTCAAGCGGCGGTCTGGGTCCCGAGGTCAGCCTCGTCCTACGGGCTGCGGCACTACCGGGCGCTGATCTGTTCATCGGAACGACGGCCGGGGTCGCCGGCCGCGTCGGGGGCGCCGTGGGTCGGGGCCTGGCGGTCGTCGGGTTGCGACCGACGATCGACGTGGGCGAGGTCGCGCGTGGCTACGCGTCGCTCGCTGACGGCGATCGCCGCGACGCCTTCCTGTCCACGCTCCGCTCCGTTATCACCTCCCGGGGCCAGCGCGTCGACGCGAGTGACCGGCTGTACCTGAACTCAGGTATCCCCGTGCTGATCATCTGGGGGGCTCGCGATCCGATCATCCCGGTGCGCCACGGCGAGCGCGCGCACGAGGCGATCCCGGGGAGCAGGTTCGAGGTATTCGACGGGGTCGGTCATCTGCCACAGCTGGAGGCGCCGGCCCGGTTCGTGGCAGTGCTCGAGGGATTTCTCGAGGAGACCGAGGCCGCGGAGTTTGACGCTCACACGTGGCGCGCACGGCTGCGGGCAACCGCGCACGGCGCATAGGTGGCGCGACCGCGGCGCAGCCCGTCAACGGCCTTTCTGATGCTCGGGTAGATCGGACAGGACAGATCGACCTCCACGCAGGCTCGGCCGAGCCTGCGGCGTAACAAGGCGTCGGCGCAACAGCACACCCAGCGGCCCGCCGGCGAAGGGTGCTGCTCCAACAGGAGCTTCAGGAAGCGGATGGCCCCGGGGCGCCCGATGTCGAAGCCGTCGCAGTCGACGATCACCCCATCATCAGGCCCGAGTTCGGATGCAAGGAGGTGGAAGAAATGGGCGATCGGGCCGGCTTCCTCCGGCGGTTCGATCGCCAGACCACGGAGCGTGAGCACCACCACCTGATCCTCGGCCCGTCTTTCGACCCGTGCCTCGTTCGTCGGCGGTAGCGCATCCGTGAGCCCGAGTGACGTTCCTCTGAAGATCGCTGCATCCATTTGACGCAGATCGGCCGCTATCCGAGGCGGGAAGCTCATTTTCGCGAGCACATCGCGCTCGAGATCGACGCCGGGCGCCACCTCGGTTAGCTCGAGGCCGCCGGGCCCGAGACGGAGAACGCAACGCTCGGTCACATATAGCACCGACTGCCCGGTCCCCTGCGCCCTTTCGCCGCTGAACGTGACGTGCTCGACTTCATCGACGAATTTCGAGATCGTGCCGTCGCGGCGAATGCGAAGGCTCCCGTCGACGACCGCCAACTCGGCGCCGGCGGTGAACGTGCCCATGAAGGCCACGTTGCGCGCGGACTGGCTGATGTCGATGAAACCCCCGGCGCCAGCCAACCGCCGGCCGAAGCGGCTCACGTTGACGTTGCCGTGCCGATCGACCTGCGCCATGCCGAGGAATGCCTGGTCGAGCCCGGCGTCGTAGAAGTCGAACTGGTACGGCTGGTCGACGATCGCCTGAGGATTCGCAGCCGCGCCGAAGCTCAGACCGCCTGCCGGGACTCCGCCGATCGGTCCGGCCTCGACGGTGAGCGTGATCTGCTCGAGCATCCCCTCCGCCGCTGCCACACTGACGACCCCCTCGGGGATCCCGATCCCGATGTTCACCACCGAACTCGGCTTCAGGAGCTTGGCGGCACGGCGCGCGATCACGGCACGGGCGTCCAGGGGCGGTGCGCCCGTCGCGCCCAGGCCGTCGGAGGGCTCGCCGACGTAGGTGGGGTTGTAGCTCTCGGCCAACGTCTGCATGTGAGTGGACCGGTCCCGAGCGACGACGATTCCGTCCACGAAGATCCCGGGTATACGGACGTCGCGGGGAGGAAGGACGTGGCGCTCCGTCACCCGCTCGACCTGCACGATCACGATCCCTCCGGAGGCCTTTGTGGCCTGCGCAAGCGAGAGCGTGTCGAGGGTCGCGGCCTCGTGCTCCATCGTCACGTTGCCCTGCGCGTCGGCGGTCGTTCCGCGCAGGAGCGCCACGTCGATTGGCCAACACGGGTAGAACAGAAACTCCTCGCCGTCGAGTTCGATCAAGCGAACCACCTCGTCCGTCGAGGTCTGGTTCATTCGCCCACCTTGGAGACGGGGATCGACGAAGGTCCCGAGCCCGACTCTCGTGATCAGCCCAGGTCGGCCGGCCGCGGTCTCCCGGTAGAGGTGGGAGACCACACCCAGCGGTAGGCAATACGCCTCGACGCGCGCATCCAAGGCCAGCGCTCCGAGCGCGGGAACCAGCCCCCAATGCGCCCCGATCGCGCGTCGGATCAGTCCCTCGCGCGCCAGGCGGTTCAGCCCGCGCGCGCCACCGTCGCCTTGGCCGGCGGCGAACACGAGGGTGAGGTCGCTCGGCTCCCCGCTTTCGTCAAACCGCTCGGCGAGCGCGATCAACAACGCCTCGGGCACCCCGATCCCGACAAAGCCCCCTGCCGCCACCGTGTCGCCGTCGAAGATCAACTGGGCGGCCTCGTCGGGAGTCATCAGCTTCGTGCACTCCCGGGCGCCGGAGAGGGGGCCTCCACCCGCGCCCGCCTGCCCGTTTCCGATTGGGTTCGCGGGAGGGACCTTCATCGGAACTCACCGGCCGGCGCCATGGCTCTGCTTGGCCAGCTCCTCGTGGCGTAGCTCGTACTTCATGATCTTGCCGGTCGAGTTCCGAGGTAGCGCCGTCCGGAACTCGACGGCGTCGGGCGCCTTGTAGTGAGCGATCCGTGACCTGACATGATCGATCAGCTCCTGCTCGGTGATGGTCACTTCCGGGTCGAGGACCACAAAGGCCTTCGGACGTTCGCCCCAACGGTCATCGGCAATCCCGATGACCGCGGCGTCTGCGACGGCCGGATGACTCAGCAGCGTCCGCTCGACCTCGACCGTAGAGATGTTCTCGCCTCCAGAAATCACGATGTCCTTGGCCCGGTCCATGAGCTCGACATATCCATCCGGATGCATCACGCCGAGGTCTCCGGAGTGGAACCATCCCCCGGTGAAGGCAAGCTCGGTCGCCTCTTGGTCGCGGAAGTAGCCCTTCATCACGTCGTTGCCGCGCATCACAATCTCGCCGATCGTCGCGCCATCGGCTGGAACGTCGTTCATGTCGGTGTCGACGACGCGGATCCGCTCCGCCGTGATCATGCCCACGCCCTGCCGCGCGAGCTTTTGCGCGCGTTCCGCCGGCTCGAGCGTCTGCCAGTCCGGCTGCCATTCGCACAGCGAATATGGCCCGTACACCTCGGTCAACCCATAAACGTGGATCACGCGTGCTCCGAGGGCTTCCAGCTCCGCGATCATCGTTGGGCTCGGCGCCGCTCCCGCGGTCGTCACCGTGAGCTGGTGGTCGAATGGATGTGCCTCCGGTGCCCGCGCGATTGACGTCATCACCGCCGGCGCGCCGTTGAGATGGGTCACACGCTCCTCGTCCATCAGTCGCCAGATGGTGTCTGGCCGGACGGCGCGGAGGCACACATGCGTTCCACCGATCGCCGTGACCCCCCACGTTGTGCACCACCCGTTGCAGTGGAACATCGGCAACGTCCAGAGGTATATCGACGACGAGGAGTGCTCGGAGTGAATCACCTCGCCGAGCGAGTTCAGGTACGCACCTCGATGCGTATACGAAACGCCCTTCGGATCACCGGTCGTCCCGGAGGTGTAGTTGATCGAGATCGTCGTCTGCTCATCGTCGACCGTCCAGGGCAGCGGCTCGAGGCTTCCCCGCGTCCTGAGCGCCTCGTACGCCTCGGTGGGGAGAGACCCGTTGCTCATCGGAGCGAAGTCCGAACCCGGATCCGGGATCACGATGAGCTCTCCGACGTCACCGAGCCTGTCGGCAGACGGCACGCTACCCAGCAGCTCCTCGGCCACGATCAGGAGCTTCGCGCCCGAATGCCGGGCGATGTAGCCGACCTCATCGGGCGACAGGCGGACGTTCAACGCCACCAGCACTCCGCCCGCCAGCGGTACCGCGAAGTGGGCGATCAGCATCTCGGCGAGGTTCGGGCACAGGTACGCAACCCGATCCCCCGGCTGGATCCCCGAGGCCTGCAATGCCCGAGCGATGCGGGTCGTCTCGTCGGCGAACTCGCGATAGGTGAAGCGGCGCTCACCGCAGACGATCGCCACCTTGTCGGGAAACACCGCCGCAGAGCGCTCGAGAAACCTCAGCGGAGTCAGGGGTTGAAAGTTCGCGGACATGTTCTCGAGCTCCTCAACAGCGGGACGCGGACCCCGTCGCTCCCTCGTCGACACGGGCTGAAGGCACGCTATATGCGACCCAAAACGCCGGGCATCCGTAGCAGGTCCGTACTCGCGCCCGGGAAAAGCCGAGACACGAAGCCGATCGCCCACCGCTGCGGGTTTGCCGAAGTCGCCGTGCGCGTCAGACCCGATGGCGCTCCGAGCGCCCACGCCTAGCGTTCGCAGCGCTCGATCAAGGAGGCGATATGCCGACCGGAACGTCTCATCCGTCTCACACAAATCCCACTCGCGTGTTTCATAACTTCGACATGAGCGTCGAGCGCGCGCTGGGCGTCGACGTCAGGCTGCTGTACGGGATGCTCGTCCCGATCCTGATGATCTGCGGGCTGATCGTCCTGCTCGCGCTCACCCCACAGACGTGGATGGTGATCGCGGTCGTGATGCTTGAGGTCGCGGCGCTGGGTGTGGTGGTAACCGGCTTCGTCGGGATGCTCAACGAGGACGACCAGGACGAGAGCGAAGGCCTCTGAAGGCGGACCCGCGGCGGCTAGCGACCGGCGGGTCTGCCTCGTTGACCCATGCTTCGTCCCGGCCATAGAGTTCGACCGATTGCCGATGACCGCCCAGCGTGCGTATCTGAGAGGTCGGCTCGTAAGACTCTACGGATGATGCGGGGCTACGGATGATGCGGGGCGCTTTGGCGCTGGCATGCTTACTGGCGCTTCCGTGCGGAATTGCTTCGGCGGCCGGCACGTCGGGGTGGTCAGTGCAACGGCTTCCGGTTCCATCGTCCGCGATAACGTCGCCGTTGTCCTGTTCCTCGAGTGCGGCCTGTACCGCAGTTGCTGCCTACTATCCGTTCCCTTCCTCGGACGAGGACGTCTTGGACGCGGTCCGGTGGAACGGTCGAGGATGGTCGCGCGAGGTGATGGCGAGGCCCGCGGGTGCGAGCACCGTGCTCGTCAGCGGGATCTCGTGTCCGTCCGAATCCTGGTGCGTCACCGTCGGTGGATCCACCACGGGCAATCCTCCGGGCCCTTACGTCCCGCTGGTGGAACGCTGGAATGGCGCGGCGTGGTCAGTCGAGCCGATCCCCGCTCCAGCCCGACCTGGGCTGAGCAGCCGGCTCACGAGCGTGTCATGCACTTCGCCGCTTGCCTGCACGGCGGTCGGAGAGTCGGTCTCGCGGAATCCGAGGCGGCCTACGACCCCCCTCGTGGAGCGATGGAACGGCACCACCTGGTCCACCGAGCACGCGACAGGTGGCCCATTGATCAGCGTCTCGTGCACCTCCTCGCTCGCCTGCACGGCCGTCGGTGACACCGCTAGTCAGGGACTCGCTGAGGGCTGGAACGGCAGCAGATGGTCGATCGAGCCGAATCCGCATCCACGACGCTTCGGGGGACCCGACGGCGATAACGAACTGAGCAGCGTCTCGTGCGCATCACGTGACGCGTGCGTCGCGGTCGGAGTCAGCAGTTGGGGGACCGTTCTCAACTCCGTGCGCGTCACTTTGGCGGAGCAGTGGAACGGTTCACGGTGGTCCGTCCAGCCAACCCCGAATCCGATCCAGCTCGATCAGTTGAACAGCGTGTCCTGCTGGTCCAGCCGCTCGTGCGTCGCGGTCGGCGACTACACCAACCACGCGGGAACCGCGACACTGCCGCTCGTTGAACTGTGGCGGGGCGGCCGTTGGTCGGTGCTCCAAGCGCCGCGCAGGCTGTCCACCGGTAAGTCGGTTGACTCGACCCTCCTTGCCGTCAACTGTTTCGCTGATGGGAGATGCGTCGCCATCGGAGATGCGGAGGGCGGTCCCTTCTCCGTCCAGTTCCCGACCACGGCGGTTTAGCCCCAACCCGGGGCGACGACGAACACCGCCTTCTGTGACCGCCTTCTACATCGCGGCGTTCACCATCGGTCGGATCGGCCGCTGGCGGCTGCAGATCATGGGCTTCCTTTGTCTATCCCTCCGAGATCTTCCCAGTCGATGTCCGCACGACCGGGAACGGCATCGCCTCGGGAGTGGCCAAGGTCGGCGCCTTCGCCGGCGTTCAAGCCAGTACCCCGCCCTGCTTTGCGGGTTTGCCGAAGTCGTCGTCCGCGTCGGCCCTGATGGCGCTGAGGGCGCACGGCCTCTAGCGTCGGGTTACCGTCCTGTGAACACGGCGTTGAGCGGACCATGGCAACTGGCCTAGCAGATCTCCTGACCACCGGAGCCCGTCGGTACGGAAGCCGCTCCGCGCTGAAGCTCGATGACGCGGTCGTCACCTACGACATGCTCGATGAGGGAGCATCCCGCGTGGCGGGCCTCCTCCGAGCACGAGACCTTCAGCCGGGCGACCGCGTCGGGATCATGATCCCGAACGTGCCTCATTTCGCGGTCGTCTATTACGGCATCCTGCGCGCAGGTGGTGTGGTCGTACCGATGAACGTGCTGCTGAAGGCCCGGGAGGTGAATTTCTATCTCTCCGACTCCGGCGCTCGGTTCCTGTTCGTCTGGCACGGATTTGCGGAGGAAGCCCAGAAGGGCGCTGACGGGAGCCCGGCCGAAGCGATCGCCATCCGGCCGGGGGAGTTCGAAGCGATGCTCGCTGATTCTCCGAGGGAGCCCAACAACGTCGAACGCGACCCGGCTGACACGGCCGTGATCCTCTACACGTCAGGGACGACAGGCACGCCGAAGGGTGCCGAACTCACGCAGCTCAATATGGTCGAGAACTGTAGGTGCAGCACCGAACTGATGCGCGTCTCCGAGCACGACGTCATCTTCGGCGCGCTGCCCTTGTTCCACTCCTTTGGCCAGACCTGCTGCCTGAACAACGCCGTCAACGCTGGAGCGTGCCTCACGATGCTCCCGCGGTTCGAGCCGGGCAGGGCACTCGAGATCATCGAACGCGACAAGGTCACGCTGTTCGAAGGCGTCCCGACGATGTACCACGCGATGCTCAACCACCCCGATCGCGCTAGCTATGACGTGACCTGCCTGCAGACCTGCGTCTCCGGCGGTTCCGCGATGCCGGCCCAGGTGATGCGGGGTTTCGAGGAGGCGTTCGGCTGCGTGATCCTCGAGGGCTACGGCCTTTCGGAAACGTCACCGGTGGCCTCGTTCAACCATCTCGAGCATGAGCGCAAGCCGGGGTCGATCGGGACACCAATCCGTGGAGTCGAGATGAGGGTCGTCGATGACGCCGGCCGCGAGCTTGCCGCAGGTGAGGTCGGAGAGATCGCGATCCGCGGCCACAACGTGATGAAGTGTTATTGGAAACGCCCCAGGGAGACCGCCGAGGCGATCAGGGACGGCTGGCTACTCACCGGGGATATGGCGTCCAGGGACGAGGACGGCTTCTTCTTCATCGTCGACCGGAAGAAGGACATGATCATCCGCGGCGGCTTCAACGTGTACCCGCGCGAGATCGAGGAGGTTCTCTACGAGCACCCGGCAGTCCTCGAGGCGGCGGTGATAGGCATTCCGGACGACGCCTTGGGTGAGGAGGTCGGCGCCGCGCTGGTCAGGCGCCCCGGAGCCGAAGCGGACGCGGACGTGATCCGTGACTTCGTCAAGGACCGAGTCGCGGCCTACAAGTATCCACGGAGAATCTGGTTCACCGACGAGCTGCCCAAGGGCTCGACCGGCAAGGTTCTCAAGCGCGACATCGCGGTGCCCGACGTCGTGAGTCGTTAGCTGGACCGGTTGGACCAGCTGGCCCAGTCAAAACGGTACGTACCGGCGCCGCCGCCCGCGGGAGTCCGTAAGATGGCGTGCCGGGACGGGCTCCCTGCAGCGGCACCCGGTTTGCGTGGCGTCAATCCTGCCGGACGGAGATCGACAGCTCCTCCCCACAGTTACTACGCGCGCGCGTGACTCTATTTTCTGCCACCGTGTGCGAGCGGGATCCCTCAGCGGGGGCGATTTGAGTCGACTCCGCGATCCACGCGTCGCCTCCGTGCTCGGCCGGCTGCACCTCGCCGCTGAGAGCGACGAGCAGCGGGCGGCCGCCATCCCCGATCCTCCCGCCGACAACGGCGCCGGCCGTGTCGTGAGCACCGAGCTGAGCGCACAGAAGGTGATCACCGCCGCTCAGAACCTCGCTGATGCCGGCCTTGACGCCGTGGTCGAGATCCGCGCCAGCGCGCCGGGGAGAAGCCACGGGCTCAAGGAGCTTCAGCACCGGCAGGTAAAGCTCTCGGCATCCGACGCGTGCGCCGGTTTTTCTCTCATGGAGCGGACGGGACGACCTGATCGCCGGCGGCGTACGCGGTACCGTTGTTGTATGGCGAGCGCGGACGCCACGCTACGGGTGGCTC
>Ga0187769_10002027_pt1 | contig 11747 bp, 7 predicted proteins | sample 0116_SJ02_MP02_1_FD_133140 | JGI IMG/M metagenome (GOLD analysis project Ga0187769, IMG submission 133140) | Tropical peat soil microbial communities from peatlands in Department of Meta, Colombia - 0116_SJ02_MP02_10_MG | ecosystem: Environmental > Terrestrial > Soil > Wetlands > Peat | place... | reverse complement strand
TCGGGCGGGATCACCATCTTGGCTTCGGTAATGTCGGGGATGCCGCTCAGGCAGGCAACGTTCGTATCGCTGTCGAGAAAAACTTCTTTGATGTAGTTTTCCAATTCGAAATCGGATTGCTTCGGCTCTACTCCCTTTAGGACGGGATTAAATTGTCCGGCCGAGCGGCGGGTATCGAAAACGTTCGCCGGTCCAATATAGTGGCGTCCTGCGGCCACATGATGAGTTTGCACGTCGAAGATGAAATAGTCCGTCTTCATTGCGTCGGCAACGGCCACATCGTGCAGCTCCGCTGCGTCTACTTTGAAGAAGTGACCAAACACGCTGTTCAAAGCCGCAAAGCCGGCGGCCATGCCGCAGGTCATGCGAAAGAACTCGCGGCGGTCGATGCCCAGCTGTTTCGAGATTTTGCTGCCCATCTCAAGCAACGTGTTCTCGACTGCGCGTTGCTTTGCCGTCTGCGGAAGGGGAATGAATTCCTCGTTGGAGACAACTTGCGTGGGGATGGGGAGGTGGCGGTCAAGATAATCGTCGAGTTCGTGTTTGCGCACCCAGCCACCATGATTCTCGGGCTTGCGGATCGGGGGGGTGGTCTTGGGGTTACTCATGCTCTGATCTCCCTGAATCTGCGGAAGGAAGGCCCGTGCCCCCGCCAAGTGCACAGGCAATGAAGGATTTGCCGCCAGCCTTCGATTAAAGGTGAACTCTGTCTTTCGGCACTCCCGAATTACGCTTGGCCCTACCGCTTTTCGGCCGGTTCACTTTGCCTGTATTGATTCAAGGTATCGGTTCAGATTGGCCACGCGCATCTGAACCTGTTCTTCGTGGCCTTGGCTCATCTTCCAGAATACCGGGCCCCAGACGGGCATGTCCTGATCGCCATGCGCCACCAGCTTGGCCTGCCCGCGGAGAATGCTGGTGACTTGATCCGAGGGATACTTCCCGCCGTTCGTCTTGGCTAACATAGTCAGATCGGCCGGAGCCTGCTTGAGAGCGCCGGCAGCAGGACCGTCTCCCTTGGCATCCTTGCCGTGGCAGGAGGCGCAGTAACTCATGAACATTTCCTTACCCGAAGCGGGCGAGGTGGCGGGCGCCGCGGTGTGCTTTACGGTGGGCGTTTGCTCCTGTCCCGCGGAAATAAGTGCTGCTGCTAGCGCCACTGCGATCAAGCAACTGAGACGTCGGAATCTCATGAAACCCTCCTCAACAGCAACCTCAAGCCGCCGGAGCGCGCGTGCGCCTGACGGTTACATTTCTGCTTTAAAACGTGAACTTCACCGAGAACTGCAATTGCCGCGGATTGAACGCTGTGCGCGGCACTCCGAAGTTTGTATTGGGCGCTGCCGGGATGAACAAACACGTGGACCCGGTAGAGAAGCATGGATCGATCGGGTTAGTGTTTGGAATCGGCGTAGTCGCAAAGCTTCCGATAAACGGCGGAAGGATGGTCGTGACATTACCCACGGGGCACGCGACCGAGGACGATCCCTGCTGGATGGACCGAGTCAAGGCGTCGTTGTAATGCGACGGGACGCCTCCGCAAAACACGGGTGAGCCGTAGACGCTGGTGACCTCATCAAAATTCGCCCGGTTGAGCAGGTTGAAGGCATCGAACGCAGCTACCACGGTCAAGCGCTCATTGATGTGGATATTCCGGGTTACGCGCAGGTCCCAGTCGTAATACGGATCGCCGATGTAGGTGTTGCGCGAAATCATGGTCTGGCAGTTTTGCACGTCGGGACATGTGGGTGAAATGTACGACGAGCCGCCCACACGGTCGGTGGCGCCGCCGGCGACATCGTTTAGGGTATTGTTGCCGTAAAAAATCGTGAAAGGCCGGCCCGATTGCAGGGTGACGATATTGCTCAACTCAAAGTTCCGCCACGGGCCACTCTTCGGCGCAATGGCGGTAAAGTTGGCCACAAGCCGATGCCGGGCATCCTGATTGGAGTTGGCGCGCTCCGCGGCATAGTCAAACTGGTTGGGCGGAAGGTTGATGAAAGTGGTGAAGTTGCCATTGTCAATGATGTGGGAATAGGTGTAATTGGCGGTCAGGTTGAAGTACGGCCCACGTCTCTGGACGGTCAGCGTTCCGCCATGGTAAATGGCGTTGGCGACGTCGTTGTTGTAATCTTCGAGCCCCGAGCTCACGGTCTGCAGGCCGGAACTAGCAGCGCCCGCAAAGAACGGCCCCAGGCCGGCTATGGCGCCACTGCCCAGGGTCGGAGTCCCAACGCAGGGAGTAAGCGTGCCGCCAGCATCGAGCCATCCTGGCACCCATTCCGGAGGGCCACCAGGAAAGATCGGGGTGGGATCGGTCGGAGGGGCCGTTTTGGTTGTGCCCACCGGGCAGGGGATGTTGATGTTGTTGCCGCGAACCAACTTGTGGGCTTCGACGAACAAATAGCTTAGGTTAACGGCGAAACCGTGGCCGAACTGATGGTCAATCTCAAAACTACCCTGCTCGGCATAAGGCGTCCGGGCGTTGTGGTCCATGCCGCCCTCGCCAATGCCGCAGGCGCCGGTGGTAGAGCACGTTCCGGCCATCTCTACCGAGGGAAAGGCTGTATTGTAGGCTCCCGTTTGTATGATGTTGGCTGCAAGACACGGGGCCTGCGGTACGCCCGCGCAAGGTGACGGAGGGGGGCCGAGTGTCGCTGGGTCTGCCAGAAGCTGGTAACCCTGCCCCGCTTGCCCAAGATTGGACATGATATTGGGAAATACCTGGGGCTGGATTCCGGCAGCGCTGCAAATGGATGCGATGGCCGACGGCGCCTGATTGCCACATTGATACCCTGCTACGATCTTCTGCGTATTGGGCACGAAGAAGAACGTCAGGTTTTGCCGGTCGAAGAAAAGCCCGTATCCCGCGCGAATCACGGTATTGCTGGCGGGAGCATAGGCAAATCCAACACGCGGTTGAAACTCGTTGTAGTCATTCGCCACGAATGCCGACAGACCGGTTTCATAATCCCATCGCAGGCCATAGTTCACGGTCAGTTTCGGACTCAGCTTCCATTGATCCTGTGCAAAAACGCCCCAGTATCCGTGGTTAATATTCCGGCTAAAGCCATTAAATTGCGAGGCCTGGTAAGCATTGGCCCATGTCGAATTGGGGAATCCAGCGCCGTTGAGCGGATTGGCCGTGGTAACCGTCGGAACGCATGGAGTAGGGCCGGAAGAGTCGCCGCTACAAGCCGTGGGACTGGTTGGCAGCGGCGTGCCCGCATACACGAAGACGACGCCGTTATCCTCAGGAACGGCGCAAGTGGCAGCAGAAGCCCCCAAGCCCGTTCCCGCAGTCGGATAGCCTGCACCGAAATTCGTGTTGAAATATTGGGCAAAATCAGTGAAACAGGAAATGCCCGGTATGAGCAGACGGACGGGCATGAACCCGGGGAAATTCTCCAGACTCGTTAGCCAGTTGCCGTCAACCCCAAATTTCGCGACATGATTGCCTTTTACCCACGATACAGACTCGGAGAGCTGAAATCGAGTCTCATAGAGGCGGTCGTTGGTTCCGAAATTATGGCCCACTTCGAGATCATTAAGGATGCTGAAGTCCGGCTGGCCCGTGGCCCCGGGGAAGTTGTAGTGCCGCCGCGCGTATTGCGCAAGCACCGAGTTGACCAAGTTGGACTTCAACAACGAGTTTATAGTGGCCACCACGGCCTGGTCGCGAATGTAAAGATCGCGGCCGCCGCTGGGCACGCCGATTCCGCCGCCATCCAGCGTGTTTCCCACCAGTTCGTTCGTCGAGCGGCTGTCTTCCGCGTTGTAGCGAAGAGCCAGCCGATTATTTGTAGTCAGTTGATGGTCGATTCTGGCAAAACCGAAATCATCGTTGGCGGTTTTTAGAAAGCCTTGCAGGAACCCAAAGGCTTGCGCCTGTGTGATGTTGGCCGGATTGCCGGCAAAATTGGGCAGGCATGTGCTGACCGCGCCCAGACAGCCCTCAGGAGCAATCCCCATCAGCGCCTTGGCCTGATCGATGAGCAAAATGTTGTTGACCAGATCCGGCGGATAGACCGGGGACCGGGCGCTGCGCTCGCCTTCATAGTTGACGAAGAAGAAAGTCTTGTCCTTGACAAGGGGACCACCCACTGCGCCTCCGAACTGATTCTGCCGAACTGCATCGGGCAACGGGGGAGGCTGCAGCGGCGAGTGCGCGTCGAAGGCGTTGTTTTGAAAAAACTCGTAGATCGAACCGTGCAGGTTGTTGGTGCCGGACTTGGTCACAATGTTGACGATTCCGCCCACGGCGCGGCCGTACTCCGCGCCAAAACTGTTGTTCACTACGCGAAACTCCTGCACCGATTCCTGGGGCGGCGTGGCGCGCTGAATTCCGCTGGCGGAGTTCACAAAGTCCGCTCCGTCCACTGTGATCTCGTTGCTGAACGAACGCATGCCGGCAAAGGAGATTTGCGTCACCTCAAATTCGGTGAAGGTTGTGCCCAGGCTGGTGCGGCTCGAAGCCACGCCCGGAGTGAGGAGGGCAAAATCCGTAAACACGCGATTGCTGGTGGGCAACGTTTCGATATTCTCGGTTTCGATGACCTGGCTGATCTCAGTTTTGGTGGGCTCGATGAGCGGGGCTTCCGTGGTCACGGTGACGACTTCGGAGGCCGCCGCGACCTTCAACACTGGGTTGACAGTGTAGACTTGACCGACTGTCAGGACGATGCCAGTCTGCTGATACTTGGCGAAGCCCCTTGCGGTGATGGTTAGCTCGTACTTTCCGGGGTTAAGGTTGGGTACTACGAAAAAGCCTGTGGTATTGGTGGCTGCCTGAGAAGTCTGGTTGGTGTCGGGATCACGCGCAACCACCTGCGCGCCAACCACCACTCGCCCTCCAGCGTCCACAACCGTGCCGTTCAGCTGAGCGAAGCTAAGGGCAGCTTGCGCCGCCGCGAATGGCGCAGAAGCTAAGAGTACAACGAGGAGGCAAAGAACAACACCCGAGAAGCGTGTTCTCATAAAATCCCTTTCCTGAGCGAACCTTATCGAACGCCGACCAAAGACACGGCTCAAACCGCCGATCCGAAAGCCCGGCTAACAGTCCATCAGTATGAGATCTTGTGAAAGAATCGCACCCCACGCGCGATTCCCCAGAAAAATGCCCGCCCATGATTACTATGTTCCAATGCATACTGTCAACACAAAAATGTATACAGGAATCGCTCCAGGTCCGAATCCTTGTCGGTTTTGCTTGAACTTAGCCAAACGGATCGAATTTACTGTATGCAACCGTCGGTTAGAGGATCCCAGGCACGGCGAGCAGATCCCCGAGGTGGCCTAAGACGCGATGTGGCTTTCTGCCGGGAGGCTGGTTGGCCCAATCGGGTGCTTTAGAGATGCCGGTGGTCACCCCGAACCCCACGGCGCCACCTCGCCGAGCCATAATCATTTCGACCAGAGGATCGTCTCCGACAACCCCTACCTTGCTCATGGGGATGCCCAGCTTTTTCGCCACGAACCTCAGTGCGTGCAGCGAGGGTTTTCCCGTAAGAGTCATGGGCGCGTGTGTGATCGTGCGCACGGCTGCCGAGATGACGTGGGAGTAGCCCATAGTTTTGCCGCCGGCGGTGGCGAAAAATGGCACGTCAGAAGCCACATACAGTTCCGCGCCATTCCAGATGGCCTTCGCGGCAGCTTCAATGTCTTTCATTTGGCAGTCGGGATGCCACCCGATGTAGACGGCATCGACATGGCCAGCGCCTTCATCGTTAGTGAGAACCGTCTGGATTCCCGCCTGGGCTAGCGGCTGTCCGACGCCGGGGGTCCCCAACACGAGCGCTCGCTTAACCCCTCGGCGGGGCATGATGGCGGCGGCCACGCTGGAAGGGTTCAGCAGAGCATCATCTGAAATCGGCAGGCCAACCGCGCGCAGTTTCGGCGCCTGTTCCGACGCGGGATAGTTCGTTCCATTGGTGAAGACAACATAACGGATGCCGCGCGCTTTCAATTCGTTAAGCAACTCAATGGCACCCGGGAGCACCTGATAGCCGCTTAGGGAACGATCGGTTAGGACCAAAGTTCCATCGAGATCGAACAGCAAGGCCTTAACGGGTCTGAGGCGTCCGTCTTTGCCAGAGCTCGATCTGCGTTTCATGCTGTCGCCCTGCGCCGCTCTGGCGTGCCTTTCAACTCCAGCCTGAAGCCTGGTTTCTCAACCGACAAATGTGCGATGTCGCGGCGCGCCGCAAGCCCACGGAGCAACTTCAGCACTGGAGCAATGTCCGGGTTGTAGGCTTGCGGCGCGAGTCCGGCCGCCTTCATGGCGTCGATTTGCTCGGCGGGCATAGTCGCGCGCAGCAGAAATTCCTCGTCGCTCAGTTCCAGCCCAATTCGTCTTCGCAACTCCGCCAGAGGCAGCATGCCCGGCTCCTGGCGAAGCTCGCGGGTTCGGGGCAAGGAGCCGATACGGTCCATCACTTCTGGCGCAATCGGCAGGTTGGGTTTTCCGAAGCGGCCCAGAGCGTAGCGAATCACTTCGTCCGGTACAATCGCGTAACGCTCATGGCGAGTTATGTTCATTACCGCTTGAGTCAGGAGCATCTGCGAAAAGGGAGTCATCACAATCGGCCAGCCTAATTCCTGGCGCACCCGGCCTATTTCTTCGATGACTGCGCTCTCCAGGTGTGTGAGTTTGCTTTCCGCCAAGTGCCGCCGCATGGTGCCCGTCATGCCTCCCGGCAACTGGTGATGGAAGTAGGCAGCGTCAAAAGGCTGCGGGCAACCGGCGGGAAGTCCTTCCGCTTCTGCCAGGCGGGTGAAATAGCGGCCAACCTCAGCCAATGCCTGATCGTCGATATCGATCTTATGCCCCAGCTCGCGCAGATTGGCCACAACGCGCTCGGAAGGAGGATTGGAAATCCCATCGCTCGCGGCTCCCGAGGCACACTGCACCGTGCCTACGCCCCACTCCGGCGCGTCCATGTAGACCAACTCGCCGAGACCGACGGTGCAATGGGAGTGGAGCTCCAAAGGCTTGTCACCAATCACCGCCTTGACCGCCGGAATCATGGTGCGCGCGCGCAGCGGGCTTAGAAGGCCACCGGGGTCTTTGATATAGAGGGCATCAATATCCGGACTAGCGGAAAGTTTGCGGGCACGTTCTACGTAAAGTGCATCGTCGTCGATAGGCGTGATCGTAAACACGAGCGCGGCGACGACATACTCGCCGCCAACCTGCTTGATCGTGCGCGCGCAGGCGATGTTGGAATCAGCATTGTTCATCGGATCAGCCAGCGCAAAGCGGCGAATGCCGTTTTTCACCAGAGTCGCGAAAGCCAGCTTCATGAACTCAGGGCTGGCCGTCTCCCAGGAAATGAAGCGGAAGCCGGTCGAGAGAAATTGCAGCGGTGTATTCGGAGTGGCCTTCGCCATGAGCCGAATCCGCTCCCACGGGTCTTCCCTTTTGTAGCGGACCGCAACGCCCATGTGCGTCGAGGTAGTAAAGTCAATCGCCTTGAAACCCACGCGGTCCATGACGGGCGCAATGGTCAGAGTTTTTGCGGTGTCGATGCCGAGCGCCGCCCAAAGACTTTGGTTGCCGTCGCGGAGTGAGGTTTCAACGATCTGAATATTCGCCACAGTTCATGCCTCCGGACGCACGCGCATCAGAACTTCGCCGTATTCAATCGCTGCACCGTTCTTTACCAAAATCTCAGCCACCTCGCCCTTCACGCCCGCCTGGACCGTATGCATAAGTTTCATGACTTCGATGATTCCTATCACGGTTTGCTCCCCGACCTTGGATCCCACATTCACAAACGGAGGCTGACCCGGCTTGGGGGCGACATAGAATATTCCCAGCAGCGGAGCGGTGATTTCCAGCAGGCCCGGTTCGGATGCAGGCCTTCGTATCGGCTGTAGCGGCGAATTTGCCTCTGCGGCTGGTGACAGCGGCGCGATTGCTGTTGGCGGAGGATCGGAAACTTGCCACGCCGCTGATCCCCGCTGGAGCTTCAGTTTGACGCCATCCATCTCCAGCGACAATTCGTCGAAGCTCGATTCCTCGAGGATGCGCATGATCTCGACCACATCTTTGGCCGTGAGCGTCAACGGCGGCCTCCAAAAATGTTCATCACATGCAAAAGTGGATTCTCCGCCGGCCTCGCAACCGGAACTTTATCTTTGGCAGACCAGACCGTCTCCGGCCGGCTCTGCAACAAAATGATCTCGCCCCCTTGATCAATCGCCCACTCGATATCCTGCGGCCGCCCGTAATGGCGTTCGACTTTGCGGCCAACCTCCGCCAGCGCTTTCAGTTCCTCGTCGCTAATCGAGGGCGCACGGCGAAGCTCTTCCGGCATTTCCGTGTGCTTGATCCCACCGCTTTCTGCTGGCACGTGCCGTATCCGCTTATCGGAAATATCGCGCACTGAAATTTGGCTGGTAATTTTACCGATGACGAAGCGGTCCGGTGTGACCTCGCCGCTCACCACCGCGGAGCCGAGACCCCAGGCCGATTCGATAGTGATCACGGAGCGATCGCCGGTCAGCGGGCTGCGCGTGAACATCACTCCCGCCGACCGCGCGTCCACCATCTTTTGGATGATAACCGCAATGGCCACTCCGTTTTCCGGAGTGCGGTCTTTGAGGCGGTAAGAGATCGACGGCACCGAGTAGAGGCTGGCCCAACAAGATCGTACGTACTCCAAGACAGCCTCGGCGCCCTTTACCCACAGATAGGTATCCTGCAGTCCGGCGAAACTGGCCTCCTCTGAATCCTCTGAAGTAGCCGAAGAGCGCACAGCCAATGGACAACTGAGATCCGGTTTGCACAACTCTTCATGCGCCGCCACGATGTCTGCGCAAACGTCTTCCGGCAACGGCGCACTCTTGACGCGGGTGCGAAGTTCTTCAGAAATCAGGCGGATTCCTCTCAGGTCCTGTAGCGACAGCGCTTCCACGCGCGAGCGGACCGGGATTTCTTTTTCCAGTTCGGCCAGGAGGCGTTCAAACCCTTGAGTGGTTACGACAAAACCAGGCGGCACGGCAACATTGGCGCGCTCCAACTCCCCCAACGAGCCGCCCTTGCCTCCAACCATGGCGCGATCGGCGAGTGTGATGTGGGCGAACCAACGGATATTTGTGGTGGAATCCATCGTCGCTGTGAATTAACGCAGGTTGCAAGGTTTCAGAGTTTAAGGGTTTGAAGCTTCAGGCACTGTGGCTTCAAGTGCTGCGAGCTTGGAGGTTTCTCTTCAAAACCTTGCAACTTTGAAACTTTGAAAAATCCGTTCATATGTAAAGCTGTTTGTTAATCGGAATGCCGTGTTCGCGGCAATAGCTTTCGTAGTGATTGATGAACCACCAGACGTCGACCGTTTCGACAAAATTGCCGTGGTCGTCGTAAAACTCCAGCGGTCCCTGCAGCCAGCCGAACAATTTCACGCCGCTGGGGTTGTCGCTCACGAGAGTATGGACGAGACCCGGAGTCTCGTAGATGAAGTTGCCCGGTTCCGCAACCCAATCGTATTCGAGATAGCGCGCCGTGCCCTCGAGGCAGATCATGACGACGGTTCCGCGGTGCTTGTGTGTGCCGATCACGCCGGCCGACTTTATCCACAGAATGTTGCTGAAAATGTTATGTCGCGTATCGAAAAGAAGATGGCGGATTGCGGCATTGGGGCCGAAGGGCACCCACGGACTCTCTTGTTCCGACGAACCGACAAATGTGCCCGGAATACCGTGCCGCTTGATTATGTCGGCGTAAGCCTCCGGCACGTCCACGATTTTGTATGCCGTGGACGGCGGAGCCGTCATTCTCGAAATGGTTGACGTCACGATCTGCCTCCTGTGCCGATCTACTTTGTGTTCCTCTGTGTCCTCTGTGTTTTTTTATTTTCAACATAGAGGACACAGAGGAACACAGAGGAAACTTACGAAAGAATCGTCACCACACCCCGGCCGCCATCCACGCGAATGCGCTGACCGTCTTTGATCCTCTGTGTCGCTGTGCCTGTACCCACTACCGCCGGCAATCCATACTCGCGCGCGACAATCGCCGCGTGGCTCATCGAGCCGCCGATATCGGAAACAGCGGCCGCAATCTTCTGAAAAACCGGCGCCCAACTCGGGTTCGTCACGTGGCAGACTAGAATGTCGCCGCGTCGCAGGCGATCAATTTCATCCACTGACATCACCACCCGGGCGATGCCGTCAACCACGCCGTTGGAAGCCGCGAATCCCTTGATCTCGTTGGAATCCGGCTTCTCGCCGGCCGCCAGCCATGAATCCAGGTTTTCACGCGTAATGCCCCACAGCATGACAATGGCGGGATCATCAATAACGTCGGGAACGGGGCCAAGAGCGGGCGGAGTTTCGTGCTTTGCCCATTCCGCAATCGCCGCCTTGCGCTCATTCACAATCGACGTCCAGCGAGCAGGGCCGCGCGGCGGCGAGCCGTTCGACCACGACGTCATCAGATCGACAATCGCCGCTTCAACTTCGTAGTGAGTCAGGTGAAAAACGTCCTCGGCGTTTGGGAAGAAACCGTGCTCGGCCAATAGCGCCCCAAATTCCCGAATCTTGTTAAAGAACAGATTGGTGTACCAATGCTCGCAATAGAATTTGTGTCCTTCAACGTAAGGGAACACGCGATGCGCAAGCTGAATCATCTGATCGTAGGCTGCCCGCTCCTGGTCGCTGTTGAGCAGGTCGCGGTAAGCGTTGATGAGCTGCTGGCGCTCGGCCATCAGCTTGTCGATCGGCCGTTCGATGCGCTCGCCGGCTTTCACGTTGGCAATGTAGCCGGGCAGCGAGGCAAAGGGCATGGAGAGATCGTCGTTCCAGGAACGATGGTAGTGATAGAAGCCATCGCCAACATTGATGTTGAACCACGGATCGCGCGAGGCAGCCAACTCTTCGAGCCACTTCCGGCCAGACTCGGACTGCTCCATAGCCCGGATAATTTCGCTGGGAGCTGCACCGTCGCGGAAAAGATCATCCACGCCGAGTTCAATGGCGCGTTTGGCGAGACGGCGGAGCTCGTCGTCGGGACGAAAAATTTCCGCCTCCATGCCTGCCACCATGCGGGCCACCGTCTGGTCGCTGATTTCGGGGAATGCCTTTTTACAAAAAACAAAGAAAGTAAGGTAGGCACCATAACCAAGCAGCAGAAACTCGAAGTGATGGTGCCACATGCGGAAGTAGCCTTCGAGCGTCTTCTGGTAGACGTCGAGGAGGTAATGGTTGGATGCGATGCCGCGCCCGGCGTGAACGTGCTCCAGCGGTTCGAACTCGGGCAGCGTAAGCTTCGGCATGGCCTCGCCTTCCCGAATTAAGGCCAGCATCTTATTCTTCCACTGCGCGAATAATTCTTCCCAGTGTTCGTAGTAATAGAAAGCGCGTTGCTGAAATTCTCTTGTGCGCCGGGCAATTTCGGCAGGATCTGTGACCGCGTTGCCGCCGATGTAGATGCGCCCATTGATGATGCGATAGTCGATGCCCAGCGTAGTCGGCAAGCTGTGCACCCGCGTATTGGCTGCGCCCAGGGCACAATAGGCTGCTTCCGCCGTGGTGACGTCGAACACACTCATCGGCTCCGGGAAATGCATGGAATTGTAAAACCAGAAGCGGTCGTCATCTTCTTTAGCGAACTGCATGTAGTAGGGATAAGCGGCTTGCGCCGTTTCCGTGCCTGGGATGACCTTCAACGAACTCGGAAGCGGAAAGCATCTCGTGTTGACGGTTGTGCTCATGCGTACCTTCCGATTGACGGCGTCATTTCGCGCGGA
>Ga0187769_10002026_pt1 | contig 11748 bp, 10 predicted proteins | sample 0116_SJ02_MP02_1_FD_133140 | JGI IMG/M metagenome (GOLD analysis project Ga0187769, IMG submission 133140) | Tropical peat soil microbial communities from peatlands in Department of Meta, Colombia - 0116_SJ02_MP02_10_MG | ecosystem: Environmental > Terrestrial > Soil > Wetlands > Peat | place... | reverse complement strand
GCGCTTATGCGCGTCGCCGGCGTCATGGGAATCACTCTCAGTACCAGCCTGGTATTGTGCACGGCCAGCATTCTTGCCTATCGGGGGTTGCGCCCTCAGGTGGGAGATCTGCTGGACGCCAAAACGGCGCGCCGCATTATGACGGTGGTGGGTGCGGCGCTGGCAGCCGCTGTCCCTGCGGTGGTGATCCGCCTCGTCGCCGGAGCGGGCACCATCAGCGCCGGCCTGCAAGCGTTCGTGTATCTATTCACGCTCCTTTTCGCCTACCAACGGGCGGGCATCGTCGTTTGGCATGCACCTGAGCGCGTGAATTTTCGTGCCTGGCAGTGGATACGTCTTTCCGTCGAGGATTCCTTATGACTACATCGGCATCAACCCTTGGCCTGGAAGTACACAATGAACTTCGCTTCGAATTCGGGAAGAATTGGGCACGGTTCCTGAGGACTGTAGACGAGTCTCGCGTGCGCGAGGCCGAACTTTCCCTGCAGAAAGCTCTACGCGTCCACGATCTGGCGGGAATGTCATTTCTGGATGTCGGTTCCGGTAGCGGGCTATTCTCGCTGGCCGCGCGCCGCTTGGGAGCGCGGGTGCACTCGTTCGACTACGATCCCGACTCCGTAAGTTGCACCCGCGCGCTGCGGGAGAGATTCTTACCCGGCGACCCGCGGTGGACCGTGGGATGCGGTTCGGTGCTGGACGAGGATTACCTGCGTTCTCTGGGGCAGTTCGACATTGTCTATTCCTGGGGAGTCCTGCACCACACCGGAAATATGTATCGCGCGCTCGACCTGGTGGCGCTCGCAGTGGCTCCCAACGGGCGGCTGCTGGTCTCGATCTACAACGATCAAGGTGTAATCAGTGCGCGGTGGAGAGCTCTGAAGAAGGCATATGTTCGGTCACCACGGCCCGGAAGGTTCGCCATTGCGGTGCTGACGCTGGGGCTGACATGGCTCCGCGGTATTCCGAAAGACATCCTGCGGTTTAAGCCGTTGCGCACGCTGAAGGCGTGGCGTGCCTACTGCCAGCAACGGGGTATGTCGCCGTGGCACGACGTGGTGGACTGGGCCGGCGGCTATCCCTTCGAAGTAGCCAAGCCAGAAGAAATCTTTGAGTTTTACCGGGATCGCGGTTTTCGCCTCCAGCACCTGAAAACTTGCGGCGGAGGCAAGGGTTGCAATGAGTTCGTATTCCTGAGAGAGCAGGAAGGGAAAAAGGAATGAACACCGGCATCGGACAGCGCGAAGTGAAAGGTGCCAACGCGATGGGTCTGCCTTCACATGTAAATGAGCCCGCGGACCACGGTGGCAAGGCGCGCCATGTGCGGAGCCCAAAAGCCAATCCCAGGCAGCAGGCACTGTGGTCCCACTTCCAGAACGAACGTACTGATTTGTTTTCGGGCGCGTACTGGCGCTTGCAGCGGCTGGTTCACTACGCGGCCCGCCATTACACAACCCCAGAAGTGGTCAACATTGGGACTGGAGACGGCTACCTGGAGCGCCACGCGGCCGGCTTGGGCTGGCGGGTGACCGCCGTTGATCCGGACGAAAGGGCTATCGACCGCTTACGCGCCGCGGGTATCGACGGCCGCGTAGGCACGATCGAGCGTATCCCGCTGCCCGATAGCTCCGCCGACGTAATTTTTGTTTCCGAGGTCTTCGAGCATCTCACGGAGAATTCCCTGACAACCGGGCTCCGCGAAATTCGGCGCGTCCTCCGCCCCGGAGGCCGACTGATCGGCACCGTCCCCTACCAGGAGAACCTCGCGGAACAGGAATGTGTTTGCCCCGGATGCGGTCTGTCGTTTCACCGCTGGGGTCACCAGCAATCCTTCACGCCCGAACGCCTCGCCAGCTTTCTCGCTTCCGCCTTCGCCATCGAACGCTGCGGGCCCGTATATTTCCCAGCGTGGAAAACGATGGACCTCCGTAGCAAGGTCCATGCCGCTTTGCGTATCGCCCTGCTCAATCCTCTCGGTGTTCACCGCACCAACGAGAACATCTTGTTCATTTGCCGCAAGCCCTAGTCTTGAAGCGCCAGGCGTAAAGCCAAATTGACAATCGCCGATGTGTCTAGGTGGACTGTCGTCGTGCTTATCAACTGGAGCAAAAAGGACAATGGATGAATGCTGAACTTGGACAGCGTGAGGTAGAAAGCTCGGACGGTCGGGGTCGCGAATCGTACAGCAACAGGTTGCCACAACCGGTGAAGATCACTTATCTGATTGGGTCCCTGGCGCGGGGCGGCGCCGAGGGACAATTGCTGCAATTGCTCGCCAGGCTCGATCCTGCGCGCTGGGAAACGTCGCTGGTAGTGTTCGACGGGCTGTACAAGGAGCGAGTGCCGGAGATGGTAAGTCAGGTCTTATCGCTGGGAATCTCGAGCGGGGGGTGCTCACGGTCCTATTTCAAAGGCTGGAGAGCGGCCCAAGCCATTCGCCGACTGATTGGTCACCTGCGCTGCATTCGTCCGAATATCTTGCACGCGTTTCTCCCCGCTGCCTGCATCCTGGCGGCGCCGGCCGCCAAGCTGGCACGCGTGCCGGTTCTCATTGGCAGCCGGCGTTCGCTGGTGGACTCCTATCGCACAGGGGGAGTGGTTGGCCGCGTCGATCGTCTGGCCACGCGCATGTGCGATTTCGTGCTGGGAAACAGCGCGGCCGTTACCGGGGAACTTATCCGCACTGATGGCGTTCCCGCGGAACGCGCGCTGACTATTCACAACGGTGTGGACATCGCCAAATTCAAGGCGGGGGACCGCAGTCTGCGCCGGGTGTATGGCTGGAGTGAAGAGCACGTGGTGTTCGGCATAGTCGCCAACTTCCTGGCCTACAAACGGCACTCAGACTTCGTTCGTGCCGCGGCCGGGATCGCGGCCCAGGTCCCACTCGCCCGTTTTCTCATGGCCGGCGAGGATCGGGGCATGCTGCCAGCGGTGCGCAGGGAAATTGCCCAAGCTGGCCTGGAGACTCGCTTCGTGATCATCCCCGGCACTCCGGAACCGCAGCAGCTCTATCCCGCTATGGATGCCTACATTTGCACTTCGGAAACCGAAGGCTTTTCCAACGTGTTGTTGGAGGCGGCCGCCAGCCGCCTGCCGCTGATTGCAACCCGGGTTGGTGGCAACGTGGAGACTGTTTTCCCTCGGGAGAATGGGTTTCTGGTTCCTGTGGGCAGACCACAAGACGTGGCCGAAGCGGCCCTGACGCTGGTGGGCGATCCTATTCTTCGCAGGCGCATGGGCGAGCGAAGCCGGGAACTGGTTAAACAACGGTTCTCCCTGGAAACCATGGTGCGGCAGCACGAGCAGCTTTATGAGAGGGCGCTCGAATTGCGACGCCGGTCCGTCTTAGCGAATATTCCAGGGACTCTGAGACACGGAGCACGGGCACTGGGCTAGCCGATAATCCATGACAACACCGGCCGGAAACTATTCTCAGGTCGAAATCCCAGCCTGGCTGCCGGCACTGCTCTTCGTAGCAAGCAGCGCCGTCTTAGCGGTTGTTGCGAGTAGCTTCAATCCGCACGTCATCCTGCACTTGACCCTGTTTGCAGTGGGACTGGCGTTGACCTATGCTTGCTCTCCGCGCGGAGAAGTGCCCACCCTGATCGGCGCATACCTGAGCGCGTATTTGATTCGAGTTGCGGCCATCCTCATCGTCCAGCAACTTGCGCCTGGCGGCCTGATGTTCTTGGATGACGGCGGCTACGACCAGCAAGCCCAATACCTGGCCTCGGGATGGTCACTCTCCAACCTCGTCCATGACGACCTTGGCACATCCCACACCGGTTACCCCATCCTGCTGGGATCGCTCTACGGCTTTCTGGGCCGGTCCGTGCTCTCCGGTAAATTCCTGAATGCCTTCTTTGGAGGCTTGACCGCGCCGGTCGCATATTTTTTGGCCGTCGAGATTTCCGGCAACCGGAAAGTCGGCCGTATGTCGGCTTGGCTGACGGCGCTGTTCTTGTACGACGTGATGTGGGCTGGTTTTCTACTGAAAGACACCATCCTGCTATTTCTGTTCACCACGACGGTGCTATTTCTGGTCCGGTTCGCAAAGACACATCGCATCACGATGCTGCTCGCCGGTTGCGGTCTTGTGATCGTGCTCCAGTTTTTTCGTTTTTATTCCATCGCGGTAATCGTTCTGGCAGCGTTGGCTGGGCTGGTCCTGTCGGTCACGCATGCAGGAATGCCGCCCTCGCGGAACCGACGCTTGGCTGCCGGCTTAACGGGTTTGACGATAGCGGCCGGCGTCGTGTGGTGGTTCTTTGCCAAGTACGGTGAAACGGTTGGCGTTTTGCTAAGGTACGCGCAAGCTCTAGAGCAATTCGACAGCACCGGAAACACCCTGCTGCGCTTTGCGCCCAGCCTGGCATTTATACAGCAGTTCTTGAAGGCCATCGTTGTGTACCAACTGGGACCATTTCCCTGGGTTTTTTCTGGTGTGGACATCGGTGGGACCGTGTTCTATCCAGGAATGTATCTGATCTATGCGCTGGCGCCGTTCTTCTTGATTGGTTGTGTCCGGCTCGTAAAAGCGCTCGATGGCCCCAAAGCGTTTGCCTTGGCGGTGCTGCTCTTGCACGCCATGGTTGAGATCTTCATGTACCAGTCGGGAGGGCGGCAGAGAATCATGGTGGATGTGCTGTTTGTCATCTGTGCTGCGGTTGGGTGGAGCGCAGGTTCGAAAAAGTGGCAGTTCGTAATCGCGATCTACGGGGCACTGCTGATATTTGCTGCCGTGCACATCGCTGGAAGAGGGACCTACTGAAATGCGTGCCATGCTGAAACTCCCGCCCGATCTTAAAGTTATTGGCTTCGTCGTGCTGGTGGGACTCGTGCTCAACGGGCTATATTTCGCTCATTTCCGTACTTTTCTTTCCCCTGACTCGATGACGTATCTCATCCCAGCGCGCAATCTGGTGGAAGGAAAGGGATTCACCAGTGGGGCTGGCCGTCCAGAGCTCATGCGCACCCCAGGATACCCGCTGCTGATTGCAGTGTTAATGCTGGCGGATTTGGACGTGAAATCTATCGTGCTGGTTCAACATCTGCTCAACGTTCTGCTGGCCGCCGGGGTCGCGCTCTTTACCCTGAAATTAACCGCTAGCAGGATTCTGGCGGTAACCACGGGGCTGCTGCTGGCGGCTGATCTGCCCATGCTTGACACCGCCAACACTGTTTTAAGCGATACTCTTTTCGCGTTCCTGCTGTTTCTTTCTCTTCGGTTGATCTACCAGGAAACCATCTCGTGTAAACCGAACTGCTGGAAAGTCGCGTTCAGCGGGTTGCTTGCAGGGGCAGTTTCGCTGGTTAGGCCGGTGGCGGTGTATTTGGTTGTTCCCATCGGCGCATTTATCTGGATCACTCGACGTAGTTTGAAGTTTAGAACCAGCATAATTTTTGGGCTGCTTTTCGTAATAGCCCCGCTGAGTTGGTCGGCGCACAACTACCTCAAGGCAGGCCACTTTGTTCTCAGTTACATTTCTAATGTCAATCTGCTTCTCTATCGGGCGGCGGGGGTATTGGCAATCAATGAGCCCGGTGACTTCTATCGCAACCTTGAAACGCAGCAGCAAGAGCTGCTGAATCGAGCATGTGGCGACTTGGAACGCCTATACGGACACGATTGTGCTGCGATCGCGGTGCCGGACAAGGCCGGCTATTTTTCACACCTCGGCGCCACCATCGTCTTGTCCCACCCAACTGCATCCGCCAAACTTGGCGTGCGCGGTGCCGCAGCCATGATGCTCGGGCTGGATACCCTGGCCGTGGCGCGGATCCTGCATATTGGGCAACGCCCGGCAAAACTGCTGGCCCGCTTCTATATGTGCGGCACAGCTCTTCTATGGCTGCTGGGTGCGATTTATTGGTGGAAACACCAGCGGCAGATGTTCTACCTGTTCTTCTTCACTAGCGCATACTTCATCGTGTTGTCCGCCGGAGCGGAAACTTATAACCGGTTTCGAGTGCCAATCACGCCCTTGTGCGTGGTTGCCGAGGCTGCGGGTCTGCAAGTGGTGTTTGCGTTTTTCTACCGGCGGATCAGCAGATGGCACACCCGTCCGCAAGGCTTGCTCGACCTCAAGCTAGAGGGAGTTGAGCGCCGCTAGCGGCAGCCTACCGGATGACTTACCCATCCGATCAGCAGAGGCAACTATGTGTGGCATAGCCGGCTTTTGGGGCATCCCCGGCCAGCGGGGGATACGAAGAACCGCGCAGGCCATGGCCGACGCTATTCGCCATCGCGGACCCGACGACAGTGGCGAATGGTGCGACGAGGGCGCCGGAATCGCCTTGGCGCACCGTCGCCTTGCCATCCTGGATCTCTCGCCCGAGGGACACCAGCCCATGTTGTCGGCCTCGGGGCGATACGTGATCGTCTTCAACGGCGAGGTTTTCAATTACGAGGACCTGCGGGGCCGGCTTCACGGCCATGGCTGGCGCGGGCATTCCGATACGGAGGTCATGCTGGCGGCCATCGAGGCTTGGGGGATGGAGGCGGCAGTTCGTTCCTTCGTGGGCATGTTCGCCTTCGCACTCTGGGACCGGCAAGAGCGTGAACTCTGTCTGGTGCGGGACCGGCTAGGAATCAAACCCCTGTATTACGGGCGATGTGGGCAGCACCTCCTGTTCGGGTCGGAACTAAGAGCGCTGCGCGCGCATCCAGCATTCGATGCGGAGATCGACCGCGGCGCCGTCGCCTTGCTGATGCGGCACAACTACGTGCCCCATCCCTACAGCATTTACGCCGGCATCCGCAAACTGCCGCCGGGTACCACGCTGCGGGTGAACTCGGATCGTGAGCTGCTGGAACCGATGCCCTTCTGGTCGGCGCGGACAGTCGCGGAAACAGGGACGGCGCACCCTTTGCCGGACGAGCCCGCACCGGCACTCGAGGCCCTCCATCAGTTGCTGCTCGAGACCGTTCGCCGGCGCATGGTTGCCGATGTTCCGCTAGGAGCATTTCTTTCCGGAGGAATCGATTCTTCGACGGTCGTAGCCCTGATGCAGGCACAGAGCTCGCGCCGGGTTCGGACCTTTTCCATCGGCTTTGCCGAGAAGGATTACAACGAAGCTCCATTCGCAGCCCAAGTCGCCCGCCATCTCGGCACCGATCACACCGAACTTTACGTGACTGCGGCGGAAGCGCAGGCGGTCGTGCCCAGGTTGCCAGAGTATTTTGACGAGCCCTTCGCCGATTCTTCCCAAATCCCGACGTTCCTGGTTTCGGCGCTGGCGCGCCGGCAGGTGACGGTCGCGCTTTCTGGCGACGGGGGAGACGAGCTGTTCGCCGGCTATCCCCGTTATGCCCTGGCCAACCAGATCTGGGGCACGCTCCGCCATCTGCCGTCAATGGCGAGAAAGTTGGCCGCGGGGGGAATCAGGACATTTTCGGCCGGCGCCTGGGACCGGATTTTCAGGACAGTAAACGCTCTTCTCCCTGCAACGCTACGGGGACGCCGGCCGGGTGAGCAGATCCACCGCTTTGCCGACCTGCTGTCCGCGGGTTCGCGGCAGGACATCTACCGCAGGATCTTGTCGCACTGGGACCCGCCGGAACAAGTGGTAGTGGCGGCGCGGGAGCCGCTGACGGTGTTGACCGACCCGCGCCGCCACGCCGAGCTCTCTGATTTCACTCAGCAAATGATGTTCATCGACCTCGTCAGCTATCTTCCCGACGACATCCTGACCAAGGTAGACCGCGCCAGTATGGCCGTTGGCCTGGAAGCGCGTGTGCCTCTGCTCGATCATTCGGTGGTGGAATTTGCCTGGCGGCTGCCCATGTCATTGCGGATCCGCAATGGCCAGCAGAAATGGCTGCTGCGCCAGGTCTTGTACAAGTATGTTCCACCAGAACTGGTTGAGCGGCCGAAAATGGGGTTCGGCATGCCGATCGGAGAGTGGCTGCGCGGCCCGTTGCGCGACTGGGCTGAAGCGTTGCTTGCAAGGGATCGGCTGGCCGAGGAAGGGTTTCTTGATTCCCGGCTTGTGTATGCGGTCTGGCAGGAGCACCTCAGCGGACAGCGCAATTGGCAATATCCGCTTTGGGATGTTCTGATGTTCGAGGCGTGGCTCGAACGTCACGCAGCCCAGCGTGTCCCCAGTTCGGAACTGCTACACGCATAGTCGCTGCAGGAAATCCTAGTGTTCCTGATATTCGAAGTCCCGGTGCATGGTGTACACCAGATGGACGGGCGCACCGCCAAGCTTCTCCTCGAAGCTGGTATCGACAATTTGAATGCGGCCGTGGTGTTTCTCCGCTATGTGCTCCGCCTGCTCTTTGGTGTCGGCGTCCCCGCGAAAATCGCGCCAGCCTCCGGCCGGGCCGGCGGGATCGAATGCGAATACCAGAAAGCGTTTGAGCGCCATAACTCCCTCGCGATGGTGGGAAACTACCGCAGCGGATTGTACCAAAGTACTGAATGCCGTGTATTAAGAGCGATTGGGGCTCTGCTTCCGCTGGGGAGCCCGTACTTCCCCAGCTTGCCCAATCTTCCGCCAAGGCGATAGGATGCCGGTTTGGATCGATGCTGGTGTCGGAGGCAGAGATGGTGGACTATCGCGGTCTGGAACGTCAAACCAGCGAAGCTCTCGGGCTCACGCGCCGGCCGGTAGCGGTGACTTTCTCCCGCAGCGCGCCCGCAGGCGTCCGCAAGTTCAGCGGCACCGAACCCGCAGGATGCAGCTTTTGGCGGCTGGCGGAGCGCGGCGACGTCTTCTATACCGAGCCCAGCGACCATTACAACTGTGCAGTCGGGTGCTTCACGCACAGCATCGCCCTTCCCGCTGAGCGCGCCTCCGAGATGGACCAGACCTTGACCTTCATGATTGGGCTCGGTTACATCAAAGCTGAAGACCTCATGCACATTGCGCAGTTGCGCGAAACGCCGCGCTTCATCACCTACGCCCCGCTGGGCGAGGCGCCTATCGCGCCGGACGTCGTGCTTTTTGCCGGGAAGCCGTCCGCGATCATGCTCCTGAACGAAGCTGCGTTGCGCGCAGGTGTAGGGACGCAGGCTGCCAGCTTGGGCCGGCCCACCTGCATGGCGCTTCCGGCGGCGCTTGATCGCGGACTCGCGCTCAGCACCGGGTGTGTGGGCAACCGCATTTACACCGAAATTGGGGAGGAGGAATTATACGTCGCCGTGCGTGGCGCAGATGTCGAACGCGTAGCCGCGGAGGCGAGGACAATTGCGGACGCCAACATGCGGCTGGCGGAATATCATCGCGCTCGGCGGCTGGAACTGTCCTCAAAATAGGCGCAATCGCAGAATTTGATGCTGAGACCATCGGACTTCCCGCAGGCGGGCTAGGGCCTGGGGCCCAGTTCTTCACAACCACTTGAAAACACAGGGACAAACAACTCTCAGGTATGGACTGTTGTAGCTCTGGTGCAAGTTACCCTCAAGTTACCTTAGTTATATTTACAAGTGACAGGGTCCAGCCCTAGACTCAGCCCCGTAGTCAGGCAGTTCTGGGGGAGGGCTGCCGTGGGCGTCCTGGATGAAAGTTCAGGGCGCTTTTAATTTGCACGCAACTGCAGCCCCCGAAGAGGGAAACAGGCTGTACGCCGTAGGCAGCAGAAGCGCGTGCGATATTCACTGCATTCTTCCTGCCTGCCGCCTGCGCTGCTCTCGTTGCGACTTCTCCAGCCCTTGTGCATCCATATAAACTGGTACGATAAGGGCGGTGCAGCATTCGAACGTACCAATTGATTGCGGAGGGAAGATGGCAGGTAACGGTATTTTGGAGTTGAGCGACGAGAGCTTTGACCGCGACGTGCTCAAGTCGGAGCAGCCGGTGATGGTGGATTTCTGGGCGGCATGGTGTGGTCCATGCAAAGCGCTCGCGCCGATCGTGGAAGAAGTCGCCAGCGCATACAGTGGCAAGGTCAAGGTGGCCAAGATGGACGTGGACAAGAACGTGGCCACCCCGCAGCGCTATGGCGTGCGTGGCATTCCCACTCTGCTAATCTTCAAAGGCGGAAAGGTACAGGAACAGATCGTGGGCTACGTTCCCAAAGAGACCATCCAGAAGGCGCTCGATAAACACGTTTCCGGCTGAGCGTCTCTCACCCCATACTCGCGCAGGCCCGGCGAAGCGTCGGGCTTTTTGCTTTCCATGTGGGCCCTCGGCGGAATCTAAATGCGGGAGTATAAAATCCAGCCCTGATCCCGTCGTCCTAATATCGCAATGCGTCTTTGGCCCTCAAGTCGGCGCGTGCTGGCCTGTCTGCTGGTCATCCTCTCTGTCGGGCCGCCCCCGGCCGCAGCATATTCCGTGCTCTCTCACGAAACCATCATTGACGCGGCCTGGAAAACGGACCTTCGGCCCCTCCTGTTGGAACGTTTCCCGAACGCCACGCCGGACGAGCTGCGTCATGCGCACGCCTGCGCCTATGGCGGCACCATTATTCAGGACTTGGGTTACTACCCCTACGGCAGCAAGTTCTTCAGCGATTTGACCCACTACGTCCGCAGCGGAGATTTCATTCAGGCGCTTCTGCGAGATGCGAATTCGCTCTGCGAATACTCCTTCGCGCTGGGCGCGCTCGCCCACTATGCTGCCGACAATGAGGGACACCAGCTCGCGGTTAACGTGGCCGTGCCACTGCTTTATCCGAGGCTCAAGAAGAAGTACGGGGACGTGGTCACTTATGAGGAAGACCCGGCCGCACATCTGAAGACAGAATTCGGTTTCGATGTGGTGGAAGTCGCGCAAGGGCGCTTCGCACCTGATGCCTATCGCGACTTCATTGGTTTCGATGTCGCTCAGTCTCTCTTGGATCGCGCGTTCCGCGAGACCTACGGGTTGGAGCTGGCTTCCGTGCTCGACAATGAGGGCCGGGCCCTGGAGTCGTATCGTCACGCGATCAGTTCCACCATTCCTAAGGCGACGCGCGTGGCCTGGGCGCTCAAAAAGAACGAGATTCAGCGGGATTTGCCAACCATGACCCGGAAGCGGTTCCTCTACAACATCTCGCGTGCCAGCTACGAGAAGAACTGGGGCAAGGATTATCGCGCCCCGAGCGCAGGAGAGAAGTTCCTCGCCTTCTTGTTTCGACTTATCCCCAAGATCGGACCGCTGAGGGCCCTGGCCTTGCGCGCTCCGACGCCCGAGGCGGAGCAACTCTTCGAGCACAGCTTCAATGCTACGCTGGACCGCTACCGGCAGTTTCTTTCCGATTACGCTGGCGGACGGCTGGTGCTAATCAACGATAATTTCGATGTGGGCACAGTTACCCCGCCGGGGCAGTACTTTCTTAACGACAAGACTTACGCCGCGCTGCTGAACCGGCTGTCGCGGCAGAATTTCACGGGAATGACCGCTGAGCTGAGGTCGGAGATCCTGCGATTTTACAGCGATCCGGCTGCGCCTTATGCGACTCGCAAAGACCGCAAGGCGTGGGCTAGGGTACAAGAAGAACTTCAGCGCTTGCGGGCAACGCAGCCGGCCAGCCGTGCCGCAGAAGCTCGATAGCAAGCCCGGCTTTTTTGGCTGCAACCCCTTGTTTTCCGAGCACAACCCTTTAGTTCAGGGGCCAACGGGACAGGTGTCTTCGACTCAACCTGTGTTATGTACCGGCATTATGCGGCGTTTTGTCCTCCTATTACTGCTGTTGTTTCCGCTCGGATTGTGGGCCCAGCAAACTGGGGAGCGTATCCTTTCGTTCCATAGCGACATCACCGTGAACGCGAACCGCTGGATGGTAGTGAGCGAGACCATCGTGGTGAACGCCACCGG
>Ga0187769_10002025_pt1 | contig 11749 bp, 6 predicted proteins | sample 0116_SJ02_MP02_1_FD_133140 | JGI IMG/M metagenome (GOLD analysis project Ga0187769, IMG submission 133140) | Tropical peat soil microbial communities from peatlands in Department of Meta, Colombia - 0116_SJ02_MP02_10_MG | ecosystem: Environmental > Terrestrial > Soil > Wetlands > Peat | place... | reverse complement strand
TTGTTCGGGATGAGTTTTGCGAGTCGATCGACTTCGGCATAGGGAATCCCAAGGACACGACCCACATCCCGGACGACCGCCTTCGCCTGCATCTTACCGAAGGTGATGATCTGAGCCACGTTCTCCTTCCCGTACTTTCCCGATACGTATTGAATAACCTCGTCCCTCCGTTCCATGCAAAAATCGACGTCCACGTCGGGCATGCTGTTCTTTCTGCCTGGGTTCAAGAACCGCTCAAAGATCAGATCATATTCGATCGGGTCCAGGTCCGTAATGTTCAAGGCATAGGCCACCACACTCCCGGCCACCGATCCTCGTCCAGGACCGACGGGAATCTGATGGCTCTTGGCATAGTCGATAAAATCATAGACGATCAAAAAATAGCCCGGAAACCCCATCGATTTGATGATCTTGAGCTCTTCTTCAAGACGGGCCTTGTAACGGACAGACCGATCGTTAAAATCCTTCTCTCCGCGAAACCGCGATAGCCGTCGCTCCAATCCTTCCCTTGCCAGTCTCTCCAAATAAGTTTCGGCGGTCTCTCCAGCCGGGACTGCGATTCTTGGAATATGCTTCTCGTCAAAATGGATCTCAAGATTACACTGTTCTGCGATCTCCGCCGCATGGGTGATCGCCTCCGGCGTATTTCGGAAAAGATCGGCCATCTCCTGAGGCGATTTAAAATAAAATTCGTCGGATGAAAATCTCATTCGATCGCTGTCCTGGAGCGTCTTCCCCGTCTGAATGCAGAGGAGGACCTCCTGTGCCTTGGCGTCCTTTCGATGAAGATAGTGACAGTCGTTCGTCGCCACCGAAGGAAGGGAGAGTTCATGTCCGATCTCCAATAGCCGCTCATTCACTTGGAGTTGGTTTTCCACGCCGTTGTTCTGGATCTCAATAAAAAATCGGCGGTCGTCAAAAATCCTTCGATATTCTTCGGCCGACTGAAGAGCTCTTTTCATTTCTCCTCGGCTGGCATGGCTAGCAATCTCTCCCTTCATGCAGCCGCTCAAGGCAATCAAACCCTCGTTGTATTTACTCAGAAGTTCTTTATCCACCCTCGGCTTATAATAGAATCCTTCAAAATGGGCGAGGGTCACCAATTTTATTAAATTGAAATAACCAGTCTCATTTTTGACCAAAAGGGTGAGATGGTAGTTTCCATCCCCTCCTTGTACCGTTTTTCTCTCAAAGCGGCTTCCCGGGGATACATAAATCTCGCATCCCACAACGGGTTTAATCCCGTGCCGGATGGCCGTTTGATAAAATTCGACAACACCAAACATGTTCCCGTGATCGGTTAGTGCCATCGCGTCCATTCCGTATCTCTTGGCCAATTCGAATGCCTCTTCAAACCGAATGGCACCGTCCAATAAACTGTATTGGCTGTGAACATGGAGATGGACAAAAGTTGAGTGTTCCATAGGAAAACTTCAAGTCCCGAGGTTCGAATGTCAAATCAAATCAAGGACTTAACTATTATAACGTTTTGGTTTTGAGCTTTGACATTCACCCGACAGTTGCGTTTTGAAATTTGGATCCTCTTTCTCTTTATTCCCACTCGATCGTGCTCGGAGGTTTGGAGCTAATATCGTAGACGACCCGGTTGACACCTTTCACCTCGTTGATGATCCGGTTCGAAACATGTTCCAAAATTTTATAGGGCAGTCTTACCCAATCCGCTGTCATACCATCTTGACTCTCTACCACCCGCAAGGCGATGACATTTTCATAAGTCCTTTCGTCCCCCATTACGCCCACGGTTTTCACCGGAAGTAACACAGCAAAAGATTGCCAGACCCTGTCCAAGTAACGGTTCTTTTCCATCTCTTTCATGACAATCTCATCCGCTGCCCTCAGGATCTCTAACCTCTCCTTGGTCACTTCGCCGATAATCCGGATGGCGACCCCTGGTCCTGGAAAGGGTTGCCGTTTTATAATTTCATCGGGCAAACCCAGGACTTTCCCCAGCCGTCTCACTTCGTCTTTAAATAGTTCTCGCAGCGGCTCCACGAGCTTAAGCTTCATCTTGTCGGGTAACCCTCCCACATTGTGGTGGCTCTTGATGGTTGCCGACGGTCCTTTTGAGGAGACGCTTTCAATCACGTCGGGATAAAGAGTCCCTTGGGCTAAATATCTCACCCCTCCAATCTTTCCAGCCTCCTTTTCAAAAACAGAAATAAACTCCTTTCCGATCCTCTTCCTCTTATCTTCTGGATCGAGTATCCCATCCAGTTGCTTAAGGAAAGAATTTTCTGCGTCGACATAGATTAACGGTATTTTAAAATGATAACGAAATAAATTCACTACTTGGGAGGCTTCGTTTTTCCTCAACAGACCGTTATTCACAAAGATACACTGCAGCCGGTCTCCAATCGCCTTGTGAAGAAGAAGGGCCACCACCGTGGAATCGACCCCGCCACTTAAAGCACAGATGACTTTCTCCTCCCCGATCTTCTTCTTCAGGTGACGGCTGGTCTCTTCCAAGAAAGACTCCATCGTCCAAAGGTTGGAACATCCACAAATATGAAAAAGAAAATTTTTGATGAGATCGAGTCCTCTCTGGGTATGGACCACCTCTGGATGGAACTGGAGCCCGTAGATCCTTTTTTGAGTTTCTTCAATTGCTGCAAAGGGAGTATTCTTCGAGTGGGCGATGACGTGAAACCCTTTGGGCAATATCCTCACACGGTCTCCGTGGCTCATCCATACGACCAACTGACTTCCTTTTCTCCCTAGGCCCTTAAAAAGTCCTCCATCCCGGTTCAAAGTCAATTTGGCTTTTCCGTACTCCCTTTTTTCCGAAAGTGTGACCTCCCCGCCCGATAAGTGGGCGATCAATTGCATGCCGTAACAGATGCCTAAAATTGGGATGCCCATCCTGAGAACAGCGGGATCACAGAGGGGAGCATCCTTCATATAAACACTCGCTGGCCCTCCGGATAAAATGATCCCCTTGGGGGATATGGATTTTACTCTATCTACAGGAATATCGTGGGGATGAATCTCACTATAGACGTGACATTCCCTGACCCTTCTGGCAATCAGTTGAGTATATTGGGAGCCGAAATCAAGGATGAGAATTTTATCGAAAAGAGTCTGCGTCTCCATCCATCAAATCCAAAGTATGAAATTTCGAAAAGAAAATAAAGGTATGCGCTCAATGCTTCAAAAAGTATTTTCCATCTTTTAATTCGTACTGATAGGAGACCCCTTTACGGTAAAAAAGGTCACTCTTCTGTAGAAGTCTCGCTGAGATCAATTCTTCCAGCCGCGAAGGATATTGTCCCGTTTCCAAGTTGTAGATTTCTAAAGCATTCTTGATCCGATCGAGTTGCGTCTTATGGGCCAAATGCATGGGGATATCGACATCCGCTCGCTCAATCTTTGAATCCCATAGGCGCTGTAAGAAATCGGGTTTGAGATAAATAAGCATGAGAAAGATAAATGCTAAAAAGGCACCATAGTAAACGAAGGTGAAGATCTCTCCGAAATTGATCGTGCGGACCTTTTTAATGAGGCTGGGAGCTCGGACCCCGGCCATTTCGATCAGCCCCATCTCGAAAAGACCCACGATGTTCTCACTGGCATTGAATCTTCCCAAAAGGCTTCGATCAATAATATCCTGGACCGTTTTGGCCCCGTCTACCAAGTTGTAAATCAATTCCTGTTCAGATGTCAGCTTCTCCTTCAAGTAACTCTGAGAAGGGAGCCCACCCTGGGATCGCTGTTCAAGCCCGATAACCTTTTTAAATACCAAGTGGGGCGAAAAAATCTTTTTTTCGATCTCGGACCACTCATCCACCATCCGCAGGATATTCAATAACACCTGTTCTGTGCTCAGGGCAAACGGGATTTTTTTATAGCTTTCTACCAATTTCAGATCGAAGTTGAAATGGCCATCCTCCCACCAAAAAAGATCGTAAATCGTTTCGTAGATCTGCGTTGAAATTACCTTGAGGACATCGTCCTTAGTCAGGAGTTGCAGTTCGACCAGGATCTCCCCTAAGTATTTGGGCGAATCTTTTTGGATTTCTAACACCCGCTCCAACTGTTCTTCGGTGATCAATTCGGCCTTTACCAAAATCTCACCGATGAGATCTTTCCTCCCCCGATAATTTGAATAAACATGAACGATCATTCCGTCTACAAAATGGATTTCAACAAGATCCTTCCGCCGGCGAATCTTTAAAATACCCGTTTTGAGCTGCTGACCGATGAGCTGAATGATTTCGGTAATGCTGAAGTCTTTCAAAGTTCCCTGCAGGGCCAAGGTCTTCCCCTTTCAATTTCTCGGTCGATCACGAGACACGATCCTCATCGTGACTCAATGGTTCTTTCGTTGACGATAAAGTCTTAGGGCGGTTTCCCGCTCGGTTTCTTTCTGCCTCAAAATCTGTCTCAAACCGATAAAGCTGTCGGACAGAAAAAATGTAGAAAATAGCGAAAAGGAATCCCCAGAAGAGCCATTTCCAAAAGGTGGAGGTTTGGGGATAAGAAGAAGATATCGCACCGTTCCAATAGGCGAATCTAAGAATGAAAATAAAAAAGAGGAACAGCAGAAAAAGCCCTTTGAGAACATGTTCCCTCCACAGGTAACCGAATCCGATCAGAAAAAAATTAGCAAATTCGGTAATCAAATGATTCTGCTCTTGAAATTGACATACCTCAGAGGATTTCTTCTCCACAATCTTGGGGTGGAGTTTTTCCTTCTGGACGAAAATACGATAACAGTTAAAACAGACAAATTCCTGATCGGAGTTACCTGAATAAAACCGGTGAGTTGGGCTACCACACATAGGGCATCGAGTCAATAATCGCCTCGTGCGAGAAAGCCTGGCCATTCCTATCAAAAACGCCAGAAATAAGATGGGCGCCAAAAAGGGAATCCTCGATGGAATTCTTTCGAACCAAGCCTTAAATAAACGGAACGGCAGCCCTTCTTCTCCGATGAATTGGTCCATAAATCTCTTCCAGAGTCTTCGAGGGGTTAAGACCTCATCGACCACCAATCGATTAAGATTGGTGGGCCTGCCGGGTACGTCGATGTTCATGTAATAGTCTACCAAGTCGGGGTCCAGCTGTCTGGCTCTCTGGAAGGCTTTATCGATTTTTCCGGAAAGAAAAGTCTCTTGAGAGTAGGCCCGGGAAAGGTTGTAATAGTAGGCTCCTCGATCGGGATTTAAATCAGAAGCTTGCTGATAAGAGGCAATGGCCAAGGTGGTCTGCTTTTGGGCCAGATAAACATTCCCCAGATTAGAGAAGGCTTCGCCAAATTTGGGGTCCTGTTGGATCGCCCTCCGGTAAAACTCTTCCGCTTCCGGATAATGGCTTTGCCTCTTCTCTGCTAATCCGAGGGAAAAAAGAACTTCCGAATCGTTAGGGTGGGTAACTAACCAAGTCCGCAATTTTTCTTCAGTCGGCTTTCCCCACTCTTCATGATTTATCTGACTCATTTCCAAAATGATATCCGAGGACGCTCCATCCAAAAAAGAGCTGGAGGAACGGAGGAAAAAAGGAAGATAACTTAAGACGATGAGGAAGACTAGAATGAATTGTTTTTCCTTTCTCGTTACATAACCCCACAATAAAACGCACCAAAAGAAAATAGCCCAGAGCATGTCCAGACGGAGGAAGAAGGGGATGAAGAAAACAATAATCTTTAGGCTGTTCATGACAAGTCTTAAAATCTCTTGACTCAAGTTTTTTCGGATATCATAAAAATAGAGAGGGAAATATTTGACCATAACGACGATGGCGAAAATAATAAACGTCATCAGGACGCCGTTGGAGAGAATATAGAACGCGTTATAAAAAAGCCTGAGGGAACTGGGGTAATATTGAAGCTGCATGATCCCGCCTTGCAGCAGTTCCGCAAGGATTTTGTGGACCTGAAACGGGTTCTGATAGCAGAGAGCTCGCGCCAATTCAAAATAGGGCTGAGGCAGGTCGGGTGAAAATTTTATGGAGTCGGTCGCGGCCCGGATGGCTTGATCGGCATCCCCTTTGCTTCTTGCCTGCTCCGATGCTCTAATCAAGAAAAAGGACAGGGTAGGAACATTTCGGATCCCTTTATCCAATTTCAACTGGTAAAGTTGATCCAGCTCCTTCGGACTAACGGAGGTACCTCTTTCGGATCCCCACAGACGATCGGACGAAGCAGCGCTTTCAACAGAAAAAAATTCTTTAGAAAAAGGGAGGGTTTCCTTCTCCGTGAGCACTCCCGTGTAGTAAAGAAGGGATAGAATTAAAAGAGTTAAAATAAAGATGGCCTTTTTCATAGGAGAAGGATTGTTAAGACAGCAGGTTTACCCCGTAAGACAATACCGCCTTTGTCATGGGGATAAAATGACCGATCTCATCAGTTCTTGATCGAAATCAGGGTGAAAGCCCCGTCCTTTCTAACGGGTTTATTCCAACCGGTAATTGGGGGCTTCTTTGGTGATGATCACATCATGGACATGACTCTCCTTTAATCCGGATGACGTGATTCGGATAAATTTTGCTTTCTGCTGTAATTCCTGGATCGTTTTCGCCCCCAGATATCCCATCCCTGCTTTCATTCCGCCGATCAGCTGCTGGATGCCATAGGAGAGGGCGCCACGATAAGGGACCCTTCCTTCAATCCCTTCTGGGACCAGCTTGGTTTCGCTTTCGACATCCTCCTGGAAATATCGATCCTTGCTCCCCTCTTTCATGGCCTCGATGGACCCCATGCCTCGATAAACTTTATAACTCCTGCCTTGGTAGAGCACGATCTCTCCAGGGCTTTCGTCGGTCCCGGCAAATAGGTTTCCAATCATGACCGCCTGGGCTCCGGCGGCGATGGCCTTTGTGATATCGCCGGAAAATTTTATTCCTCCATCGGCAATGACAGGCACTTCGGCTCTTGCCGAAACCTCAGACGTTGTTAGGATGGCGGAGAGCTGTGGGATGCCCACCCCCGCGATGACCCGCGTGGTGCAAATCGAACCCGGCCCCACTCCCACCTTCACCGCATCGACGCCTGCTTTGATGAGATCCAAAGCCCCCTCACGGGTGGCCACATTGCCGCCGATGAGCTGACAATCCGGAAAGTTTTCTTTGGTATCCCGAAGGGCATCCAGCACATCTCTGGAATGGCCATGGGCCGTGTCGACGACCAAGACATCCACGCCTGCGTTAATCAAGGCCTGGGTCCTCTCCTCCCTGTCTTTCCCCGTGCCGATGGCAGCCCCCACCCGAAGACGGCCAAGAGGATCTTTGCACGAATAAGGATATTTTCTCATCTTCTCGATGTCTTTGATGGTGATGAGTCCTTTCAAGTTGTTTTGTTCATCCACAACCAATAATTTTTCGATTCTGTTTTTATGAAGGATTTCCTTGGAGGCCTCCAGAGTCGTCCCGACCGGCACGGTAATGAGATGTTCCTTTGTCATCACCGAAGAGATCTTTTCGTCCAGTCGCTTCTCAAACCGCAAATCCCTATTGGTCAGGATCCCGACCAATTTTCCATTTTTTGTAATGGGGACGCCGGAGATTCGGTATTTTTTCATGATCTCCAGGGCCTGATAGATTTTTTGCTCGGGGTCCATGGTGATGGGATGGAGGATCATCCCGCTTTCAGATTTTTTCACTTTATCCACCTCGGTGGCTTGATCGGAGACAGACATATTCCGATGGATAATTCCAATCCCTCCCTCTTGGGCCATGGAGATGGCTGTCCTCGATTCGGTGACCGTATCCATAGCAGCGCTCACCAGCGGAATGTTCAGCCGAATTGTCCGGGTCAATTGGGTACTGACATCCACCTCCTTGGGCAGGACTTCGGAAAAAGTAGGAACGAGCAGCACGTCGTCAAAGGTCAAGCGCTCTTCAATCTCTATAGGATGGTTTCCCATCGTCTCCCCTATCCTCCATCGTCCAATTTTGATTTGATATATCAAACGAATCTCCATTTGTCAACCTGACATAGGCCATTTCAACCGTGGAATAACCCTCTCGGCTTTGAGTCGTCCCGACTTCCCATAATTTTCTGTCGACTGCGAGGAAAAATTTCTCAAGACTTTCGGGCCGAAGGGCTGAGATGCAGATACCTCCATGCTTCTGGCAAATAGCTTCCCCTCCCCGATAACCCAGCTTATCTTCTTTATTAAAGACCCTTAATCTCGGGATATGATCCATCTCTAACTCCATGAGAATTTTTTCCACCGAGTCGATATGCTCCGGGAAACGAGGATGACTGATGTCAATAAGATGGATCAATAAATCAGAATCTCTTAACTCATCAAACGTCGGCCGGAAGGCACCCATCAGGTCCTTTGGCAGGTCCTTGATGAATCCGACCGTATCGGTGATCACGACTTTATGGATTTTGGGAAATCTCAATCTCCTCGTAGCCGTGTCGAGGGTGGAAAAGAGTTTGTCTTCAACCTGAAATTGGCTCCTCGTGAGGAGGTTGAAAAGGGTGGACTTTCCCGCATTCGTGTACCCGACGATGGAAAGAATGGGGATTCCTGTTTTCGATCTTCGGGACCTTCTCTGCTCCCTTCTCCTGCTCAACCTTTCTATTTCTTTCTCCAACAGATGGATTCGATCTCCTACGCGACGACGGTCAATCTCTAATTTCGTTTCTCCAGGGCCTCTTCCCCCGATTCCACCCGTCAGTCGGGAGAGGGCCAACGTCTTCCTGGCTAATCGAGGAAGCAAATATTTTAGTTGAGCCAGTTCAACCTGAATCTTTCCGTCCAGGGTATGCGCTCGCTGCGCAAAAATATCTAAAATGAGTTGGGTACGATCGAGGACCCTCAGTTCGGTCAAATCTGAGATGCTTGCCATCTGGCCGGGCGTTAGATTTTGATCAAACATGATCAGATCAACCCCTAATTGCATGCATTTGACCAACAGCTCTTTCAACTTCCCCTCTCCCATGAGGGTCGTGGGAGAAATACTTTGGGGGCGTTGGATAATCGAATCCACGACAAATACGCCGCTTGACTCCGCCAGTTCTTTCAATTCCTCCATGGAATTTACCAGGCTTTCGCGGTTCTCCCTGCTCACACTGATGAGGATGGCTTTTTCTGTAGCCCCCTTTAGGGGAATCGACTTTTGCCCCCTTTGGAACTCCTCCTCGATAGATTGGATCCACTTCAAGAAGTCCACATCGAGCTGGCTCACTGAAGCCGGGGGATCAATTTCCCAGACCTTCTTACCAGGATTATCGGGAAGAAGGTGTGCGGAATGAACCAACCCTGGTGAAGAACCATTCACCTCAGCATTGAGGGCCATGATCATATCCAATCTCAGAAAAGCAAGGTCTGTCAAATCCTCCCCTGTCAAGGGCTCTCCTTGCAGGTGGGTATGGATGAGACGGAGACCCCTCAGCCTCAGTATACCGGATCGATAGCGGGAGAGGTCAGGAATGGTAATCCCCTTTTGGTCCCCGACTATGACGAATTCGACGGACCCCCTTCGGCCTACCAGGATACCGATCTGCCGGTGAACCTCATTTGAAAGTTCGCTAAGGAGGCGGGCAATTTCTGGCGTAATGATCTTTTGAGGCGGGATTTTCCTTCGATAGATATGCTCAATTCTTCTTATTTGGCTTGGCTTCAATCCGAAGATATTGCCGTATACTCTGCTGATTTATTCCTCCTTTTCCGATAATTCTAATACGTGGAGCGAATGAAATCAAGTCTTCCTATTCATTGAGAAATTCAACTCCCCCCGGTCCTCCTATTTCTCCCCAACTTCGAACCTTTGACTCCAAGAAGTGACCGATGACCCACAGATTCGTGAGAAGATGCTCGGTCATTTTTGTAGCGGTAAAAAAAGAGTTTCCTTTTGCCACAGCCAGGAAAGGAACGAGCTGGTCTGCCAAGTGAGGATCGATACAACCATCCGATTCAATGAAATCTTTCATGGAGCCTACCGCTTCATCAGCCACCTTCTCTGCCGGTTTGCCTCGTGCACCTAAAGACGAAAAGGCAGCGAGTGTCATTTCGTATTCAGCTAACAAGAACACGAAAGAACCCGATCCATTTGAAGGAATGTCATATAAGGTGGTAATCTCTGCTTCAATCTTCAGCTCGCTTTGAATCCTTTTTAAGGCCTGCTCCCTCTGCCTCTCCGCCACATGGTTAGGAAGATTAGAGATAGCAGAAATGCCACGAACCTTTTTCAGCAAACCCCGCTCAGCCAAAGAGATCGGTTTCAATTCATGAACAGGGTCGGTTTTCAATTGAATCTTGCCTCCTCCCTTCGGATAGAATCCCCATCTTTCAATGACAGCTTGGCTGGAAACCCCCATCCGCTGGAGCGTAGGCAAGAGAACCTCAGAGAGATAGTGAAACGAAGGACTCCAAGGAACATGGGTACCCCCGATCAAAGTCACGGTTGAAATTCCAGCGGACAAGCAGAGAGGCAAAAAGATCGCCTGAAGGAGAAGGGTGACAGATCCTGCCGTCTTCACTTCGAATTGATAATCTCCAGGAAGAATTTCTTGGGGGACGAAAGTAATTCTCTGCGACCCGAACTTAACTCCTTCTGTCCGTGCCTTTGTAATTCGAGCCGATGCCTCTACAGCCTCCAGATGTTGAGCTTGAAGACCAGGGTTCTTTCGATTTGATCGGATGTGATCAATGGTGAAGGGTTTCCTTTGAATGGCTGAAAGGGCAAGAGCGGTCCTCAGAATTTGCCCTCCCCCTTCCCCGTAAGATCCATCAATTTCAATCAAACCGCCCATCCCTTTCAAGGTCCCGGGTTATTGACTTGCGTTGTTCCCGAAAAAGCTATCCGCCCGTTCCAAGCTGACACAAATTTCTAATGTGAGCCACAGCACATAATTTACGGGTACAGGTATTCCAAGCTCTTCGGAAACACTAATTTGAAAATAAGAGCAATCTACCTCATAAAAGATCTCGCATACTTTGTAACGTCACTCACATCGCGTAGAGCGAGTAGATTTCCGAGAGTGTGCCAAGCAACGTTAAGTAGTCCTTTGACGGTAGTTTCTTGAAAGCTTAATGATTGGCAACGTATTGACTGTGGGACAACCTAAACGACTGCACGTATTTTTTTCTAAGGATTTGCCACCCCGTATTGGTCAAAAACACTCAATGTTCCGATGCTGGTTGAATAGTAGTAGGCATCTCATTTTAATGGAAGATCCCTCCGGGAAGAAGGAGTTTCGTTATCGAGTCGTTGTCGATATAAATCTATCTTATAAGGAGGAAAAGGTAATTCCACACTCTTGTCTATCAAGTATCGGTCTCGGACAAAAGCTTTGAGATCAGGAAAATATTCAAAGGGGAATATCTGTATAATATATGAAGGTTTAGATCTTCTCAGATCATCCATTACCATTGGGGCATACGTTCGCAGCTCTTTAATTGGATCATTACAACAGAGTTGACTCAGATTGAAATTATTCCGGTATCGGGTGGCCGCCCTGCGTCGCGATAAGAAAAAGATCTGTGGATTCATTCCCCATACATAAATTGTTTCTGAAGGATGAGTGTGATCATGGACGTAAGAAGCGATCGGATCACAAACGGCGCTGAGGACCCCATATGCAGCCCACGAAACATCTGTTGTTTTTTGCTGGAGCACTGTCTGCTCAAAAGATGTATAAGAAAAGAAATATTTGTAGTCAGTTTTGACAAAAATAACAACAGTCAACAAAAGAATGGCTACCCACACTCCTTTCGCTATAAACCTTGGCAAAGAAGAAAGCGATTTTAACACTTTCCAGCTTGCGACAACTCCATAA
>Ga0187769_10002024_pt1 | contig 11751 bp, 12 predicted proteins | sample 0116_SJ02_MP02_1_FD_133140 | JGI IMG/M metagenome (GOLD analysis project Ga0187769, IMG submission 133140) | Tropical peat soil microbial communities from peatlands in Department of Meta, Colombia - 0116_SJ02_MP02_10_MG | ecosystem: Environmental > Terrestrial > Soil > Wetlands > Peat | place... | reverse complement strand
GGGTACGAATGGAGAACCAAGCTGGGCAGGATCGCATGCGCCTGCCGCGACATTCTGCTGGCTTCCTGGAGGCTCCGGTTGCTGTGCCGCGACGAAACCAACGCATTCAAACAGGCACCCGGCTAGAACCATCGCCTGAATCGCGGTTCTGGCCGCGGTCACTCGCTCACGAACCTTCATCATTCTTCAATCTATCATTCGGCTGGCGGGCGCGCGCTGCAGGCGCGGCGGGATTCTGCGCGTTTTGCACAGAGGATTTTGGCGATAGGCGCTACAGCCAATGTTCATGTGGTTCCGGCGCGACTTTCTTGCTCTCTTGCTGCCTCGCTCCCTTGCTCCCTCAGGCTCACGAACCACGACTCGCGAAGCACCGTGCGGTTCCTGCCCATCTTCTTCGCCTGGTAAAGGGCAAGATCGGCGGCGGCAAGCGCACGGCTTGCCAGTCCTTCCTTGGCCGGCGCAATGGCTGCGCCGATACTCGCGGTCACGTGGATCTCCGCTGCGCCCACGCGGATCGTGTCCGATTCAATCTCTGCGCGCAATCTCTCCGCCAACTCGCGGATCTCCACTTCATTGCACCCGGGAGCTACAATCAAGAACTCCTCGCCACCGTATCGCCCGATCGAATCGTAGGCCCGGAGCGTGCGGCTCAAGCGTCTTCCTGTCTCCCGCAAAACCAGGTCGCCGGCCAGGTGGCCATACGTATCGTTGACGCTCTTAAAGTAATCCAGATCGAGCATCAGAATCCCCGTCGATCGTGCAGTACCCTGCGCCCGGCTTATTTCATATGCCAAAACCCCAAGGATCGCGCCGCGATTCCAGATGCCGGTCAGATCGTCCTTCATAGCCTGCCGGCGGAACTCGTCGCGCGAACGAATGAGCCCGTCGCGGCGTGAGAGGATGCGCTCGGCGGCAATCAAGCGCGCCCGGAGCTCCCGTTTGCCAAACGGCGCGATGAGGAAGTCATCGGCTCCCGATTCCAAGGCGCCCACCATCTCTCGCTCCCCGCCGCGCCTTGCCAGGATGAAGATGTACGGGGAATACTCCCGCGCATGCGCGCTCATTCTTCTTGAGATCTCCACGCCGCCGATCTCCGGCAGGGTTCGGCTCAGGATCGCCAGATCGGGCGGCCGCTGCTGCTCGAGAAGCCGCAGCGCTTGCCTCCCGTCCTTGGCCAAAACCACCTCGAATCCCCACGCGCCGAGCAATTTCTGCAGACTCATTCGCACCGCCGGCTCTTCGCCGGCAACCAGAACGCGCCGCAAGCGGCCAGGAAGATACCGCCGCTCGGTGCCGGGCGACCACCGGTTACGGATCACTGACCACTGACCGCCCGGTTCATTGGCGCGGGGCATCATCCACGTCCCGTGAATTCCCCCTTCGATCGCATGGCAATCGAGCGCGCCGAAAGCGTCAATCACGGTCGCGTCGATGACGGCCTCTGCGGAACGGCTATCCATGGTCGTATGGTGTCGATTGCGCGGCTTTCGTTTCCAGCTATCTCGCGTTGCAATTCCCTCGAATTCGAATTGCGAGTATCATTTGGGTATGGCTGTGATCTATATCTCGGAGGCCGATGCCGCGCGCGACTTCCCCGGCCTGATGGCTCGCGTGCGCGAGGGCGCAGAAGTCGTCATCGAGTCCGATGCACGCGCCGTGGCTGTCGTGCGCCCTGCCGCCGCTGAGTTCCGGCCACGCTTGCTCTCCGAGTCCATTGCTCTGGCGAAGAAGCACGCTGAAGAAGTTGGCTACGAGCCGCGCATGGACCCAGAGTTCGCCGCCGATCTGGAAGAGATCATCCGCAACCGGAGACCGTGGAATCCGCCCGCATGGGAGTAATCCTCGACTCCAGCATCCTGATCGCAGGCGAGAGGCGCAGGGACAGCGTGTGGGAGGTCCTGGAGCGCGTCGAGGCCGTGTGCGGAAAGACCGTCGCCGCGCTCTCGGCGGTGACTGCCGTAGAACTGACGCACGGCATTTACCGAGCCAAGACCGACGCCCACCGCAAGCGCCGGGAAACCTTCGTTGAAGAATTCTTCCAGGCCGTCGCCGTGCACCCATTGACGCTGGACGTGGCGCGCCTCGCCGGACGCATCCACGGCGAGCAGATGGACCGGGGGATCGTCATCGACTTCGCTGACCTGATCATCGGCGCTACGGCCATACATCTCGGCTTCGATGTCGCCACGCTCAATGTGCGCCACTTCCAGCGCATCCCTGGTCTCAAAGTGGTCACGTTCTGAGCTAGTGCTCTGACCGCGTGGTTTCGTAATCGTTCACAGATTGTGCGGGCGAGGACGCCCGCACTACAGCCGGCCGGGAGGCCGGCCGTACACTTTGGCGCGGTTACCGAATCATGCAGACACGGTACTAGGAGTCCCCGGCCGGGCCGAGCCACTCCGCTCCCAGCAAGAATTTCTTTGAAACGCTTGCTTCTGCCGCCGCACTACCCTTCGAATGCCGATTCGGAAGCGCGAACCGGCTCACTCCGTGCCTCTGTTGTTGGTAAGAAGGATGCGGAGATTTTGGACGGCAACGGATGCGTGAAGATTCACCAAAAGAGCTGGCGTTTGCGGCCCAAACGATGAATCCCGGGGCCGCCGCCGCCGGCACGGTGCGGAAGCCTTGGCCGCAATCGTGCTGGCACTCTCAAGCCGGTTCGAGCAATTCAGGAGCTCTCCCCCAGAACAGGCGGGGCTCGCTCGTTGCGAGCGGGCTCCGCCGCTTTGCAAGAAGGAGCCGAGCTGAGGTGAACGCGATGCAGACCGTCGAATGCTATTCCCGGCCACGATTGGTGACGCTGCGGCGCCTCTGCCAGAACCGCGAGGCCGGCAGGCCGAAAATCTCGCTCGTCGATGCAGCCGCGATCGAGCGCTCCCGTTTGTCTCCGGGCCTCGTGAATTGCCTCTTGTGCGTCAGTCTCTGGCTCTCCTTGATCGCCGCCATTTGGATGAGCAGGGGCTGGATCGGCCTGCTCTTCAGCGGCCAACTGCTCTCCGCCGGTGTTTCCCTGATTCAGAAACTGGCCCACAAGACTCAATATGCATTCGTCAGGTGCAGCGGATCGCTGGGGGGATGGGAGGAACAGCGCCGTGGTTAGCAATATGCCCGCGAATCTACCGCACACGCACGCCGAATCCGCTGCCGATCCCGCCGCCGGCGACTTCGTGGATCTTCAGTACCTCGGCCGCCTGAAAATCGCCGTCACCGGCTCGTTCACCGGAATTCTCTACCGTTTCTCGCCCCTCGATCCGGTGCAACAGGTTCACCCCAGAGACGCATTTCATCTTCTCGACAGCGGCCTTTTTGGAATCGCCCTATGAACTCCACACCCAGCCACGCCGTTTCCCGCCGCGCTTCCGCGAAGTGCCGCGCCTCTCACGGCTGGGTTCCCCAGTCGTACCGTTCTCCCTCCGCTCCAGCGATGGTATACTCGTCTCTTCCCGCTGCGGAGTTTCCTTTGCAATTCCATTCGTTCGACGCAAGTTACGTGGAAAAGCTTTGCGCTGGAGACCGCTGGACCCAGGAGCATTTCGTCGCCTACTTTTCCGAGCTGCTCCGGCTCAAGCTCCGCTCCCGCCTCCAGTCGTCGCACGCCGTCGAAGACGTCTGCCAGGAGACCTTCGCCCGCGTCTACTCTGTTCTGCGCAGAGATGGCGGCCTGCGCCAGCCCGAGCGGCTCGGCGCCTTCGTCAACACCGTTTGCAATCACGTGCTTTTCGAGCAGTACCGCTCTTCCAGCCGCAGCGAATCTCTCGACGAGGAAAACGCGCCCGAGCCGCCGGCCACCGGCGCCGACGCCCACGAGATCCTCGCCGCCCGCCAGATCAAAGACAAAGTCCGTCAGATCCTGCTCCGCCTGCCGCAGCGCGACCGCTCTCTGCTCAAGGCGGTCTTTCTCGACGAGCGCGACCGCGACGAGGTCTGCCGCCAATTCGGAGTGGAGCGCGACTATCTCCGCGTTCTTCTCCACCGTGCCAAACAGCAATTCAAGGTGGAATACATTAAACGCGTTGGGAATCCATTGCCTCTCGGTGCGGACGCCTGAGTGAGGTCGAATTGGCGCCCGCGGGAACGAACCAAAAAGGGAGGACAACATGAATCACACCGAAGCAATAGAACAGATGGCCGCAGAGAAATACCTGCTCAACGAGCTCTCGCCCGAGACGCGCGACGCATTCGAGGAGCACTTCTTCGACTGTCCAGAGTGCGCGCTCGATCTCCGCGCCGGCGCCGTGTTTGTGCACGAGGCCAAAACGCAGTTACCCACGATGAAAGCCGGCTCCCCGGCTCCCGCCACTCCCGCCGAATCAAAACAGAAAACCAGCCTCTGGGCATCGCTGTGGGCTTTCGCGTCGCGCCCGGCCTTTGCCGCGCCCGCCTTCGCCGCGTTGCTTCTGGCTCTCGTTTATCAGAACGCCGTCACCTTCCCTGGTCTCCGCACCACAGCGAACCAGCCTCGCCTGGTTCCTGTTGCGCCCCTGCGCGGGGCGGTCAGGGGGGCTGCTCACCTTACTTTGTCCGCCGATCGCCGGCACGGCGTCGCCTTGGCCATCGATCTGCCCGCCGCCGAGATCGCCCCGGGCGCCGCACCTGCCTTCTCTTATTCCTTCGACCTGCGTGACCCGCAGGGAAAGCTCGCCTGGTCCGGCACAATTCCGGCTCTCGTCCAAGGAACTGGCGATGGACAGCCCTTCTCCCTCGTCATTCCCGGCGCCATGCTGCGCAACGGCTCCTACTCCTTGACGGTTACCAGCGTCAGCGCTCAAGGGCAGCGCTCCCCAGTCGAGCAGTATTTCTTTGATGTGGTGTTGACCGACTAGGGTATAGTGTTGACTGATTCGTGTGCTGTCTGAGGTTCGCAGCATAACTGCCGTGTCATCTTGAGCGGAGTCCGCCTTAGGCGGACGAGGTCGAAGGATCGGCGGTTGTTCCCTGCAACGTATGCCGTGAACTCCCGAGGCACGACCCTAGTCGATTCCCAAACACTAGGAGTGGGCAAACAGTACTTTGACGTTCCCCTCTCCTACGGGCCCCGATCGCAGCACCGTTTCGTCTCGCATTCGGCCGGGTGACTACAAGCAAAGGAGCGTGAGAACGCCAATGATCTGCGCCAAGGAAAGAACCGTGAACGGCAGAACCCACCACTACCACGCGGAAGCCTCGGCCCTATGTGGCCATTTGCAACTTCCCTTCGAACACGAGATCGAGCCCCAGGCCTACACCAAGTTGCCGGAGGAGGGCGGCTATTTCGTCGATTGCAAGGACTGCTACCGGCTCGATGGCGTCATGTCGTTCCGCGCCGGATATACTCACGTGGCCGGCAATCGCAGCACCAAGCCGAACCAGGGTTGGACCACGCTGACGACCACAGTGATCGAAGGCCTCAACGTGCTCGAGGTGGTCACCGCCGACCGCATCGTCGGCCAAATTGTCACCGACCACCCCCTCGAGGGCTATGTGCCCTCGATCCGCTTCCTGGGAACGCGCTTCGAGAACCTGCGCATCTCCGGCTGCTCGGTCGAGCTCGATCTCGACCTGAATCTGCTGGGCGGCAAGCCCACCAACGACGCGCCTTACACCGAAGATTCCGGCCTGCTGGCCCGCGTCAAGAGCCACGTCGACCGCGTCAACAGCCACAAAGAACTGCCCGCCGCCCTGCGCGAACGATACAATCGACTGTTCTCCGCTTCTCGGTCCCCGCTGGAGGAAATCGAGTGTTCCCTGGTCAAATCTGTGGCTGGAGCCTTCCCTGGAACCTCCCATGGAAACGTGATCTCCGTGCCCGACTTTGGCTCCCTCGCCCTGGCCCAGGTGAACATCAAGCACGAGGACTACAAGCGTGGAACCAACATCCCCAAGAAGACCACCGTCACGTTGACCATGATCGACTTCCATTTCGGCTGCGCGATCGATGGCGGCGCCTCAACGGGAACGGGCGCAGCGGACGGGGGAACCTCGCCGTAGAGCGCACGCTCGACCAAGCAGGCAACAAACGGCACCAAACCTCATCGCGGCGCACGCATCACGCTTGGCGCCTCTCTAGCTTTTGTCTGCTAGCCTTGCTGGTCATTCCTCTCTTGGACTCGCGACCCGGCGGCATCGAGGCTGCCTACAACCACGCGTGGCGGCTTTTTCAGGGCGGCTACCTAACCATGAGCGAACAGGAAGCCGAATCGGGATTCAAGAAGTATCAGGTATCTGACCCTGCTTGGGCAGCCAAATTCCGGCTGCTTGAAGCAGAATCGATGCTCTTCCGGGGCATGTATGAGGACGCTCTTGCCGTGTCAGCCGCTTACCACGGCTCCGGCGCTTCTAATGACGTCGTAGAAAAGCTGGCAATCGAGGCGGTTGCACTTACACGCCAGCAGCATGTTCAAGCAGCCTACGAGCGCCTAACCCAAGCTGAGGCCATCTGCAAAAACTCGGCTTTTCCCGCCTGCGGCGACGAGCTAGCAGCGCATGCCATCTTTGCCTTGAAGCAAGGCCTGCCCGAAAATGCGCGTCAATTCTTCCTGCAGGCACTCGCCTTCGCTCGCACTCAACGCAACGACTGGTTGCAGGCGAGCTCTCATGTGAACCTAGGATACACCGCGATGCAAGTCGATCACTACGACGAAGCTGTCGATTGGTCGCGCGTTGCCTGCCAAGAAGCCGCCGCGAGCGGCTTTGAGAATCTGGCGCAGAACGCAGCCGGCAATCTCGGTTGGGCCTATTTCAAGCTTGGCGACCATGACAGGGCCCTCGAGCAGTTCCTCTCCGCGGAAAGAAGCGCCGAACGGCTCGGAAATGTCCGCTACCAGTTGAAGTGGCTTAGCACTGCCGGATATGTGTATCGCGATTCCGGCGAGTGGGAGCGCGCCGCGCAATCGTATCGCGAGGCGCTCGATCTGGCACGCCAGATCAACAGCCGGGAAGACACTCTAATCGCGCTCGAGGACCTCGCATCGATCACAGCCGATACCGGTAATTTGAACGACGCGAGCAACTATATCCATGAGATCAGGGCAATCGAGAACGACGAGACCCGGCCCGACACGACGCTTGTTTTGACCATGGGAAAACTCGCGATGGCAAGAAATCAGTATGCCCAAGCGGAGGCGTACTTTCGCTCGATCCAATCCGATCTGGGGAGCTTGATCACAGACAAGTTAAGCGCCGGCTTCGAGCTAGCTGAACTCTCTGAAGCGCAGAATAACACCTCCGCGGCCGAGCGATTGTACAAAGCGACTCTCGCGCAATACGAAGCGGCGCGCGCCCAGCTCAAAAGCGAAGAATCGCAACTCCCCTTCGGAACCAATGCCGCGCAAATCTACGATCGCTACATTCAGCTGCTCGTGCGCGAGAAAAAAACCCAAGCGGCGCTGGCCGTGGCCGACCAAAGCCGCGCGCAAACCCTGGAGCAGAGCGTGGAGGAACCGGCCGCCAGAAAATCGGCCCGATCCGCAGCTCCAAGTCCGCAGCAAATTGCCCTGAGAACCAATTCCACGCTTCTGTTCTACTGGCTCGGAGAGTCGCAATCTTACCTGTGGGCGATCACGCCCGCGAAAACCGCGTTCTTCACTCTGCCCCCGCGGCGCGAAATAGCCGACCGAATCGCGCGCTACAACAAAGCGCTACTCGATCTGCACGACCCGCTTGTCGCCGCCAACGCCGACGGCCAGGCGCTCTATCAGGAGCTCGTCGCACCCGCGGCCCCAATGCTTCGTCCCGATTCTTCGGTCATCGTCCTCGCCGACGGAGCCCTGAACCAGTTGGACTTCGAGACGTTGCTCGCTCCCGGCCCCAGTCCCTATTCACGAGATAGCTCCGATTCCAACGGACAGCTTCACTACTTGCTCGACGACTTCACTTTTTCGTCGGCGCCGTCGCTGAGCATGCTCGCGATGGCCAAGCCGGCCGCCGAAAGAGGGCAGCGAATCCTACTTCTCGGCAACCCGGTTTCCGCCGACGCGGACTTTCCTCCTCTGCCTATGTTCGGCTACGAGATGACCCGCATCGAAAGCCACTTTGCCGCGGCGCAGATGTCGGTTGTGGCTGGGCCGCAAGCCACTCCTGCAGCCTACGCCGCGAGCGATCCGCACCGCTTCACTTACATCCACTTTGTCTCCCATGCCGTCGCCAGCCGCACCAGCCCTTTGGACTCGGCCATCATCCTCTCCAATCCCGCCGGAGCCGACGACGCGTACAAGCTCTATGCGCGCGAAATTATCCGCCATCCCATCGACGCAAAGCTTGTCACCATCTCGGCCTGCTACGGCAGCGGAACCCGCGCATATGCGGGGGAAGGTTTAGTCGGCCTGTCGTGGGCCTTTCTCCGCGCCGGCGCGCAACGCGTCATCGGCGCACTGTGGGAGGTGAGCGACGAATCCACGCCGCGCCTGATGGACACTCTCTATCAAGGCCTGGCTAATGGCGAATCGCCCGCGGCCGCTTTACGTGACGCAAAACTTTCCCTCCTGCACTCGCAAACCAAATTCCGCCTGCCCTATTACTGGGCCCCCTTCCAGCTCTACGGCCGCCGTTGAGTTGCGTCTCGATCACGAGTTACAGCGGCAGGCCCGGCCTTGGGATCCAAAACCCACTACGACAGTTGGCGCCGTCCTGAGCGAAGTCGAAGAATCTCCTTTAGAGACATGGAAAGCACAAGAGCCCGTCTTCAGATGCAAGAGCTCCGCCGCTCGCGCGTAGACACGAGGGAAGAAGAAAGGGAATTGGAAAGGGGATTCCGAATGGAAGGAAGTGAGGAAGGACTTTCAGAGCAAGCTATACGGGCTTGATCGGCGAGCTCGCGGAGCGAAGTCAGCAATTCTGAATTGCCGCTGGCTTGGCGCGCATCTTTACTTTGACGGCGGGCACGCCGCTATACACGGTCCACGGCTCCAGATCGTCGCACGCCACCGATCCCAACCCCAGTACCGCGCCTGCGCCAACCTGCACGCCGGGCGAGATGGAGGCCCGTGCGCAGATCCAGGAATATGCGCCCAAACGCATGCTGTAGGAGATCATGGGGAACTCGGTATCGTTGTAATCGTGCGTCGCGCCGCAAAGGTACGCCTGCTGCGAGAGGATGCAGTGCGATTCGAGATAGATAGGTGATGGGTTGTAGATTTCGGCGTGGTCGGCGAGGGTGCAGTAGTCCTCGCAGACCAGATTCCACGGCGCCCAGACAATTCCGCTCGGATAGAAATGGCAGCCAGGCCCTATCTTGGCGCCGAAGATTCGCAGCAGCAGCGCGCGCCAGGCATGCATGGGCCGCGGCGAAGTGCGATAGAGAAGTAGATACACGGCACGCCACAGCAGCCGCGCCAGCCGGTGCTTTCTGCTGAACGATGCGCGATGATAGGGATTGTCGCCCGCGCCGCCCGCGATGTTGTGCACCGAACGTTCGGGTTGCTGTGCAGGTGAGCTCATGGTTAGGCGGCGCGCTCCGCTACGTTGGCGACATACCAACGGTACGCTTCTTTCAAGCCTGTCTCGAAATCGGTCGTCGCAGTCCATCCCAGCGCGCTAAGGCGGCTGACGTCCATTACCTTACGTGGCGTGCCGTCCGGCTTCGTGCGGTCAAACGTGAACGTGCCAGTCCAACCCGCAACCTTTGCGATGCTCTCGGCTAACTCCACAATCGTCATATCCCGGCCCGTGCCCACGTTCAGGAACAACTCGTCCGAATAATTCTTCATTACAAAAACGCACGCGTCAGCCAGATCCTCGGTGAACAGAAACTCCCTCCGCGGCGTGCCGCTGCCCCATAACTCCACTGTCGATTTCTTCGCCACTTTAGCGGCATGAATCTTCATGATGAGCGCCGCCACGACATGACTGCCCTCGGCATCGTATCTGTCGCCGGGGCCATAAAGGTTCGTTGGCATCACGCTCACAAAGTCGCAGCCGTATTGCCTGCGATACGCCTGGCACAGCTTGATTCCGGCGATCTTGGCGATGGCGTACCATTCGTTGCTCGGCTCCAGCTCACCGCTTAGCAGTGCCTCTTCCCGCATGGGCTGAGCCGCCATGCGCGGATAAATACACGATGATCCAAGAAACAACAGCTTCCTCACGCCCGCATCCCGCGCCGCCTGAATGACATTCGTCTCAATGACCAAGTTTTCGTACAGGAATTCCGCTGGCCGCGTCGCGTTGGCCATAATGCCCCCCACCTTGGCGGCGGCGAGAAATACCGCATCGATCTTCCTAACGGCTAACCACTTATGAACGTCTCGTTGACTAAGCAAGTCGAGCTCTTCACGCGCTACCGTCACGACCTCGCAGTTCTCCCGCCGCAGGCGGCGGACGATGGCGGAGCCCGCCATGCCGCGATGGCCCGCAACCCAAACGCGCTTCCCTGCTAACTCGTACTTACTCATGATGCGTTTCGCGTATTCTCGATTCCTCAGCGAGCACCTGCAAGTCCGAGCTCACCATCTCGGCCACTAACTCAGGAAAACTCACTGTGTGTTTCCAGCCCAGCACTCGCTGTGCCTTCGATGCATCCCCCAAAAGCAGGTCGACCTCTGTGGGCCGAAAATACCGACTGTCGATCCTCACGAGTGCTTCGCCAGCCGCAGCATCAATCCCTCTCTCTTCAACTCCCCTCCCGCGCCATTCAATCTTGCGCCCGACCTGCCAAAAAGCCAATTCCACAAACTCGCGGACGCTGTGCGCCTCGCCCGTTGCGAGAACGTAATCCCCAGGCTCCGGCTGTTGAACGATCCTCCACATCCCCTTGACATAATCTCGCGCGTGGCCCCAGTCGCGCCTTGCATCCAGATTGCCAATATACAGCGTCTTCTGCACGCCCAGATGAATAGCCGCCACGGCCCTGGTAATCTTGCGCGTAACGAACGTTTCCCCTCGTATGGGACTCTCGTGATTGAACAGAATACCGTTCGACGCGTGAATTCCGTAAGCTTCGCGATAATTCACAGTGATCCAGTAGGCGTACAGCTTGGCCACTCCGTACGGGCTCCTCGGGTAAAAGGGCGTGGTCTCCCTCTGCGGCGTTTCTTGCGCCTTTCCATACAACTCGGAAGTCGATGCCTGATAAAATCGCGTTTTCTTGGCTAAGCCCAGGATGCGAATCGCCTCCAAAATGCGCAACGCGCCCGTCGCATCCGCATTCGCCGTGTACTCCGGGGTCTCAAAGCTCACTTGCACGTGGCTCTGCGCCGCAAGATTGTAGATCTCGTCCGGTTGTACGGCCTGGATAATTCGAATAAGGTTTGTCGAGTCCGTCATATCTCCATAATGGATTTGGAAATGCGCATCCGGAATATGCGGATCCTGATAAATATGATCGATGCGCGACGAATTAAATGACGACGACCGCCTCTTGATGCCATGAACAATATACCCATTACTGAGCAAAAGCTCCGCAAGATAGGCCCCATCCTGCCCCGTTATGCCCGTAATTAGAGCTACATTCGCCATGATTTGCTCCTCGTCTTCTTACGGCCGGTTCACCCCAACTCTTGCCACCGCACACCAGTGTCTCGATGTGTTGCCGGCTGTCCGGCGCTTCCGCCTCTGCTGCCGCCGCTTCTTCCGAGCAGCAACCGCGTCACGGCTTGCTACAGCTAACTACGATCCGCTGGCAGGCACACCCTGAACCATCGAAACACGTCCCGCCCAGGAGTCGTGTATCTCCTTGAAGATTGTGGCCAAAGACTTGGTGATTCCCCATCGGGGATAATGCGTCTTCATCTTTCGCAAATCGCTTATATAGCAGATATGATCACCGGCGCGATTCTT
>Ga0187769_10002023_pt1 | contig 11754 bp, 9 predicted proteins | sample 0116_SJ02_MP02_1_FD_133140 | JGI IMG/M metagenome (GOLD analysis project Ga0187769, IMG submission 133140) | Tropical peat soil microbial communities from peatlands in Department of Meta, Colombia - 0116_SJ02_MP02_10_MG | ecosystem: Environmental > Terrestrial > Soil > Wetlands > Peat | place... | reverse complement strand
TTCTTCGATTGACCGCATCCGCAATGAACAGCGACTTTCCATTATTGCCCAACACGGCGTAGACCGGCGCGTAACTGGAGACCAGCAAATAGGTGGAGCGCAAATACTGCGATTGTTCCTGTTGAGTCTCGGTAAAAAGGGGCCGTCCAAGGAGCTCATTGTTCAGGATCGGACGATGGCCGAGCAGATAATAGAGGCTCGGAGTAATGTCGGTGTTGAAAGCAACCTGTTGCGTGTCCCACACGACTTGATGGCGCATTTGTGGCGGCAAATGAACGATCAAAGGGATACGGATGACTTCTGGAAAAAGAAAATCAGAATGGCCGTAGCGGCCGAATTCCCCGTAAGCATCGCCGTGATCTGCGGTCAGAATAATAATACTGTTGTCGTATAGACCGCGTTGCTGCAGAAAGCGCAGGAACTTCCCGAAAGCTGCATCCATTCTGCGCAATTCATAAATACTGATTTCTTTGCGGCCACCCTTCATGCGCGACCGCGCCAGCGTGAGAGTGTGAACATTCTGTGGCTGGCTGTAGGCGAAGATCGGCTGGTTCGAGTTCTGGTGTTCGGCGATCTTGTTCTCCAGTTTCTCAAGGGTAGAAACAAAATCCAGTTCGCCCCAAGGGGTCTTATCGTTTTCGACTTCGATCATGCTCGAGGAGGGCCGGAGAATTTGGCGGAGAATCGGATCAAAGCTGATGTAGCTCTGGTAGCCGTCGGTATCGAGCAGTTTCTGCAGATTGTTCATGGGATAGAAGGGCTCGATGTACTGCTTGTGCAACTGCATGGCCCCAACCCAGATGGCAGGCTCGGAGAGCGCAGTTCCTCCGTAGCGCGTGAATGCGTTTTCCAGCACCACGCTGTCCTGGGCAAAGCGTCCGATTTCAGGCGTGTAATCGACGGCCGAGTTGTAGGGTGAAGTGTAGTCGCGGCGTAAGCTGTCGATGACAAAAAGAAAGATGTTCGGCTTTCTGGCGGGCGACGGCCGCAGGTCGCTAACCAGCCGCACATCGCTGGGGCCCACGGTGATCTCCCAGCTGAGGTTGGTGTTGTGCTTGAGAAAATCATAGAACTGGCTATAGGCGTTATTGTTTACCGATTGCGAGAGGATGCTGTAAGAAGTCTTGAACGAAATGTCCTTTCCCGCATACGCATCCAGCGCGTCCGTCAATCTGGGTTGCGGTTCGGGGTTATAGAGAGACAACTGGGCGTAGCGTGCAAACCCGCTGCATCCGCAGACAACTACAACAATCACGCCAGCGGTTAAAGCTTTCCCGCGCAGAGGAACGGAGATCCTCCGCACGATGAACAGAGCAAGAATCCATACCGCGACGACGGCGATTCTCTGCAGCACGAAATCCCAATCCGTACGTCCAACCCACGCGGGGACCGCGTATGCCGCAATCAACAGACCAGGCACCAGCGTCGCCCAAGCCGCTTTGACTTTAGCCTGCGAAAATGAGTCAGCACCCGAACGCCAGACGCGCATTCTAAAGGAAACGGCTGCCGTGTAGAGCACGACCGCAAGCGCCGCCACAGAAGCGAAGATGTCTGCCGCGCGACCTTCGAAGGAAATCGTTGGCAATATGATGATGCGTAGTCCGAGAAAGCATAGCAGCCAGGCAAGCACACAAGCTCCGATAAAGTACGCTCGCTGCGGCAAACCTGTTTTGCGGGTCATGAGTCTAAGGACCAGCAGGATTAAGGCGAGCGCGGTAAAGATCACGAGGTGAAAGCAAACGCTGGCTCCGAGACCGAGAAGCGTTGTAAGCGCTGGCAGTGCCCTTTTATGCAAAACGGCATTTACCGTGGTCTCCGCCGCAAACGAGATGGAGATTAAGAGAGCGGCTAAGGTGGTCGTCTCTAAGTCCATGCCTGCGGGTGCTGGCAAGGTCAGGACATTTGCGTCCGCCGATCCAGCTAGATCGATCGCAGCCAGCAAAATCAATGGAAAAAAAGAAATGAGACTCCAATAGTAGCTGGGCAGACCTATGGTCAGGTCCGCCAGAGCCGGATGGCGCCACAGGTAGATGCAGCTGGCGAAGTTAAGCACGATAAACACGCCTACAGCTCTTCGTGTTGTGGTCTCGCGAAGATCGGGAATTAACGTCGCGGTCAAGCCCGAGAAAAGCGCAAAGTAGAGCAGAGCGTGAAAGTGCACGAACCACGGCAGCCAGCCTAGCAGTGCGTTGTGAATGAACCCGAAATAGGCAAAAGGAACGTACACCAGCAGGCAATAAACTGAGGTGATCAGAAAGAACCCGGCGAACGCCAAGCGTGTGGCGAGAAAGCCAACTAAGCCGAACGTTCTTAGCCATCCGCGTCGGCACGAGAGCGTCGGCCGGGCACTGGCTGAGACCATACCGCCTGTTGCTATGCCGATTTGGGTCGCAGAAATCCCCACGTCACAGTTCCACGGCTGGCCGCGCGTGTTCCATGTCGCAGTCTAGGAATCACTTGGGCCACAGCACAAGTGACAGAGGTGCCAGAACGTCGGACGTTTTCTCCCGGTAACTGCACAGTGACGCACGAAGACAAGCGGCAAAGTCTGCCATCAGGGTCGATGGCCGCTCGACGCTCCCTAGGCAGAAGTTTCGCCGCAGGCAACTTACCCTCACGAATGGGCGATTACCTTCGTGTGTTGGCCGCCAACGGGAACATTGTGGAGAATGAGATTGGTCCAATACGATTCCGACCAAACACCGTTCCAGGGACAAATGCGAAGAATTATTTCTGCCGGAGCCCAGGAGATCTCTACGCTCGAGCCAGCCGCTAACTCGCCCGCCGGCCAGGTCAGCAATTCCAGCAATCAGCCTCTCACTCGGCTGTTGAGAATCCTGGCCGCAACGCTGCTGGGTACGCTCATTCTGCTGGCGTGGGTAGGGTTGCCGTTTGAACTTCCCTACATCGGTTACGGGCTTGTGAGTGCGTTCGTCTTCCAGGTCGCGGTCAGGCCAAGGCGTTGGGAAATTCTCTCTGTCGCGCTTGCCGCGTGTGGCCTGGTTTTATTCGACCGCGTGTTCGTGCACCAGGGGAGCATGGAGGAAATTCAAACTAGCATCTGCTTTGGCATGCTTGGCCTGATGAGCTTTCTAGTACTAGGTTTTAAGGCGGTTTGGGCCACGGGGCCGGAGCTGGCAGAGCTCAAGTCAATTCTTTTTCCTGCCGCTGGATTCGCATTCTTCATCTTAGGCTCCCAGAATTCATTGAATCTTGCAGGGTTGCTTTTCCCGCAGACTCTGGACCTCTACGCGTACACCTTCGATGGCAGTTTGGGGTTCCAACCGAGTTTCTTGCTGGGACAAGTTCTTAAAGGCTCGGCCTGGGTCGATGCACTCGGACATTTCACATACTATGGTCTACCGCTTGCCATGGCGCTGGTGTACGCGGGACATCTGAGGCGGAAGACGACCGATTCGCTTTCGCTACTCCGTGTTTACTTCGCCGCCGGTCTGGTTGGATATGTTTTGTTCCTGTTTTTTCCAGCTACCGGTCCGGCCTATGCGGCTGGCCCTGCATTCCCGAATTCCCCACTTTCAATGTCTGCGCTGCATCAATTGAGCTTGCGGCCGATGGCAGTCTCCGTGAGTTGGCCACGCAACGCCATGCCGTCGCTCCATATGGCATGGGTCCTACTGATTTGGTTTAATTGCCGGCCTTTCGCACGCTGGGTCCGTGTAGTGGCGCTGGCGTTCGTTCTCATCACAGTTTTCGACACTCTGGGGACGGGTGAGCATTACCTGATTGACTTGGTCGTAGCTTTTCCCTTTGCTGTCGCCATGCAGGCGCTGTGCGCTGGCCCGGCTCGGAGGCAATCCAGGATGCTCCGCGTCGCGCTTGTGAGCGGAATAACCCTTGTAGTCGCCTGGTTCATTCTATTACGTTACGCGACAAACCTGTTGTTGCTTACACCCGTTCTTCCCTGGGCGTTTGTAGTCACGTCCACTGCAATTTCGGCTTGGTGCACGAGATTCGTTGTGCCAGTCGATGTGGACAGCACGCAGGAGAGCACCGGTTTGGCCCGCGCTGCAACCGCCAGTTGGTAATGACAGAATCTGTCATTCAGCCCTACAAAATCTGCCAAGTGGCCGGATCCCGATCCCCGTCGTGGTTGTTACTGAATGTATTTGCTCCCTGAAAACAAAGGCCTTGCCGGACGTTAGACCCGGACCCTTCGTAATCTCCGCTTGTGGCCTTCAAAGTGCCAAGATAATCGGCAATCGGTCGATATGACCACACCTTATAACGGAGAGAGAAGGGAAAACGAGATGCGGAAACAAAAGGGTTTTTCACTGATTGAGTTGCTGATTGTGGTAGCGATCATTCTAATCATCGCTGCCATCGCTATTCCGAACCTGCTGCGGGCGCGTATTGCGGCCAACGAGTCGTCCGCGGTTCAATCCGTCCGTACCGTTAACACTGCGGAGGTGACTTACCAGTCCACCTATCCGAATATCGGCTTTTCGTCGACGATGTTAGCTCTGGGTCCTGGCGCCGGAAACACAGCCTGCGGTACACCGGCTTCCACGGCGGCCTGCTTGCTCGACCCCGTGCTGGCCAACGCGACCAAGGCTGCCTCGCCTAAGAGCGGCTACTACTTCACCTACACCCCGGCGGCGGCCGTGGGCGGAATTGTCATCGACTACACGGTCAGCGGCGATCCCGTCTCAGTTGGTCAGAGCGGTGTACGCGGCTTCTGCTCGGATTCTGACGGCGTGATCCGCTATCTCAACCCTGGTCCAACCGGCGTGACTACGACTACCGGTTGTGCAGCTTTGACGGCTCTGCAATAAGCGTTTGGCGAAGTACCTGGGGGAGGGTACAAGCCGGGAGCAACGGAGCGATCCGTTGCTCCTTTGTTTTTTGCTACCAAGACGTGCAACCACGGGAACACGAGAAATCAGATTTCTTCCGAACACCTTCACTTGCACTTTCGTAACCGGCGCGCGGACAAAACAAGTCCTCTTGCTGCATGCCGTTGATATTCTTATGCCGAGTTCTTGTGCAAGAACAATCTGACGCATAAGGAAAACCCTCAATACGCCGAACTCCCCTCGCCTGATAACCGGACCTATGAGAGCCTAGTGCGAGAAGCCAACTTCAACGTCGCGTGGCCCTTCTCCTGCAACGCCCGCGAACACACAGGAAAGCTAGCGGTTTGTGCCGATGGAAAGGAATGGACATATTGCGAGACCCTGACCGTCGTACGACGCATCGCCAACTGGCTGAGCGCAGGCGGGAAGGTCAGACCTCGCTATGTTGGCATTCTGGCCTCGCGGAGTTGGGGGGCGTGCGTCGGTATTCTCGGCACGGCGTGGTCGGGTGCAACCTACGTTCCCCTGAACCTGAGCCAGCCCCCTGAGGCACTCGTTCGGCTCCTCGACCGGCTCAGCCTGGATGCCGTAATCGCGGATTCATCTGGAATGCAACATCTCACGGCGGATGTCATTCCACATCTGCCGCACAAAGTTCTTGTTCCGGAGTCAGAGGTTCCTCACGTAAATTCCGATTGGTGCACATTCGCCGACCTCCCGGAAGAATGCGCCTTCGAACCACGGCCGGTAGCGGCGGAGTGTCCCGCTTATGTCGAATTCACTTCCGGCAGCACAGGCACTCCGAAGGGAGTGGTCATTCCCAATGGCGCAGTGCATCACTTTCGCCGGATCATGCAGGAGCGGTATCAAATCCGACCCGGGGACCGCATCGCCGAAACCGCCGATACCACCTTTGATATCTCTGTATTCAATATGTTCATGACTTGGAATGCGGGAGCTTCGCTGCACGTTATTCCCAAGACGCAAGCTCTGGCTCCCGCAAAGTTCATCCGCGATCATGCTATTACCGTTTGGTTCTCCGTTCCGTCGGTAGCTGCGGCAATGAGTCGGATGAATATGCTTGCGAACGAAGCTTTTCCCACACTTCGGGTGAGTTTGTTTTCGGGTGAGCCCTTGCCGAGCCAGCTCGCGATGGCATGGAAAAAAGCGGCTCCCCATTCTGTTCTCGACAACCTGTATGGTCCCACAGAAGCAACCGTGATCTGCCTGTACGAACGAGTAGGCGAAACACCGAACATCTCCAGAGAACGCGGCATCGTTGCTATCGGCAAGCCGCTGGAGGGCACTGAAGCTGCCGTTTGGGACTCGTCGCACTGCCGCGTGGCACGCGGTGCGAGCGGGGAGCTGGCACTCGCAGGTCCGCAACTTGCGCTTGGCTATCTCAGCGATCCCGAGAAAACATCTGCGCGCTTCGTGGAACGAGAGGGCAAGCGCTGGTACCTGACCGGCGATCTTGCCTACCAGGACGAACAGGGCGTGTTTCATCATTTGGGCCGGATCGACAATCAGGTGAAGGTTCGTGGTCACCGGGTAGAACTGGAGGAGATCGAGGCTCACCTTCGCGAGGTCTATCGCACCACATCGGCAGTGGCGGTCGCATGGCCCACGGAGTTTGGCGCGGCTAGCGGTGTCGTTGCGTTCGTCAGCGCTCCGGGCAAAATACCCGACGAAGCGACTGACGAACTCAGGCGGCGCATGCCGCTTTACATGGTTCCGGGCAGAGTCCACGTCCTGACGGAACTGCCAACCAATTCCAGCGGCAAAGTGGACCGGAAAATCCTAACCCAGCGGCTGCAAGAAGGAGAATTTTGACCACCGCCGCTTCGGCTCCCGCATTGGAACAAGCATTGCCCGTCTCCGCATCATGGTGGGCGGGGGGAAAGTTCCGTCTCATTCCGCGTTTCGAAAACGACCCGCAAGTCATCGCCTTTGCCCAAACTGTGCCTGGAAAGCTTTTACTTCTGGCAGTATTCGGTCTTGGCTTGAGCCTCCTGGATGGAGGCTGGGCCCTGAAACTGGCCCTGGTCTCGTGCGCGACGTTCTTCCCTCAGGCCAGGCGTCCGCTCGTGACCGTTGGCACGTTGTTGGCGACTGACTTCTTTTGGTTTGAGCGGGGAACCCTGGGCACAGTTACCGTCCATTCTGCAGCAGGATTCTCGCGGATCGCAGAATCTGTATGGATCGTTCTGCCTTTCATTCTCCTCTGTGCCGGATTGATGGTGTTGGCGAAGAAATGTCCCCAGAGCCCGGTCGCTCACCAGCCTTTGCTTACCCTCATGGGGATCGGCGCCACCTTAACTGCGGCCGCTTGCTACGTGCCACTTTCCGGGTTCCCACGATTCGCATTCTGGGCTTTTCTCGACACCTTTTGTCTTTACTTCTGGTATCTGGCCTATGCCCTGTCGGATTGCGCGAAACCCCAGGGCGACGGCCTGTTCAGGCAGGCCGGAACCTTGCATGCGTTTTGGGGATCGACGAGCGTTCCCCTTCCCAAGGGCGCAACCCACTGGCGGGCGATAGAAGCCAAGACCCCGGAAGACTTGGCCATAGCCATGGTCAAAGGAGTGAAGCTGGTCTTCTGGTGCGTGCTGCTGACTTATGTCAGGAAATACTATCTACTTCTGGTCCACGGCAAGCTGTCAATCCCCACGCCGGGTGACTGCATTGGGGCTTTTCAAGCCGGCCAACCCCTGGCCTGGGGCGGGAACTGGCTAAGCTGGCCTGACGATCTGCTCCAGGAGCTCATGCGAATCTCGATCTGGGGACACGCTCTGATCGCGACTTGCCGCATGGCTGGCTTCCGCGCGCTGCGCAATACCTACGCCCCGCTTTCTTCCAGAACCATTGCCGAGTTCTGGAACCGCTATTACTTTTACTTCAAAGAACTGTTAGTGGACATGTTCTTTTATCCGATCTTTATTCGCTGCTTCAAAAGGAACGCAAAACTTCGGATTTTCTTTGCCACGTTCGTTGCGGCATCCGTGGGAAACACGATCTTTCACCTCATCCGCAGTCTTCACATCGTTGCTTCCTTCGGCCTGCCAATTGCCCTTCACAGCATCGGGAATTACTTTTTCTACTCGGTTCTATTGGCGCTTGGTATTGCTCTCTCACAAATTCGAAGTCGTAAGCCTACTCGGACTCAGGGATGGTTTCGGGAGAGAATCGTAGCGCCTGCTTGGGTCTTGGGCTTCTATTGTTTCGTGCACGTGTTTGAAGTCGGCTCGCCCATCACTGGCCTGCGCTATTTTGGATTTCTGCTAAAGGGAAGATAACGCTCAATGCATCAACGCAATCAAATTCGCCGGTTTGTCGCAGAACTACTTCGCCGCAAGGGCGATGAGGCTCCATTTGCGGACTCAGAATCACTGATTCTGGGCGGCCGCCTGGAGTCCATCGATGCCGTGGAGATTGTAATGTTCCTGGAAGGTCGCTTCGGTGTGGACTTTTCGATCATTGGTTTTGATCAGACGCTGATTGATTCGGTCGATCTCATCGCAGCACTCATTGGTGAGCGTGTGGCAGCAGCGGGCCCGCATTAGGTCGAACGGCCCGGTGACACTAGCTTACTCCCACAGTGGCGGGGCTTAGGGAGTGAGGCCTTTACCTTCGTAATCTCTGTATCCTTTACGGCATCTCACTTCTGGACGGGATTTCCATATAATTTCTTACTGAGTAAACAATAACCAGTGTAGTCTCCGATGGCAGCCATCGAAATTCTTGGTCTGGAAAAGACTTACCGCGTCGGCTTCTGGCGCACGCGGGCGAAGTGCGCCCTGCGGCCGTTGCATTTGAACGTGGAAGAAGGGGAAATCTTCGGTTTTCTCGGACCCAATGGCGCCGGTAAAACCACCACGCTGAAGCTGCTGATGGGGCTTGTGTTCCCCAGCGGAGGTACGGCGCGGATTCTAGGGATGGAGATCAATGATCCCCGCATGAAAGCACAGATCGGGTTCCTGCCTGAGCGGCCCTATTTCTACGATTACCTGACCGCCAGCGAACTGCTCGAATACTACGCTCAGCTTTCGGGAGTAACCGCGCCGGAACGCCGGCGCAAGGTCGCCGAGGTTCTGGGGAGGGTTGGGCTGCAGGACGCGGGCGGAATGCAGTTACGAAAATTCTCAAAGGGTATGCTGCAGCGCGTCGGCATCGCGCAAGCGATTCTGCACGACCCCAGGGTGCTGTTCTTCGACGAGCCGATGTCCGGCCTGGACCCCATGGGCCGCCGCGAAGTTCGCGATCTGATGGAGGAGCTGAAGCAACAAGGAAAGACGGTTTTCTTCTCGACCCACATTTTGTCGGATGCCGAGTCGCTGTGCGACCGGGTCGCGATCATTCATCTGGGCGAGCTGCGCGGAGTGGGCGCAGTGGAGGATCTCACTTCGAGTGTGGAGGGCAAGGTAGAGATAATCTGGCATGGCAGCTCTGTCCCGGCTTCCCTGAAGACCTTGATCACGGAATATCACCTTACCGGCGACACGGTCCGTGCCCTGGTGCGGGAAGCAAATCAGGATGCTGCCATCGATGCTTTGCGACGGGAAGGGCTGCGCATAATCTCGATAGTCCCGGTTCGAACCTCGCTGGAAGAATATTTCATGCGCAAGCTGAAGCCATCGGAGGCCGCCGCAGGAGTGAGCTCATGAGCGCCCGCATCGCCTATATCGCCACTAACACGTTCCGGGAGGCGGTTCGTGATCGTGTGCTGTACAACCTGATCGCATTCGCCTTGCTCATGTCGGGAGCGGCCATTCTGGTTGGTCAGATCTCGATCGGGATCGAGCAGTTGGTGGTGGTGAATCTCGGGCTTACTGCAGTTTCCGTTTTCGGCGTGGTGATTGCGATTTTCATCGGCATCGGCCTGGTCTCGAAAGAGATCGAGAAGCGCACACTGTACACGGTGCTCTCACGCCCAGTGCAACGCTGGGAATTTATTGTCGGGAAGTTTTTCGGGCTGGCGGGTACGCTGGTGGTAAATACCCTCTTCATGGCTGTTGGCGTATTCGCAGCCTTGCTCTACGTGTCCCGCAGCTTTCAGCGGGCGGACGGCTGGATCCTGGTGGCTTTGTACTTCATCATTTTGCAGTTTCTGATGATGACCGCCATGGCGCTGCTGTTTTCTTCCTTCTCCTCCCCGCTGTTGTCCGCGGTGTTTACTTTCTCCTTGTTTGTAATTGGAAGTTTCGCCGAGGACCTGCGCGGCTTCGCCGCCATGGCTCAAGGCATATCGCGCTGGTTGGCAACCGGCGCCGCCTATCTGGTGCCTAATTTCTCTTCCCTCAACGTCATCAGTTCAGTGGCACACCAGCAACCCGTCAGCACACAACTTATTTTCTCTAACAGCCTTTATGCGCTGGTGTACACGGGTATGGCCCTATGCGCAGCGGTCCTGATCTTCGAGCGCCGCAACCTGAAATGAAACCGTCCAGCCGAATAACGCTTACAGCCGGTACTCTGCTTCTGGTGTGCCTAATGACATCGGCCTTCGCCCTGCGTCACTTCGACAACATGCGAAAAGGCGCAGCACCGGAGGAAGCCCTCTACATCTCTTCGCCGAAAGTCGTGAAACGCCTCAGCCTGGGATACGACGGCTTGCTGGCGGATGTGTATTGGACGCGCGCCGTACAATACTTCGGGACGAAACACCATCTGGGCTCGCGGCATTACGAGCTACTGGGTCCATTGCTCGAAATTACCACCACCCTGGATCCTCACCTGACTGTGGCCTACGAATTCGGCGCTAACTTCCTCGCACCCCCACCGCCATACGGCGCCGGCCTGCCGCAACAGGCGATTGAATTAGTGGATTATGGCCTCCGCGATAATCCCAACGACTGGAGGCTTTATTACAACGTGGGATTCATCTACTACATGGAGCTCAAGGATTACCCCAAGTCGGCCGATGCTTTCGCCCGCGGTTCTCAAGTGCCGGGTGCACATCCCTCCCTTAGAGTCATGGCCGCACAAATGGCGCAACACGCCGGGGAATTGCAAATGGCGCGAATGATGTGGACCACCGCGTATCAGAGCACGAAGGATCGCTATATCCGTGCCAATGCGCTGACCCACCTGCGCGCCCTGCAGGTAGACGAAGACGTCACCAATCTGGAGAAACTGGTTTCCCTGTACCGCGAAAAGACTGGCCGTTGGCCCTCCAGTTTCTCCGAACTCGAGGCGACCGGGATGTTGCGGGCGTTGCCCCTCGACCCCCTTGGCCACGCTTACAAATTGGAGCCCGGCGGCAAGGTGGAAGTTCGTGACCCCGATCAGTTGCCATTCATAGAAAAAGGCACGCCAGCCGGATACGTTGCGCCAACCCCGAAATTTCTGCCTTCTGACATGGGCGGTGCGTCGTAGCTGTCAATCCGCCCGCGAAGCGGCGCCGGCTCCCGGATAGTCCCGGACTGTGCATGCTTGAGTGGTTCCGGGAAGAAGTTGATCAACGAGGAACGCTCGTCGCCCTGCGGGACTTTACCTCAATCCTATGGCAGTTCGTGCGCGAGTCGATGCCTGATCGCCGCCGGCAACGTTATGGTGACGTGGACTATGACTGGGATCGTCGTGTCGATACGACCAGTGCCACGGTTGGCTGGCGTGACCGCTTGCAGGGACTTTTGCACTCGCCTTATCAGCCGACCGATCCGGCGCTGTTTCACGGGATGATGTCGAAGCTGGAGATCGATTTCGCGCAGTTTGTGTTCATCGACATCGGCTCGGGCAAAGGACGCGCGCTGCTGATGGCGGCGGATTATCCGTTTCGGGGAATCGTCGGTGTCGAGCTGCTACCGGAATTGCACCGAATCGCGCAGGAGAATATCAAGAAATATGAAAACACATCACAAAAATGCTTCACGGTGGAATCAACCTGCGGCGATGCCCGCGACTTTGTCTTCCCGCCAGAGCCGATGGTGATTTATCTGTT